>WNFM01198525.1_pt1 | contig 13828 bp, 6 predicted proteins | sample 5400271 | NCBI WGS metagenome assembly WNFM01 (sample SAMN13153352, study PRJNA577476) | soil metagenome | isolation source: 60 cm saprolite on Douglas fir-dominated hillslope | place: USA:California | collected 2013-09-17 | reverse complement strand
GTAGGCAGATCTTGCTTGCGTTGCTGGGCCTCCAGGACTTCAACCCGGAGCTGGATCGCGGCAAGATCGTAGCTGCCGGCAATGACTGCTTTGTCCGTCACGGCATCAACTGCACTGCGCGCCGATTTGCGTGCGGCCAGTTGCAGCAGCCTGGCCCTGGCCTCTGCATTTGACGCTTCCGCCAGGGAGCCCTTCAAGTACTCGTCAACCGCTCGCGTGTAGTCGTGCTTGCTTTCGTAGATCGCGCCAATCTGATAACTGTAGAGAGTGTCGTCCCGGAGCTTGCTTCGTCCCAGGTTGAGCAGGCGCAACGCATCCTCAAAGTAGTAATAGTCCCAGAAAACAGTGGCGGCTTCTTCGTAGCTCTGAGGACGGCCTGGCTCCGTGTCCGGCATTCTGTTCCAATAGGGCGCTGCCTTGGCAAACTGCTCGCGATCGGAATAGATATGCGCGCCAGCCGGTTCCGGTCCGCCGGAGCGGCTTGCAAGAGGTTGTTTTCGATCTGCACGGCAACTTCAGTGTCCCTGGGATCGAAATACGCCAGCGAACGATAAACTGAAGACGCGCGCGCGCCAAGCTCGAAGTCAGCGGGGTACTGCTTAGCGACCGCCGCGACGACCGGCGCGCTGGCTTCAAAGTGCGAACGCCACAGCTCGGCCTCCGCAACAAAGCGGGCGCCTGCGGGATTCGCCCTGGCCTGAGCTGTCCAGTCGGCGCTCTCGGCCGATGCCGCCTTTAGCGACTGCAGCTCGCTCTCCAATTTTCCGCTGCTGGAGAGGTACTCAAAGAAGCGGCTGCGCAGTCCTTCGTCGTGATACCAATGATCCCTCAGCAGGGCTTCCCATTCCGCGTGGTTATAGAAGCGCTTGCTCTGGTAAAGCGTCAACAAATTGCGGACGAAGGTCAGATTGTGTGGGAAGCGCTCATGGGCCAGCTGATTGAAACGCAGTTCAAGTTGCTGCGGCATGCCGGATACATTGCGTAAATACGCTTCCAAATCGCTGCCGGAAAAAATCTGCAACACTTGCTGCGACAGAGCCTGCAGGTCCTGCTGGCGTTTCTTGCTCAGGTACCAGCGAGCCAGCTTGTGATAACAATTCCTGCCCTGGAATTGCTGGATGGCCCGCTTGTACACCGCTTCCTCTTCCGTGCCAAGCTGATTGCCTTCAAGGAAGCGGGCAAATTTCTCGTAAAGGCCCGGATCGTCCGGATTTCGGTCGAGTTCCTGCCGCCAGACCGCCAGCGCCGCGGGAACCTGATGCAGCGAAACCAGCCGCGCGATGTAACGGTCAAGCACGCGCTGGTACTCAGGCGAGCGCACGCCTTGCAGTACAGAAGCCGATTCCTGGACGGTGAAGGCCTGGCGCTTGGATCCCGGACCGCGATGGATCACCGGACGTGTGGGATGGCTCTCGTCTTCATCGCCCTCGCCTTCATTGCCGGATTGAGGTGTGCTCTCCGCAGACTGCTCCTGCCTGGCCGGCTGCTGATCGAACTGCTCGCCCAACGGCACGCCGTCAGCCTTGCGCGCCAACTCCTGCAGCAGCGTGTCATAGATGGCGAACTCGCCCTTGGTATTGCCGGCGCGCGCGTACGCATCGGCCATCAAGAGCGCGACCTGGTTGCGCTGCGGCGCCGCAGGAAACGCGGCCAGGAAATCGCTGCCGGCGCTGAGCACGGCGGCATCTTCACCGTAGCCGGCGTACGCTTCAATCAATCTTGCGTGCAGCTCAGGGCGCGCTGCCGAGTTGGGAAAGCGCTTGTCAAACAACGCCACCAGTTCGGCTGCGCGGGAGCGGTGGAAATAGGGTACGGCCCGCTGCTCTTCTTCAGAGTAATGCGCCGCCGGAGAACTGGTGTTGAGGATCAGCGAGAGGATGCCGTTAACGTAGCCCGGGCCCGGGTCCATGGTGCCGATATCTTTGTACATGGAGATGTCGCCGGTGGCGAAACGCACTGGCTGCTCCGGCGCCAGCAGCAGAATGTTGGTCAGACCGGCGAGGGCTTTCTCCGAAGAGTCCGTGCCCGGAGCGTTGTAAAGCGCAAAGTAATAGCGCGCGGCTTCCGGGTAGAGATGCACGGCATCGAGAAGGCGAGCAAAGGTGTACAGCTCTTGTGCAGTCCATGCGGCCTTGCGCGCGTCCTTTTTTAGCCGGTAGTCGGTAATCGCCTGCTGTGCTGCGGGAAGATTGCCCTGCTGCTGGTAGTAATAGAAGATGCGCGCCGCCGCGTTGAGATCGTCGGGATTGTGGACAAGCGCCGCGTGCGCCTGGTCGAGCAACTTGCGCAGGCTGCGCGTCTCGCGCACAAGATCAAAGTAGTTCTTGATCAGTTCCGGCGGCCACAGCGGCTGAAAGTTTTTCTCATAGATGGCGAGACCTTCGGCGACCGATCCCTGTTTATATGCCAGCAGAGCTCGAGTTTTGGTAGGGAAAACTTCGTCGTCGGGAAATTTGCTGTGATACTTCGTGATCAAGTCGGAAGCGGCTTTGAAGTCTTTCTCATTCAACAGGAATTCAAAATAGCGGCCGTAGAGGCCCGGCTCCTGGGGATAGCGGGCAATCCATGCGTTGTATTGCTCGATTGCCACATTCTTTCCCAAGGCTTGCGCCTGGATGACCTGAAAGATACGCTCGAAAGCCTGCCATGAACGCTGATCGGCGACGGCGGTAAGTTTCTCTGAGGCGGGCGAGGGCATGCGCGCGCCCGCGGAGAGCGTATTGACCTCATCCTGAGGGCGCTGCCGGCGAGAGTAGAAGTCCGCCAGCGCGATCTGGGCAGCGGCCTTGTCCGCAGCGGTTTGGAGATGCAGCTTCCAGTCCGCCTCCGCGGCCACGAAGTCCAGTTTCTGTTCTTCTTCAAGCGCCTTCAGCGAATACAGCTCTGCCTGCTGCGGATGTTGCTTCACCAGGTCAGTCAACGCAGGGACGGTCTCAGCGGGAGGACGGCGGACAGTAATCGGCCCGCCGGGCAATGAAACTGTGCGGAAGATCGCGGCCTCAACCAGCGACCGCGCTTCTATGTTCTGAATCCATTCCGGCATGGCCGCGCGCGCAGCCATCAGGCCGACCGCGAGGCAGCCGAGAAATAAGAAGGCGCTGACCAGGGCTTTACGGGAGAACTTCAATTTGCACCTCCTGCGCGCCGATGTTGTGAGCAATGTCTTCCGCAGTAATGGTCAGGCGATAGCGTCCGGGGACAAGCTCGCTGGGTACCATGATCTCGCCGGTGCTGGCGGACTCATCCGGGTTCCAGCGCATGTTGACCGGAGGAGCGCCTTCAAGCTGGGCCAGCAACGTGCGCGTGCTGGATGACGCATGGACCTTCAGCCGAATCGGTTCGCCCTTTCTGAATTGCTTGCGGGCCAGAATGATCTTCAGCGTCGGCGGCTTACTGGCAATCACAAAAGTCTTGGCTTCGCGATAAATAGCGCCATTCCGGTCGCGCATGATCAGGCGAACGGTGTGCGTGCCATCTTCCATGTCAATGGGGGCGAGGAATCGCGTCTGCCACATGTCTTCTTTGTTCAGATGGCGCAGCGGCTTGGTGAGACCAAAGGGAAAGAGAGCAACAACAGACACAATCGACGGATCCGTGCGCACGCGTAAAACGGGATCGCCCGGACGAATTACGCGCGGACGAAGAAGCGCACGCGGCACAGCCAGAAACGAAGTGTAGGGAGTAACAAACTTATATTTGCGCGCCAAGCGGATGATCTCTTCTATGCTGGCAGAGTCTTCACCGTCGCGCTCGATCTTTTCCAGCAACGCGTCCACGCGGGCCCTGGCCCAGAGACGAGGGAGATGAGCATGCTCAAGCCCACTCTGGGGCAGGTCAGCAGCGCCATGAATGCTGAATGCGTCGCCATCGCGTACGCCGTGAACAGCAAAGCTCACGCCCTTCTGCCAGGCCTTGTACTGTCCCACCCATGAAGCCATGGAACCGGCGAAGGAAGTATCTTGCAACGGATAGACCAGATCCAGCGATGACTGCGGCGTTACCGTCAGGCCAAGCTGGCCGATGGGATTCATGTTCATCTTAGAGACAAAAGCGTTGAGCTTGAACTCGGCCGGTTCGGTGGAAAGAACATTTTCAAGCAGACCGTCATTACGGGTGAGCATGCGCAACAATGGCAAGTTGGCATCGTCCCCGACCGCGAACACAAAGAGCTTGGGGCGGCTGGCCTCCGGAAGCGCCTTCCATTTCTCGGCATACCAGGCGGAAAGCTTTCCGCTCTGCAAGGCGCCGCGCGTTGCCGAGCCGTCGGTCAGCAGGACCATGTAATTGTTGGCGGAGCCTGCGCCACATTGCGCCAGCCCGGCTGCCAGGGCCTGCTGAAGATCCGTGCCTCCGCGGAGCCTGCTGTTGCGGACAAAGTCAGTCACCTTCTGCAGGCTTACCGGAGTCGCGCCGCCCATGCCCGGCTGAAAGGGCGTGACTTTGCTGTTGAACATCAGCAGATTGAACTGGTCGGCCGCCGTCAGCGAATGCAGGACCTTCTGCATGGCTTCATAGCTGCGCTCCAGCTTGTCCCACTGCATGGAGAGAGAGTTGTCAAAAAGAAGAATGACGTTGTGTGGAGGACGCGCCGCTGTTCCGCCCGTGGAACCAGCTTTCTTGTTCGCCAGCAGCGCTTCAATCTCAGCGAAGCCGGGTTCATTGGCGCTCCGTTGAGGAGAAGTCTCGGTAGGATCGGGCTGGCCGGAATCAGGATTGCGGTAGGCGAGCACGCGGATGGAGTCGCCCGCCGCCTGGTCCAGTTCATACTGAACGCTGAAGTCCTGGGTGAGGGCGACGTTCTCGCCAGTGAATTCGCCGGCGACCACGTGCTCATTCTGCTGGCTGATCTTCAATGGATAAATCGTGTTGCCAAGTCTGAATTCGCGGATGGGGTGTTCCGAGCGCAACTCGAAGCGAATGGTCAGATGGCGCGCGGTCTGCGAATGATACGCCTCAGGCTTCAATCCAATCCCGAAGTACGACTTGAAGCTCTCCACGGGAATGCTCTCGTGATATTCAAATTCCAGGCGCTTCGTTCCATAAGCGGGAATAGGCACGATCTTGGCGCTGAAGGTAGACGTGTGACGCGCTTCGCTGGCGGTGCGCTCACCCATCTGCAGCAATCCAGGATCGATGGACTGCTGTTTCAGTTCGTTATAAATCTCTTCCGCACGCTTGCGTTCCAGGATCACCGCCGGAATGCGCACCGGTCCATCCCACGTGGCGAAATCCGAGACGGTAGCGTGGCTGTTGAGCGCAAAGATGTAGTTCCCTTCCTGAATTCCTGCGGTGTGATTGGCAAAGATCTGCTTCACGAAAACACGCGCATCAGAGTTATCGATGCGGATGGTGATCTCCATCTCCTCCAGCGACAGAACAGCCGGATCAGGCTGGGCTTTGTCGCGCGGGATGAGCACGCCCGCGTCGCCCCATGTGATCGACGACAGGGTGCAAAGAATGACCAGCAATGTGAGCAGCCGTCTCATGGCAGGTTTTGCTCCGGAATGCGCACCAGACCGTTGTCTGTGCCTACGTAAATGAATCCATTGCCGGCAGCCAGCGCCGTTACAGTCAGGGAGGGCAAACCCTGAGTGATTACGCTCCAGCGATTGGAGCTTCGGTTATAGACATAAAGCCCCTTGCCCAGCGTTCCGGCAAAAACGTGGTCGCCGGTTGCCAGCATGGCATTGGGATAGACTTCAAATTTGCCGGTGGCGAGGTCAAAGGGCTCAAAGTGGCCGTCGGCCAGCAGACGGACAATGCCGCCGCCATAAGTTCCGACGATCCAATCATTGCCGGCACGCACGATGGCTGAAATCCAGTTGTGGGAGAGGCCGCGAGTGGCAACCGTGTAGTTCGCGGCGACGTTTTCATTTTCGAGAATCGAGATTCCGCCCAGCGTACCCGCTACAACCTCCTTGCCCGACGCAGCTACCGTGTACACATGGTTATTGACCAGCCCGTGAAAGGCATAGAGACTGCGTGGGCCGGCGGGGTCAAGAAAAGTGAGCCCGGCAGGCGTGGCGAGCACCATTCCGTTACCGTATAGGGCAGCGTCAGTCACGTGGTCGGCAAGCAGGCCGTCGGCGCGTCCCAGAACCTGCTGCTTGCGGCCCAGTTGGTCAAACAGCACCAGGCCATTCGCAGTAGCCACGGCAACCGTGCCATTGGCGGCATTGGGAAGGATTCGGTTGACGCAGAAAACATTGTCGTCTTCAAAATGCGTTGCGCTCCGGAGATTGGGCTCAAACACGTCGAGGCCGCGATCAAAGTATCCAACCCAGAGGCGATTCATGCCGTCGATCGCCAATGAAGAGATGTTGCGGTCAGCCAGCGTGACGCTTTGCGGTGAGAGCACGCGCCGCCAGCCGTTACGCTGGCCGTCCTTCTGGTAGAGCGCCGTGGCGGTGACCGCATAGAGCGAATCGCCCTGGGCCGAATCACCCTGAGCAAAGATCTGCTGCACGCCCGAAACGCCATGAGCCGCCGAGCGCAACAGGCTCTGCATACGCTGCGGCTGGGGACTGATCTCCGCAATGCCATCGCCGCTGCCGGCAGCAAACAGAGTCCCGCCGTTCACGTAAAGTGCGCGGGCAAACAAACCCGGCGCGAGCACGCGAACGAAGCGTCCGTTGTCAAACTCCGCGATTCCGACCGCCGTGCCGACATAAGCCTTCTCATTCAACACGGCGATGGAGAAGACCTGTGGATCAGGCATGCCCTGCGCTTCGGCAAAGGTTTCCGTGCGTCCCGCCTGCCAGTGGACAACTCCCCGGTCCTGCGTGCCGATCCAAAGATCGCTCTCGTTTCCGGCCAGCTCGGTTACGTGCAGCGCGGCCAAGGAGGGATGGAAGGCCTGAAGCTTCTGCCCGTCATAGACCAACACGCCGCGTTTGCGCGTCCCGATCAGCAGTTGTCCGGACCCGAGCGGCAGCAGCGACGTGATAGACCTTGCGTCGGTGTCGGCGGGCAGGATCTGGCGAAAATCGGCGCCATTAAACGCCAGCACGCCTTCCGTGGCCGTGACCATCAGAAGCTCAGGTTCCTTTGCATCCTTCAACACTCCGGCGGACACGCGCAACAAAGGCGATGAAGCCAGCTCTTGTCCAGGACGATAGTGCTTGAGCAGGACCCCGTGATTGTCATAGCGAAACAGCCCGGACGCGCCGCAGAGGTAGAATTCGCCCTTGAACACTGCCGCGCCCGTGAAGCCTTCAGGAGCGTTGATCCATTCGAAATTGCTGGTTACCGGAACGAGCTTGCGCACCGAAAAGCGAAGGCTCTCCTGTGATCGCACTTCCAGCGTGGCGACACGAAGTGCGCGCTGGGCGCGCCAAAACACCATTCCCGCGCTGCCCAGAGACAGGAGCAGAACGGTGGCGACAGCATAGCGCCATTTCAGTCGGCGAAAGGCTTTCATTTTGGCTGAGGATGAGAATATACATCTCAACTTGTCCGGGCGAACAACGTTAAAGAATTTTTTTGATTTCTCCGGCGATCGGCCCGTTTCCATATGCAGCTCCGCAGCTACACCTTGCACGAGTGCGGCCAGCACAACTCGAGCGAATGGCGCGGAGTTCTTGAGCCGCAAGCTCCGTCCGGCGTGTCAAAACATAGACGCGCGTGTTCACGCAGACACGCGCCGGTAAACTAGACCACAAAATACTTCGCCTGCGGATGGTGCACGATAATCGCCGACGTCGACTGCTCCGGCTCCATGTGAAATCCGCTGGTTAGCCGCACGCCAATCGTCTCCTCCGGCTTCAGCAACGCAAACAACTTTGTCTGGTCTTCCAGGTTCGGGCACGCGGGATATCCAAACGAGTAGCGCGATCCGCGATACTTCTGGTGGAACAGGTCTCCAACCCGCGGCGCGTCATCGCCGGCAATCCCCAGTTCTTCCCGAATCTGTTTGTGGAAGAGTTCGGCCAGCGCTTCCGCAGTTTCAACGCTCAGCCCATGAAGGTAGAGATATTTGGTGAACTCGCCGGCATCAAAGAGCTTTTTGGTTTCTTCGGAAGCGCGGCTGCCGATCGTCACCACTGACAGCCCGATCACATCGAATTGGCCGGAGCTCTTGGGCACAAAGAAGTCAGCGATCGAAAGTTTTCGTCCTTCACGCTGCCGTGGAAAGGTAAACCGCGCGATCACGTTGCGCGTTTCCGGCAGATCGAAAAGAAGAACATCGTTCCCTTCTGAGTAACAGCCAAAATAGCCGTACACGACCTTCGGCTCAAACCAGCCTTTGGCAATCACTTCCTTCTGCAGCTCAGAAAGCACAGGGACATACTTTTCTTCCACCAGCCGCAGGTAATCCGCCTGCGACGCGGTCTTCAACTGCCACTGGTTCTTGAACAGGGCCGTGTGGTTGATGTATTGGAAGACCTCGTTCAAGTCAAAATCTTTGCGTACCCGCACGCCATAGAACGGCGGGACTGGAATATTTGGCGGCGGCTGCACCACCGGTGACCGCTCCGTGCTGGTCGAACTCTCAGCTCCGGCGATCATTGTGGTCTTGGCGAACTCTTTGACTGTGCGCCCTTCCTGCAGCCGCTTTTCCCGCGCGCCATTGTTCGATGTCAGATCGTCCATCAGGTGCAGGCCGGTAAACGCATCATCGGCGTAAAACACTGAATTTGAATATTCGCGGCGCAAGTCGTCTTCCACGTATTTGCGCGTCAACGCCGCGCCGCCGCAGATCACCGGATAGTCCAGCGCTTGCGCCTGCAAATCCTGGATCACATATTTCATCTCCAGTGTGGACTTCACCAGCAGCCCGCTCAGCCCGATAGCATGCGCGCCATGTTTCTTCGCGGCGGCAATAATTGAGTCCGACGGCTGCTTGATGCCCAGGTTCACCACTTTGTAGCCGTTGTTGGTAAGAATAATGTCCACCAGGTTCTTGCCGATATCGTGGACGTCGCCCTTCACCGTCGCCAGCACCAGAGTTCCCTTCTGGTTGCCTTCTTTCTTCTCCATCTTGGGCTCAAGATAGGCGACCGCCTGTTTCATCACGCCGGCTGAATCCAGCACCGAAGGCAGCTGCATCTTGCGCGCACCAAAGAGTTCACCCACGGTCTTCATGCCGTCGAGCAGAACCGTGTTGATTACCTCCAGCGGCGAATATTTCTGCAGCGCGTCTTCCAGGATCTGCTCTAGTGTCTGCTTCTGCGCGCCGTCACCCAGAGCTTTCTCGCCGTTGATAATGCAGCGCTTCAGCTTGTCTTCAACCGTGAGCGACTCCAGCGGCGCAGCCTCTGCCTGCGGCTGCTTGTCCAGGCCGGTGAAATGCTGCATATAAATCTGCAATGGATCGCCCGCCGACTTGTCGAAATAGATCAGCTTTCGTGCCAGATCCACTTCAATTTGCGGGATCTTATATAAAGGATAGATTTTGGCGTAGTTCACAATCGCCATATCCAGTCCGTAATCAACGGCTTCCTTCATGAACACGCTGTTCAGCACGCGCCGCGCGTAGGTGTTCAGCCCAAACGAGATGTTGCTCACGCCCAGGATCGTCTTCACATCTGGCAGCTCTTGCTTGATGCCCTTGATCGCGTTCAGCGTCTCCATGCCTGCTGTGCGATAGTCGTCCTGGCCGGTCGAAATCGGTAGAGTGAGCGCGTCAAAGATCAAATCGACAGGGCGTATGCCGTACTTCTCCGTCGCCAGCTTGAATATCCTTTTGGCGACTGCGACTTTCTTTTCCGCTGTCAGCGCCATGCCGTCTTCATCAATCGTCAGGGCAATCACCGCAGCACCGTACTTCTTCGCCATCGGCAGCACCTTGGCGGTGCGCTTTTCGCCATCTTCCAGATTGATGGAGTTGATAATCGCCTTGCCGGGAATGCGCTTCAGCGCCTCTTCGATGACGTCGGCTTCCGTGGAATCCACCAGCACCGGCGCGGGCACGCGCGTGGCCACCTTCTCCAGGATCGAACTCATGTAGCCTTTTTCGTCCTCGCCCACAATGGCCGTACACAGGTCCAGCATATGTGACCCTTCCGCCACCAGCTTTTTCGCCAGCGCCAGAATGTCGTCATACTTGCCTTCCCGGACCATGTTCTTGAAATGCTCCACTCGCGTGGTGGTGTTCATCTCTTCCGCCACGATCAGCGGCTTGGGATCAAGATCGAGCGGCATCGTGCTGTAGGCGCTTGAAGCCGAAGGTGTAACCTGCACTTCGCGTTTGGCCGGCTCCAGATTGGCGCAGGCGTCGGCCACGGCCTTGATATGGACCGGTGTGGTCCCGCAGCATCCGCCAACAATCCTGACACCGTATTCGGTAATGAATTTCTTGTGCCACTCCGCCAGGCTCTGCGGTGTCAAACGGTAATGCGCCACGCCGCCCACGTTTTCCGGCAGGCCGGCGTTCGGCAGAATCGAGATTTCTTTCGGCGCGTTGTGCGCCAGATAGCGCACCGCGTCATTCATCTCTTTCGGACCGGTCGCGCAATTCAATCCCAGGATTTCGCAGTCGAAAGGCTCCAGCGCGGTTTCCGCCGCGCCAATTTCCGTGCCCAGCAGCATGGTCCCCGATTCCTGCAGCGTCACCTGCGCCTGCACCGGAATTCGTTTGCCCGCCTGCTTCATAGCTTCAAACGCGGCAGCCACGGCAATCTTGGTCTGAAGAATGTCCTGGCAGGTTTCAATCAGCAGGATATCCACGCCGCCGTCGATCAAACCCAGTGACTGCTCCAGGTAGGCCTGGAACATGGCGTCATAGGTGATCTGTCCCAGCGACGGGAGTTTCGTGCCTGGCCCAATCGATCCCGCAACGTACCGAGGTTTGCCGTTGGCGGAAAAGTCCCGCGCTACTTCGCGCGCCAGTTCGGCCGCGCGCTTGTTAATCTCATGGACTTTGTCGGCCAGGTCAAATTCGCCCAGAACAATGCGCGTGCCGCCGAATGTGTTGGTCTCAACCACATCGGCCCCGGCCTTGAAATAGGCAGCGTGAATATCTTTGATAATGTCGGGCCGGCTCAGCACCAGCACTTCAGAGCAATTCTCTTTGCCCCAGAAGTCATCCATGGAAGGATGGCGCTCCTGAATCTCCGTGCCCATCGCGCCGTCATAGATAACAACGCGTTCCCGAACTGTCTCTAGAAAAGGCTTCATTCTTGTTCAGTCAAGACCCTTTAGGGTTCCCGCTACCAATATTCTACTGATCGAGATGGTCTTGTCCGACGCTTTCACCCTGATTGGTGCCATCCGCATCTTGAACGGTACTGTTTCAGGGTTTTCCGATCACCGGATCACCCGATCGCGGCGATCTCCCGATCTTTACCCACTACCCCCTCCCGGTTCATCCCACTTCATCCCAGGTCATCCCAGATTGGCGTGGACTTCAGGGATAGCGCTTTCATTTGGCTTAGAGTCTCGCGTTTACCCGATCACCGGATCACGCGCGATCACCAGATCACCCGATCTTTAGCATTCCTACCCGGTACCCCTCCACTAGGATTCCAAAGCACTTAGCGCACATCATCCCAAGCCATCCCCCAGACTCGAAATCGCCACCACAAATCAGCCTAAACCACTGCAATCAAATGAGTTAAGTTACCATAAGGCGCTACGAAAGTCAAGCGAAATAAGCTTCTAGCCACACGCAAGACTGGTGATGAGTTTTCCAAAGCGTAACAAGGCCAATTCTTTAGGTGATGGCGATGTTACGCCAACTACCGCCTAGTTTCCGTATTACCTACAATCAGGAGTAAGCCCGTCAATGACTAAATGCGCGTTTCACAGGACCAATGTCGGATGCCGGCTCAAATCCTTGCTCGATGAGCGCGTTGGCCTCAAGGCGGCAGCCGAGCCAAGGGTCATTTATCCGGTAAGGCGACGATTCGGCCAGGTGACGAGAGCGCGATTGAACTAAGCCTCCGCAAGCCACCCCTGGCTGGGGTTGCAGGGATGGACCTGCGTTTGCATTACGTTCATTATCTCGCGCATGACGATCATCCAGGCTTCAACTTCTTATTTCGTCTGCGTCAGCCCCGCAACAACTGCGGCAAGTTTGTCGAGTATCTCGTTCCAGCCCTCTAATTGACCACTATTTTTCGCGCTCTCCATGGGTTCATTTCCAATGAAGGTGAGTTTCGTCTGGCCGTTTCCTAGATCCTCAAAGATGGTCACGTCGTACGCACCCTCTATGGCCTCATGTTCTATTCCTAGCTGCGCAGGATCAATCTTGTTTCCCTTCGAGTCGGAAAAGTACATCAAGGAAACGATCTTCTCGTGCGGAACAATCTCGTGGTATTCAACCGCATTCCAGAACTCCTGCCCATCTGGAGATCTCATGCAGCAGAGGAATTTCCCCCCAACGCGAAAATCCATCTTGCAAACAGGCGCAGTAAAACCCTTCGGCCCCCACCACTGCATCACATATTTCGGATCTGTCCACGCCTTCCAAACCAATTCGCGTGGGGCATCAAAAACTCTGGTGACAACCATCCGCTCTGTCTCGTTAACCGTGCTTTTTGTCATCTCTGACCTCCGCTCTTTTCATTTGATTCACAACCACATCCAACTTGTCGAAACTCTCTTCCCAGAATCGACGATAGCTAATCGCCCCGCGCCCGCACCAGGTAGGCAATATGTTTTGAAATCATCTGCTGCGAGAGTGCAAACGGTTCCGTCAATCCATGCACAGAGGCAGGCCCATGGGAGAGCCGTTCGACCATCGCCCGGCGGGTTGGATCAGACAGAGCCGCAAATGTTGTATCTAACTTATCCACAACCATATGGTAGTGAATTATCCGGCGATGTCAAGTGTGAATTTCGCGATTCCTGAACCCTGCCTCATTCACCTGACGATGAAAGTGCGCACCGCAACCTGCGCAGGAACGCGAGCCGCCAAGGTTGCGGCGCCGACATCAGGTGCCGGAAGAATGCGGATTGCTTCTGGAGCCTGTTCTCGATGCGCCACCGGCTTGTCGGGCAGGTGATCTTTGCAGTTGACTTTCGAGCGACTTTCGCGGCCAGTGGTAAATCGCCAATGCGCTCACCGGCACCGGTTTGTACCGATAAGTCGGCATAGCGGAAGTGATCTGCGTAAATGCTCACACATCCCTGATAGTGGACGTAATCAGGCATTTTCACTCAGAGCCGAGATCGCATTTGCCGGTTAAGATGGGAATGATTTTGACCGCAGCCGTGTCAGGATTAAGCTTCGCATCACCGCAAGGAGAAACACATGAAGACCCTTCCTGCTTTCTTTGGTCCTATCATGATTCGTGCTCCCGCTCTTCACCTACCGCCCTCCCGGTTCATCCCACGTTGGCGTGGACTTCAGGGATTGCGCTTTCATTTGGCGTAGAAGTCTCGCGTTTACCGGATCACGTGCGATCACCAGATCACCCGATCTTTAGCATCCCTTACCCCGGCCCTGAACCAGGATAGCTGTCGAGAACCAGCCCAGTTCAGGGCAGGCTGTCGAAAAACATATAGATCGCAGCAATGCGACCGTTCCGGGCAACGACAAAATCGGTTCCCGCGTAAGCTGGAGGTTTGCCGGGAGTGCCAGATACCCATCGAACCCGTCCGGCATCACTTAATTCCTCGGGAGGGGAGAGAGGCTGGTATTTGAAATCTGGATGTGTTGCTTTTATCACACCAGCAATACGATCAATCTCGTCACGGCCTCGGTAGATGCCTCCGTTGGGATCGTAGAACACACCATCTTCATTCCAGATGTCGTCGATGGCAGCGCGACGACGCACGGCGTCATTTTCGCCAAATACGTCGCTCAGATTACGAAGCAGCAAGGTCGATATGCTGTAGGACATGACTTATCTAGATGCACGCATCGAAGGAAAGTTGCAGCAAG
>WNFM01048086.1_pt1 | contig 13828 bp, 17 predicted proteins | sample 5400271 | NCBI WGS metagenome assembly WNFM01 (sample SAMN13153352, study PRJNA577476) | soil metagenome | isolation source: 60 cm saprolite on Douglas fir-dominated hillslope | place: USA:California | collected 2013-09-17 | reverse complement strand
GTGCCCGCGCCACCATTGAGGTAGACGGAGGAGTTGCCGGAGCCATCGGTCACGATATTGCCGAGCACGCCGGAGCCAGCGATCACGGCAGTGGCGGCCGGAGGAGCGCCGGTCTTGAACGTGATGGTGTGCCCATCAACCGTCAAGGTGTCGTTGTTGGCGATCGCGGCAGTGATCGAGTCGGCGGTGGTCGCCGCGGTCAACGACGTAGCTGCAGTCACCGCGGGGGGCGACGACGACTTGTCGTTCACAACGGCCTGGCCGGTCAGGGCTGCCGCAGTGTAGGACGCGCCCGCGAACAGATCGGTGGCGGTTGCACCCGCGCCGAGGGAAACCGAGAAGCTCGACTTGCTCGAATAGCCGACCTGGGTCTGCAATGCCTGGTTGGCAACAGACTTGGCGCTGTCGACCAGCTTCTGCAGCGAAGTGATGCCGGTGTTGGCGGCCTGCAGCACCTGCACGCCGTTGCCGATGCCATCGAGCAGGTTGTTGATGTCGCTTGCCCGATTGTCGAGCTTCGCCGCGGTGAAGAAGTTGGTCGGATTATCGAGAGCCGTGTTGACCTTCTTACCGGTGGAGAGGCGGTTCTGGGTGGTCGCAAGCAGATCAGCGGTGGACTGCAGCGAGAGAAGGTTCTGGCGAACCGACGAGGAGAGGACGATACCTGACATAACTCATACCCTTCTGGATGAACATGATTGACGCAACGCCGGAACATTCATTCGGCGGTCGTGCCACCCTGTGCCCTGAGCACTACCCTTTCGTTAACGGAATGCTCCGTACAAATACCTTCCGCATTAAAAAAACCGGCAACCCGGTTTATGGTAAACAGATCCTAAACGACGCATGCGGCGCACGCGCATCGCGTTGCGCGCACAAAATCCGCGCTACGAAATCTGCGATCGCTAGCTCGACCCGGCAACGCCTGCGAAGCGGGAGCCGGCTTCGGCCAGACATTCATTGATGACGGTCAGCAATGCCATCGGCGCGAACGGCTTGCGCAGGCAGCGCGCCGCCCCGAGTTCGAGCGCCATGCGCAGGAAGTCCGGCGCCGGCGAGTCGAGGTTGGCAAAGGCGTAGCCGGACATTGCGATCAGCGGAATCGTCGGCGCGCGTTCGTGGAATATCCTGATCGATTCAAAACCGCGCATGTGCGGCATGAAGATATCGACAATCATCAGGTCGAAGCCCGCGCCTTCCAGCGCGCGAAGCCCCGTATCGCCACCATCGGCTATCGTTACATCAAAGCCGTGGCGTTCGAGAGAGATCTCGATGGCCATGCAGACCATGGGATCGTCGTCGACAACGAGAACTCGCGTCATATAAGCCCCCCGGAGGCTTCATTGCCCCAACCGTTCAAGCGCCCCTCAGGTCCGAGCGGACCCGCCTCACTTTTCGTGTTTAATCCAACTCTCGTTCGATCAACTTCTGGTTTGAAACAGGTCTGATTGACGCAACACGCCGCCGGTATCGCGGCGCGACATCCGATGGCTCAGCCCGCAACAGCCCTCTCAATGTTGGACGCAGTCGTATTATCCTTATGCTCTGACACCGCGCTCGCGACTGCGGCAAGGGTTGCATTATGTCTACGATGCGGCTCGGCTTCCGACAGGCATTCGTCGATCAAGCCGAGCAACGTCGATGGCCTGAACGGCTTGCGCAGGCACCGCGTCGCCCCCAGGCTGAGTGCCATTTTAAGGCAGGTGGGATCGTTCGCGTCGGTACCGGCAAAGGCATAGCCGGAAATCGCGATCAGCGGCACTGTCGGCGCGCGCTGGTGAAATAGCCTGATCGACTCGAAGCCGTGCATCTCAGGCATCAGGATATCGACGATCATGAGATCGAAACCGGTATCATCCAGCGCAGCCAGACCGTTGGCACTGCCATCCGCGACCGCGACCCTGAACCCACACCCCTTCAGCCACGCGGCAATCGCGAGGCAGACATGCCGGTCATCATCGACCACGAGAATGCGACGCATTGCGGCCTCCCTCGCCGTTTCCGTCACGCTTTGGGCACTCGAAGGCACCGTAACAGCCAACGGCAAACGACTCCGCGATGACGCAATCCTGACCCATTGCGCGGCGTTTTGCCTTGCGAATCAGTGCGCTATTCTCATTTCCGCCGCAAATCGACCAAGCTGTCTGCCCTCCAGGGTGTATAGTGCCGCTCACACAACTAACGTCGAATCAGGCAGGGAGATATTCGGAACGACGTTCGGCATGCCGTGCCGTGGCCGATGCGAGACCGTCCGAGCTCCCGCCTTCGGCACGCGACAGACTGCCGGCAGTATCGCCTCCGCCCAATCGCCTGGGGCAGATCCTGTCGCAAGCGGCGTTTCAACGCGCGTGTCCGCAAGCCGTCGAAATCATCAAGACGAAAAACGATCGGCGTACGGCGTCATGCAGTGAGGATTGCACCAGCGCGTTAGCGTCGAGGCCCGCAAGCTACCCCCATCGTCTAACGACCTAGCCAGAATGGCGCGCCAATTCTCCTTGCCAACCCTACGAGCCGGGATCATCATCGCCCCATTCGGCGTTTACGCATTGGGAGCCAGCCGGCAGAGACGGCTTGATCCGCAAGACGTTGGCCATCAGGGTCTGCCATAAGGCTACGAGGCCATTTTAGCTGCAAAGCGATGGCTATAAGCAGGGAGACTGCTGTGGAATCAGCCCCCCGTTCACCGAATGGATTTTTGTCTTCGTTGACTGCGGACGACTTTGAATTGATCCGCCCGCATTTGCGCACCAGCGATCTCCCGCAGGAGATGGTGCTGGTTGAAGTCGACGAGACACTCAAACGCGCCTACCTCCCGCACCGTGGCGTGATTTCGCTGGTGGTCAAGCTCGCACGCGGCGAGCACGTGCAGATCGCGATGGTCGGTCGCGACAGTATCTTCGGTTCGTTCTCCGCCCTCGGCGACGCCGTCGCGCTCAACAGCGCAGTGGTGCTGGTACCCGGGGTGGCCTCGACGATCGACGTCGAGCAGCTTCACGCGGCGGCCGACCAGAGCGCGACGCTCCGCGCGGCGCTGGCCCGGCATGGACTGGCGGTCTATGCGCAGATTCAGCAAACCGCGGGCTGCAATGCCTCCCACACGGTGGAGTCCCGGCTGGCGCGATGCCTGCTGCAGACGCGCGACCTGTCCGGCAGCGACAAGCTGGTGCTGACCCAGGAATCGATGGCGCAGATGATCGGCGCGCGCCGCAACAGCGTATCGCTGGTGGCCAGCACGCTGCAGCAGGCGAACTTCATCCACTACAGCCGCGGCCATATCGAGATTACCAATCTGGACGGCCTGACCAGGACTTCCTGCGAATGCTATGGAACCGTGAAGGCCCAGTATATGAGGCTGCTGCACCCGCGCATCCGCTGCGCGGCGGCGTGATGATTTCCGCAACGGCCCTCTCCTGATCGTTCTGATACCCACCTCGCCATCTTGCGCGCGGGAATTGCGCGGAACCGCCATTCGCGGGCGGTTTACCCCGTATAATTACTGCCAGCCGCGGGTTCCGCGGCCGATCTGGCCGGCCCGGAATTAACGCGCTGTTCAACGAGCCCTGATAATCGTCAGGAGTTGACGGGTGCCGATACGAGAAAAGCAGCGAAACCTTTTCGCATGCTGCGCGCATTCACTCGTGTTCAGCGGCTTGAGAATTGCGCGGAGTTAGAGACATGGCCTTTGATTTGTCGATGCCGATCCTGGTGGTCGATGACTACAGCACCATGATCCGCATCATCCGCAACCTTCTCAAACAGATCGGGTTCGAAAACGTCGACGATGCGACCGACGGATCCGCGGCGCTCGCCAAGTTGCAGACCAAGCGATACGGCCTCGTGATCTCCGACTGGAACATGGAACCGATGACCGGTTACGACCTGCTCAAGGAAGTCCGCGCCAGCCCGGAATTCTCGAAGACGCCCTTCATCATGATCACGGCAGAATCCAAGACCGAGAACGTCATCGCCGCGAAGAAGGCCGGCGTCAGCAATTACATCGTCAAGCCGTTCAATGCGGCGACGCTGAAGGCGAAAATGGAAGCCGTATTTCCCAACGACTAGCGCCTTGCCGGGGCGCGACGCCCCGCCCCGACGGCCGCGAACACCGATCGCGTCGTCCGCGCTGCAGTCGGACCTGAGCCGATATCGGCAAACATCTACCCATTACAAGATCTGTTTCGGAGATAGCGGGGCCGGCCCGCCCGGCGCATGGCGTGCTCTGGCCGTACTTCTACGGTTTCAGATTTTCACAGACAGCTAATCTTGACTGGCGATAGTTGCGTGGACTGAAGGAGTACCTCATGTTCACGTTTGAAACGAACGATCAGAAGGAAGTGCGGCGTTTTCGTATCGCGCAGTTCAACGGCAGAACCGCGACCGCTCGCGCAGCCGGCTCGGCGGTCACCGGTCACGTTCGGTCGATCGTGGAGAACAAGACGAGCGTTCCGGCAACGTGGACCATCACGATCATCCCGGACGAGCCCAAAGCCGCCATCGCATTACGGCCGTCGCCCCGCGTCCGTTCCTTCGTGGAAGATCTCTGCTAGAGCCTCATCGGTTCTGATTGAATCAGAACCGGGCTCTGCTCTTTTGCTTTGACGCGTTTTCTTGGCGCGAACCGGCGTCCACTTCGCTCGAAAACGCTGTCAGCAGCAACGGCCCTGTCCGCGCCGCAACGCGCGTGTCGGTGGGTCAGCCGCTCCGGTCAGAAGACGCAATTCGCCTGCGAGCCCTGCGATGGCATGCATGGAGCATGAGGTTTGGGAGATCAGGCGGGCTGCAGCAACGCCTTGCGCACGAGATCGGCGGTGTTGCGGGCGCCGAGCTTGCGCATCGCCTCGGCGCGATGGCTCTCGAACGTGCGCGGGCTGATATTCATTCGCAAGGCGCCCTGCTTGTTGGAGCAACCCTCGCTGATCAGGCTGAGCACTTCGCGTTCGCGCTTCGTCAGCGGCTTCTGGCCGGACTCGGCCGCGAACATCACCCCCGGCGTACGCCCGGCGTCCCTGCTGCGGCCGTTGTGGCTCTCCCGGCCCTGCTGGTGGTCGGAATCGGGAGCCGACGGCGGATGACGATCCGAGATCTGCTTGACCAGGGCGCAGACGCGTTCGGTCTGCTGAAGCGCGTTTTCGACGACCTGTTGCAGGTAAACCCGACTGCCGGGCGCTTGGGAAAACTGGTGGCTGTGCTGCTTGATCTCGTTCATGTAGAGCAGCAGCGCGGTCAGCGGACCGTTCAACTGCCGGGCGATCGCAGCTCCAGCCTCTTCCGTCGCCCGCACCCGCGCGGCGGACAGATTGACATATTCGAGATTGTCTTCGAGAGGCGTGATGTCTTTCACCCACTTTGAAAAGTGCGAATCACCGGCTCGATGGTCTGGGTGTGACATATAACTAAGTTATCGGTTCGATTCTCGTTCATGGTTAATTTCCGCGCCAGTAAGAATACGGTCCCCCCCATATTTTGCCGCCGCGGCGGCCAGAACTTAGCGAAAATGCGCTAAAACCATCCGAAAATGCTGCATTTTGGCGCAGAACTCCGTAATTTTGCGGATCAACTATATTTACGCCTGACCACGCCACCCCCGTATTTTCACCGGGCCGCATTTACCTTCTTAATGGAGCCCGTGGTTTTGACGATTGCGCGGCTCTGTTCAGCTACGCGTGATGCGCGAGCCAGCCGCCCGGGCGCTCGTCAAAGGTTGAAATTTTGAAGCGTTGAAATGTTGGATGCCGCCGGCCGAGGGCCGGGCGTCGTTGTGATGGCGCCAGGTCAGGCGCGCGGGCGCCTGAGGAATTTTCCCAGGAACCGTCCCGAGACCACGAACCTGAACCACCAAAAAACCAGCCGTCGCGTTTTCATCGGTCCCACCGACGCGGGATGAGACGGCCCGCGTAGGCCTTGGATAGCCCGGACGCCGGGGCGTCCCTGTGAGTTGCTTCACAATCGACCGTCGAAACGCCGTCGCCACCGGCCGGCCACGTGGCCGCGCTTTTGCGCCGATTCCGATTTACAGACTTTGCCCGCCTCGCAATGATCGAGGTCCTCGATCATCCGGCACATAACTCAAAAAGGGAGACGACGATGTCGCAAGGCAAGGGGTATTGGATGGCGGTGGCCACGCTGGCCGGCGCGCTGGCGTTCGGCTCGGGCGTTTTGGCGCAGACCGCCACACCGACACCCGCACCGGCGGAGAATGCCGCTCCCACGGCGGACAATGCCGTGATGCTCACCGTGTTCCTGAAGCACGATCAGTCCCGCCCGTTAAGCGAACTCAATGCGCAGCTCGATCGGCAGGGCTATTACAAGGCTTTCCCGCCGGCCGGCGTCGAGGTCGTCAGCTGGTATGTGATGATGGGGATCGGACAGGTGGTGACGCTGCGCCTGCCGGCGTCGCGGCTCCGCGAAGTCAATCGCATCATGGAGAATACTGCCTGGGGCAGCTATCGCACCGAGTTCTATCCGACCTACGATTACAAGGCGATCGGCGTCGCGGCGCACGACAAGGCGCAAGCGCAATAGGCCAAGTACATTAGCAATGGTTGATTGATTCAGATCGATGGCAGATCAGCCGAGCCGGCTGATCTGTTCCTCGGTCACGACGCGCTCGACGTTTTCGGTCTTGCTCTTGATGCGATAGCGCGGGCGGCCGTCGGATTCGATCGGCAGGCAGGAGACGATGGTGTAGACGCTTCGTTCCTTCACCGTCGCACGGCCCTGGGGGCCCTGCAGCTGGTGATGGACGTCGTCATTGATCGCGTAGTTGTGGGCCATCGTCGGTCTTTCCGTTAAAAAAAGGCTTTTAATCTCAACGGCCTCGCAAGGCAACTCATTCTTGGCCGGACATGGCTGGACCGTGTTCTTAAGCGCCCACTGGTTAATGCGCAAAAATCGCCTTTCGTCTCCCGACCCGCTCGATCGAGTTCCCGATCGCCGAACCAGCCAAGGTTCCGTCGCGCTGGCCTTGCCGGACCTGTTCCGCAATCCCGGCCATTTCCTGCTCCTGGTCGAACAGGTTGTTGCCGATGCAGAGCATGTCCATGCCGGCTTTCAGCGCCTGCAGGCTGGCCTCCCGGGTGCCCAGCGCCTTCTGCAATCCCTGCATCTGCATATCGTCGCTGATCAAGAGCGTATCGGGAAGGCGCTTGCGCAACCGGCCAAGGCCCGCCGCCGACAAGGTCATCGGATGATCCTTGTCCCATTGGCGGACGATGGCATGGCTGACCAGCACCGCATTGCCGAACATTTGGGGCGCCAGCGCATAGAATAGTTCCTCCTGTTCGGACGTAACCGCATCCGAAATGTCCATGAACTCCTGGTGCGAATCCACCACCGCGCCGCCGATGCCGGGAAAGTGCTTCAGGCACAGGCCAATCCGCTGCTCGCGCGCAACTTCGCTGGCCAGCATCGCATTGGCTTCGACTTCGGCGATGTCGGCGGAGTAGGAACGCTTGACCCTGCCGATATTGGGATTGTCGGGGTTGTAGTCGACGTCGATCACGGGCGCGAAATCGTAGTGAATGCCGAGCTGCCGCATCTCGGCGAAGCTCGCGGTCAGGATTTTTCGCTTTTGATCCGGAGCGAGATCATTGAATTCCTTCGCGCTCGGCAGAGGCGCAAAGCCGCGGCTTTCCTTCAGCCGCCGCACCAATCCGCCCTCTTGGTCGATGAACACCATCGGCTGGGACGGCAGGCGCGCGATCTCTCCGCAGAGCCGTCGCACCTGTTCTGGCGTCTCGATGTTGTTGTCGTATTTCTGCGTCTGGCAGGAGTAGTCGAACAGGATCACGCCGCCGAGGCCGTAACGGTCAGCGAATTCCTCCAGCCACGCCGGGATGGTCTTGCCGAAGAAGCCGAGAATGAAGAGCTCGCCGATTTGCATTCGCGCGCTTTCGCCGACTAGCCATGACGTTCCCTGCCGATTCTTCTATGGTAAAAGCGGGCGCCTGAATAGCGGCCGCCGCCGGCGCACATCACGGATAGAAGAGATCATGACAGCACCACCCGTCCCGCAAATGGCGCGTTACCGCCAATGGCTCAGCGAGCAACGCGGCCTGCGTTTCGCCGACTATGAAGCGATGCGGCAATGGTCGGTTCGTGATCTCGATGCGTTCTGGCAAAGCATCTGGGATTACTTCGACCTGCGATCTTCGACGCCGCACCACGCCGTGCTGGCGCAACGCAAGATGCCCGGCGCGGTCTGGTTCCCCGGCGCGCAGGTCAACTATGCGCGCCAGGTGCTGCGGCATGTCGAAGCAGCGCACGCCGCCGGGATGCCGGCGATCGTCGCCTGCGGCGAAGATGGCATCCTGAAAGAGACAAGCTGGCCCGAGCTGCGGCGCAAGGCGGCCGCGCTGGCGATCCATCTCAAGGCACAAGGCGTCCGCTCCGGCGATCGCGTGGCGGCCTACCTTCCCAATATCCCCGAGACCATCATTGCCTTTCTCGCTACCGCCAGCATCGGCGCGGTATGGAGCGTCTGCGCGCCCGACATGGCGGCACCGGCCGTGATCGACCGGTTCAAGCAGATCGAGCCCAAAATTCTGATCGCGTGCGACGGCGTGACCTATGCCGGCCGGCGGCACGACCGGCATCAGGTGATCGACGAGTTGCGGCAATCGCTGCCGAGCGTCGCGCATGTCATCATCCATAGCGACGGCGCGGATCGCACGGCGGGCTCCGATGCCCTGCTGTCGACAATCCTGTCGGCGACCGGGGCCGAGATCGATGCCTTCGAGCCGGAATGGTTGCCGTTCGATCATCCGCTCTGGATCGTCTATTCCAGCGGCACCACAGGATTGCCGAAACCGATCGTTCACGGTCACGGTGGCGTTGTCATCGTGGCTCTGCCGCTGAACGTGCTGCACAACGACATCGGCTGCAGCTATCAGCAGACGTCGTTCGGCGAGCGTTATCATTGGTACTCTTCGACCGGCTGGATCATGTGGAATTGCCAGATCGCGGGCCTGCTCAACGGCACCACGATCTGCATCTTCGACGGCAGCCCCGGCGGATCGAAGGAAAATCCGGACTGGTCGACGTTGTGGCGCTTCGTCTCGAACTCGAAGGCCACGTTTTTCGGCGCGGGTGCGGCCTTCTTCGCTGGTTGTACCAAGGCCGATGTCGACCTCGCCGCCAGCGGCGACCTGTCGCGGCTGCGCGCGCTCGGCTCGACCGGATCGCCGCTGTCGGCCGACACCCAGCAATGGTTCAGCGAACGCTTCGCCCGCCTCGCCGAAATCAATGGCAGCGTCGCGCAGCGTGAGATGTTCTGGGCCAACATGTCCGGCGGAACCGACTTCGCCGGCGCCTTCATCGGCGCCAACCCGGAATTGCCGCAGACGCCGGGCCTGATGCAGTGCCGGCTGCTCGGCGCCGCCGTGGAGGCCTTCAACGAACAGGGCCGCGGCGTGATCGAAGAGGTCGGCGAACTCGTCTGCACCGAACCGATGCCCTCGATGCCGCTAAAATTCTGGAACGACGAAGGCGATGCGCGCTACCGCGCCAGCTATTTCGACACCTACCCGGACAATTTCGACGGCACCGGCCGCGGCGCGGTCTGGCGCCATGGCGACTGGCTCAAGATCAACACCGACGGCTCCTGCGTGATCTACGGGCGCAGCGACGCCACCATCAACCGCCATGGCCTGCGGATGGGCACCAGCGAACTCTATTCGGCGATCGAGGCCCTGCCGGAGGTGCTGGATTCGATGGTGGTCGACCTCGAATATCTCGGGCGTGAAAGCTACATGCCGCTGTTCGTGGTGCTGCGCGAAGGTTTCACGCTCGATCGCGCGATGCAGACCCGCATCAACAGCGCCATCGAAGCCGGCCTGTCGCGGCGGTTTCTGCCCAACGAGATTTTCGCCGTGGCCGAAATCCCGCGCACGCTGTCCGGCAAGAAGCAGGAGCTGCCGATCAAGAAACTGCTGCTCGGCCAGCCCTTGGAGAAAGTCATCAACAAGGACGCGATGGCCAATCCGGGGTGTCTCGACTGGTATCTCGCGTTTGCGGCGAAGCATTTGCAGAAGGATGCGGGAGCGGCGTGAACTGTCAGCCCCCCGTCCGCCCGTTGAACGCAGCAGCCGCCGGTCCTACATAGGGCCAGTCGGAGCAAACCAAGGGAGAACCGAGATGGCTGAGAAGATCGAGCGCGCTGTTCTGGCCGGTGGCTGTTTTTGGGGCATGCAGGATCTGATCCGCAAAATGAGCGGTGTGATTTCAACCCGCGTCGGTTACTCCGGCGGCGATGTGCGCAATGCCACCTACCGCAACCACGGCACCCATGCCGAAGCGATCGAGATCGTGTTCGACCCGCGGCTGCTCAGCTACCGGCAACTGCTCGAGTTCTTTTTCCAGATCCACGATCCGTCGACGCGCAACCGTCAGGGCAACGACATCGGCATGAGCTATCGCTCGGCGATTTTCTACACCAGCCCCGAACAGGAGCGCGTCGCCCGCGACACCATCGCCGACGTCGATGCGTCAGGAATTTGGCCGGGCAAGGCCTCCACCGAAGTCGCGGCCGCCGGCGATTTCTGGGAAGCCGAGCCCGAGCATCAGGATTATCTCGAACGCTATCCCGACGGTTACACCTGCCATTTCGTCCGTCCGGGCTGGCGCTTGCCGCAGCGCAAAGTCGGGTAAGGGTTTGCCCGCCGCGGCGCGCGACCGGTGAAGCGCCAGCGTCTCTCGACAAATACCTGCCACGTTCGGCAAGGTACAAAGTTAAGGGACGCTGGAATGCCTGCGCCCACCCTCGTGCTTCAGGTCTGGTTAAACTTCCTGAGCAGGCTGACGAAGAGCGTGAGTTCGGCATCGCTCCATCCGGTCAAGCGAGAAAAGAAAGCGTCGGATTTGATTGCATTCGCGGCCTTCATCCTCTTGAGGCCTTCTTCCGTCAGGCTGTAGACGATTGCCCGCCCGTCGTCTGGGTCGGCCGAAGCCTGTGCCAGCCCGTGATCGCAGAGGGATTTTGCCAACCGGCTGACGGCGCTCTTGTCCATGCCAAGCCGTTCCGCAAGGCGCCCGGCCTTCACGGTTCCCTGGTCTGCGAGCATGACGGCGAGTTGGTAGGCTGCCGGCTGAAGGTCCGGATGAAACCGGGCGGATGACGCAGCCATGACGGAGCGGGACGCTGCGAGCAGGGCGTTCAACGCGCTGCCCAGTTTCGTCGCAAGCTCGGTGCGCGTCTTGCTCATTTTCATCCTCCGACAGATCGCGTCCAGCAAGTTAGTGGACATTTATCCATTAATTTGGTTTGATAGACATATATCAACTAAATGAGATCGCGGCCATGTCCATCCGTCCGAGAATTCTCATTACCGGCGCCACCGACGGCATCGGCCGACTCGCCGCTTTGGAACTCGCCCGACGCGGGGCTGAACTCATCTTGACTGCGCGCAGCAAGGCCAAGGCCGACCAGACCTGCGCCGCGATCGAGGCGGTCGCACCCGGCACGCCGGTCGACGTGCATTTCGTCGACTTCTCCGACCTGGCGGCCGTCGTGACGACGGGCAAGGCCATTGCCGCCCGGCATCCGCATATCGATGTGCTCGTCAACAATGCGGGCCAGCACGCCTTCGAGCAGCGCGTCACCAAGGACGGTTATGCGGAAATGATTGCGGTCAACTATTTCGCTCCCTGGCTGTTGACGGATACCTTGCGGAAAATCCTCGTTCAGTCCGTGCCGTCGCGCATCGTCACGGTTGGCTCGCAAGCGTCGCGCCAGAGTGGCGGTCTCGATATAGAAAAGGATTTATTCGACACCGCCCCCTTCACCGCGCTTGGATCGTCGAGGATCTATGGCCGGACCAAGCTTCTGGACATCATGTTCTCCCTCGAACTGGCTCGACAGCTCGAGGGAACGGGGACCGCGACCAATTGCCTATGCCCGGGCTTCAACGTTACCGGGCTCGGTCGCGAACTGGGCTTCGCCCGCCCGCTTGCCAATGTGCTGAACCGGCTTGGTATCGGCAATCCTGAACGCGGCGCGGGAATCATCGTGCGGGTGGCCACCGATCCGGCCTTCGGCCAACTGAACGGGGTCTATGTCGCGACAAACAAAGCGCACCCTCTGATCCCTGTTGCACCCGCAAACAGCGAGGAAGCGCGGCGACGGCTGTGGGCAAAAACGGCCGAAACCCTTTCGCGTTTCCGCTGAGGCCGCGCGACCATCGGCGGTATTTGAGCGGTAAAGCGTTCGCAAAAATATGGCGGGCCACGCTCGGCGATGATGATCACTACATCTACGCTGTAGCCCTCTAACCGCGCATTGAAAAGATCGCCCGACGAAGATGCCTGTCCAGGATGTCGGAGGCAAGTTCACAGTCGGCTGGCCGCCAGGTCTACTCCGCGGTATTCTGACCGATCCATGCGGGATTATCCTTGCGCCGTTCCGCCCAAGTGAGCAGCGCGTCGAGCGCTGGACACAAAGCCTGTCCCCAATCGGTCAGGCCATATTCGACCTTCGGAGGCACCTGATGATGGACGATGCGGCGCACGATGCCGTCCTGCTCCATCCGCCGGAGCTGCTGGATTAGCATCTTCTCTGAAATGCCTGGGATCGCTCGTTCCAGATCGGAGAAGCGCAGCAGCTTGCCACCAAACAGATGGAACAGAATCACGAGTTTCCATCGGCCCTCCAACATCTTAAAGGCCTGCTCCACGCCGTCGGCAGCAGAGACGGCCGTATATTCGACCTTACTCAAAGGTCAGTACCCTACTTTTTTGTGGGTTCTTGTCATTTAGGGAGCTTAGAGGCACCTCTTCCATGAAGCAATTGCGGTTGGCGTTCGCGCTTCTCGCCTACTGGGCGTAAGGAAAGGAAGTCTCATGTCTGTCATTCTATCCGCACCCATCGCCGCTTATTTCGCAGCGGACAAAGGTGATGGCGAGGCTATCGCCAAGTGCTTTACCGATGCGGCTATCGTGAAGGACGAAGGCCATATCTATAACGGTCGCGCTGCTATCGCGGCGTGGAGGACGGCGACATCGGCCAAATACAACTACACGAGCGAGCCGATCGCGGTCGCAGAAAAGGATGGCAAGACCGTCGTGACCAGCCACCTTGTCGGCGACTTTCCGGGCAGTCCGGTCGATCTCCGATACTTCTTTGTTCTGAAGGGCGACAAGATCGCCTCTTTGGAGATCATCCCGTGAGCCTTGATCTCGAACTCGAAGGCCGCCGCGCGCTTGTAACGGGTGGCACAAAGGGCGTCGGAGCGGCGGTCGTCGAGATGCTGAGAATACAAGGTGCAAAGGTCATCACAACAGCGCGATCCGTGCCAGACAGTGCGGCCGATGGCGTCGATTATATCGCGGCCGACATCACCACGGCGGCGGGCTGCGCTGCCGTCGCCAGGGCAGTACTCGACCGGCTCGGCGGGATCGACATCCTTGTCAATGTACTCGGCGGCTCCACTGCGCCGGGCGGCGGCTTCGCCGTCCTCGATGATGAGGAATGGTCGAAAGAGATAAACCTCAATCTGATGCCCGCCGTCCGCATCGACAGGGCGCTGTTGCCTTCGATGATCGCGCAGGGCTCCGGCGTGGTGATCCATGTCACGTCGATCCAGCATGAGTTGCCGCTGCCTGAATCGACGACGGCTTACGCCGCAGCGAAGGCTGCGCTATCGACCTACAGCAAGAGCCTGTCGAAAGAGGTCTCCCCGAAGGGAATCCGGGTCGTGCGGGTTTCGCCTGGCTGGGTGGAAACGGAAGCGGCGGTCGCGCTAGAGCGGGATGAGGTTAGGTTGATTCGATTTGGGATTCCCAAATCAAGGCGGCTCTGATTCAACATGCTGGCTGGAGGAGGTCAGCATGGATG
>WNFM01065562.1_pt2 | contig 13829 bp, 11 predicted proteins | sample 5400271 | NCBI WGS metagenome assembly WNFM01 (sample SAMN13153352, study PRJNA577476) | soil metagenome | isolation source: 60 cm saprolite on Douglas fir-dominated hillslope | place: USA:California | collected 2013-09-17 | reverse complement strand
TTTGAGTTCGGCGTAGGCCTTGCGGATATAGCTGTCATCGACCCATTTTTTCGGATCGAACTCCTTCATCCGGCCGAGGCCCTGCAACACCTTGACGTCGGCGGCCGCGGCATCGATCAGCGCAGGTTTGATAGTCGGATCGGTCGTCATGTTGCCGCTGGGCCCAAGGAAAATGTAAACCACTTCCTTGTTGATGCCGGTCCATTCCTGGATTTTTTCGGCCGCCAGCTTTGGATCGGCGCGCAGCCAGGCGTCGGCCGCGATGACCGCCTTGAGATAGGCGACCACGACTTCCGGATATTTCTCGGCGAAGTCGGTGCGGACCACGACGCCGTGCCAGGTCGGCAGATTGGTCTCGACGCCGTCAAAAATCTTGCGTGCGAAACCACGGAACGGCAGCAATTCGGCGAACGGCACGAAATCGGCGTGGGCGTCGATCTTCTTTTCCTGCAGGTTGGTCGAGCCGACTTCCGGGGTCTGGCTTACCAGCTGAAAGTAGTCGGCCGGCCATCCCTTGTCCTGCATCGCCTTCAGCACCATGCCGTGTGCCGCGGAGCCAAAGGGGACGCTGACCAATTTGCCCTTGAGATCCGAAAGCTCAAAGTAGGGCGAGTCCTTGTGCACGACGATGCCGTTGCCGGAGCCTTCGAGGCTGTAGGCCGAGACTGCGATCAGCCGGCTCTTGCTTTCCGGATTGTTCTCGAAGGTAAATCCGTTCACGATCAGCGGATAATCACCCATCATGCCGAACTGAAGCTTGTTCGCCATCATTGCGTTGGTGACGGGTGGGCCGGACGTAAAATTCTGCCACTCGAATTCGAATTTGATATTCGCGTATTTGCCATCGGTGGGAAGATATTTTTCCAACAGATGTAGCTGGCGAATGATGGTGCCTGTCGTCGCCGTGTTGGTGGTGGTGTCCTGGGTCCCGATGCCGATCGTCACCGTGGTCTGCGCGCCGGCGGGGTTGGCAACAGCTAGTGCCGCCGCGGCGATGATGACGGCAGAAAAGCTGCGATATCCGAAATTGCGACCCATTGCAGACCCTCTTTCCGTGTTTGATAGCGCCTCGGGTGTTGCTCCCTGCTGTTGGGTATCCTTTGTCGATCCGCGGTACGGAGCAAACGCCGTCTCATCCAAGCGGTCGATTAGTTGCCGTCAAAGACCCGCTGCTTACTCCTTGAGCAATTTAGGGGCTTAACGCCAAATCTGTAGGCACCGAACTTCAGTCACCGAGACCCTTCATTTCCTTGAGCAGCTCAGGCCGCCGCACGATGATTCGAGATTTGCGCGAAACGACGATGTCCTTCTCTTGCATGCGCTTGAGGCTGATCGTGACCCATTGCCGGGTAGCGCCGACCATGTGCGCGAGGTCGGCGTGGGTGAAGGCGGCGCCGATCAGCGTGCCTTCCGCATCCTTGACGCCATAAAGTTCGACGAGGTGGAGCAACAGATGGGCCAGCCGTTCGGTGATCGACCGCGTGCCCAGCATCTGCGCCAGCGCGGAGTAGCACTTTCCCTTGAACGTCAGACCTTCAATCAGACCGATCGCGAGGTTAGGCACTTCCGTTACCAGCGCGCGCAGCTCCTTGCCGGGAAGCTGTACGACGCTGCTGTTACTGGTCGCGACACCCGACCATTGGTGCACGCCACCGCCGAATACTTCCGGACCGCCGACAAAATTGCCGGGATGCCAGTAGGCCAGCGTGATCTCGCGCCCGGAGGGAGCGGTGTAGAAAACGCGGATGCGGCCGGTCTCGATCAGATAAATTCCGTCGTGTTTTGCGCCCTGATTGAACAATGTCTGGCCGCGGTAAAGAACTTTGCGGCGACCGCGCTTGAGCACGGTTTCGCGCTCGCTCGGCGACAGGGCTTCGAACAGGGAGGGTGGCCCGCCGAGAGACTGCGCACTCTCGGTCAACAGCAGGGATTGGCTGTTCGTTGTCTGGGGCGCAGAGCTGCGTGGCAAATTGTTTCCAGGACCCGATGCGGCTTTGATTGCTGGATAAACTTGCATCGCCCACTCCAGACCTTGAAATCGGTCTAAATGCGCAGCAAGGCTTATGCCAACAATGGGGTCTCCGTTCCAGGTTACGGGCATTTTACCGGCTGAACTGCGGTGAACGGCGCTGTTCGTTAATACCCTTGGCCGGGCTATGCGGGCGCCTTCAGGTCGAGGAGAAAGGCCCACGGATAAATCCCGCGCGCGTGTCCGTCGGAAAAGGCAAGGTTGATCGCGTAGTCGCCGATCGGTGAAACTTGCACGATGGCGATGCCGTCGAACCGCTCGGGAAAAACCCCATCGATCCGCGCCCTGATGCAATGGGCGCATTTGCAGGCACTGCGCAAGCGCTCGGCGGCGAGATGAATCTCGTCGCCTTGCACGGTGGTGAGATCGAGAAAGCTCAGGTCGTCGCTGATGGCGATGTACGTTGGCGCGGCCGTGGGCGTCGCTGATAAGATCGACGGCGCAGCGGGTTGTGACATCTGATTTCTCCGTCTCGGACATTCGATCATTGCGCGCCAAGGGTCGACAGCACAAGGGTCGACAGCAATTAGTTGCCGGAACGACCGGATTCAGCCATTCCCATTTCAGGTCCATTCTATGACCTCCATGCAGCTGGCAACCTATTTTTGAAATTAATCGACCGTCATTTTCAGTCCTCGATTGCGAGTGTGATCTACTTCATAGATGAACTCAATCGCGTCTCGAATAAAACGAGTTTCTTTCGCCAACACGACAACCGGAAAACCAAAATCCATGAGCGCATTTTATAGAGAGAAAGTTCTTGCTGTCCGGCACTGGACCGACACGCTTTTCAGCTTCACCGCCACCCGCGATACCGGCTTCCGATTCCAGAACGGGCAGTTCGCGATGATCGGCCTTGAGGTCGATGGTCGCCCCTTGATGCGCGCCTACAGCATGGCGAGCGCCAATCACGAGGACGAGCTCGAATTTTTCTCGATCAAGGTCGCCGATGGCCCGCTGACCTCGCGATTGCAGAAGATCAGGGAAGGCGACACCATCTTGGTCGGACGCAAGGCGACCGGCACGCTGGTCGCAGACAATCTGATCCCGGGAAAGCGCCTGCTGCTGCTGTCGACCGGCACGGGCCTCGCGCCATTCGCGAGCCTGATCAAGGACCCGGAAGTCTACGAACATTTTGAGACCATCGTGCTCGTCCACGGTTGTCGGCAGGTTTCCGAACTCGCCTATGGCGAGGAGCTAGTAGCAAGGTTGCAAAACGACGAATTGTTCGGGCCGCTCTTGACCGAGAAGCTTGTGTACTATCCGACCGTCACCCGCGAACCGTTCCGTAACCGCGGCCGCATCACCGACCTGATCACCTCGCAACAACTGTTCGACGATATCGGTCAGCCGCCGCTCGATATCGCGACCGACCGCATCTTGATGTGCGGTAGCCCGGCGATGCTGGAAGAACTGCGCGGAATGTTTGAAGCGCGCGGTTTTGCCGAGGGCAATAACAGCGAGCCCGGCCATTTTGTCATCGAGAAGGCGTTCGTGGAGCGGTGATTTTCCGTCGTCCCGGCCTTGAGCCGGGACGACGATAGTTGGGTGCCTGCCTTACGTTCCAGCCGCTTGCTCGGTGCACCTCTCCCCCTGTGGGAGAGGCATAGGCCGCCTTCGGCGGCCGTTCTTGAAAAAGAACGCCGAAGCAAAGCTTCGGCTACGTCGCATCGCTAGATGCGATCCGGGTGAGGGGTTTTGCTCCATCGATAGACCTGAACCCGCTCACCCCAACCCTCTCCCACAAGGGGAGAGGGAGCTCACCGCCGTCGCGGCGAGAAAAGCGAAATCCATTGAACCCGTCGTCCCGGCCTTGAGCCGGGACGCATAGGCCGCGGCTTCTCCGTATTGCGCTGGGGCCAGACGGCTTTCTAACAACCAACATCGGTGGTTGATGGTCCCGGCGTTCGCCGGGACGACGTCGAAAGTAACGTCTCGCTCAAGTGATTTGCCCGTCGGGCAAAAACCTGTCCAGCCTCACTTGCAAAAATATTCCTGTTTCGTTCCGATGCAAATCACTTCACTAATATCGCCATCCCGTCCCACAAGAGGGGCGTATCGCGATCGTCACGGACGTAGGGTGCGGGATGCGGTGGACGCGGCAGTGTCAGGCGCGCGAGTTGCGCGCGGACGAATGATGCTTCCGCGGACGGCGAAGTCGTGTGGTCCTGACACCCCGACGCTGGTGTCAAGTCTCGCGGAGTTATCCGCGGGGCGACGGTGGCAAGAAAGCCCGGTCACCGGGGAGAGCACGAAATAAGCCGTTAAAACCATTGCGCAGGGAAGGCCGGGTTACTCCGGTGAACCTGTGGTGACTACTCGTGTGCTTTCTACCTTTGCACACGAGGCTGCGGGTGCACCGAGCACCCGGCTTTCCCTGCGCCCTCTTTTTTCGGGGGCAAACGATTCTTGCATAACTCGGGCGCATCGCGCCGCGGGATAGCGGACACCTGTGCACGTAGTCGTAGCGTGTGCCCACCCAAAACTGTTTCATCCTGCTGACAACTAATTGCTATCGCCCGCGGCTGCCCCGGCTAACCTATGTTCCGGACCATTCCCGCTGGAATGGAAATTGCTTCGACGAAGACGGGGAATGCGCGATGGCGATGGACGAAATTGTCGACGGCCTTTCAGAGGTATCTTGCGACGTTCTCGTGATTGGGGGCGGCACCGCCGGGCCGATGGCGGCCTTGAAGGCAAAGTTGAAAAATCCAAAGGCCAACGTCGTCCTGCTTGAAAAGGCCAACGTGAAACGATCCGGCGCCATTTCGATGGGGATGGACGGGCTCAACAACGCGGTAATCCCCGGCTACGCGACGCCGGAGCAATACACCAAGGAAATCACCATCGCCAATGACGGCATCGTCGACCAGAAGGCGGTCTACAAATACGCCCAGCGTTGCTACTCGATCATCGAGGAGCTCGACAGTTTTGGCATCCGCTTCCTGAAAAATGAAAACGGCGACTTCGCGGTCAAGAAGGTTCATCACATCGGCACCTATGTGCTGCCGATGCCAAACGGCGAAACCGTCAAGAAGGCGATCTACCGGCAGCTGCGCCGCGCCCGAATCCTGATTTCGAACCGCTATATGGCGACGCGGCTTTTGACCGGCGGCGACGGCCGCATCGCCGGCGCCATCAGCGTCAATACGCGCACGGCGGAAATCCTGGTCATCAAGGCCAAAGCTGTGATCCTGTGCATGGGCGCGGCCGGCCGGCTCGGACTGCCGACCTCCGGCTATATGTTCGGCACCTACGAGAACGCGGCGAATTCCGGCGACGGCTATGCCATGGCCTATCACGCGGGTGCGGCGCTCGCGAACCTCGAATGCTTTCAGATCAATCCGCTGATCAAGGATTATAACGGCCCGGCCTGCGCCTATGTCGCGGGTCCGTTCGGCGCCTATACCGCCAACAACGAAGGCTCGCGCTTCATCGAATGCGACTATTGGTCCGGGCAGATGATGCTCGAATTCTACAATGAGCTGCAGTCGGGCAAGGGGCCGGTGTTTCTAAAACTCAACCATCTGCATGAAGACACCATCAGCGAAATCGAGACGACCTTGCACAAGGTCGAGCGCCCGACGCGCGGTCTGTTTCACGAGGGACGTGGAACCGACTATCGCCAGGAGCCGATCGAGATGCACATTTCGGAAATCGGATTTTGCTCAGGCCACAGCGCGTCCGGCGTGTTCGTCGATGATTTCGCACGAACCACGGTGCCTGGCCTTTACGCCGCCGGCGACATGGCCAGCGTTCCCCACAACTACATGCTCGGCGCTTTCACCAACGGCTCGGTCGCGGGCGAGGACGCCATGGCGTACGCCGACAACACCGATTTTGCCAAATCCGATGCCGCCGACATCGAAAAGGAGAGGGCGCGCGTGCTGGCGCCGACCAGGCGCGAGGACGGCATTCCGCCGAACCAGATCGAATACAAGGCGCGGCGGCTGGTGAACGACTATCTGCAGCCGCCGAAAGTCACGCGCAAATTCGAGCTCGGGCAAAGGCGGCTTGCGGAAGTGCGCGACGACATGGAAAATCGGATGATTGCGAGCAACGCCCATGAATTATTGCGCGCGCTGGAGACACAGTCGATCGTCGACTGCGCCGACATGGCGGCTCACGCCTCGCTCTACCGCACCGAAAGCCGCTGGGGCCTCTATCATCTGCGCACGGATTATCCCGAGAAGGACAACGAGAACTGGTTCTGCCATACGCTCCTGAGCAAGAAGGACGGCCGGATGACCAGTGAGAAGCGCGCGGTTCAGCCCTATGTGGTTCCGATCGCAGATGAGGAAAAGGATCTCTACGACAAGCAGCGCATCCGCGCCAGCGCCTGACGTTTGCAACAACATTCCTTGGATAGGAGCCGATCGATGCCCCTCGCTAGTTACCAAACCTCCGTTCCCGTTGTCGTCGACGAAGCCAAATGCATCGCGGACAAGGGCTGCACGGTTTGCGTCGACGTTTGTCCGCTCGATGTGCTCCGCATCAGCGACATGACCGGAAAAGCCTACATGGCCTATGATGAATGCTGGTACTGCATGCCGTGCGAGGCCGATTGTCCGACCGGCGCCGTCAAGGTCAATATTCCCTACCTGCTCAGGTGAGCCATGGCGGGTCCGTTCGAATCTTATGACGATCTCGATGATTTCGAGGATCGTCTGCAGGCCGCCGACGCGAGCGAGCGCCGCGTCGCCATCATAGCGCTGGCAAATTCCGGCGATCCGGCAGCCGTCGTGCATCTCGATCGCATGACCTTGGACCCGGATCCGGGCGTACGGCAACAGGTGGCGCTGGCGCTCGGCGAGTTCGACGGTCCGGATGCGGCGGCGGCGCTTGTAAAAGTCGTGGTCGATCCGGAACAGGCGGTGGCGAACGCCGCAGCCGACAGCATGGCGGAACTCAAGCCCCCCGCCTGCGCCGATGCGATCCTGCCATTTGTCAGCCATAGCCACGCCTTCGTGCGCATGGCAAGCCTGCGCGCGCTGAAGGAATTGCGCCGCAAGGATTCGCTGAAGCCGGCGCTCGACGCGCTCCGCGACGTCGATGCTTCCGTGCGCGTGCAAGCCATCGGCGTGATCGGCTTTCTCAAGCTGGAAGAATCCATCCCCGCTCTGACCTCGGTGACGATCGATACCGATGCGCATGTGCGCCGCGCGGCGGTCAGTGCACTGGCGTTTTCGCATATGAAGCCGGCCACTGACTCGATCACGCGCGCGCTTGCCGACACCGATTGGATGGTCCGCGAAGTCGCCGCGGAGACGCTGGGGACCAATGTCAACGGGATCTATGCGGTGGACTCGCTGATATCAGCTTTGAACGATGATTTCTGGCAGGTCCGGCTGAAGGCGGTTCGAAGCCTTGGCAAGATGAAGGTCGCTCGCGCCGTTCCTGCGATCGGCGCGTGCCTTGCGCACCCGCAAGCGAATTTGCGCAAGGAAGGCGCGGCGGCGCTTGGCGAAATCGCCGACCCCGTCGGCGGCAAGTTTTTGGAGCCCATTCTCGACGACCCCGATCCCGAAGTCCGCAAGAATGCCCGCTGGGCGATGCAGCAGATCGTCGCGAAGAAGGGCGCCTTGGGAAACTAGATTTTGGGAATCCCGGGATTGAACTCGAGGGCATTCTCGATCCATTTCGCCACCCGAAGTGTTCGATGATCTTGCCGGTAGGCGCCGACCACCTGCAGGCCCAATGGAAGGCCGTTTTTGCCGAGGCCTGCCGGAAGCGATATCGCGGGAACGCCGAGCAAGGTCCAGGGCGCGCAATATTCCGCGTCGCCCGTATAGCTCAGGCCCTGCGGCGCCTCGCCGAAGGCAGGCAGTGTCAGCACCGCGTCGAATCCTGTGATGCTGTTGGCAAACTCGAAACGCAGCTTTTCCTGCGCGACTTTGGCCGCGAGGTAGTCGGTGGCGCCATGGGATTTTCCGGTTTGAACGAGCGACTTCAAATGATCGCTGCTGCGATCCGGATATCGCTCGACCAGCTTGCTGAAGATAAAAGCGCCCTCGCTGGTGAGGATGGTGTTGATCGCGCTCCAGTTGGTTTGATCGAGGCTGGCCAACTCGAGTTCCTCCAAGATGGCGCCCGTATCGCGCAATTTTGCAATGGCCGCCTCGAACACTTGCTGTTGTTCGGGCTCCGCCCGCGACCAGTTTGTAAAGCGCACGATGGCAAGCCGCGGCTTCTCGATCGGCGGCAGCCCGCCTTCGATCGAAACATCAAATGGCGGCACCGGCCGGCCGTGCCGGTCGTTGTCGCTGCTGCCGCCGAGCAACGACAGCGCGAAAGCCACGTCATCGACGCGGCGGGCGAAGAAGCCGACGTGATCGAGCGAGGGGCTGAGCGGGTGAACACCGGTGCGGGGAATGGCGCCAAAGCTCGGCTTGAAACCGACGACGCCGTTGAAGGCGGCCGGCCGAACGACCGATCCCAGCGTTTGCGTGCCCAACGCCAGCGGCACCAGTCCCGCGGCGACGGCGGCGGCCGAGCCCGAGGACGAACCGCCCGGCGTGTGATTGCGATTCCAGGGATTGACCGTCGGTCCGGGGCGGCGCCACGCAAATTCGGTCGACACGGTCTTGCCGAAAATCGTGGCGCCGAGATTGCGCAACCGCTCCACGATCCCCTTGTAAATCGGCGAGCCGTTGGTCGTCGGCATGTCGGCGGTCGCGATGATATCCTTGATCGCCACCGGAATGCCCGACAACGGACCCGGCCGCCGCGAGGTATCGCGCGGCAGATATTCGAACGCCCTCAGCACAGGCTCGACGGCTTTTGTCTTCTCCAGACAGACCGGCGCATATCGATCGGCGGCGGCATTATCGCTCTTGAACAGGCGCAGCAGTTCCAAAACCCCGGCGCCGCGCTCGGCGGCGGAGGATGCATTTGTTTCGCTCATGTCGGAAAATCCCGGTCGAAATGTTCCACGCCAAATTCCAGATCGGCGCGCGGTCGTGGGCCGCGCGGACCCAGTCTATTTCATCGCCAGCGCCGGCTCGATGAATTTCTTGACGACGAACGCCTTGTAATCCGGCTGTGCCGCGAGATTGCCGAGCGCAATCTGGGTATCCATGGAAACCTTCAGCGCTTCGGCAGTGATGTCGACGCTCGGAGGATAGACGCCGTCGGCAAGCATGCGCTTGACGGCGGCTTCCACCACCGCGGGATCAAGCGTCGGGAATTCCTTCTTGGCGATTTCGACGGTCCTGGCTTCGTTCTTGGACATGAAGCGCATCGCCATTTCCATGGCGTTGACCACATGCTGCGCGGTGTCGGGATCGACATCGTTGCGCGCCGTCACCGCCGAGAACGCGTAGGGCCCGTAGGATTTGGGAAATCCAAGCACAACCTTCATGCCCTTGGCCACCGCCTGATCCAGCCCGGGCTCGTACATCACGGCGATGTCGGCCTGCTTGGCGATGAACGGGCCCGGCTCGGAGCCGATCGCGACCTGGATCATGTCGACGTCGGTCTTGGCGTCCATGCCGTTTTCCTTGAGCAGCTTGATGAACAGCGAGGTGCTCGTTGTCGGCATCAGGCCGGTAACCACCTTCTGACCCTTGACGTCCTTGATGCTCGAAAACTTGAAGTCGGGCGTGGTCGCGATCCACACCGCCGCGCCGTTCACGACGTTGGCGATGACATCGACCGGTGCGCCCTTGGAAGCCGCGATCGCCGTCCATTCAGGCCCATGGATCGAAAACTGCGCGCTGCCGGAAATGACAGCCGACAATGCGACGCTCGGCGCGCCTGCGGTTTCCTTGGTGAGGTCGATGCCTTGTTGTGTGAAAAAGCCCTCGTCGATGGCGACATAGAGCGGAAGATACAGCATCGACTGGAAAGCCTGGGAGAGCGTCACCTTCTTGTTTTCGGCGTGTGCCGGCGCGGCGGCAAGGATAAGTGCAAGTGAGGTGAGTTGGGCGATGCGCTTTAACAATGACATGAGACGTCTCCGAGTGGCCGATTACCAAAATTCAAACCTGAACCTGATGCGTCGTGTTCGATTGCTTCCACGGCAGGCTCACCCGCTCGACGATATCGATCCAATAGTACATGGCGAACCCGACGATCATCAGCGTGAACAGGCCGACCCAGACCGAGTTGAGGTCGTACAGGCTGGACGCGTTGTAGATCATGTGGCCGAGACCGCGCTGCGAGGAGATGAATTCGCCCACCACCGCGCCGACCAGGCCGAAGCCGACATTGATGCGGAAGGTCGCGATGATCGCCGGCAAGGTCGACGGCACCACCGCCTTGTAAAACACCTGGTGCTTGTTGGCGCCCATCGAGATCAAGAGCGATTGGAGGTCGGGGTCGGCGTCCTTTGCCGCCTGATAGGCGGCGATCAGCGCGACAATAGCAGTGAGCGATACCGACAGCGCGACCTTGGAAACGAGGCCGGTTCCGAACCAGAGGATCACGATCGGCGCCAGCGCGATTTTTGGTACGCTGTTGATGGCGACGATGAAGGGCTCGACCAGCCGCGCGACGAACACCGAATACCACAGCGCCAAGCCCAACAGCGATCCGAAGATGGTACCGATGAAAAAGCCGAGGATCGCCTCGAACAGGGTGTACCAGGTGTCCGACAGCAGCTCGCCGCTCAGGATCATCTCGTAGGCCAGGCCGAAGATGCCGCTCGGCGACCCCACCAGGAACGCCGAGATCCACCCCGCGCGGACCCCGATTTCCCAGAGCGCAAAGAAAGCGACCACCGCGGCAGCCTGCAGCAGCGCGCGGCCCAGCGTGGTGTCAAAGGACATGCGCCTGCGTGCGCGGCGCGTTCTGCGCTTTTGAAGAGCGCGCTTTTGAGCAGCGGCAGCCTCGGGCATGGTGATGGTCAAGCGGTCTTCTCGGTCTGGATGTCGAGTTCGGCGCACAGCGAATGAAAATAGCCCGAAAACTGGCTGTCGCTGCGCGCCGCGATCGGCGAGGTGGCCGCGATGTCGATGTTGTGGACGACTTTCACACGGGCAGGACGCCCGCTGAGAACCACCACCCGTTTCGACAATGCAACCGCCTCGTCGATATCATGCGTCACCAGGATGACGGTCTTGTTGTAGGTCTGGACGGCATCCTTGAGTACGCCCTCCAGATAAAGCCGGGTTTGGTAATCCAGCGCGGAGAAGGGCTCGTCGAGCAGCAGGATTTCCGGATCCATGATGAGGGTGCGGATCAGCGCTACGCGCTGCCGCATTCCGCCCGACAGCGTCTTGGGGTACGCATTCTCGAAGCCGGAAAGGCCAAAGTCCCTGAGATATTCGCGGGCTTTGCTTTCGGCTTCAGCCTGATCGACGCCGCGGGTCTCCAATCCAAGCAGAACGTTGCCGAGCACCGTCCGCCATGGAAACAGCAAGTCCTTCTGCATCATGTAGCCGACACGGCCGCGCAGGCTTTCGATTTCCTCGCCGCGGTAGTGCATCGAGCCGGAGTCGGGGTCGAGCAGGCCGGCAATGATATTGAAGATCGTCGTCTTGCCACAGCCGCTGGGCCCGATAATGCTGACGAAATCGCGCTCATTGATGGTGAAGGAGAGGTCGTCAAGGACGCCGACCTCGCCGGCTTTACCGTGGAAGGTCTTGCGTAGGTTTCGGACACTTAACTGGACTGGAATTGCCTGCATCTTGGTATAATACGCAACTTGTATGCCAGAACATAGGGGTGAAAAAACTCGAGTTTTCAGGGTCAAAGGCCGAAGACGCGGCGCTTTAACAACAACCCTGCAGCGGTTTAATGCAACGCTAGGCAGGTAGCCTCGAAATTATGCAATGGTTGGCTCTGCCACCCGGCGCGCGCACTAAACAGTGGAGCAAATGACAAAGACCAATCTGCCGCTCGACGCGGATCGATCGCCTCTGGGCCGATGTGATGGCGCTGGCCGAAATCACCGACCCGGCGCGGCCTTATACGCGACGCTCGTTCACGCCGCTGTTTCTCGAGGGCCGGGCCTGGCTCGCGCGGCGGTTTGCCGACGCCGGGCTGGCCACGCGGATCGATACGGCCGGCAATTTGATCGGCCGCATCGAGGGGACTAACCCGGCGCTGGGCGTGATCGCGATCGGATCGCATAGCGATACCGTGCCGGCTGGCGGGCGGTTCGACGGCATCGCCGGCGTCGCCACCGGGCTCGAGATCGTCCGTGCGCTGCGCGACGCCGGGGTCCGGCCCCGGCACACCATCGAAATCATCGACTTCCTTGCGGAGGAGCCGAGTGAATATGGATTATCGTGCGTCGGCAGCCGCGGCATCACCGGTTCGCTCGACGATAAGATGCTCGATCTCAGAGAGCCCGGAGGCGAGAAGCTGCGCGACGCCTTGCGGCGCGTCGGCGGTGATCCTGACCAGCTCGACCTCGCAAAGCGCGACGATATACGCGCCTTCCTGGAACTGCACATCGAGCAGGGCATCGTGCTGGAATCGCAATCGCTCGATGTCGGCGTGGTCACATCGATCGTCGGGATCCGTCGCATCGAAATCGTGTTCCAGGGCGAGGCCGATCATGCCGGCACCACGCCGATGTCGCTGCGTCATGATGCGCTGGTGGCTGCGGCTGATACGGTTACTTCGGTGCGGCGGGTGGCCGAACAGCTGGCTGCCGAGGGACCGGATTATTTTGTTGCCACCGTCGGCATCCTCAACGTCGATCCCTCGGCGTCAAACATCGTGCCGGGACGCTGCCGGCTGCTCGTCGACGCGCGGACAACCAATCCGGCGTTGACGGAGCGCTTCATGGAGATCATCGATCGCGAGAGTCTGGCGCATGCCGCGGCAGCGCGGGTCACGCGCGCGGGCTTTACGATCCTGTCCGATGGCCCGCCGGTCGCTTGCGACGCAAATCTGCGCGCAGCGTTGCGACGAGGTGCGCGCGATCTGGGGCTTACCGAGACCGATCTGCCGAGCGGGGCAGGTCATGATGCAGCGTTCATGAGCCGCATCGCGCCATCTGCCATGGTTTTTGTTCCGTGCCGGGCCGGCAAGAGCCACGCGCCGGAGGAATGGGCGGATCGCGATGCGATCGCGGCGGGCGCGGCTGTCATCTATCAGGCGGTCAGGGAAATCGATCAGGCATTGACGTGAAAACCCGCACGGCCTGTTGACTTTTTGCGCCCCTCCAATAATGTATAGACATATTAAAAGTGCCGAGGAGTACCGTTCTTGCCGCCGATCTATATCGCCTATCTCAACCGCCTCGACATCGACGAACTCAAGATCACCGACGACGAGATCCTGTCGGCGATCGAAGCGAGCCTCGCCAGTCAAGGCAGGGGGGAAACGGTGATCGAACCCCGGGTTCATCTCGAACCTGGTGTGGCCAACGGGCATTTCAACGTGCTGCGCGGCGCCATCAAGGCGCCGATCGATTCCGCAGGCGTCAAGGTCGTCGGCGACTTCGTCGACAACTACAAGCTCGGTTTTCCGTCCGAGCTTGCTATCCTCGCGCTGTTCGATCCGCGTACCGGCGCGCCAAAGGCGATCCTCGATGCCAGCGGCATCACCGACATGCGCACCGGTGCGGTGACCGCGATCGGCGCCAAGCATCTCGCCCGCAAGAATTCAAAGATCCTCGGCCATATCGGCGCCCGGGGAACGGCCTATTGGAACGTGCGCCTGCTCAATCATCTCTTTGATTTCGACGAGATCCGCGTTCACTCCCGCCGCGAGCAAAGCCGCAACGATTTTGCCGAACGGCTGCGCCGCGATCTCGGCAAGAAGGTGATCGCGACCGACGACTGGAAGAGCTGCGTCGAGGGCGCCGACATCGTGGTCGAGGCGTCCCGGCTCGACCGGCCGACGC
>WNFM01157876.1_pt2 | contig 13830 bp, 10 predicted proteins | sample 5400271 | NCBI WGS metagenome assembly WNFM01 (sample SAMN13153352, study PRJNA577476) | soil metagenome | isolation source: 60 cm saprolite on Douglas fir-dominated hillslope | place: USA:California | collected 2013-09-17 | reverse complement strand
CCGCCGATGGCGATGCTCTGACTCGAATTCTGGGCCTGATCGCCGCCCAGCGGCAGGACGGCGGACGAGGCCGTTTGGTTGATGGTCGGGGTGCTCACTTTGACGCCGTACGATCGGGCGGTCTGCGCCGCGACGGAGCCCGCCGTCCAGCTGATCGGCAGTGCTAGTCCCACGATCAGGACCGCCCGCCGGAAGTTGTCGATGTTCATCGTGTGTCTCCTTGTCATGTGGCGATTCACGGTCAGTGCGTTGGGTGGAACTGCCGGTTCCCGCCCGTCAGGTAGCACGTCGGATCCGCAGGCGTGACCGCGAAGCACTGCACTGCGTAGTCGATGGCGGGCACGCTGATGGCGAAGCCGTCGTTGCGGCCGGGCTCGCCGTTGTCGCAGTCCCATACCTCGAAGTCGAGGTCGCTCTGGCCGGTGTTCTGGACCCGGAGCTTGCCGCCCCAATGCACGGCACCATCGGTGCAGCTCGCGTCCGTCGCGACCTCCGCAAAGGTGACTTCCGTGGCGTGGAGGTTGAGCGGATGCCCATTGACCTCCATCTCGGGCCGGTGGTCGACCCACTCCAGGGCGCCCTTGTCCGCGAGGCACACGCCGTTCGCATCCTGCTGACCGGACCCCATGACGTGGGCGCCGAAGGTCTCGTACTCATGGCTGGCGGGTGGGTTCTGCGTCGTTTGTTCCGGTGGGTAATCGATCCGGCCGCCGCCCGTCATCTTGAGCGGGGTGCACACAAAGTTTCCGGGTTGGAAGTGCGCCAGCGGCGTGCCGATGTTCGGGGCCAGCGCGTTCGGCTGCCGCTCGCAACTCCAGGCGACCAGGGCTACGCCGATCGGAGCCGCAAGCAGCGCGAGGCTTCTCAGTCTGACCATGGTGTTCGCCTCCGCGAGTGTTGGTGTGACCTGCGGACTCGCCAAGAGGCAAACGCGGTGCCAAACCCGAGACGCGCGCATCTTCGTGTGCCCCAACACACTGGAAATCGTGGCGCCGCTGCCGCGGCTCCCGGGCGCAGCAATTGGGCCCGCAAGCGACGCGCATTCGCACCAAAGCAAGACGCCCGGACATCGTGCCCGGGCGTCTCGCACCGCTCGCATCACGCTTCTGTCACGCCATTTGGGGAAGCGCCGTCGTGCGCCGCCCGCGCGACGCAGCCGCAGCGACCGGCGACTCACGCTCGGACGGGAAGTCGGCTCCATCGCACAGCACGCGCGCGATACGCTCTGCCGCCCGCCCGTCCCAGCGCTCGAGCACCGGCCGCACGGGAGCGCGGCGTGCGAGCGCGCGATTGGCCGCGGCGAGGAGTGTCGCTCCCTGGGCCGCCACCAGGCGATTGGTGCCGTGCTGACACGTCGCCGGATGGTCGGTGTTCGATCGCAGAGTGATACAGGGGATGCCGAGGAAGCTCGTCTCCTCTTGCAGATCGTCGGCGTCCGTCACCACGAGGGCCGCCCCGGCCGCGTGTGCCATGCGCTCGACATAGCCGGCGGGCGCGCTGCGGACGGGCACACGGCGGTCGAGCTCGCCGAGGGCCTGGACGATCTCAGAGGGGGGCTCGTGCAGGCTCGTCGCGACGTACGCACCGGCGTCGACCTGCGGCGCGCGCGCCAGCGCCCAGCACAGCGCATCGATGCGCACGCTGCCGACAAACTGGATTCGCTCCTCGGCGACGCCCTCCGCTTTCAAGGCGCCGATCGCGTCGCGCGACGGCACGAACAGCACGTCCGCGAGCACGTCGGAGACGACCCGCGGCATCGTCTCCCCACCCGCCCCGTCCCCGCAGCGCAGCCCCGCCTCGACATGCCCGAATCGGACGCGCAGCGTCGAGGCCGCGAGGGCCGCGGCGGCCGCCGCCCTATCGTCGCCGTACGCCAGCACCACGTCCGGCTGCAGCTCGGCGAGCGCCGGCTCGAGGCGTTGCAGCATCAGGCCGATCTGCACGCCATCCGAGCCCTCGCCCACTTCCAAGTGGAACTGCACGGGGCGGAGCTCCAACTCGGCGATCGCCGCCGCCAGCTCGGGCGAATCATGTCGGCCGGCATGGACCGTGAGGTGCTCGACGTCGGGCGCCTGGCCGAGCGCGCGCGCCACCGGCGCGAGCTGCACGAGATTGGAGCGGCCGCCTACGACCGAGAGCGCGCGCATCAGCACCCCCTAGTAATGACGCAGACCGCGACCGGGATCGCGACGAGCGCGCCGAGAATGCGTACCGTCGACTCGGTATCGCGGCCCTTGGGCACATCGATCCAGTCGCCGGCGCGCAGGCCGAGCGCGTCCACCGTGGCGCCGCTGGCGATCGCCGCTTGCAGCTTTTCACCGCTCCAGAGCCGGGTGCCACCACGCTGGATATGCATTTTGTCCACCCGCGCCTCCTGCGTGGGCCCACCCGCCACCATCAGCGCGTCGGCGAGAACCAGGTCGGTCGGGACAGCGTAGAAGCCCGGTCGCAGCACCGCACCGAGGATCGACAGGCGAATCAGCGCGCGCGCGTGCACCACGGGGTTCTTGATGTAGCGCTTGAGCTGCTGCGTCATGTGGGCCTCGAGCCCGCTACGCGGCACGCCCTTGAGCGAGACAGCCCCGATCACGGGGAGCTCCACGGCGGGTCCCGCCACCACGGTGAACGTATCGGTCAGCGCCGAGTCCCCCTCGACGATGAGGAGAATCCGATCGCCCACTTGAAAGCCCTCCGGGGGGGGAGTACCCGGGAGGCCGAGAAATGCGGTCAGGAGCAACACGCCAGCGATTGTCATCATTCCACCGTCACGCTCTTCGCCAGGTTGCGGGGACGATCGACGTCGCACCCCCGCTGCACGGCGATGTGATAGGCCAGGAGCTGCAAGGGGATAACCGTGAGCACCGGAGAGAACAGCGGGTCGCAGGCCGGCACCCGGAGCTGGTGCTCGACGAGATGGCTCAGGTCGCCGTTGCCTTCGCTCGTGATGGCGATGATCCGGCCACCACGCGCCCGCACTTCTTGCATGTTCGAGACGAGCTTCGGGTAGACGTGATCCTGCGGCGCGATGCACACCACCGGCATGTTCTCGTCGATCAGCGCGATCGGCCCGTGCTTCATTTCCGCGGCCGGATACCCTTCGGCGTGGATGTAGGAGATTTCCTTGAGTTTGAGTGCGCCTTCGAGAGCGACGGGGTAGTTCACCCCGCGTCCCAAGTACAGCGCGTTGCCGACCCCGGCGTAGGCCGCGGCGACCTCCTTCACCTGGGGCCCGAGCTCCAGCGCCTTGGCCACGAGATCAGGCAGCCGCTCGAACTCGGCGACGAGCCGTCGCCCCTCGTCCACGGCCATGAGCCCCCGCTGGCGCGCCAGGTAGAGCCCGAGCAGCAACAGCGCGACGACCTGGGACGTGAACGCCTTGGTCGAGGCGACGCCGACCTCCGGTCCCGCGTGGAGGTAGATGCCTCCGTCCGCCTCGCGCGCGATCGCGCTGCCGACGACGTTCACGATACCCACGACGGTCGAGCCGGTCGCGCGCGCGGCGCGCAGCGCCTCGAGCGTGTCTGCCGTCTCGCCCGACTGCGAGATCGCGATGGTCAGCGTGCCCGCAATCCGCAGCTGCCGGCGGTAGCGGTATTCGGAGGCGTATTCCACGTCGACGGGAATGCCGGCGAGCTCTTCGAGCGCGTGGCGACCCACGAGTCCCGAGTGCCACGACGTGCCGCACGCGACGATCAGGATGCGCCTGATCCGCATGCATTGCCCCGGCGACAGATTGAGCCCGTTGAGCCGCGCGAAACCCTCGCCCGGCAGGAGCCGGCCCCGCAGCGTGTTGCGCACCGTCTCCGCCTGCTCGCAGATCTCCTTCAGCATGAAGTGCGCGTACGGCCCCAGAGCGAGCGCCTCGAGGTCCCACTCGATGTCATCCACGGCGCGCTCCTGCTCGCAAGCATCGCGGTCGAGGACGCGATACCCCCCGGCGGTCAGGACGGCGATGTCGCCGTCCTGCAGATAGACCACCGACCGCGTGTGCCCCAGGATCGCGCTCGCATCGGAGGCGACGAAGTGCTCGCCGTCGCCGACGCCGAGCAGCACCGGCGAGCCGCGCCGCGCCACAACAATCTTGCCTGGCTCGGCGGCCCACGTGACCGCCAGCCCGTACGTCCCTTCGACCGGCGTCAGCGCCGCGATGACGCGGTCCTCGAGCGTGGCGCCCTCGGCGTCTTCAATTAGATGGGCGAGCACCTCAGTGTCGGTCTCGGTGGTGAACCGATGGCCGGCGCGTTGCAGGGTCGTCCGCAGCACGTCGGCATTCTCCACGATGCCGTTGTGGACCAACGCGATCTCGCCACGACAGTCCGCATGGGGATGTGCGTTGATGTCGGTCGGTGCGCCGTGCGTCGCCCACCGGGTGTGCGCGATGCCGCAGGTCCCGTGCACCGGCTCGCGTGAGAGGAGATCGCCAAGGGCGGAGACTCTGCCGGCGATCTTTCGGGTCTTGACTCCTGCCCCATTCTGCAGCGCCATGCCCGCCGAGTCGTAGCCGCGGTACTCCAGGCGCGCGAGCCCTTCGAGCAGAATGGGAGCAGCCTGTCGAGAGCCGACGTAACCAACGATTCCGCACATGGCCCGGCTGTACTTCAAGATTGGGGCCCGGCCTGACGGCTTCCTTCGGCGCGTGCCGTAACCAGCCGGGAGGCAAGGAGTTCTCTCGCTGCTCCGCGCCCAACACGGTCGCGACGCCCCCACGATTGCGTTGCGTCGCCGCGGCAGCATGGCCTCGCGCCTTCCGTATCAGGATTGAAACGGGATGGCCCCAATCCTGCGACAGATTAGCGAGTGGAGGGCGCACGCATGACCGAATCGGGGCCATCCGCCGGCTTGCCGCTGGCGCTCGTGGCCGGTGAAGAAGAAGGCAGCGCAGGCCGAATCGAGGAGCTGCTCGGCGCGAACGGGTTCGCCGTACTCCGGACGCCGACCGGGCAGTACGCGCTCGCCCGTGCCCGGACCACGAACCCCGACGTCGTGTTCATCGAAGCGGTGCTCTCCGACATGAGCGGGCTCGAGCTGTGCCGGACGTTGCGCGAAGACTCGCGCGTCTCGAAGAGCACCCCGATCCTGATTACCACGCCGCACGACCCGACCCACGAGCAGCGCATCGAAGCGCTGCGCGCGGGCGCGTGGGAGTGCGTCGGACGCTCGACCGATGGTGCCGAGTTGATCATCAAGCTGCACGCCTTCATGCGCGCGAAGCTCGACGCCGATCGCTCGCGAGCCGAAGGCCTCCTCGATCCGTCGACGGGGCTATACAACCGGCAGGGGATGGCGCGCCGCGTCCAAGAGCTCGGCTCCTATGCGTTTCGCGAGCACGGCTCGCTCGCCTGCGTCGTCCTGGCCCTCGACCTCGAACCCGACGCCGTGTCGATGGGGGATGCCGCGGCGGCCGCGATCCTCAAGTCCGTCCAGGCGCTCAAATCGGCTGGACGTCTCTCCGATGTCTTCGGCCGGCTCGGACCGACGGAATTCGCCGTGATCGCACCCTCCACGGACCCGGCTGGGGCGTTGCGGCTGGCGGAGCGGATGGTGCGGGCGATTCGGGAAAGCTCGACGGCGGACGGAGAACGGCTGCCCGTGCGGCAGGTTCGCGTCGNNCGTGGATCTCCTGGTGCGCGCGAGCGCCGCGCTGCGCCGCGGCACCGCCGAGGGTGGGAGGTCATGGATCCGCCGCTACGACGACGGCATGGGATCCTCCGCCCAGACGCCGCCTCCCTAAACGAGCCGGGGGCGCGCCGCGCTGCCGCGCCCGTCCTCATCCTCGTCCGCGGCTTCGTATCCCGGAAGATGGTACGAGTAGTACGAGTAATAATTGGCACCAGCCCCGCGTGGGACGTCATTCAAAACCGCCCCCAGCGTCCTGAGCGGCAGACGATCCAGGACTTCCAGCTTCGCCCCCGTCATTTCGCGGTGGCTGTACCCGGTCCGGAGGACGAGGAGGACGTTCCCCGTCGCCGTTCCGAGAATGAAGGGGTCCACGCCAGCGCCCAGCGGCGGACTGTCGATCAGGATCACGTCGTAGTCCGACCGCAGCGTCGTGATGAGGGAGCCCATGGGCGGTGATCCCAACAGCTCTGGGGCACGGTGCGAACGCGTGCCGCAGCCTACCACCGACAGCCACGGGTACGCCGTCGTCTGAATGATCTGATCGCGCGTCGCCTCCTCGCGCAGATAGTCCGTCAGGCCCGGTTGTCGCGCGGCCCTAAACCGGCGGTGCAGAACGCCCCGTCGGATGTCCCCGTCAATCAGCAACGTCCGGTGGCCGCCGTCCGCAAACGTGAGCGCGAGGTTGGCCGCGAGGAACGACTTCCCGTCTCCAGGCCCGGGGCTCGTGACCGTAACCAGGAGCGGCCCCGCGGCTCCGTAAGCATGCACGAGATTGAGGCAGACGCCGCGCAGCGCTTCGACGACTTCCGCCGGCTCCTGGTCCCTGCGCAGGTGGGGCACCGCGCCGAGGATCGGCAGACCGAGGTCACGGGACACTTGCTCGGGGTAGCGCACCCGGGGGTCGATCCGGTCGAGCACGACCGCTCCCACCACACCCAGCCCGAGACCCGCGAACAGACCCATGAGCAGCAGGCGCGGTGCCGTGTTCTTGACGGGGCGCTGCGGCACGATTGCCGGATCGAGAATGCGCACATCGGGGACGCCTGAGGCTTCGGCCGCCAGCGTCGCCTCCAGGAAGCGTCCCTGCACGGTGTTGTAGGACTCTTCCGCGAGCTGCACGGAGCGGCGGAGACGGGCTTCCTCGACGGAGCGAGCCGGAATCTGGCGGAGCTCGCGCGACGACGCGTCCACCTGCCGCCCCAGCTCCGCCTCGCGCTGACCGAGCTGCGCGATCAGACCCTGCGCGAGGCCGGGGATCGTGCGCCGTTCGAGCTCGGCGATTTCGCCGATGAGGTGTTGCACCGGCGGGTACTCATCCGAGTAGTGATAGCGGTACGTGCGGAGCTGCGCCTGCTTGTCGCTCAGCTCCTTCAAGGCATTCGAGAGCTCCGGGGCGTGCTGGACGGAGCCGATCGCGGCGAACGCATCCATCGGGAGCGCCGAGTCGCCACCTTGCGCCAGCACTCGCTGGATCGCGGCCCGGTCCTGGCGCAGGTGCTCGCGCTCGAGCTGGCGGTCGAAGAAGTCGCTGACGACGGGGTCCCGCTCGCCGGCGGTGCCGGTGCCCGAGCCCTGCCCCACCGCCTGATCGGAGGGAAGCGTGATCGTGCGCATGCGAAACGTCTTGAGCGAGGTCTCGGCATCGTCGAGATTGCGCTGTGCGTAACTCCGCTGGTCCTCCAGGATCTTGGTCAGCTCGGTGAGCTTTTCTCGCTTCAACTGTCCAGCGACCTGCACGAACCGCGCGGTCGTGGCATTGAGAATACCGGCGATCTGCCGTGGACTCGTCCCGTGCAGCTCGACCGACAGGAAGTTGCCGTTGAGATCCATCCGCACGTCGAGCCGCTCTCCCAGGCGCAACGCGGCGTCGCGCGGCGTCGCCAGCGTGAACTGGACGGTGCGGCCCGGCGGCAGCAGCGCGGCCGTTGGGGCCCACACGAAGCCCAGCTTGGCACCCACGGAGTCGCCCACCGTGCCGTGCTCGAGATCGGGCCCGTCGACCGCTGACAGCACGTACGTGCGCCCCGTGTCGTCGACCTTCAGAACGTATTCGCCGGGACGAAACGTGTCTGTGACTCCGAAGCTCGCGAGCCGCGCGGTGTCGTCGATCGACTTGACCTCCAGATACAAGCGCTGCTCCCGCACGACCTGATCCAGCACGACGTACGACCGGAGCAGGTCGATCCAGGCGTCTGACGACAGGAGGCCCCCGGGGCGGATCGGGCCGGCGCGATCCGGCTCGCGGCGGTTGTCGGGAACGTCGATCCACACGGTGGCCTGCGCGACGTACACGGGCTTCAGCGCCCGGATGGCGGCGATCCCTGCGGCGGTACCCAGAATCGAGAAGAGGATTACGACCCACCTGAAGTGCCATAAGGCGCTGGCGATGCGGCGCCAGTCCGTCCCCCGTTCTTCGGCGTCGACCTCGGGCCCTCGGGAACGCGGTACGAAGGGAACCGGCGCATCAGCCAGGCGCGGCGCCGGCAGGTGTCTCGATGTCATACGCACGCACACAGCAAGTCCGATACCGCGCACGGACCGCGCACGCGCCGTGTGGTGGAAGCACGCATGTCGCAAATCGGTGCAGGGCGCCTCGCGCGCGGGTGCAGGTTGGTGCAGAACCCCGTCCGCCCGGGGCCCGGCCCGAGCCCCGCAAGTGCCCGTATTCCCTCATGATTCGGGCGTTGCTGCAGCCCCGCGACAATGTGGCCCGATCCCTGCGTAAGGCGGGCACGGGAGGAGTAAGCCATGTCGACACCGCTTGCATCCAACAACGCTGGCAACGGCCCTGACCAGAGCAACGTCAACGCCATGTTGGCGATTGGGCCGGACGCCAAGGCCCGGATCCGCACGCTGGTCGTGGACGACGAGCACACGCTGCGCGAGAGTTGCGCCAGCGTGCTACGCCTGGAAGGCTACGACGTCACAGTCAGCGGTCGCGGTCAGGAAGCGCTGGAGCTGCTCAAGCGCCGGCCGTTCGATATCGTGCTCGCGGACCTGTACATGTCACAGGTGGATGGCCTCGCGCTGCTGCGCGCCGCCCTGGCGACGAACCCCGACACGATCGTGATCGTGATGACGGGCAACCCCAGCGTCGAGTCGAGTGTCGAGGCGCTGCGCCAGGGGGCCTGGGACTATTTGCCGAAGCCCTTTTCGGCCCAGCATCTCCAGATCACGATGGGGCGCGCGGCGCACACCGTGCTGGTCGGCCAGGAGACGCGCGACCAGCAAGAGGATGCCGATCGGGAGGAAGCGCCCGCCGACAAAGCCACGCTGCTCGGGACATCGCTGGCGTTCCGCAAGGCGATCGAGCTGGCACGCCGGGTCGCCCCCACCGATGCCTCGGTCTTCATCACCGGGGAGAGCGGGTCGGGCAAGGAGCTCATCGCTCAGTTCATCCACCAGCACAGCCGGCGTTCCAGCCGGCCCTTCGTCGCGGTGAACTGCGCCGCGCTGCCGGAGCCGCTCCTCGAGTCCGAGATGTTCGGGCATCGCAAAGGCGCCTTCACCGGCGCCGTGCGCGACAAGCCCGGTCTGCTCGAGACGGCCAATGGCGGGACGCTGTTCCTGGACGAGCTGGTGGAAATGTCCAAGCCGATCCAGGCGAAGCTGCTCCGCGTCATCCAGGACGGCGTGGTGCGACGCGTGGGCAGCGAGACGACCGACGCCGTGGTGAACGTGCGCTTCATCGCCGCCACGAACGGTGACCCTGAAGCAGCGGTGCAATCCGGCGCCATGCGGGAGGATCTGTACTACCGTCTGCGCGTCGTGCCGATTCACGTGCCCCCGCTCCGCGAGCGGCCAGAGGACATCCCGCTGCTCGCCGAGTACTTCCTCTCGACCTACTGGGTCCGCCACCGCCGCAAAGGCGAGACGTTCCCCAAACTGTCGGATGGGGCCGTCCGGACCCTGTGCACGCACCCCTGGCGCGGCAACGTGCGCGAGCTGCAGAACGTGATCGAGCACGTGGCGGTGCTGACCGAACCGGGAGCGGTCATTCGCCCCGAGGACCTGCCGCTCAGCGCCGAAGCGCGGCCCGCCGTCAGCACCAACCCAGCCTCGCTCATCTCGACGCTGCTCGAGGAGAGCTACCATGTCGCACGGGAGCGCGTGATCGCGCAGTTCGAGATGCAGTACCTCACCTGGTTGCTGAGCCGGGCCGGCGGCAACATGTCGAAGGCCGCCCGGATTGCCGGCGTGGATCGCACGACTCTGTACCGTTTGATGGAGCGTCACGGCCTGCAACGGAGCCCCAACGCCGCCTGGGTGGTGGAGCGTGAGAGCACCGACGAGGTCGAACCGGGTTCGCAATCCCAACCGCAACCCCAACCCGCCGCCTGATCATGAAGACGAACGCGCTGCGCAACGCTTTCGCAGGACAAAAAGGTGAGGAGCTCGTCGTCGAGCTGGCGCACGACCTGCGCTCGCCGCTCACCTCCATCATGTTCCTCGCGGAGTCCATGCAGCTCGGCCACAGCGGCCCCATCAGTGACGCGCAGCGCCGCCAGCTCGGGTTGATCCGCAGCGCGGCGTTGTGCCTGTGCTCCATGGCCAGCGACGTGCTGGATCTGTCGCGCCGCGGGGAGAGTCTCACCGACAGCGAGCCGACGCCGTTCTCGATCACGGACGTGTTCCGCTCGGTGCGCGACCTGGCTCGGCCTCTCGCCGAGGAAAAGGGGCTGGACCTGCGGTTCCTCACGACGGAGCTGGAAGAACGCATCGGGCACGACCGCGCGGTCGCGCGCGTGCTGCTCAATCTGACGACGAACGCCCTGAAGTACACCGACCAGGGATTCGTCGAGGTCGCTGCCCGCGAGACGAGCGATACGCGCATCGAGTTCTCGGTTCGCGACACCGGCCCGGGGATCGACCCGCTGCAGCAAGGGCCGTCGGCGCGGCGGGACTTCTCGAGCGCCGGCTTGGGGCTCGGGATCTGCCGCAAACTCGTCGCCGCGATGGGCGGCGAGCTAACCGTCACGACTCACCCCCAGGGTGGGACGAAGTTCAGCTTCGAAGTGGAATTGCCGCCCGCGCCGGTCTACGCCTGAGGCGCGGGCGACGCACGTCGCAGCCTCCCCACAAACATCGTCGTAGCCACGCTACGTAGCAGCGCCACCGCAGTCCCGTAACCGCTTGTATTTCAGGCGATTGCACCGAAGTAGGGCACCAACAATCGGCACGCGGCTTGCAAGTCATGGGGGGCATGACATCGCTGCCATGGCTGATTCCGATCGCGCCACGCCGCACCTGGCCGCGCCGCACACAGCGCGAAGGCGGGCGGCGCGTACTCAATGTCGCGATTGCGGCGCTGGCGCTGGTCCTGACCCTGCCGCTCATGATGGTCATCGCGGTTCTGATCAAGCTCACGTCGCGCGGCCCGATCTTCTTCGCCCAAACGCGTGTCGGACTCGACCGCCGGGCACTCACGGGCGCGGGCGGGAATACGCGGCGTCACGTCGACGCCGGCGGCCAGCTCTTTACCATGTACAAGTTCCGCACGATGAGCGTCCAAGCGGAGAAGGCGACGCAAGTGTGGGCCCAGCCCGACGATCCGCGGGTCACCACCATCGGCCGCGTGTTGCGCAAGCTGCGGCTCGACGAGCTGCCACAGTTGTGGAACGTGCTCCTGGGCGACATGAACGTCGTGGGCCCACGCCCCGAGCAACCGTCGATCTTTGACTACTTGTGCGTGCAGATCCAAGGTTACGCGCGTCGCCAGCGGGTACGCCCGGGCATCACCGGGTGGGCGCAGATCAACCTGACATACGATCGTTCGGTGGATGACGTGCGGCAGAAGGTGCGCTTCGATCTCGACTACATCCGCAACCAGTCGGCGCTCCAGGACCTGAAGATCATGCTGCGCACCGTGCCCGTGATGCTCGGCCGGCGCGGCGGCTGGTGATCACCATTCCCCTCACGTCGGGGTCCTTCCGGAAGTAGCTGTGCCCCCCCCCCAGCACTTCGGGAACGTCTTCGCACCCGAAGATCTGAATCGCATCGACGGGGAATGGGCTAGTTCAAGGCCCCGCGCCGTGTGGGTTCCCACACGGGCGCGGAACGACCGGCCAAGAACCGGAGCCAGGCGTGGAGCACCGCGACGTTCCCGGCGGCGACATACGCCGGCAGCGACAACAGCCGGGGCAGCCGCTCACCCGGCGGCCGTACCCAGGCGATGCCGGCCAGCGCGCCGAGCGCCAAAGCCGCGGCGAGGGCGATACGGGCCCAAACGGCGGTGACCGCCAACGCACCCATGGCCGCAAACGACGCCACCAGCGCCCACGGCACGAGCCAGCGGCAGACCTTGTGGCTGAAGAGCATCCACGCGAAAACGCCGTGGCGCAGCGGGTTCAGCAGGCCGCGATTGTGCGCGAGCGTCGCGAGACCGCGGGTGATGGTTCGGACCTTGCGCCGATACTCCTGGTGCAGTGACGAGCTCCGGGGCACGTAGCAGAGCGCGTCGGGAACCGAGACGGCGCGTCGTCCGTGCGTCCGGGCCGTGAGCGCGGCGCTGAAATCACGGCTCAACGCCGCGGGGACGGGCAGCACGTGCAGGTCAGCGTGGATGGCGTACAGGCAGCCAGACGCACCGACGATGCCGTCCACAGCCGTCTCCATGTCGCGCACCCACATCTCGTACCCGACGTAGGTGGACTCCCCGGCATTCGCGGCAGCGTCCAGATGCGCGACGCTCACATCGCGCGCCGAGGCCACGCCGACGGTTGGATCGCGAAACGCGGCTACGAGGTGTTTCACGGCGTCGCGGTGGATGCGGACCGAGGCGTCGGTATTGATGATGATCTCGCCCGTGAGATGCTGACGGGCCGCGTTTTCGGCTGCCGTCTTTCCCTGCCGCCGCGGCTGGCACAGCAGCTCGACCCCGCGACCAGCGAAGCTCCGGACGATCTCGTGAGTACGATCGCTGGACGCATCCGACACCACGAGGATCTGGCGCCGGTCAGGCGGATAATCCAGCGTGAGGATCTGCTCCAACGTGGCCGCGATGACCTCGGCCTCGTTGAAGACGGGAAGTTGGATACTGATCCGGGGCCAGGCCGACGGGAGCACCCGCGAGCGCTGTGTCCGGCGCACCAGGCTCAGCACCCTCAGAATGACGGGGTAGCCGAGATAGGTGTACAGGCAGATGCCCGCAGCGACGGCGAGCACGAGCATCGGCGCCATCATGCCGCCACAGGAGCTGATTCGCCGCTCACCAGCCGATAGATGGCCTCATACCGCTCGAGCCAGGGCGCGACCGCAAACTCGCGCGCGAGGCGGGCACGCGCCGCGCGGGCGCGCTGCTGCGCGGTGGCCGCGTTCTGGTAGACGTCGCGGATCGCGGCTGCCAACGCGATCGGGTCGTTGGGCGCGACGAGGTGCGCTTCCCCTGATGTCACGACATCTGGCACCCCCCCGACAGCCGTGGCCACGATCGGCACGCCCGCCGCCATCGCTTCGAGCAGCACCATCGGCGTGCCCTCGGTGCGCGAGCTCAGCACCATCACGTCGAAGGCGGCGAGCACCCGAGCCCCGTCTGGGACGACGCCCTGCCAGCGAATTCGCCCGTTCAGACGCAGGTCGCGAGCCTGGGCTTGGAGCGAGGCCCGCATCCCTCCGTCCCCGACTACAGACGCGAACAGCGGCAGATCCTGGAGGTACGGCAACGCCCCCACGAGGACGTCGGGGCCCTTCTCGTGGCTCAGCCGACCCAGCCAGCCGATGGCGAACCCGGCGAGCGGCAGGCCGAGGGCACACCGCGCGGCATCCCGGCCCAAGAACGGCTGGGCTGGACTCCATGCGTTCCGCACCTCGTAGAGCCGCGACGTCGCGATGCCCGCGCTCCGTAACCGGTCGACGAGGGGCCGAGACACAGCGACGACCGCGTCAAACCCGCGGAAGGCTCGACACTGCAGCCACTCGTACAGGCGATTCTTCCACCCGCCCCCCGTAAACCCGTGCACGGTCGTCACCACGGGAATCCCCAAGCGACGCGCGACCCCCGCATCCACCACGTCGGGCCGGTACCCATGGGTATGCACGATGTCGGGATGGAGGTCGCGGCACAGTTGGGCGATGGCGACGCGCTCCGCGAGATATGACCGAGTTGATACGTCGATCGTTCGCGTGTGCACGCCGGCGGCCTCGAGCGGAGCGAGAAACGCTCGCGCCGCGCCCCGACGTCCGACGACGGCCGTCACATGCACGTCGTGCCCC
>WNFM01347220.1_pt4 | contig 13841 bp, 12 predicted proteins | sample 5400271 | NCBI WGS metagenome assembly WNFM01 (sample SAMN13153352, study PRJNA577476) | soil metagenome | isolation source: 60 cm saprolite on Douglas fir-dominated hillslope | place: USA:California | collected 2013-09-17 | reverse complement strand
CGAGGACGGACCTGTGTCTTTGCGATGGTGTATCGACATGGAACGGATCGACGCACCATTCGTAGAGATTGCCTGCCATCTGGCGACAACCATACGGAGAGTCCCCATTCGGGCAGTGATGAACCGGGACCGGAGTCCGGTGCACCGGCACAAAATCCGGCGCGAAGTTGGCGCGTGTTAGATCAGGTTCTTCCTCCCCCCAAGGATAAGTCGCCCCATTGTTACCCCTGGCAGCCTTTTCCCATTCGAGTTCGTATGGTAAAGAAGCTCCAACCCAACGAGCATATGCGTCGGCTTCGTAAAAGGAAATACCAGTCACTGGCTGTTTGGCCGAGTTGAACAAGCTGTCTTTCCAAAATGCAGGCTCGGTCACATGTTGAGACTGTAGCCAGAGAAGGCCTTGAGGACTCCAGAGCTCCGGCCGCCCGTAACCATTGGCGTCGAGAAAACATTTAAATTCGTCGTTAGTGACGGCATAGCGACAGATATGGAAACTGGGAATGTCGATCAATTGCGGGGGCCCCTCCGCGGGGCGGTCCGCACCCAACCACGCGGATCCCTCCGACACGAGAATCCAGTCAAAGGACATTCCTTCCGCGCTCTTCCGATCAGGCACTGACGTCATCGCAGGCACGGCAGGGCGCCGACGAGGCTGTTCACAGTCTTCTTGGGGCCGAGGACGGCAACTGCGTCGACATCCAGCTCCGATGAAGGGGTTTGGGCGATCGACTGCTTGTAGGCGTCATAAGAACGCATCCCCTGCGCTCGCGAAAGGAACACCAGAGTCGTGCACCCGCTTTCTCGTGCTCGGCTGGCCAGCTCACGGAGCGGTTGACCCTTCCCTGCCAGGACTGCGATCGGAACCTTCGTGAACCCGAAGAGTTGTAGACCGTCAGATGTTGCGAGGTCGCTGCCGATGATTTCAGGGTGCCTGGCGACGAGGCCAGTTGCGAGCACTGCGCACCGGTTCCCCGCGGCGCCCCGATCTAGTGACGGATCCATCACCAATGCTATGCGATGTGTCAGCGCCATTTCGTCCACCGAAACGGTGTTCGTTGTGGGCGGAACTGGCTGTAGCGAAGTTGTCATGATTCGTGAGCTCCATTCATATAGAAGTGTGGGTTGTTATGGACGGGTTGTTGTCGGGTTTGGAGGTGCCGGCAAACTGAGCGATGGTTGTGCGGTCACTCATTGACGCCAAGGCTTGTCGCAGAAGCACTGCTCCGTTTTGACAAACACCCCCGAAGAACACCATGGGCGGACTCCCGAAAGTGTGCAGCTTTACTAGGCCGTACAACTCTCGTGCTGTCTCCGTCGTGATACAGGCCTCCGCTTCGCCGGCACGGCATCGTACGGCGGCCTCAGCGTTGCTATTCGCAAAGAGTACCTGACAAGGAAGGGGCGCGAGCAGTGGAGCAGGTGATCGATGAGTAAGCACTCGCCATTTCCACATCGGCACCTCTTCAAGTGTCCGGGTGATCTCTGGCCGGCATGCCAACTGCATCTCGTCCAGAGGAAAGGTCTCTTGAAACAAGAACGGCAGAGTGTCGGGGTTACGAAAGAACAACTCGTTCTCCTTGAAGTAAACAGCACAGGTCCAGAAGATCGCCAGCACGCCGTGCTGCGTTGTTCTCCGAGAAGCGACTACTGCATGCTCGGGCGTTTCGCATAGGACGATGCTTGCCTTGTGAGCGATGTTCATCCTGTGATTGAAACGCCGTGCTACCCTTTCAATATTCGTCCCTTGAGGTCCGAGGGCATAGCTTCGTACTTCCACAACCAGAGAGGAACTTAGAGCGGCGAATTGTTCGTCTCTCGTGCTTGGGACCCGGTCCCTGCAGGCGAACGAAGTCAGTTGCTGACTGATGGATGCGGTAGTGAGCACGGCTAGTTCCTCCTCAGGTGCTTTTGCGTGTTTGCGTCATAAAGATCAACTGTCGCGATTGATCCACACTCCATGAACGCCGAAACCGCCGCGATGTCTGCGTCCAGTGGACGGTCTTCTTCAAGGAATGGGCTGACGCGTCGAATCGCTCGGTAAATTGACTTGGTGCCATCAGCAAGGTTTTCGGCTCCCTTCCGAAGATCCACAGCCTGGGAAGTAGTGAGCAGAGTCATAGCCACGGCATCGCGGAGTGTAGCGCTCATTTCAAATGCCGTGAGCGCGGCGTGAGTCCCAAGGCTGACGACGTCCTGGTTGTACTGTTCAGTCGGAAGCGTGTGCACAGATGACGGCGCACTCTGTTGGCGGAGCAACGTTACCAAACTGGTGTGACAGAGTTGGAGTCCCTTAAATCCTTGGTACAGTCCGACATTTGGGCTCAGCGAATTGGGTAGACCATTTGAGAATCGGGAGTCCATCAGCATGGCGACGACGGAATGGAGCCAATTCGCGAGCGTACTGATGTCGATTTTCAGGCCATCCATAGCGCGCGCGATATGGCCGCCGTAAAAGTTCCCCGTATGAAGGACGTCGGCCGAGTCTGGGTCGATGAGCGGGTTGTCGTTCACCGAGTTGACCTCGCGTTCTACAATTCGAGACGTATCCCGAAGGGACTCCCACATGGGACCAAGCCCTTGGGGCACACACCGTAAAGAATACGATGCTTGGACTGATTCGGACGCCCGTTCGACGATGTGTGACTGGAAGGTAATCCTGCCCGTCAGGGCGACACGATTTCGGATCTCTTCGAGTCGCACCGTGAGAAGAGAGCCTGCAAGCAAGCTGCGAAGGATGCCGGCGACAGCAATCTGGCCCGGATGACCCTTGGCAGCCTGAATCCGCTCTGCATAATAGTCCGCCGACGATCCCATCCCTTCCGCGGCCATGGCGATGGCTCCCAGCGCCAAGCGGAAAGCTGATTCGACTCGGTGAACGGCGAGGACCGCCAATGCAGTCATCATAGTTGTTCCGTTGACCAGAGCCAAACCTTCTTTAGGCTCAAGTTCGAGGGGTGGAAGTCCACATTTCGTGAGGGCCTCCGTGGCTGTCATGACCGTTCCGCCATACCGCACAGCGCCATCTCCGCAGAGACAGCTGGCGATGTACGCTGAAGGAATCAAATCCCCACTTGCACCTACAGATCCATATTTTGGGACAAGGGGTGTGACACCGTGATTTAAGAAATTGGTGAGCTGCGTCGCAACGTCCACGCGCGGGCATGACCAGCCAAGAGCGAGTGCGTTGACTCGCAGGAGCATCGAAGCTCTGACTACCTCCGTAGGAAGGTAATCGCCGACGCCTGTCTTCAGAAACCTCAGTAGGTTGGTCTGAAGCGCACAGAGTCCGTTGGGTGGGATTTGGTAGTGCGCATTGCCGCCGAACCCTGTAGTAACGCCGTATATGGGTTCGCCGAGGCGTAGCTTGTTCTGAAGAAGAGAGTGACTGTGACGCATTCGCTGTTTTGCGGTTTCACTCAATTGGGTCTGAGCAGCGTCTCGCGCGACGGCGACTACTTCTTCCAAAGACAACGGGGTGCGAGCGCCAATAGTGACGTACCGCGATAATCCGGCGGGGTCGCGAGGCGGCCTCGGGTAAGCCCGCCCATTGGTCTCGTTTTCGTTTGGATCCACATCGGTCGCGGCTATTCCAAACGCAGGTTCGTCCCTCTTCATATCTCCAACTCTCCTTCTGTCGCGTAGCTGAGCGACTCGTTAAGGAGGGAGGGCGAGCGATTGCGAGATCATTTGACATGATCTGGCCGTTCAGGGCATCATGAAAACGCAATGCAGGCCCGCTCCGGTGGGTTTGCGCGTGTCGCCGCCCGGGGGCTGTCGCAAAACTCTCCCCGGGAGGCGACTCAAGATCATCAGAATCTCCTATTTGTTTGGCTACAACTGCGCAGCCGACTTTCTGTATGGCAAGTCGGCTACCGAAGTTCTCCTCATGCTGTAAATTATTGAAATCTCTAGACCTCCAGAACAACGCGCATTGTCCGGGTTCATTCCGAGTGCGGCTTCCGTCACAGCCGCGTGCGGAGTCGCTCACGGCGACTGCGCCCGTCGCGCATAGGTTCCGGAGCGATACGCCTCAGCTTGAACGCGGGACAAAAGCGACGTGTGTGGACGCCCGGCTTGTGACTCCAAATCTAGACGTACCACCGCACCAGCTCGGGCGCCAGGCCAATCGCTGGCATGGTCGGTCGTGATATTGACTGTCGTCGGCGAGGCCGTGCTGGACATTATGGCCGGTTTCGCGCGACCGCTCGTCGAGGCGGAGACCGGTGTGCCAGCGCCATAGGGGGCTCGAGAACAAAGGTCCGATCCCGAGCAAAGACGTGATGAAAACGTCACGGACGGCGTGACAAATTTGTCACGGGGGCCGCTGCTCCTTGCACGAAAGCCTGCTAGAATCAAGGATCTAGCGATTCGATACCTTCGCGAGGGCCCTGGCAATTCGCGTGCCTTACTGTTGGAACGGTCGTGTGAGACATGCTCTTCCAGTACTTGGCAAACGCGGTCGTTTCAGGCGCCGTCTACGCGCTCGTCGCTGTTGGATTCGGTCTCATTTATAATTCCACTCGGGTGTTCCATTTCGCCCATGCTGGCGTCTACTCGGCCTCAGCTTACGTCCTATACTTCTGCCTGGTCTCGATTCGGCTGAATTCGTTCTTGGGTTTCCTGTTAGCCGTTTCCTTCAGCGCTCTTCTCGGAGCCGCATTGGAGCGCTACGTCTATTCTCCGCTTGTCGAACGGGGAGCCTCGCTGGGCGTTATCCTAATCAGTTCCCTTGGCGTAAACACGGTGATCGTCAATGTCATCGCTGCGATCTTTGGTAACGAAGGGAAGATCCTCCAGCCGGGCGCTGGCGAAACAGTGCGAATGGGTGCAGTTTTCCTGACAAGAATCCAGATCCTGCAGTTTATCGTCTCCATCGTTATCTGTTTCTCGCTCACCTGCGTACTGAGATTCTCTAGGTTCGGACACCTGATCCGCGCTCTTGTCGACAGCCCTACCTTACTGGGCGTGATCGGTGTTGATGTCAAAAGGATGAGACTGAAGGTCTTCGCGATTGGCTCACTGTTAGCCGGCATCGCTGCCTGCCTCGTCGCCTTCGACATCGGTATGGATCCGTACGGTGGCCTGAATATGCTCTTAACCGCCGCTGTTGCGGTCATCATCGGCGGCCTCAAGACTATCGAAGGGGCCATCGTTGGAGCCTTCGGTGTCGCCTTAATACAGAACTTGGCCGTCTACCAGATCTCGGCGAGATGGGAGCAACCCGTAACCTTCTTCGTCCTTATACTATTTCTTCTCTTTAGGCCACTAGGCATGCTGGGCCGACGCGGAAGGGTAGACGCCACATGAACTACATCTTTCACTTGGGACTGCAGTTTGCAATTTACGCACTCGCTGCCTATTCGTTGAATCTGGTCGTGGGTTATACCGGCCTGCTGTCCCTGAGTCATGCTGCTTTTTTCGGCGTAGGCGCATACACGACCGCGCTACTGACCAAAACGACGATGATCGGTTTCCCCTTTTCCCTTCTCACGGGATTCTTGGTCGCAATGGTTCTTAGCCTACTTATATCAGTACCTTCCCTCCGCCTCAAAGGTGACTACTTCGTACTAGCATCGCTCGGCTTCCAATTGATCTTCTCCAACGTCGTGAACAACTGGACGGCAGTGACAAATGGAGCCCTTGGAATTGGGGCGATTTCGAGACCTTCACTCTTCCCGGTTGCTGGCGATTCCATCCGAGCCCTTCTTGTGTTGACTTGGACTGTCTCTGTAGTGTCTGTCGTGGTTCTATTCCGGATTTCGAGCTCTCCTTTCGGCTTAACCCTGAAAGCGCTGCGCGAAGACGAGTTGGTTGCACAGACGCTAGGAAAGAATGTCGTCGCCTTGAAGGTACAGACGTTTGCGATCAGTGCGGGATTCGCCGCTGTGGCAGGGGGTCTATTCGCTTCGTATGAGACGTTCATCGATCCAACTAGCTGTAACCTCAACGAGTCCATCTTCATGATGGCGATCGTGTTACTCGGCGGTTCTGGCAATCTGAAGGGCCCGGTGGTTGGCACGTCCGTCATGATCGCCATGCCAGAAGCGTTGCGCTTCTTGAACGTTCCTACTGCGATCGCCGCCAACGTGAGACAAATACTCTATGGGTCATTGATCGTTCTTTTGATGCGATTCCGGCCGCAGGGCATCGCTGGGGAATACAGACTTGACTAATGCCTTAGTACTCAATAACGTCGGCAAAAGATTCGACGGATTGGTTGCCTTGAAGAACGTCTCCGTGAGCGTTTCTGCCGGAAGAGTGACTAGTCTGATAGGTCCAAACGGCGCCGGGAAGACCACGTTATTCAACCTCGTCTCAGGTTTCGAAAAGCCCGACACGGGCTCTATCTATCAGAACAGCAACCGCCTCGATGGCCTGTCTGCCTTTAAAATTGCCCGTCTTGGAGTGGGTCGGCTATTTCAGGATGTACGTGTCTTCAATAAGCTAACAGTTCTCGAGAACTTACTTCTTGCGAGACGCCGCCGCGGGGAGAACCCGATGCGGGCTGTATTCGGCCGACACGACGCCGACAGGGCGGACCGAGACTATGTTGAACTGGCGAAGCGCCAGCTCGATACGTTCGGACTCTTAGAGCAGCTAGACAGTCTTGCCGAGGGTCTGTCATACGGTCAACAGAAGCTACTGGCAATTAGTCGGCTGCTGCTAGGCTCATTTGACGTATTTCTTTTGGATGAACCATTTAGCGGAGTCAATCCGGGAATGGTATCAAGGATACAAGAGGTGATCCAGGAGCTTGCGCATAAGCAAAAGATTGTAGTGATAATCGAGCACGACATGCATGTCGTGCGTAGCATCTCTGACTGGTCCTTTTTTTTATTTGAAGGAACGATCCTTGCCTCCGGCACTCCGGACCATGTTCTCGCCGATGCGGATGTGCGCAAGGCGTACTTATTGTTGTGATTGTACAAATGGATACTGTGCTGATTGCCGACAACATACACGCAACCTACTCGAGGAAGGACGTCCTCCATGGTGTCTCCGTGACCGTGGGTAGAGGCGAGATTGTTGGCGTAATCGGCCCAAACGGCGCAGGTAAGTCGACCCTCCTGAAGGCGCTTTGTGGCTTCCTCCGGGCGAAGTCTGGGCGTGTTGTATTTGATGGCCGCGACGTGACGGGACTATCCCTATGCGATCACGCGAAGTCAGGCATGGCGTACCTAATTCAAGGCGGCGCTGTGTTCCAAAGTCTATCGGTCGAGGAAAACCTTAACCTTGCCGCGTCGGTCAATGGACGGGGTAACGGGACAGGCCGGCTCGAAGTGGTTCTCGGCGTCCTGCCAGATCTGCGGAAGGTTCTACGTCGGCGGGCCGCCCTGCTGAGCGCCGGGCAGCGGCAAATGCTGGCGATCGGAATGGTGCTCATGAATCAGCACGCGAACCTGCTGCTTCTCCTGGATGAGCCTCTGGCTGGGCTAGCACCAGGCGTGGTAGATACAGTGCTCTCGGCACTCTTGCATTTGAAAGAGCACATCGGGGTATCGATGATGGTAGTGGAACAGAACATACGTGCGGCCTTGGCAGTGTCAAGCCGAATTTATTTACTAAGGGGCGGCGTTGTTGTGTCGGAGAACCGCCCAGATGCCATTAGTCACGCCGGCATTGAGGAAGCGTATTTTGGATGACGAGTTTACTCTGGAACCAGTGTTCTTCGCGATACCACCTCGGCTGGGGCCAAGCTGAGATTGCCCTGCAGCGCAATGAAGTGTCCAGCCGGTTTCTAGGTCGCCAACTTGGTTTGCTGGTCTACGGAAGGGATGAGAGAAGGAGAATGACATGAGGCAACGACGGTTGACATTCACAGCGGTTTTTAGCCTGCTGCTTTTTGCGGTGCTGTGGGTTGATAGTCTGGCGATGACCGGATGTGGCACGCAGCGTTCGAATGAGGTAACCATCGGTAGCGTCCTGGCGCTTACGGGTAGTGCTAGCGTATGGGGACAAAACACTAGGAACGGTATGGAGTTGGCTCTCCAGGAAGTGAACTCCGCTGGTGGTATCGACGGCAAGAAGATTCGCATCGTCTACGAAGACAGCAGGAGCGAGCCAAAGAGCGCCGTGGATGCCCTGCAAAAAGTCATCTCCGCCGATCGCGTTCCTGTCGTTATAGGCGACATCGCCAGTTCGAACGTCCTTGCTATGGCACCCGTCGCAGAGAAGGTGAAAGTTGTCCTGATCTCGCCTGGTGCCAGCAATCCCGACATCAGTTTCAGCGGAGAATACATATATCGCAATTTCCCTTCTGACGCCTTGGAAGGGAAGGTGGACGCTGACTACGCACATGGGCAACTCGGCTGGAAGACAATCGGCGTGATAAACGTAAAGAACGCTTATGGCGAAGGAGTGTCGCGCGTTTTCAAGCAGAGTTTTGCAGCACTGGGTGGCCAAGTCGTATTGGATGACTCCTTTGAACAAGGTGCCATCGACTTTCGAAGCCTTGTGACCAAGCTGAAAAATACAACTACAGATGGAACGTTTCTTGCCGGCTACCCCGACGAAATGGCTAAGCTTCTAATCCAAGCGAAGGAGGTTGGCGTCAAGACGCGCTTTCTCTCCACTCAGGCGTTTGATGATCCTCAAGTTTTGAAGATCGCCGGTCACGCCGCGGATGGGGTGGTGTTTTCTACGCCTGCCCCCCCCAGTGAACCTGATCCGATCGTGGCGGCATTTAGACAAAACTACAAGCAGCGGTTCGGCAAAGATCCAGGACTCATGAGTGACACAGGATATGACGCCCTGAAGATCATAGCAATCGCGATCCAGAAGGGCGGTTATAACGGGCCCGGCATCAAGAGTCAGCTCGACCAACTCAAGGGCTATCCCGGCGCCGCTGGGCCCACCACATTTGACCAGTATGGCGACGTTCCGCGGCCCGTGATGTTCAGAGCCGTAAAGGATGCGCAATTTTTCAATTTGGATTATCGCGTAGAACCACATTAAGAATGGAACTCTACCTCATGGCTCGGTTATGACCCCTGCTGACAAATCGCGGCACCCAGACGATCACTGGGCATTAGCTGATGATTTGGTGTATCGGAGAACTTCGCCGTACCACCCGGATGACCCGTACACACTGATCGGCGAGTACCTCACTCTGGCGTACCCAGGATGTTGTTTTGTGGGCTTTCGGCCTGATGGCGGCGCTCCTGTCTACATCGGAATCTCGGGTAAGGACCAAGCTTATTGCAAGGACCAGCTGGATCAGGTCATGAGCGCTCCCATCGAGGCGATGGTGGACATCGAGATTTCTGCTGTGGCAAAGGAGGAAATCCTACGCAGCACTACTATCTCCGAGACGCTTCGCTCCTCCCTGTCAGCGAATGGCATCAATCTGCCCCTAGACGCTCAATTAGAGAGCCCTCACGGGACCATTCTAGTAATGTCTGGTGGTGATCCAGTCTACGAGATTGAGCTCGAGGAGAGAGCCTCTGGCTCGCGCATAACTCTGAATCCGATCGTTACAGCGAGGTTCTATCGGCAGCAAAAGAGAGTGGTGCGACGCCAAGTTATTCTTAGCCGGGCTGACTTTGAAAAAGGCATGGAGGCGGCAAAACGCGAGAGATACTGGACCCCCGCGTTCGTGAAGAAGGATTTGGAAGCTGATTTCGCCAAGTACATCGATGCACTGCTAAACAGAACGAGGATTGTCGTTCTCTTTTGGGACCTCGACAGCGCGTTCAATCCAATAGCCGATCAACAAAAAGAACACCTTGTCCGCGCGATTATCAACACGGTGCCAGTACCTAATGGTCCAACACCGCGATTTGCAGCTCCGAAGCTGCCTGTCGACGACATTGACGTTCTGCGATGGTTTACGACTCGTTTTGAAGCTACATGGCACCTGCAGCCGAACGAACAGATGGGGTTTCTCGTCCTTGAAACTCAATCCCGGACACAGGATCGACGGGCTGGTCAGAAATTGAACTTTCCAGGATGGCTGGTTTACAAGTACACCGGAAACCTGTTCGTGAAGTCGCCTACATTCGTCCAGCAGTTCTTGACGGAGATCGAGAGGCAACTTCAATCACGCTATCCTGCGGGCCAATTGCCGGATGAGGACGCCAGAGCGATCGCAAAATCAATAGCCCGCGCCTTCCTAGACAAGTGCTTTTCTGTATTCGCTAAGAAGGTTGTGAAGTCTCTAGAGGAACACCCAACCGTCACGTCCTCCGATGAGAGCCTTCCAACGGACCAGGTGTCGCCCCTGGGTGGAGCACGCAATTTGGTGGCTACTGTCCGTGCCGAAGCGATCTCCGACGAACTAAAAGTACCCCTCGATGACTTGCTTGCGGCAACTGACGCCCTCACAATGATGTCGAAACACCTAACGGAGTCGATCGAGTCCGTCGACGCTCGACTTGCCGACGGTACGTATGACTCCGATTGGACCAAACCGATTCTGCGAGTTGAGTCGTTTGCTGAGGCCAGAGCACTCGATACCCACTACATTCGAAAACTGATATCTCATTTTGGGTCTCATACCGTCACCGCCGGCGATCCTCCGGCAAACGTCGATGGTGCCGATCATTTAGCATCGCGCAGTGATGCTGTTATCGCGGTTTTCTTCTTCCTCAATTTGTTCTTCAGGCGAGTGCTTTTGGAGATTCCACAGACTTTGGAAATAGGTTTCGCACCCTATTTTATGGAAGTAGGTTTTGCGGATCCCGAGGTCCGCGATTGAAGAAACGCCGTTGCGCAACAAACGGGACGCAATTTACAAGCTTCTTGGGGATGTGGAGCAGCTGTTTGGCATCGGCGGACCGGCGCCGTGGACCTTCTATATGCCGTCAGCTCCTCTGTTCGCTCATGGACAGCGGCGCGGATTCATTTTTGTTACTGGCTTCTACAACCGAAGCTGGCGACAGGACAGCGCCGCGGAGGGGCAGGAGCAATTGAGGAGGAGGCTGATGTACTTGAGCCGTCTTCTACGGGCGAATTCGTACTACGCCGGCAAAGAACTTCAGGAAGCCTACAATCGCCGTTTTCGCTCGGAAATGATGTCTTTCCTGCGTGAGGGAGAGGGGAGTTTGGCAGCCGGTCTCGTTAAGAACATGCATTACCTCTGCAACCTTCGAGAGGCTGTTCAAGTTGGCAAGATCGGGACGGTCCCGAGCGATATTACGGTCTCCGTCCAGGACAGCCCATGCACCATTCCCTTGCGTGGAACTGCGGAGGCGTCAAGACTTGGTCTAAAAATAGCGCTGTTGGAAGGGGAAATCCGCGGGTTCGTAACAAGTGGACTATTCCCACTAATCAGTACTCTAAGTGACGCGGATTCTTTTTGGGCGCTAAGGGATGACCTGTACGCTTTTCTTCGCGCATCACGTCACAACCTCCACAACATTATTAATAAAGGTGCCGTGCCTTTTGAGCGAGGGTTAGAGGCGACCCGCGCGGAGCGATCCAGTGCTCGTCTATTGTATGCCCAAGGCGAAAGCCTTATCCCACTTCTTGAATTGTCTTTTTACCTTCTTCGAGACCGGTCTCTAAACAATTCGGACCATCCGCTGATAATACCTCTACTGGAAGGATTCCGCAGGGCCGTCAACCTGTTTTTTGCGCAGAAGGGAATCGACAGGGACACACTCGATACGTTCAAGTACTCGACCGACGCCAAAACTAAAGGAGCCGACGGTGCTCGCTGGCTGATGGATCTAACAATCGACGCTGGACCTCAGTTGAAACTGCTTAAACCTGTCCGTTTTTTGGACCGCTCGCCAATCAGAGAACTCGTTCCAACCAACTCGCCAAGCGTTTCTGGTGTCGAGTTGTATGGTCTGTCGGAACACACGGTTACCGACGTATGGCGAGATATCGCCGTCGATGACGTGACCTCTTTTCGGAACGGCCTAGCGGTGCGGGTAGTGTCTTTCGGCCCCGGTCTGTCGGTCCTGTTTCAAGAGCTGTTTTATAACGCTTGCAAACATGGGAATGGCCTCTCAATTGGCGTACACGTCGTAGCAAACGAGTTCGCGACCTCCGTGACTATCCATAATTCCTGTGAACCTTCAGATCGACCAACCACGTTTGGACCAAAGGGCGGCCTTGTAGCGCTACTCAAGTTCGCACCGTTACTGGACGTGGTTTTAGACCTCGACTCTGATGGCGTGAAAAAGGGGAACTTTGTCGCTAGGTTAAGAATTCCGGAGCCTGCATCATGACCCGCGTCTTGAGAGTTCTTATTGTCGACGATGAAGCGCAGGCTATTAATTTTCCGCGTCTGCGTCCATTGATGGAGAATGGCCTCATTGAGGTGGAGCGAGTGCCCAGTCTCGACGCGCTCGTAACCCGCATGGGGATTTCGTTTGATGCTTCTCGTAAGATGTTCAGTGGGAAGCCGGTCGACTCACTCGATTTTGACATCGTCTTCCTCGACTGGGACTTGGGCTCCTCTGTTATCCGAGACCAAAACAATCTATCCGCTTTCGCGTTCATCCCGTTTTTTCAGCAACGGTACAAGTGGACATCCAGAGGCGAACAGGTTGAAATTGTGCCTTATAGCATGGTCTGGGACAAGGGGTTGTGTGCCTCCCTAGAGGGCTATCTTCTGAGTCTACAGCTTAAAAAAAGGAGCGACTCTCCCAGCTTTCTGGACGTCGAAAACACTCTGCTGGAAAAGGCTTTTAATATCATCAGCCAGTTGCCTATTGATAAGCTTCAACCGATTTTGGACAGTGTAGTAGGTCATCGCAACGACTTGCTTAGCTTACACTCCGGTACGGACATGCATTGCTTTGCTCTTTTCCCCGCGCTTTCGTACTACGATGCGCCTGAGACAAAATTAGCTTTGAAAGACTGGACGCAAAAGATCGCCTCGAAGCTTGAGGAGGTGATCCTACGCTCCTCACCCCTTTACGTTTTCTGTCAACGAGCCGTATTCGTGAGGATCACGCACGACGCTCTGACCGATCCCGCGAAGGCGCCGGCTGTTGCGGTACCACAAGACGCAAAAGATCGGCTGGGGAAACTCATAGATCAGGAAACAGTTTTACTAGAGTCGAACGAGTTTATAGATGACGAGGGCAGCACCTACGCGTTGCCCAACAACGCCAGACGGTTTATTGCGGAGAAACTTCAAGAGTTGAAGTCGGCGCTGTCCGCACCCAACGCTGCAAAGGGAACCGCGCATATTGACCAGGTCCGCCAGGATCTAAAAGAACGATTGCGGTTTTGTTACGGCGAGGAGCGGCTCGGTTATGGGAAATTGTCCGCGCTATCGGACATTGCCCCTCCGGGACACAGCGACAAGTGGTGCAGCTACGTTTACAGACAGGATATGGAGGCGTTCTTAGCATCGCTCGTTGGACAGCTGAAGCCGAGTGGAGCTGGACTTCTATCTTGCATCAACATCGATGAGAACAAGAGGGTGGCACTGTGGCATTTTGTTCAAGAGGATCCGATCGCCTCTGTGGCTTTTGGGGCCATTCAAAACTCCTTCAAATGGACCGTGATCTGGGATTTTGCAAGAGCCTATGGTGACTTGTATTGCTGTGTGACGGAAACGGATGAAGGCAGAAATATGACGACATCGACTTGGCGGACATCACGGGGCAACATCGTGGAGGCTCCGAGCCACTCGTCCAAGAGCGCGTTCGTTTTGGTGCTGCCTGTTTGGGAACTTGTGTGAGAGGAAGATATGACGCTCTTGCTGCACGCACTCAGAGTCACAGGTGATCGAGTTCAGATCACGTTCCTCGACGACCACAAAGACACCATTGAGGCTGCTCGAAATGTGTTGGGCGGAGAAGAGCTGGACTGCAGCATTGAATTCACCAGTCGACTTCCGGCATCCCGAAGACAGGAGTGCGTCAGGGAGATTGTAAAGT
>WNFM01280572.1_pt1 | contig 13842 bp, 12 predicted proteins | sample 5400271 | NCBI WGS metagenome assembly WNFM01 (sample SAMN13153352, study PRJNA577476) | soil metagenome | isolation source: 60 cm saprolite on Douglas fir-dominated hillslope | place: USA:California | collected 2013-09-17 | reverse complement strand
CCCAACTTTCTATACTCGCCCCATCGGTTCACGGAAATCCTCGGATTTGCTGGGATTTTTGAAAGGCGGAGGGCAAAGGTCTTCACTACAAATTCCTGTCCCGCTCACGCTGTCAGCTTGCGTTGCGTGCTCAAGCGCGGCGGCGGTTGCTCGGGCAATTTCATTTGCAGTCGCCCCAGCAATAGTTCCACCGCTTTTTCCGGCTGCGTGTAACGGCTCATCACCAGCCAGCGTCCATCGCTGGTCGGCAACTCCAAATCCAGCATCTGAACCCCGGCCATCGTTTCGAGCACCGCGCGCGAGGTCAGTCCTGGTGCCAGCGCATTCAATCTCTGGCGCAAGGTCACATGCAGGCAATAGGCCAGGAAACAAACGAAAATGTGCGCCTCCACTCGCGGTTGCACCGAATGGTAAATCGGACGGAGTCCCAGGTCGTTTTTGAAACTCTTGAACACGGCTTCGATCTCCACCAGCAGGATGTAAAGTTTCCACAACCATTCCGGCTCCTTGTCACTGAGGTTGCTGCGCAAAAGATAATGGCCGTCGTACAGTTCGGCTGCTTTGAGTTCTTCCTTCTTGAGCCGGAAAGTGAAACTCCCCGCCGGGAGTTTTTCACTTTTCTGCTTCTTCTGTTCGCTCGGAGCGGCGGCGGGCAAGTTGAATTCCACCAGCGACGCCGCCCGTCCGGCTTTGGACTTGGCTGCGCCCAGGCGCAGCAACAACCGGTCGCGCGAAGTCTCGCGGCGCAGGCCGCGCAAGGTCCATAACAGACGCGCTAGTTTCTTGCGCCGCATCGCCATTTCCTTCTCCTGCCGTCCAGCGCTTTTGGCCACCACGTACAGTTCGTCGGCCTCGCGGAAAAGTTTGACCTCGACACAATCCTTGATCTTTTGCCAGGGCAATGGCTCCCATTGTTCTCGGGTCTGGCGCACGCGCGCCCGAGGCGTGCCGACCAAATAATAAACCGGTGGCTGGGCCGAGCGCATCTCGGCTAACACTTCTTCGGTTGGAATCCCCCGGTCCATAATCCAGATGCGTTCGGCCGTCCCGTATTGAGCCTGGATTTTAGCGAGGAACTCTTTGAGCGTCGTGCGATCAGACGTGTTGCCCGGCATCACTTCGTAAGCCAGCGGAAAACCCTCGGGCGTGACGATGAGAGCGATGATCACTTGGCGGCAGTCGGAACGATGATCCCGGCTATGACCAAATTGCGCTTTGGGAATCTCCTCCGCTTGGCCCTCGAAATAGGTGCTGGTCAGGTCGTAAAGCAGCACTTCATATTTGGCGCCGAAGAGATCCTTCCAGCGCGCTTGTAAATGAGTGAACAACGCCGGGCGATGTTGGAGCAGACGATCCAGCACCAGGTAAAGCTGGTCCTTGCCGCCCCAGTGAAAATCGGGTCCCAGCAGATCGGCCATCGCACTTTGGTCATACCACTGGCGATGGCAGCGCCATTCGCTGCCTGGAGCAATCAGCCGGTAAGCCGTGGAAACCTGGAGCAGGCGCGCCCAGTCGGTGCCTTGGCGGGAAGGTGGGAGGTTTTCCGCCCAGAATTGATCCAGGCCCAGTTGCCCCCAAAGATCACAGGCCAGCCAGCAGGCGCCGTATTGGCGCGGACGGCTCAACTGATAGTCCTCCAGGCGCAATGACAAGGCCGGCGCGTCCGTTGAGGGCGGCCTGCAGTCGGAGGGAAAGAGACTGCGGGTTTCGGTCTGGCCGGAATCGGCGTTGAAAACATCCAGAGCTTTGGTCCAGGCGGCTTGTTGGGAGTCGTTGAGTTCGCCCAGATAAAGGAGAGTTTTCTGATGCACTGGGCCGGAGGGATGACGGACGTTTTCGACCACACTCCAGTAGCGATGTTCCTTGCCGTCTTTCTTTCGTTTGGTCGCACGCAAAAACATGTGGCGGCGATCCTGCCATAACCGGGGTGGGGGAGCGCAAGAGGGTAGGTCTTCACTACAAGGTTGGAGGCGGTTTGGTCCGGTCTAAATCGACGATTTTGCTAACAAATCGAGAAGCCGGCCGCGGAAATTTTTCTGAATACAGGGGCGAGTATCGAAAGTTGGGTTAGCGTGGGAATTGCAGTTGCATCGAACCAAACTTTGGAGTAATTAAACCTTATGCAACGAGCTAAATGCGTGTTGGTGGTGAATTGGACTTTGGTTCTCTGTTTGTTCGCGGCCCCTGGCTCCGCCCAAAACTCCGCCCAGCCCACGAAAGCGGAAATGGCAGCCCGGAAGACGGCTGCCAACAAGGCGGCCGCCAAGGCCAAAGCCGCCGCCAAAGCCGTCGCACAAGCCCAGGAAAACTCGACCGCGAAACGACTCCAGGCCGACAAACTGTTGGAAATCGCCGCGGCGGACAAAGCCAAGCTCACCGCAGCTTTGGGCAGAAGCGCCAGCCAGAAGGAAATCGTCAAGCTGACCGAAACCGCTCGAAAATCCGGAGATGCCGCCCAGCAGGCACAGCAGCAAGCGGATGATTCCCTCCGCACGGTTCAAACCGCGATCGTAGCGGCCCGCCAGGCTGAAGTTGAGGAAAAAGCGGCCTTTGAATCGCTTGATGCCGGCCGGCCCGGGGCGGTGGCTCAAACCCCTGTTCCCCCTGCGGCCGCGCCCCCGGTTCCGACACCCGCGGCTTCCGCCCCTCCAGCCCAGCCAGATGCTCAAAAGAGTCTGCAATCGGAGACGGAGTTGGAGCGACAAAAGCGGCTGGCCCAAATCGAAGCGGCGGTCGAGGAAGCGAAACAGAAGCGCGCCGCCAGTGCGGGCGCCGCCCCTCTGACAGTTCCGCCCGCAGCGGTGCCACCTGCGCCAACCCCTGTTCCGGTTGCGGCCCCAGCGATCACTGCTACCCCTGCGCCTCCTCTCCCGGCTGACGTTCCGCCGGCTCCAACCCTGACGCCAGAGGCGGAAAAAATCGCGAGGGAAATATTGAGAAACGCGACGCTTGGAACTCAAGGGACTCCGCCCGCGGCCGCGATACGCGGCGCACCCCCTGCTGCTCCTCTTCCGGCTGTTCCTGCTCCGGCTCCTGTCGCGCCCCCTCCAGCCGTGACTTCTGACGCTGAACGGGAGGCGCGAAAGTTAGTAAACCAGCAAGCCGCTGCTCAACAACGAGTTGCTTCTGGAGGAACCCTCACGCCCGAGCTTGAAAAGCAAGCCCGAGAACTATTGCGTTCGGCAAGCGCGGCGCCTGGCCCGGCGCGTCCCCCTGTCATACCCGGCCCCCCTGCCACCCCTCCCGGAGTGCCTCCGGTGATTTTGGCCCCCACCCCGGCCCCGGCTCCAGCAGCGGCTCCGCCTATTCCGGCCCCTGTTGCTCAGCCAGTGCCTCCTCCAGCTACGCCCCCTCCTTTGGCTCAGCCGGCAACACCCCTTCCGGTGGCCCCGTCAGCCTCGCCGCCTGTCGTTCCACCAGTCGCGCCTCCGTTGGCTCAGGCAGTGCCTCCGCCGGTGGTTGCGCAGCCTCCCGTTGTTCCGCCGCCCGCGCAGCCCGTCGTTACTGCCATCCCGCCTCCCGTTGCGCCAGCGGTGCCGACGCCGGCCGCTCCACCTTCGGTCACTTCTCCGGCCACAGCCGCACCCTTGGTGGCTGCGCCAGCAGGCGCGCAACTCTCTCCTGCCGCGCGATCGGATGAGTTGACGCCGCAAGAGGAGGCCAAGGCGCGTGAGTTGTTGGGCCAACTGCGAGGGGAAACAAAAGTGACCGGCACTGGCGTCGTACTCCAGCCCCCGGTAAACCCGCCGGCCGTTCCGCCGGTTGATGCCACGGTGGCCACGCCTGCCGCGTCCACCATCGCACCCGTTGTCGCTCCTCCCCCGACCATCGCACCTCCAACCCAACCCGTCGTTCCCGCCGCGCCCTTGGCTGTCGCGCAAGCTGTGCCTTCGGCTCAGCCGGCTCCTGTTCCTCCTGCCATGACTCCCGAACAGGAGTTGAAAGCACATCAATTGTTGGAACAGAAAATCTCGGAATTGCCGCCCCCGCCTGCTCCCAAGCCTACCGCCAAATCTCGCCGGGAGGCCCAGAAGAGAGCGGAAGGCGAAGCCAAGGCGCTGGAAGCCCAGAAAAAGGCCCAGGCCAATGCCCAGCCGAAAACGGAGAAGCAACCGGAGTTAGCGATGCCCCCCGTCGTCGCGCCTCCTCTCCAGCCCGACGCGCAAGCAGCGGCCACGGAAAAGGCCCATCAGCAGGCGTTGGAAAATGCCAAAGCAGCCGCCAAAGAACAGCTTGCACCCGTCTTGAAGGAACAGCCGAAATCGGCGTCGGCCCCGCCTCCAGCTCCTGACGTGAAAGCCGCCACTTCCAAAGGCAGCGAAACGAAACCCGGCGAAGCGATTGCCTCGCCGATTTCTGCCACCAAACAGCAGCGGCTGATGCAGTTACTGGATGCCTATCGCAAGGATCAGCTTACTCCCGCCCAGTACCACCAGGAACGCGCCAAAGTCCTGGCCGAACCCTAAAACGGGCCCACATGCATGATTTCCGTTATCGGAAGAAACAGCTCTACTGTGAACAAGTGGCCATCCAATCACTGGTTAAACGATTCGGCACCCCGCTCTACATCTACTCGCAGCACACGTTGACCAGCCATTTTCGAAGACTGGACCAGGCCCTCGCGCCTTTGCGACACCTCATCTGCTTCGCAGTCAAAGCGAATTCCAACGCGGCCATCATCCGCACCCTGGCCCGACTGGGCAGCGGTTTCGATGTGGTGAGTGAAGGCGAATTGCGCCGCGTGCTGGCCGCGGGAGCGGAGCCCCGGCAATGCGTCTTCGCGGGCGTCGGCAAAACAGAGCGCGAGATCGGGTTTGCGCTCAACCAGGGCATCTATTCCCTCAACGTGGAAAGCGAGCCTGAACTGGCCCGGATCAATAGGGTCGCGGCACGTCTCAAGCAAGCGGCGCCGGTGGCCGTGCGGGTGAATCCGAACGTGGATGCAGGCACGCACGCGAAAATCACCACCGGCACTTACGAAAACAAATTTGGCATCGCGTTGGAGGAGATCGAAGGCGTTTATGCTCGCGCCAGCAAACTGAAAAACATCCGCCTGCGCGGCCTCCAGATGCATATCGGGTCGCAACTCACCGAAGGCGCGCCATTCAGAATGGCCGTGCAAAAGGTACTGCCAATTCTCCAGCGGCTGTCCTCCCGGTATGGACTCGAGTTCTTCAGTGTGGGAGGTGGCATGGGCATTGTCTATCATTCCGCCCTCGAAAGCGGTTCGCCGGCGTGGTGGAGCATCCCCAAGGCCAAAAACTTCCTTACTCCCGCCCGTTATGCCGCTCTGCTCAAGCCGCTGCTTGCGCCGCTCAACCTCCGCATCCTAGTCGAGCCGGGCCGGTTTATTGTCGGCAACGCGGGCATCCTCGTGACCCGGGTGGAATACGTGAAGCAGACTGGGCGGAAGAATTTTGTGATCGTCGATGCGGCCATGAACGATTTGATTCGGCCCGCGTTCTACGATTCCTACCACGAAATCGTTCCGCTCACCCGCAACGGCATCCACAAGCATGATCGAAAGCTCGTGCCTTCGGACGTGGTTGGACCGATCTGCGAGTCCGGAGATTTTTTTGCGAAGGACCGGCCTCTGCCCAAAGTCGGCGAGGGCGATTACCTGGCATTACTCAGCGCGGGCGCCTACGGCTTCGTGATGGCCTCCAACTACAACTCGCGCGGGATGGCCGCGGAGGTTTTGGTCAATGGAAACAAGGCCGCGCTCGTGCGTGAGCGGCAGGAGTTGGAGAAAATCTGGGAATCCGAGCGAGTGCCGGCTTGGCTGCGCTGAATCTGGATCAATCGGTTTCTGCGGTATCCGTGATCACCGCCACCTCGAGTTTCTCCTGGGCGGCACTTTTAAGTTTCCGGTCGATCTCTGCTGCGAGCCAGCCGCTCATGGGGAGCGCTTCGTCCAGTCCGCCGCATTGCAAAACCCACGCCTTGCGCAGCATGACAGTCAGGCATTGTTGGAGCAAGGCGCGGTTATGCCGGCGAAACTGGCGGATCGCGTGGAAATCCGGAAAGACACGAGCGCAGATATAGCGGACGGTTTTGTCATTCCGGGTGGCCCACTCGATCTCTCGCGAGCCATAGAGACGGGAGCCATAGCAAAAGGTGAGCAGCGTGAGCATCATCTGGGGACGGAGCCGTTCGTCGCAGGTGACCGCCGCGCTCAATTGTGAGGGATCGAGAGATTGGACTGCATCCAAGGCCAGCTTTAGCAGGAATTGCTCACCCAGGCACTCACGCAAATCCGCCGGCAAGCTGGCCGGGGCTGCGTCCGTTCGATTTAAGGTGGTGGTCGTCATGTGTCTTTCCATTTCAGAAACCCCTGTGGTTTCTCATTCTTTTATTCTTTTTCTACTATTATCATCATCGCACAGGCCTGTTACGCCTCCATGACGGGAACGTGACATTACTGTAACGGTGCAAGAGGCCTTGGGAGCTTGGGCCGTGGACAAAGCGGTCGGCCCGCGGCACTTCGAGCCGCAGGCCGCCGCCTTGACCTTGTCAAGAAACCTTGATTGGGCGCACAATTCGCCCAATTCGGCGTTGACGATTTGATGGATTCCCCTAAGATGAGCGTGCTAAATCAGGTAACCATCTGAAGTTCAAATAGAAAATATATGGCAGTCAAAGTTGCAATCAATGGGTTCGGCCGAATCGGGCGCCTGGTTTTCCGCGCCATCGCAGAACAAGGACTCCTCGGCAAGGACGTTCAAGTGGTCGCCGTGGGCGACATCGTTCCGGCGGATAACCTCGCCTACCTTCTGAAATATGACTCCACGCAGGGGCGTTTCAATGGCCAAGTCTCCTCGAAGAAATCTGCCGCCGACCGGCTGGAGGACGATGTTCTGGTCGTGAACGGACAGGAGATTCAGGTCGTGAGCGCCAAGGATCCTTCCAACCTGCCCTGGAAAGCACTTGGGGTGGAAGTGGTCATCGAGTCCACCGGGTTGTTTACGGACGGTGAAAAGGCCAAAGGACACCTCGTCGCCGGGGCCAAGAAGGTCATCATCAGCGCGCCAGCCAAAAACGACGATATCACCATTGTCATGGGCGTGAACCAGGAGAAGTACGACGCGGCCAAACACCAGATCATTTCCAATGCGTCCTGTACGACGAACTGCCTGGCGCCACTGGTGCATGTGCTGCTCAAGGAAGGTTTCGGCATCGAGGAAGGCTTGATGACGACGATTCACTCCTACACCGCCACTCAAAAAACGGTGGACGGTCCCAGCAAGAAAGATTGGAAGGGCGGCCGCAGCGCGGCCATCAACATTATCCCTTCCACGACGGGCGCCGCCAGAGCGGTGGGATTGGTCTTGCCCGAAGTGAAAGGCAAGCTAACGGGCATGTCCTTCCGCGTTCCCACCCCGACAGTTTCGGTCGTCGATCTAACCGTCAAGACGGTCAAGGAAACCAGCTATGCGGAAATCTCCGCCGCCATGAAGAAAGCCAGCCAGACCTATCTGAAGGGCATTCTGGAGACGACCAATGACGAAGTGGTCAGCAGTGATTTTATCCATTCGAAGGTTTCATCGATCTACGATGAGGGCTCCGGCATTGAGTTGAACAAGCGGTTCTTCAAACTGGTTTCCTGGTACGACAACGAGTGGGGTTACAGTTGCCGCGTGGCCGACCTGCTGAAGTATATCATCCAGAAGGGACTGTAGGGCGTGGGAGCGTGGAAGCGTGAAGCGTTGAAGCGTGAAGCGTGAAGGGGTTAGGCGTCTCACTACGCTCCGACGTATCACGCTTTAACCTTTTAACGCTTTAACCTTTTCCCTTCTAACCACAGGCCATGCGCATCATCGGCGGAACTGCGGCCGGCCTGCTCCTCAAAGCCCCCAAAGGCTACGATGTGCGGCCCACGCTGGACCTGGTCCGACAGGCTGTTTTCAACAGCCTGGCTGGCCGCGTGGTTGGGGCGCGCGTGCTCGATCTTTTCAGCGGTTCTGGCGCGCTCGGCCTGGAATGCCTGAGCCGTGGACCGCGAACGTGTGCTTCGGGGGCAAGGACAGGCACACGCTTCCAGCCGCCATGCTGCCGTCATCCGGCAGAATCTTGACACTCTCCACCTGCCGGCTGAGCACTTTGAGTTGCGCGCACAGGATGTCTTTACCGTTATCGGCCAATTGGCCGCGGAAAATCGGATGTTCGATCTCATCCTTGCGGACCCGCCATTTGGGGAGAAAAACATTGGCCACCGGTCCACGTCACTCGCGCAGGAGTTGCTGGATGAAGAGCGGCTGCCCGGTCTGCTCGCGGGGGGCGGATTGTTCGTGCTCGGTCATACCAAACGGGACACCCTCAGCGTGCCGCCGAGCTGGAGGGAGATGAAGATCATGAAACACGGCGACTCCATGATGCGGTTTTTTACGGGAGCGTGCCACGCAGGATCAGTCAGGCCGCATGGAAATAGTTGACCACGTACAACTGGTTCAACAACTCCCGATCCCGCCCTTCCGCAGATGCCCCAGCCAATCAATCCGATTAATAGGCCCCTTTCACCCGCATGCGCAGGCCGTAAAAACTTTCACCCGCATGCGCAGGCCGTAAAAACTCTTGCTCGCGGTGACGAACAGCGTGTGCCTGTCCTTGCCCCCGAAGCACACGTTCGCGGTCCACGGCTCGTCGATGGCGATGTGCTCGATCTGCTTGCCGGTTCGGTCAAATACGGTCACGCCCTTGCCTGTGAGGTAGAGATTGCCCTCCGCATCGAGCGTCATCCCATCCGACCCCAATCCGCAGAACAGCTTTTTCTCTGAAAGCAGTCCGTCCGGCTGGATCCGGTAAGAGTAAGTCTTGCCCGCGCTGATATCCGCCACATAGAGAGTCTTTCCATCCGGCGTGCCTCGAATTCCATTGGGCTGCTTGAGGTCATCGGTCACACGAATCAGCCTTTGCCGGTCTGCGGAAAGGAAATAGACATGCTCGCCGTCCTGTTCCTTCGGCCCCCGTTTCCAATAGTCACGCTTGTAAAAGGGGTCCGTGAAATAAACTCCATTATCGGGCCGCACCCAGACATCATTCGGACCGTTCAGGAGTTTGCCTCGGTAATCCTTCACCAGCACCGTCACTTTTGCCGCCGGATCGATGGACCACAACTCGTTGTTTTCATCCGCGCAAGCGAGGATGTTCCCCTTGATGTCGAAAAAAAGCCCGTTCGCCCGCCCACACGGTTGAAGAAACGTGGAGAGCTTCCCATCCACGCTCCATTTCAGAATTCGATCATTCGGCTGGTCGGTGAAAAACACATTCCCTTGCGCATCGACCGCCGGTCCTTCGGTGAACATGAAATCGCCCGCCAACTTCTCCACCTTGGCGCCGGGTGCGATAATCCCGGCGTCCACCCCTTTCAACTCGGAACCGGTCATGAACGCCAATCCGAGCGCCGTCATCGTCAATAATAGGTTCATATCGGAAAGTAATGGGGCAATCGAACGAGCGAGTAAAGGAGGAAACGTGGCTGCGTTCCCACCCGGGCGCCTCGGAGTCCTACGAAACCCGCCAGGAAGACTGCGGAAAGGCTATGGTGGGAGAGGCGACTCTCCTGCTTTTCATGTGGAACTCTATTTATCCGCTCAAATAATTGTATTGCGATTATGCCGTTCTGGTGTTACCGTCTGCCGATGAAAACGTTCACAATGAAGCTTCCAAACGGATTGCTCGCCTGGCTTGAAACCGAGTCCAAGCGCGTCAATCGTCCCAAGTCTGCGATTGTGCGGGAAGTGCTGCTACAACACCAAGCACGCGGGAAGCGCTCGGCTTTGGACCTGGCCGGAGATTTGTGCGGCTGTGTGGAGAGCGGGCTGCCTGATCTTTCCCGGAACAAGAAGCACCTGAAAGGATTTGGCCGATGACGGCTTGGCTGCTGGATACCGGCCCTCTGGCGGCCTTTTTTGACAAAAGCGATCTTTGCCATCAGTGGGCCGTCCGACAGTGGGCCGAAGCTCCGCTGCCCCTTCTGACTTGCGAAGCGGTCCTGGCTGAAGCGGCCTATCTGCTCCAGGAGCACGCGGGGTTATCCCCCGACAAATTGCTCGTGCTGTTTGAACGAAAGGTCATTGCGGCACCTTTTCGGTTGGAAGAAAATGCCGGCCCGGTGGCCCATCTACTTGAAAAATACCGTGACCACGGGATGCAGTTGGCCGATGCCTGCGTGGTCCGAATGTCAGAACTCAAGCGCGATTGCCGTGTTTTCACGATAGACAAGAGGGATTTTCGAATCTATCGACGGTTCGAACGGCAGGTCATCCCTCTCGTCACACCAGAGTGAGTGCAGCCAAGTCCTGCCTGTCTGACGGGCCGCAACCGGGTGCCGCTAACAACCCAACCGTCCGATCCAGAATGCCGGCCAGTGCCGAAGAAGTTGCTGGACGCAGGGCGCTCCTGCTTATTCCCTCTTAATCGTCAATCCACTCCCGGCTGGGCGCGCAGGTAGCGGATCAGGTCCGCCAGGTCTTGTGGGGTCATCCCGGCTTCCAGCCCGTCCGGCATGAGGGAGGTCTTGGTGCTGTGCAGTGATTTTATTTCGCTGCGCAGCACGTTGCGGGTATTGCCGTCGCTGATCGTGAGCACGATGCCGTTGCCGGTTTCGCTCGCGATCAGGCCGTAGAGTTCTTCGCCGTTGTTGAGCGTGCAGTTGTAGGCGAGATACCGCGGGTCCACTTCCCGGCTCGGATCGAGAATCGAGGCGAGCAGCTTTTCGGGAGAATGAGCTTTTACCGAGATCAAATTCGGGCCGATGTCACGCCCCACCTCGTCCAGCCGATGGCAGTTGGAGCAGAGCCGGGCGAAAACCGCCTTCCCGCGCTCCGGCTCCCCTTTCAGTTCGAGCGCAGGCAGGAAAATCTCAATGACCCGCTGCCGATCCGGATTCGCTACGGAAGCAAATGCCTTGGCAGCCAAAGTCCTCACGGTTTCTGATTTGTGCTTGAGCAAACGTCCTCGGTGCGGTGCGTCGAGATCGACCGGCGCAATGTGCCCCGTCTCGACCTGGTTCAGCAGCGCCAGCGACCAGCTCTCGCGTCCGAGCAACTCGTCCAGGATGGCGGATCGGGTCTGCGGCGGGTGCGCCGCCCAGTTCGTCATCAGCAACTCCGGCACGCGCGCCTCACCCATGAACGCCAGGGCCTTGACCGACGCTACCTGAACTTCGCCTGGCGTAGCGGGCGCGAGCAATGAACCCAGCAATGCCACGTCCTCCGGGACCCGGGCCGGGTTGCGTCCTGACAAAGCAGCCGCTGCCGCGCGGCGGGCAGCAGCGTCAGCCGGGTTCGCGACCGCGCGCCGCGCGGCGACGAACAATTCGTCAGCCCGATGCAGTTGTCGCGTGAGAGAGTCGTCCCCGTCCGCCATGAGATCACGAGCCGAGGTTTTTCTTCGTCCAAGCATGTCGAGAAAGCCCCGGAAAGTTTTCATCTGGCCGGTGGTGAATTCGCCCTCGCGTGGCGTGAGAATGGGGATGAGCAACTGCGCGACAAACTCACGTCTGTTCAGGGCAAAGGACAAGTTGAGCAACGGCTCGGCCAGGTTTTCGGAAGCGGCCCCGCCTGCTTTCGCCACGGCGGTGACGAGCGCCTCGACGTGATTCAAAGCCGAACTCATCACGGCCGCCGTGATGTAACGGTCGCCTGAGTTTTCGATCGCCAGCCGCGCCAGGGCTTCACCGGCGCGTGGGTCGCTCCATTCACCAAGCGAGCAGGCCAGTTGCAGTTTCACTTTGGGATTGGGATCGCCTGCCAGTTTGGCGGCCGCTTTGACCAGATCAGGGGCTGATTCCTGAAAGGAATCAGCCAGACGGAGCGCGTGCCTCCGAACTGCCGGGTGCAGATCGCGGAACCCTTGCTCCAACGCTTCCGGTTTCAGCGCGCCAAGACCATCGAGCGTGCAAAGCGCGTGCAAGCGCGCGAGTGGATTCAGGCTCCCCGCCAAGAGCTTCCGCAGCGGGGCGACGGCGGAGTGGTCTCCGCGCCAAAGGAGCAGTTGTTGCGCTTTTTCCCGTTGCCAGCCGTTCGGACTTGCCAGGGTGGCGACGAGTTCCTCCGTGGATAACTTATCTAGTCGCAACGGCCGCACGGTGGAGGCCAGCCGGGCCTGCCCCCTCGGGAAGATCCGGTAGATCCGGCCGCGATTTTGCCCCTGGCGATAAAACGGCTCCAGCTCTTTGCGGCCTTCCGGCGGCAGCCAATCCGGGTGTTCGATCATGTAGCGATACATATCGACGACCCACAACGCGCCGTCTGGTCCGGTTCGCGCCATCACCGGACGGAACCATTGGTCCGCCGAGGTGAGGAAATCCAGATCACCTTCCCCTTCTGCCCGCCGGGCGTTGAAACTAACACCCTCCGGCGTTACCCGTAAGTGCTGGACGAGGTTATGGACTGGTTCACAGGTGAAGGCGTGTTCGTCTTCGCTTCGCGGGAAGAGAAGTTCATCGCGATAAAAATCCGTCGAGCAAGCGGAAGTGAAATGGCCCGAGTGCTCAAAGCTGTGGTAACGCTTCTGTCCAAGGCTGCGGGGATAGACCTTCGGATTAGCGGGAAGATAGGCCTGGCGCTTGGACTCGGGGGCAGCGACGTGCGGATTCCGCCGCAGATAGCGGTCTTCGAGGACAAAGTGAAAGAGCGGATAGCTGTTATCGCAGCCGAACCAATCGCCCCAATCATTGCAATTGCGTCCGAACTCCGACTGGCCGGACTCCGTTTCGAGCAATCCCTGGTCCGGCTTGAGGCGCAGATCGTGCCCGCTCAAATCCAACTGGGCACCGGTTTTGAGCGAGCGCGGGCGGCCCCCGCTCAAACCATTCGCGCAATGCAGCCAGTTGTCGAGGCCCCATCGCAAGCCGTTGACGCGCAACTGCAAATTCCCCTCCGCGAAGCCGGTGTAGAGCGCTTCACGCTTGTCCGCCTTTCCGTCGCCGTCAGTGTCCTCCGCGTAAATGATGTCCGGCGCCGCCGTCACGATGATGCCCTTGCGCCAGGTGATGAGGCCGTTTGGGAAATTCAGCCCGTCGAGAAATACCGTCGATTTGTCAAAGTGTCCGTCGCCCTTTGTATCCTCAAGCCGGCGGACGCGGCCTCCGGGCTTCATCTTTCCGTCCATGCCCATGGGGTAATCCGCCATCTCGACCACCCACAACGAGCCGTCCGCGCCCCAATCAATCGCCACGGGCGAAGCCACCAACGGTTCCGCAGCAACCAGTTCGATTTCGAACCCGTCGGGCACTCGCATCATCGCCAGCGACTCCGGGGGCGATTTTGGCGGCGAACTCAATTTTGGCGCTGGGAGCGCAGCCTCGAGGGGGTTGGGCTGAAGGCCGGCCGCGTGGAAGTGTCTGGCCACGTCCTCAGGAGCGAGGGCGATATCGTAGCGTGCTACCTCGTCGATTTTCCCTTCGAAGTTGGATTCATTCTCAGGGCTTCCTGCGAGCAGCCATGTCTCCCCCTCATGGACTGGGCCGGGATCCATCTCGCCTTCGAGATCGACTTGTCCGTTTAGGTAAACCCGCGTCCCCTTCCCTTGTCGGACTAAAACCAGATGGTTCCAGGTCTTTGGGCGGATGACTGTCTTTCCCGAGAGCGCGCCTTTCCCGGCTTGTCCCACGGTGAATCCGAGATGGCCGGCCGAGCCAGAGGTGCCATCGATGAAAAGCCGATCCCGGCCTGAGCCGAGGACGAACAGATAACCAGTGATCGCCCGGGCATCGGCAGGCAAGCCGTTCCAAAACCAGAGTTCCAGACTGTAGGTATCGCCGCGGAAAACCTCTTTTGAGTTGAGGCGCCCTCCCGCGAAGTGCGGCGCGCGATTGGTCTGGTCGCGCGAAAAGGCCGG
>WNFM01279195.1_pt1 | contig 13844 bp, 11 predicted proteins | sample 5400271 | NCBI WGS metagenome assembly WNFM01 (sample SAMN13153352, study PRJNA577476) | soil metagenome | isolation source: 60 cm saprolite on Douglas fir-dominated hillslope | place: USA:California | collected 2013-09-17 | reverse complement strand
CCCCGCCGATTGCGACATCGCTGTACTCCTTCTGTGTTGAGAATCGGGGGCGCTCCCTCGTGCCCACTGACGCCGGTTGCCGGCTCGGCTCGTCCCGTGTCGTACCTGGCTCCTTTGGCACTGATGTGCTGCAAGCCGGCACGAGCGAGAGCCCAGTAGAGCCTCAGGAAAGTCCCAGATCCTTGTGCGGATTCCCCACCATCTGCGCCGGGACGACGATCTTGTCGAACTCCTCGGCGCTGATGTCGCCACTCGCGAGGGCGGCGTCGCGCAGGCTGGTCCCTTCGTCCTCCGCCTTGTGGGCGATGGCCGAGGCCTTGTCGTAGCCGATGGCTGGGCTGAGCGCCGTCACCAGCATCAGCGACGCGTTGACGTAGGTGCCGATCTTTTGGGTATCCGGCGTAATGCCCTCGATGCCGTAACGCTGCACCTTCTCACAATCATCCCCCAAGATGCGCGCGGAGTGCAGCACGTTGTTGATGATGATCGGCCGCATCGCGTTGAGCTCGAAGTTGCCCTGCGAGCCGGCGAACGCCACCACGGTGTCGTCGCCGATGACCTGAATGCAGACCATCACCATGGCCTCTTCCTGGGTCGGGTTCACCTTGCCCGGCATGATAGAGGAGCCCGGCTCGTTCGCCGGCAGGCTCAGCTCGTGCAGACCGCAGCGTGGGCCGGAGCCGAGCCAGCGCACGTCGTTGGCGATCTTCATCAGCGTCACGGCCAGCGCCCGCAGCGCCGCACTGGCGTTGACCATGGCGTCGAGCGAGCCTTGCGCGGCGAACTTGTTGGGCGCCGTGACGAACGGCTGACCGGTGAGCGTGGCAATCTCGGCCGCGATCTTCGGGCCGAAGTCGGGCAAAGTGTTGAGGCCTGTACCGACCGCCGTCCCGCCCGCCGCGAGCTTGTACAGACCCGACATCGAGGCTTTGACGAGGTCGAGCGCGTCACGGAGCTGGGTGACGTAACCGGACCACTCCTGCCCGACCGTCAGCGGGGTGGCGTCCTCCAGGTGCGTGCGCCCGATCTTGACGAGGTCTACCCACGCCACCGCCTTGTCCCACATGGCCTGAATCAACGCCTCAACCCGCGGGATAAGGTGGTCCACGAACTCCATCACCGTCGCGATGTGCATCGCCGTGGGGAAGGTGTCGTTGGAGGACTGCGACATGTTGACGTCGTCGTTCGGGTGGATCGGCGTCTTCGTGCCCAGCTTCCCGCCGGCGAGCTGGATGGCGCGGTTCGAGATGACCTCGTTGAGGTTCATGTTCGACTGCGTGCCCGAGCCGGTCTGCCACACGTAGAGCGGGAACTCGCTGTCGAGTTTGCCCGCGATGACCTCGTCGCAGACGCGCTCGATGAGGTTGGCCTTCTCCTGGGACAGCTTGCCCGCCTCGGCGTTCACGAGCGCCGCAGCCTTCTTGACATAGCCGTAGGCATGGTAGACGGCCTTGGGCATGTGATCGTTGCCGATCGAGAAATGGATCAGCGAGCGCTGCGTCTGCGCGCCCCAGAGTCGATCCGCCGGCACCAGCACCTCGCCCAGCGAGTCGGTCTCGACGCGGTACGTGCCATTGTCCACCAGCGCGCCGGCCGGGTAGTGGCCGTTCTTGAGCTCTGTGTCCTGCACCTGTGTCATCGTCGTGCTCTCCTTTCACATCACGTGTCTACGTCACGCCCGTCCGGTGGGCGTTCGAGTGTTGACGGGTGGCGGCTTCCGATGCCGAGCGATCACCCGCGTCATCCTTTTCGGTCGGCGGGCGACGATGCCGCATCGTCCAGCACGATACTCTGCGCCGTGGCCGCCTCGCGCACCGTCGCCCGTCCGCTCAGGACGGTGTCCAGGAGCACGGCCGCGGCAGCGCCGAGCATCGGCCCGACGCAATAGACCCACAGCGTGCTGAAGTCCCCCAGCGCGAGGTCCGGTCCGAACGCGCGCGCCGGGTTCATGGCTGCCCCCTCGATTGGGCCGCCGGTCATGCCGAGGGAGAAGATATAGGCCCCCACGGCGAGTGGGACGAAGGGGCCGTTCAACTTGGGGCCCGCGGCCATCGCCAGGACGACCAGCACAAACCCGCCGGTAATGATGGCCTCGAAAGCTGCCGCCTGCCAGGCCTGGCCGGGTGGGGGTGTCGTGGCGGCCAGGTGACTGGCTGGGCCAAAGAATGCGCGCGCGAGGAGCGAGCCGGCCCCCGCGGCGACGAACTGGACGACCCAATAGGCCACGGCCATGTACCAGTGCATGTCGCCGCGCAGCGCGAAGGCGAACGTCATGGCTGGGTTGAAGTGGGCGGACACGTCGCCCAGGGCGTAGATGACCGCCACGAGCCAGAGCGCCGAGGTGAGCGAGAGCAGCGCGACGAGCGTCACCTTGCCGATTGGCGCTCCAGCGCCTGCGGTGATCGCGCCCGCCCCTGCCGAGAGGACGAAGAGCAGGCCGAATGTGCCGATGAACTCGCTGAATAGCCGCCTGGCGCGATGACGATTGTTCGTCCAGTCCGCCTGATAGCGCTGTTCACCGACCACGGCAATCAGTTGCTCGCGCGCGCTCTTGGCACGCCCGTCGTCCTCCGCCGTGTTGTCTTTCACAGCCATACTGCTCTCCTCTCCCAGGTTCTCGCCTTGGCGCACCACTGCCGGCAGGCAGGTCGCGCATCGAGGGTGTATGCCCCGCTCGGTGCGCTCAGGCCGGCTCAGACGTGCTCGTACCTGGAGTTGTCATGCCCGAGCCTCCTGCCTGATCAGCAGCTGCGGGTAGACCGGCTGCCACATGACATCCTGGACCTGCTGGACGACATCGGCGAGCTGCACGCGTGCCAGCCCTTCGGCCGCCGCCGTCTTGGCGACCTCCACCGCCACCGTCGCCGAGACCGCCCGCAGATTCTCCACGAGCGGCAGCAGCGAGGCTCCCGGCTGAGTGGGGTTGACCAAACTGGCCACGGCGCGGGCCGCCGCCATGAGCATCCCGTCGCTGACGCCACGTGCCCGCGCGACGATCGTCCCCAGCCCCAAGCCGGGATAGAGCAGCGCGTTGTTGGCCTGACCGATGGCGTAGGTGACGCCCTTGTAGGTGACGGGGCGCGAGGGGATGCCCGTCGCGACCAGCGCCTTGCCGTCGGTCCAGGTGATCAGGTCGGCGGCGCGGGCTTCCATGAGTTCGGTCGGATTGGACAAAGGGAAGATGATGGGGCGCGCGGTGTGCGCCGCCATGTCCTTGACGATGGCCTCCGTGAACGTGCCCGGAGCCGTGGAGGTCCCAATGAGCACAGTCGGCTGGACCCGGCGCACCACCTCGGCCAAGCTGATGCCCCCACCCGGCATGTCGTGTGCCCAGCTGGCGACCTCGCTGGCCGGCCGCGCGTAGGCAGCCTGGAAGTCGCGCAGGGCGTTTCCCATGTCGTCAGTGAGCAGGCCCTGGATATCGACGCACCAGAAGTGCCGCGTGGCCTCTGCTTCCGATAGGCCGTCCGCGATCATGGCCGCCCGAATCTGATCGGCGTTGCCGATACCTGCGGTGCCCGCGCCGAAGATGACCACCCGCTGCTCGCGGAGGGGGATGCCGGACACCTTGACCGCGGAGAGCATCGCCGCCAGCGAGATGGCGCCGGTCCCTTGCAAGTCGTCGTTGAAGGTGCAGATCTGCTTGCGATACTTCTCCAGGATGCGGCGCCCATTGCTCGGGCCGAAGTCCTCCCAGTGCAGCAGGGCGCTGGGGAAGAGCTTGGTGGCCGTCCTGACGTAAGTGTCGATGAAGGCGTCGTAGCGTGCGCCCCGCACGCGGGCATGCCGATTGCCCAGATAGAACGGGTCGTTGAGCAGGGTTTCCCGATTGGTCCCGCCGTCGAGCATGACCGGGATGACGCGGGCCGGATCGATCCCGGCCGCGGCCGTGTAGACGGCGAGCTTGCCGACCGAGATGTCAATGCCACCCACCCCCCAATCGCCGATGCCGAGGATCTCTTCCGCATCGGTCGCCACGATCAGGTCGATGTCGTCCGGCCCGGCGCCCACATCACGTAACGATGCCTCGATAGCCTCGGGATCGTCGATCGAGAGGTAGACGCCGCGCGGGCGCCGGTATTCGTGGCTGTACTGTTCGATCGCCTGGGCCACCGTCGGGTCATAGACGATCGGCAGCAGCTCTTGCAGGTGGTCGGCGAGGAGCCGATAGAACAGCACCTCGTTGCGATCCTGCAGCGCGGTCAGGAATACGTTCTTGGCCAGGTCGGTCGGCTGCCGCTGGTATTGGGCGTACGCGCGCTTCGCTTGCTCGTCCAGGGCAGTGATGGCGGATGGCAGGAGGCCGACGAGGTCCAGCTCCCGGCGTTCGTCCGGCATGAAGGCGGTGTCGCGATTCAACATGGGATCGCCCAACAGCGCGGGGCCGGTAACCAGGGTTTCGAGACGCCAGCGGCCAGCAGACTGGCCATCGACCTCGTGATAGTTTCGCATCATCTTGCATCCATCCTCAGGTGGTTTATTGCCATCACGGGCGATCGTGACGCGCGCGACAGACTCAGGGCCCAGTTCATGCCCAGGGGGCCTATCGCGCCTGGGGCATGACCGCCGGTTAGGCGATGGTGACGCGCACGACCTGGATAGCGTTGTTGGCATAGCCGAGTCGGTTCCACTCCTCCGTCGCTGGCTGCGTGTGCCCTTCCGCATCGAAGACACGGCTGCGCAGGGTCGCCGGGCCGGGGGTCGTCGCCTCCCAGCGAGAGTCCCAGCCGCGCCAGGCGTAGCGCGCGGGCTCGCTCGTCCAGTCCGCCGCCCGCCACGTCCTGCCGTCGTCCACGCTCACCTCGACACGCTCGACCGGCGCCGCGCCCGACCAAGCCAGCCCCCGCAGGCGCACCTTTCCACGCGGCAGCGTGGCGCCGTCTGTGGGCGAAACGAGCTGAGACCGGGGGCGAATCGTCGTCAGCGGCGTGGCCGTCGTGTCGCCGCGCTCGGGATGCGTCATGATGTAGCGGTCCCGCTGGAAGAAGCCGGTGAACGGGGTGGCGAGGGCGCTGATGCGCACCAGCCACTTGACCGCCGCCACGCCGTACCAGCCCGGAACGAGCACGCGTAGCGGGAAGCCGTGCGCTGCGGGCAGCTCCTCGCCGTTCATGGCATAGGCCAACAGGGTGTCGGGATGCGTGGCTCGCTCGACTGCCAGGCTCCGCTCGAAGGCCATCGTGGCGCCACCCGCCTCCGGCACGCGTCCGCCGTCCGCGCCGACAAAGAGCACATCGCGCGCGCTCGCGCGCAGGCCCGCGGCCTCCAGCACCGTACGCAGCGGCACCCCGGTCCACTCTGCTGTGCTCGCCACACCGTAGCCAAACGGCTCACCCTCGGCTGGCGGGTCCAGCGCGCGGCGCCCATTGCCGGCGCATTCCAGGGTGACCAGCAGCGAGCGGCTCGGCAGCGCCCGCAGCTCGTCATAGGTCAGCGCGAGCGGGCGCGCCACCTCGCCGTCGAGCGTCAGCCGCCAGTTCGCAAGGTCGATTCGCGGCATGGCGAAATGATCGCGTATGTAGAACATGGGGTTCGGGGTGAGCACGCCCAGCTGGGCATCCAGTCGCGTCTCGGCGTTGAACGGATCGGCGGTCACGACGACGAGCGGGGAATTCTCCGCGTGGTCCGCATAGCCTGCCTGGTCCGCTTGTGGCATCGCATTTTGCATGTCGTCTCTCCTTGCCTCTCCTTGCCGCTTCGGCGCGCGCCGGAGGCACGAGCGCCCCGGCAGACGCGCATCTCCATCTGGAAGCAAGCGCTCCCTCACGTTGGATACTGAGTGGCGCGGCCCGTCGCGCACTGTGGGCAAGGGTCCGGTTGGCCCAGCGCGCGCGCGCGCGCAACGCGCCACGTTGATGGCCTAACACCAGCGGCTTACACGGGTGGGACGCCGCGTAACCGGCGACTTACAGGGTGTTTACGGGTGCTTACAGAGGCGGGCCAGAAAGCCTCCGGTCTTTAGCCGGGGGATGAATGGCCTTCCTGCCTTGCAAGCACGCATGCTTTATGCTACATTGCTAGCATGCGTAAGGCGTTCAGATACCGCTTGTATCCGACCAAAGAACAGCAGCGCCTCTTGGAGCACCAGCTTGAGGAGTGCCGCTGGCTGTACAACCACGTGCTTGCGGAACGACGCGCTGCTTGGGAACAACGGCAGGAGTCGGTGCGCCTCTACGATCAGCACGCCACGCTGCCCGCCCTCACAGCGGAGCGGCCCGCGCTGGTGGGTGGCCAATCGCAGGTGTTGCAGAACGTGGCGGTGCGCATTGACCTGGCCTTTAAGGCCTTCTTCCGCCGCTGTGCTGCGGGTGAGCAGCCCGGCTATCCCCGCTTTCGTGGGGCGGGACGCTACGCCAGCCTCACCTTCCCGCAAGTGCCGGTGGGCTGCAAGCTGGACGCCGGTACCCAGCGCCTGTACGTCATGACTGTTGGGCGCGTCAAGCTGGTCTACCACCGGCCCTTGGACGGCACGCCCAAGACGGCGACGATCTCGCGCAGTAGCACCGGCAAGTGGTATGTGTGTGCTTCTCGTGCGAGTGCGCCGCGCCGTCTCCGCTGCCTGAGGCGGGGCAGCAGGTGGGCATTGACGTGGGCCTCAAGACCTTCGCCATGCTCAGCACCGAGCAGGCGATTGCCAACCCACGCTTCTTCCGTGAAGAAGAGCAGTCGCTCGCCCAGGCCCAGCGCCGCCTCAGCAAGGAGGAAAAGGGCACGCCTGAACGGGCAGCGCGGCGCAAGGTGGTGGCCCGTGTCTATGAGCGCAGCGCGTGGCGGCGGGGCGATTTTGCCCACCAGCACAGCCGACGCATTGTGTAGCAGTTTGACCTGATTGCCGTTGAGGACCTCGCGGTGAATCGGATGGTACATACCCATTGCCTCGCCAAGAGCATCCAGGACGCAGCGTGGAGCCAGTTCGCGGACCTTCTCTCGTACAAGGCAGCATGGGCCGGTCGGAGATATGTCGCCGTGAACCCTGCCTACCCGTCGCAGGATTGCTCGCAGTGTGGGCATCGGCAACACCTCTCCCTGTCTGACCGCACCTATACCTGCCCCTGTTGTGGGGTGGTGCTGGACCGCGATTTCAACGCCAGTTTGAACATTTTGAGACTGGGACAACAGTCTTTGGCTTTGGCCGGCGGATGCATGGCTGCATGGCGTCAGCTGGTGAGCAGGAGATACACCGCCAGCAAGAGGCCCGTGAGCACGAGGAGGCCCGTCAACAAGATGCCCAGCCGCGAATCCCAGCGGACACGATTGTGGAAGATGTCCTGGGCGACCCGCCTGTACCGTATCATTGCCAGCACGAGCAGCAGCGCGCCACTGAGGACAAGTGCGACGCCAAACGCAGTCGAGACGCCGCGTGGCAGTTGCCGCACCCCGGCACCGGCGAGCTCACGAATCACCAAGCCGAAGCGCGCCACGACGAAGCCCAGCCCCATGATGGCCACACCGGTGCGCGCCCAGGCCAGCAACGTGCGCTCGTTGGCCAGCAGATCGCGCGTCGCGCTGGGCGAAGGCTCGGGTGATGATTGCTCGGACTCGTGGTCGTCGGGTGACATCATGGGCTTTAGCTCGCCGCAAGCCGCTGGGTTTCAACCCAAGCGGTTAGGCATGCCCTGGCTTGAGCCAGAAGTCGCGTCGCGTTGCCGGTTCTGCTTGGCTGAACGAGAATGATCTTGTTGGCACTTTGCACCTCACCAATTGAATAACGCTGTTTGGCGGTTCCGCAGTAAATCGTTCCTGCGGGTAAAAGCAGCAACGTGTTTTGGACGGGGTGCCATATGGTGATCTGGGTTGCTTTTGAGGTCACACTCACCCAGGGAGTATGCAACGCCTATCAGGGCCGGGCAGGCCCTTCGGGGGCTAACGTAGTGGGGTGCCACAGGCGTTCTCCGAGAATCCATCGGGCTTCAGCCCGCGTGGAGTGTCAAATGGTTAGTCCGCGTTCGCAGAGGGCGCGGCCAGCCGCTCAGGGTTCGCGCGCTCTAGGGGCACGTTATGCCGCTCCAGCATGGGCGCGACAACATCCGCCCTCCATTGGCCCTGGCAAATCGCTCTCGGCGTCTGCGCCAGATCGTTGCAGTGTCTGTGCCATGAACGCCTCGCTCGGTATGTCGGTAGCTGTCGGTGCTTCGTCGGCATGTTGGTGTTCTCACTTCCCCGCTTTGCGGTTTCGGCGTGCCTGCCGCACGCCGCCCGCGGCTGTAGCCAATCGCGACGGCACACGAGGTCGCCGGCCACTGGTTCAACGCCACCAGGGTACCCGCGCGGCCTCGACCACCTCGCCCACCGGCTGCTCCAGGCTGGCAGCGAGCGCGCCCAACTCCTGGATCCATTGGCTGGCAGCCACCGCCGCGACGGCCGCGCGACCCTCCGCTGGGTCCTCCTGCCAGCGATGCAGGTACGCGAAGGCAGCCGCTCGCAGGACTGCGGTGGAGACCCGCTCCCCGTCGGCAGTGGCGCTCGCCCTGGCGTCCAGCCGATCGGCCAGGCGCGTGAAAGCACCCACCAAAGCGCTTACTTGGCCGTGGAGCGCAGTGTCTGCGTCACTGCTGCCTTGCGTCCGATAACCAGAGTCGGCGAGCAGATCGAGCAGGTCCGCCGCGAGGATGGCGTCGGCGCCCGCAGCGTAAAGCGATCCAGCGGTCTCTGCGTCGAGCGGCTTCGCGGCGCGCTCGCTTAAGTACTGGTCGAGCGCCTCCCCGGCGCGCTCGCTCGCTGCAGCCGCCATATCCCGCGCCTGGCTGGACCCCTCGGCCGCGCCCGGCTCAAGGATCCGGCCGAACGCCTCCGCCAAGAGCACGGCGACAGCGCGGTACAGCGCGGCGAGTGCCGTGCGCAGCTCTCCCCGCGCGCCGCGCGGCCAGAGCAGGAGACCCACCACGACACTGATCGCGACCCCCACCGCCACGTCCTCCACGCGCGCGACCCCGAGCTGCCAGCCGACCGGCGCGATGAGGTTGAAGAGGACCAGTACCAGGATAGTGAAGGCGGCTTGACCTGTGACGAAGCCGATGGCGCTCCCGGCGTAGGCGGCGAAAAAGACGGCGACCGGCAAGACTGCCCACAGCACAGTGGGGGTGGTTCCCACGGTCACGAGCATGGCCGCGCCGATGGCGAAGCCGACGAGGGTGCCCGCGATGGCCTGCACGGTGGTCCGGCCCGTCGCCAGCGCGTTGGAGCGCAGGGCCGACAACGTGCCCAGGACGACCCAGAACGCGTGCTCCAGTTGGAGGAGCCGTCCGATGAGCACGGCCAGCGAGAGGCCGACCGCGACGCGGAGGCTGGTGTGCAGCACGCTGGAGGTCGGTGCCAGTTGGGCGCGGATTGTCTGGCCGAGGCGAAGCGTGACCCCCGCGACGCCCGCGCGCACGGGGATCCCAGCCGGCACGCGGACTGCGGGATCTACGCGCGCTCCGGCGGCGATAGCCGCGTCGCTGCCGAGCGCAAAGGCGAGATAGGACACCACCTGCAGCGCGGCGTCGGCCTCCAAGCCATCGAGGACATCCTCCGGTGAGCTTCCCGTTCGTAGGGCCGCGGCCGCCCACCGGTCCAGCGCCTCCCGGTGCGTCCGCCGCGCCGCTTGCAGCGCCAACAGATCGGGCGGCGGACCACCAGTGAGAGCATCTCTACTCGCCGCGACGGTCTGCACCACTGTGGTCGCCAGTCGGTCGCCGGCTAGAAGGCAAGGATGCTGTGCAGTGAGCTGGAATCGCGAGGGGCGTGCGGCCAGTTCCGTGATGCGGTCGAGCTCGCTGAGGAGCTCGACGAATGCACGGTCGCGTCGGGCCGGTCCGGCAGGACGCGTCGGCGTGGTGGCGAACGCTTGGCGAACGGTCACTACCGCCGCCACGGCCGCCGCCTGCCGCGCCTGCGTCACCTCTGGGGACTCCGCTCGGGCCTCCGCTCGGTTCCGCTGCGCCTGGATCAAGAGCGCGACGGCACCACACGCGGATGCGGCCTGCCGGCGAAGGGTGAGCTGCTCGAAGTGAGGCCAGAGGAGGACGCCCGCGAGCGTCGACACCACGCCAGCGAGCAGCCACCCCGCGAGGCACGGGGCGATCGCCGCGGGCGGCGCGGGGATGGACACGGCGAGCACGAAGGCAAGCAGGAGCGCGGTCTGAGCCGCGGCCGCATAGCCCCCGAACACGCCCGCGAACGAGACTACGAAGCCGACGAGCAGCATGAGGAGCGCGGCCAGCCATGGGCTGAACAAGGCAAGGGTGCCGAGCGCGATGAGTACCGCTCCGATGCCGGTCGTGACCGCATAGGCGAGCGCCCGCGGACGCCGGGGTCCCGCGAAGTCGGCCATGACGAGCAGGGCGATGCAGCCGAACGCGACGAACGTCGCGACCTGCGCGTTGCGGATCACGACCTGCGCGAAGGCGAAGGCTGGAGGCATGACGAGCGCCGCGCGCGCTGCCCGGCGCAGTCCCGCACGAGGAGAATCCGGTGGGTCTCGTCGGTGGGCGCGCATGCGCAGCCACGCACTACGTGCCCATCGCCGTGCAGTGATCATCGTGTTCTCCACGTTGTCGCCGTTGCCGTCATCGCCGCGGCGCATGGCGCAGCAGGACACGACAGGGGCCTCGGACAACCTGATGTGAGCCGGTCGCCAGGGCAGGCAGGCTTCGCAGGTCACGGGCGAGCCCTCAATGCGCACGTTCGCCAGCGCACCGACTTGCCTGGGTGCTGGGTCTGGGTTACAGGCGTGCGAGCAAGGCAAAAGCCGCGCTCGTCCCGGTTCCGTAGGCCAGATGCGCGGTCAAATCCTTGAGCAGCGTCGGGGCGTCGTATTCCCAGATCGGCTTGTACAGCTTGGCCAATGGCAGGACGACATAGCTGGTGGCCCAGACGACGGCGCCGAACGGCAGGCCGTAGATAGCGCTCGGGCGGCGAAGCGAGCCGACGACAATGCCGTACGCCGTGCTCCACGCCATGCCGTATCCCCAATGCATGACGTTGTTGGTGAAGCCGGCCCGTTCCGGCGGCAATGTGCGCTGGAAGACCCCTTCATACAGTCGCTTGCCGAGCTGCGCGGGCGCCGGTGCGCTCTGCCATTCCGTCATGCCCGCGGAGAACTCCCAGTCGAGAAATTTGCTTTCTCCGCCGCCGCGCTTGTACCGCCGATACCAGACGAGGTCTATGGCGAGGGTCCCCACGGCGCCAGCGACGAGCCCACGGACTGCCGCCTCTAGTGGGGTCATCCCCGCACCTGCGTTACGTGCATTCGTCATACGTCCCCCCGATGTCCTCCCGCACCTGACCCCGTCCTGTCTCACGCTCGCTCACGACCCTCCCCCTCTCGTCGTCACGAGGATCGCCACGACCGCGCCCACCACCAGGAGGCATGGGATGAACGCCGTGCCAGTCCACGGCAGGGCCAGCGCGACGACGAACGCGGCCAGCGTGTACGAGAGCAGCAGCGCAACGAGAAACGGTGCCCTCGTTCCTGCAGGCTGATCTACCGATCGCCTGCCAATCCGCTGGGCCAGCCGGATGCCCAGCAGCAGCTCCGTGCCGGTCAGCGCGACGGTGTTGACGTCGAGGATGTTGAAGGCCCCGAACAGGGCCCCTTGCAGCCCCATGCCGAGGGCGGCGATGCCCAGCAAGACGACTTGCGTCGCTGGATGCTGGGCGGGGTTGCCCGTGAGTTGCCAGACGAGGGCGAAGGCAAGCAGGATCAGCCCTTCGACCAGCAGGTACCGGGCGAGCGTGCTCCGCCAGCCTCTCACAGCCTGTCGAGCTGGCAGCGCCTGCAGGTAGATTGCGCCGAGCGTGACGCTGGTGAGGAAGACCACGACCGCCACTCCGGCGCGCACGAGCAGCGCGGTGTTCCCCTGGGCGAGGGAGAAGCCGACGAATAACAGATTGCCGGTCATGAACGTGGCGAACACCCTGTCGAGGACCAGGTAGCAGAGCGCATCCGTCCAGCCCGCCGCCAGCGTCAGCGTCAGCAGCACGCCGGCGCGAACCGCGCGTCGGGACGGGGCCTCGATAAACGTCATGATGGTCACCGCGCCCTCGCGCTGCTCGGCGTTCGTGTCCGCGCGCCGCGTGCCGTCCTGCGGGAAGTCGGAGGATTCCCCTGAGGTCGAGGCAGTCATACACATCTCCTTACTGCTGCCGACCCGTTTCCGGTCCGCTGGTCCATGCGACACGAGCGCGGCTGCCTTCCCTGGGCCCTGGTGGACCAACGCCCGGTCCGGCCATTTGGCGTGCCCGCGGCCGCACGCAGAGGATGGGGATGCAGGAGGCCGCCTGCCGCCGGAAGGGTGCCGGATGGCGCCTCCCCCGGCGGAGGATGCCAGACCTGCGACGCGCGCCGACAGCCTCCCTCCCATGCCTCGTAGGTGCCAGAGCGTCACTTCACCACGATCGGTTTGTCCTTGTGTGCCGATAGAGCGCCCATCGTCTGCTGGTTCACGTTGAGGTGGGCCTGCACCAACTCGGGCGGCGTCAGCGCCAACCACTGGTTCAGCGACACATCGGCGTAGCGGTTGCTGCGGAACATCTCTAGGAAGCGCAGCGTCTCGTCGCCGGTGTTCTCGACGTAGTGCCCCATCGCGAACGGCACGACACCCACATCCCCCGCCTGGTAGTCGAAGGTGCGCGCCTTCCCACTCGAGGCGAAGACGGTCATGCCCCCGCGCCCGGAGATGTAATACTGCCACTCGTCGGCGTTGGGGTGCCAGTGCAGCTCGCGCATCCCCCCCGGCTCAATCTCCGCCAGCGCCGCCGCGATGGTGCTCGCCGCCGGGAAGTTGGACGAGTCGGTGATGCGCACCTGGCCCCCCGCCACCTTGATGGGGTCCTGGGCCAGCATGCGGTGGCTGAAGGTCTGGGGGACGGTACCCGCCGGCGCGCGAACCGCGTCCGTGGTGAGCGGGCCAGGCACCGTGCCGTTGAAGATGTAGCGCTGGTAGTCCGGGTCGGTCGGCAGGTTGGCGAAGGCGGCCTGCGGAACGCCGAAGTTCTTGGCCAGCACACTGCGCGGCGTGTGCTTGAGCCAGTCGGTGAGCAGGAAGGTCTCGTTCTCGGAGAAGTTGCCGTCGTCGAAGACCAGCAAGAACTCGCAGCCGTCCTCCAGCCCCTGCAAGGAGTGGGGGATGCCCGCCGGGAAGTTCCACAGGTCGCCGACGCCTACGTCGTCGATGAAGTTGCGGCCGTTCTGGTCGACAGCGGTGATGCGGCAGCGGCCGGCGAGCATATACGCCCACTCGGCCTCCTTGTGCCAGTGCAGCTCGCGGATGCCCCCTGGCTTCAGGCGCATGTTGACCCCGGCGAGCTCCTTGGCCACCGGCAGCTCGCGCACCGTCACCTCGCGTGACCAGCCACCGGTGAGCAGACGGTTGCGCGCGGCGGCGAAGGAGAACTTGAGGTTGGGGATGGTGCCGGCATCAGTCTGGGGCGAGGCCAGCAGGTCAGGATTCTCGCGCTCCAGGGGCACGTTGTGCGGCCCCAGTATGGTCGCGCCCAGGCCATCCTGGATCGGCTGCGGCAGGCCGTTGGCGGCGCCAGCGCCTGCGCCGGATTTTTGTTGTGTGTTAGCCATGAGTGTCGCTCCTCTTTCCTCTCGCTACACTCGATAGATCGCTTACATGTCGGTACGCATTGGTGGCTGTCGTTGCTCCCCAGGTCCAGGTACTACTTCGCTCTACGTCGGTTTTTATCCGTCTCACGATGCCTACGACGCCGTCTCAGGGAACGCGGCGCAGCCTGTGGCGCAATCCGGTGGCAACTGGGCGACGTCGCCTAATTGCCCTGATCCCGCGCTACGGCCCGCTGGCCGCCGGGTCGAGGATGATCTTGATGTAGCCGTCTTCGCGCCGATCGAACCGGCG
>WNFM01014480.1_pt1 | contig 13847 bp, 10 predicted proteins | sample 5400271 | NCBI WGS metagenome assembly WNFM01 (sample SAMN13153352, study PRJNA577476) | soil metagenome | isolation source: 60 cm saprolite on Douglas fir-dominated hillslope | place: USA:California | collected 2013-09-17 | reverse complement strand
AAAGGAGCGGGATTGGAAACTCTGGATGCCGCGCGTATCACGCGTACCCAGGATTTTGTGGGGAGCCCGGCCTTTGCCAGTCCGGAACAGTGCGAGGCAAAAAAGCTCGATATCCGCTCTGACATCTATTCGCTAGGGGTAACGCTTTGGTATCTGCTTTCGGGCAAGCGGCCCTTCTCCGGCTCGGTGGGAGAAGTTATGGTCGCGCAGATCATCAAGCCGCCACCCTTTGATCAACTGCCGCACCTCCCAGAGCCAGTTCTGGAGCTGCTTCGCCGGATGCTGGCAAAAAGCCCGGATGACCGGTTCCAGACGCCTCCGGAGGTACAGGATGCAGTTGAGACAATCGCGACGCAGCTGGCTTCTGAGTTTGGGACGATCCCTGAGCGGATCGTCGCAGAAGTGGATCCCGAGAACAACGAATCTCGTAATGACCGCGCTTCACAGAACGAATCCGCGTTGGCGGCTGAGCCGGTTCTATTGGCAACATTCACATCGCCACTCTTCGACAGTTATCTTGGGGTACAAGTCGGTGCTCAGGTAGGGGACCGCTATCGCCTCCTGGAGGAAGAACGAGAGGGAAATGGGGGCCGCTTGTTTTTGGTTCAAGACGAAAAGGCCTCTAGCGGAGAGTCGCCCGAGGTTGGACTGAAGCTGCTGCATCCTGGCATCACTGCTGATCCTGCACTGATCGACCTTCTGGAGAACGAAATCGGAGTAATCCGGCAAGCAACGCACCAAAATCTGGTTCGTTACTTCCGGCTCGAGCGTGGCGCTCCTGGCCCGTTTCTCTTGAGAGAATGGGTACACGGTTTTTTGCTGTACGATCTCTTGCGCTGGGGGCGTTCCTTGAGTGCGGCAGAATTGGAGATCCTTCTAGGGCCGTTGGCTGCCACACTAGATTTTGTTTCCGATAATGGCCTCGGACTGGTCGATGTCAGCGTTCACAAGATCTTGGTGGCCTGCCCTAAAGAGATCGCCCGCGAAGATTTCCAGGCTCTGGCTATCGGAAACGCGCAGGATTGGAAACGGTGTACTCTGAAGCTCAATCCTTTGAGCCTCGCGCCACTCCTGTTCCGGAGCCGGAACGGTTGGGACCGTCAGACCGTTGTACCGTCCAGCCGGATCCTTTCCATGACCCAGGCCGAAGCGGGAATTCGGGGAAGCAAAGCGGTCCGGCTTTACGGACGGCTGGTCTATGAGCTCTTAAGCGGGCACGCTTCAACGCGAGGCGATTCGCAAATCTATACCCCGCTGCCCGAACTAGATCAGGCCGGGAATGAAACCTTGCGCCGCGCATGCGTTGCTATCGGCTCGGGCCTAGCCTACCGCAGCTGTCAGGAGTTCTGGAATGCGCTCAAAGAGAATATAACAGCCGCAGGTCGACCATCTAGCGCGCCGATATCGCCACCGGCGACTTCTACGCCGTCTGCGCTTCCTCCCCCGGCAGCAGGCAGACCTCCTCCAAAACGAAGGCTGATAATCGGGGCGATCTTGGGTGGCGCCCTAATCATCGCTCTGGCGATTTTCGGTGCGATTCGCTTTGGCGGGTCCGGAGCGACCGCAGTGGTGACGCCCACTCCCTCGGTCGCGATTGCTACTGCGACCCCCGCTCCAACTGCATCGTCGAGTCCAGTGGTGGTCGCTACCCCGACGCCCACTCCAATCGCGCTGGCGACTCCCCCACCCCAGGTCGCGATTGCTACTCCGACCCCCGCTCCAACTGCGTCGCCCGGTCCGGTGGTGGTCGTTATCCCGACGCCCGCTTCGACTGTTCCAAGCCCGACCGTTGAGGCGACCGAAGAAGAGCCGGCGAACAAGACCTTCGATGGAGTCTGGTCTGTCACGCTGAATATACACGATTACAAAGACCCTGGTACGGGTGCAATTGCTCAGGGTTACGTCAGCTATTTCGCCGCGAAGGTAAAGAATGGGGTCTTGCACGGTGAGCTCGGAACCAGAGGTGCGGCAGCGTTCTTTGAGATCAATGGGAAAATAGATGCCGACGGGACAGCAATTTTACATCTAAATGGTCTCAGGGGATCGGAGAAATACAATATGGCGGTTGGCGGAGAGAGTCATGGGCGATCTGGTACGCCATATGCCTTTGACCTGGCCACCCAATTCAAAGGCCGGCGCGGCACCGGCAAGCGGATCGGCCCCCGTGTTGGTATCATCGACTTTGTCAAAGATTGACTTGCGACGAATCAGGGCCCTAAGCGGCAATGGCAATCGAGGATTGCAAAAAACGTGGCGGTACGGACCCACGGATCAGAGCATCTTCGCGATTCGAGCTGTTCCCGTCTCGAACGCCTCCTGCGCCCTAGATTTTCTGGAAACCGGAGTCGGTTAGGCGAAATTTTTTGAGGTCGATTCCGAGCTTCCGCGTGTACTGGTAGGCGATATTTCGTATCCCTTCGGCGCCACCAACAGAAACGTCGAATGATTCCGGACGTTTTAGCGCGTCGGTGTAACAGACTGCCAATAACTTGTAGTATTCAGAATTATATTGCTTGGTCGCATCAGCGACTGTCTTGGATCCAAATTTAGTGAGCAAGAGTTCATTGACCTTCTGACGAATCTGTCGAATGCCAGCGGAATGAGCCGAGGCGTTCTGATTGTTGATAATTTCCCACATGACGATGAGGTAGCCGGCAAAGGAATCGGATGCGTCGCGGCTGGAAAAACCGTATCGGGAGAATCGTGCGTCGAACTTCTCCTCAATGCCGCTATCGGCAAGCTCCTTCTGCACGAACGCCTTGACCTTTGGATATTTGGCGTCAATGGCTGAAATAAAATTGAAGTGCACAGCGTTAGTAACGGCAGGGGAAGAGCGATAGCTGAAAAAGCCCTTGGCGGTCTGGTTGGCGTGCACATGGACTTCGTTGCTCTGATGGGTTTTACTTCCTTTTTGGGCCTTTTCCTCTTTGGTTCCCTTTGAGTTGTAAGGTGGATTTTCGCTTGCCGTAGCGGCGCCTTCTGAGGTCAGATGGGTCGCCATGTTCTCAACGTAGAACTGGTTCAACGCATCATCAGTTGAGTCGGCAAGTACGTCAGCGATGGGTATGGAAACCAGCATGGCTAGCCAGAGCGGTAAAAAGCTATGAGTATGGTTCATCGGACTCGTCGGGCTGGAATGAAACTATCGCCTTTATTCATTGAATCAGTTCGCATCACAAGTTGCACCACTCCCATCGAGTTCAATGTACTGCCTGTCCTACTGAGCCCTCTCGCTTGCGGATATTATGATGTTTCGAATAAAGGTCTTCTGGGCTAAGATTTGGCAAACCGCCGCCAATTCCTCTCCGCCTTGTCGATATTGCTGTATCAAGGATGCTCTCCTAGGGCGAGCATTTTGATCAATTGGTACAGATGATCACTACCGGAAAGGAGCTAACGAACCTTTTGAGTCCGAACGTTGTTTACCGCCGTTTGCCAGGCTGCCGGCAAATTCGACAGTTATTCTCTTGCCCGAGCGATTTCGTCGGTGAACCGGGGAGCGCTGTCAGAGCCGCACTGAAAATTTCTTAACGACACCGAGGAGCTAGTCGCACACCGCGGCTTCGACTGATGGTACTAGATGCCAGGATTTTGGATGCGACCTTTCTTTGTCCCAGTTGCCGCAATCGCTATCCTAATTGCCGGTCCATCGGCTGCCGGCAAAGGACAAAGAACTAACGATCTCACGACGATCGACCCATCGATGATTATCGATGCGTAAGAAGCGAAATCGCCTGGGCCGCGCTCTGGCGGGGGAAGCACTCGCCGCCGGCCACCGGGTGTGGATATGTCCGCGACGATCTGAAGTCTCTTGCAGCGGAAATAACGGAGTGGGAACCGCCCACCACCTCAACAAACATCGACTGAATGATTGGGATGTTCTGCTAATAGAATGGCGCGAATGGCTAATGATCTGGCGAGTCAGGCCTGCTATTACTCTGATTATGTCACCTACAACCAAAGCCTACTCCGCCGAAAAACCAGACCTCACTCGGTGACATCGGTTTTTGATTTCTTAAGAAGTACGATGGAAGATCATCGGTGCACAGCTTTCCGCGCTCGCCGGTTCCGCTCATCCCGTCCCTGGTTTCCTAGCGGTAACCTACTTACTTTTGGGTGCCTTCTTGCCAATAGCGCCTTGGTATCCTAATGTGACCATAAGCAATGATTGCAAGACGCATGAAAACAATTCTGGATACAGGTGTCACCGGGGATCTCAAACTTAAGATTCGAACCACTGGGTCGGCTGATTGAATGGGCGTGACGCCCATCGCCGGAATGGATTCCGAGAACCGCCGATCCGAACCGGCCGAACGAGGGCATTGATGCGCCTTCCGAACAAGGGGAAGACTTAAGTCAATAACGAACGCCAAGGGTCATTTCCGAAGCGATCGGGAGAGCCATCTCCCTACGCGCTCTTACTGAGAAACCAATGCTCAATTCCCTTCTTCCAGACGGCACACCTAGAGCCACCAATAAATTACCCGTAAATGTTACTTAAGCGACTCCTACATCCGCGGTTAGAGCGCCGATTTTCTCCGGCGATCGAGCAAGACATCACCTCGCCCAAGCGACTTCACATCGGCAGTAAGCGACTGTTCGTCGTCGCATTAAGTCTTTGGCTAGCCGGCTGCAACAACCAGCAGCCGGCGGCGCATGGCTTATCAACCCCGGAGGTCACGGTCAGCAAACCGGAGCAGAAGGAGGTGGTGAATTGGAACGAATTCACCGGCAGAACGAGAGCGGTCAAGCTGGTGACGGTAACGCCCCGGGTCAGCGGTTACATTGTCGATATCCCTTTTAAAGAAGGCGACATTGTCCACAAGGGAGATTTGCTCTTTCAAATCGATCCGAGACCGTATCAGGATGCTTACGACCAGGCGGTTGGCCAGTTGCAGCAGGCGCAAGCCAATCAGCAACTGCAAGATGTGACGTTCGAGCGCCAACAGCGTTTGCGAGAGACGGGAGTCATCGCAAAGGAAGACTATGATACGGCTTTGTCCAACAAGAACCAAGCCGCGGCCCAGGTGGTCTCGGCGCAAGCGGCCCGCAATTCGGCTCAACTGAACCTTGAATTCACGCACGTTACATCGCCGATCGATGGACGCGTCAGCCGCCAGCTCGTGAATATTGGCAACCTGGTACAAGCTGATTCGACTCAACTCACGACGATAGTCAGCATCGATCCGATCTATGCTTACTTCAGCATGGATGAGCTGGCTGCGCTGAGCTATCAGCGACTCATCCGGGAAGGGAAACTGGTCAGTTCTGAGGGTGGCAAAATTCCGGTCTATCTTCAGTTGCAGGATGAAACCGGGTTTCCTCATCAGGGGACCATCGATTTTTCGGATAACTCTTTCGATTCGTCGACCGGTACGCTTCTTATCCGAGGATCATTTCCGAACCCCGATGGTTTTTTGACGCCGGGAAACTTTGTCCGGGTGCGGGTAGCCTCGGGCCCGAAATACAACGGGCTCCTGGTCGCCGATCGGGCGGTCGGCTCGGATCAGGATCAGAGCTTTGTCTATGTTGTGGATTCCAAGAATATCGCCCGGCTGCGTCATATAAAGACCGGACAGCTGGCCGAAGGATTGCGGGTAGTAAAATCGGGCCTGCAACCGGATGATGTCGTAATTATCAATGGAATTATTAAGGTGCGGCCCGATAGCCCGGTAAAACCGCAGCCAGGAGCGATGGAACAATTCAGCTCGAACGACATTTCGATGCCGCTCACCAGCTCAGAATCGAGCGCCTCACACGGCGACGCGGACCGGAACAAGGCAACGCCTTAACGCTGGGGAGAAATAATGAAGCTGTCTCATTTTTTTATCGATCGCCCGATTTTCGCAATTGTAATTTCTATTGTTACCGTACTGTTGGGGGCGATCGCTTATACGATCTTGCCGGTGGCACAATATCCTGAGATTGCGCCGCCGACCGTGGTAGTGCAGGCGCAATATCCGGGCGCCGATCCTAAGACCCTGGCCGAGACGGTGGCGGAGCCGATCGAGCAGCAGGTCAACGGGGTAGAGAACATGTTATACATGTCCTCCGTTTCGGCCATGGATGGCACCATGCAGCTGACAGTGACATTCAAGTTAGGCACCGACCCGAACATAGCGCAGGTACTGGTTCAGAATCGGGTTGCGATTGCCGAGCCGCAATTGCCGCTGGAGGTCAGAAATATCGGTGTCACCACGCAGAAGCAGTCACCGGATATTCTAATGGCGATCGGGCTGACTTCCAAAAGTAACACCTATACCCCTCTCTATCTCAGTAACTATGCTTACACCCAGATAGAGGATTCTCTCAAGCGAATCGACGGTGTGGGAAACGTCCAGATTTTTGGCGCGCAGCCATACAGTATGCGTGTCTGGTTAAATCCGGATCTGATGTTTTCCCGTGGATTAACCGCGGATGACGTTGTCAGCGCAGTTCAAGCCCAAAACATTCAAGTCGCGCCCGGAAGCATCGGAGCCGAACCGGCACGGCCCAAGACGGAGTTTCAGTTCATTCTCAATACCAAGGGCCGTCTGGTGACTCCGGCGAGGTAGTAATGGGCAGTTGGTGTATCTGAGCGACGTCGCGAGACTGGAACTGGGCGGACAGAGCTACACCAGTACTACCTATCAGGATGGAGTGATACCGGCCGTCGCTCTCGGAGTATTTCAGTTACCCGGATCTAACGAGCTGAAAACCGCTGCACTGGTAAAAAAGCAGATCGCGGAAATGGCGAAATCCTTTCCTCCGGGAATGGAATACTCTATCCCCTACGATCCCACTCTCTTCACTGAACAGTCCATTGACGCGGTCTACGACACGCTGCGGGACGCCATCATCCTGGTGGTGATTGTGGTAATGGTATTTCTCCAGTCCTGGAGAATCGCCTTGATCCCGCTGGTTGCGGTGCCGGTTTCATTGATCGGGACCTTAGCGGTGATGGCTCCCATGGGGTTTTCCCTCAACTCACTTTCATTGTTCGGGCTAGTATTGGCTATCGGCATCGTGGTGGATGACGCGATCGTGGTGGTCGAAAACGTGGAAAGATGGATCGAGCGCGGCCTGGACCCGAAAGAGGCCACCAGGAAAGCGATGGATGAAGTGGGCGGAGCGGTGATCTCGATTGCCGTGGTGCTGACGGCGGTGTTCGTTCCGACCGCACTGGTTAGCGGCATCAGCGGCCAATTTTATCGGCAGTTTGCATTGACCATTGCGATTGCCACCTTAATTTCGGCATTTAACTCGCTCACCCTGAGCCCGGCGTTAGCAGCCCTCTTGATTAGACCAGGTCATGCCAAGAAGGACCTGCTTACCCGCCTGATTGACACTTTTCTGGGTTGGTTTTTCCATTTATTCAATCGAACGTTCGACTTGGGAATCAGCGGTTATGGAGCCGTCGTGCGCCGGCTGCTTCGAGTCAACGGACTGGTGTTAGTAGTTTATTTTGGACTTCTTGCTTTGACTGGGTTTATGTTTCAGAAGGTCCCAGCCGGCTTTATCCCGACCATGGATCAGGGGTATCTCATCGTCTTTGCGCAGCTACCGGACGGAGCCTCACTGCAACGGAACGATGACGTCCGACGACAGATCGGGGAGATTGGTAAGAATATCCCCGGGGTAGAGCTCACCTTTGCCATCGAAGGCTTATCGATTCTGGATTCGACCATCAAGTCCAATGCCTTGACTGTCTTCTTCCCGCTGAAACCATTTAGTGAACGAATCGGTCATGCTGAGCAATCGGCTACGGCAATCGTAGCGAAACTGCAGACCGCATTTTCCTCAATTCAAGATGCGTTTGTGATTGCGATCCAGCCTCCTTCGGTTCGAGGAATGGGGAATGCGGGTGGGTTCCAGCTCGAGATTGAGGATCGCCGAAACGCCGGGTTAAGCGCGTTGCAGCAGGCCACCGATGCAGTAACTGCTGCTGCCAACACGGAACCGGGCTTAAGCGGAGTCTTTACTACCTATCGTTCCCAGGTGCCTCAGCTCTTTCTGAATATCGACCGGGAAAAGGTGCAGACTTTGGATGTGCCGATCAGCTCGGTGTTTAATACCCTTCAGAGTTATCTTGGATCCAACTACGTGAATGATTTCAACTTCCTGGGACGAACCTATCAGGTAAACTTGCAAGGTGACGCTGCTTTCCGGTCGGATCCTAATCAGATCCTAAGGATGTACACTCGCAATAGCACGGGCGGAATGGTGCCATTGGGTAGTTTAATGGATGTTCAACGGATCAATGGTCCGGATGCCGTCAGCCATTATAACGTCTATCCCGCAGCTCTCATTCAAGGGGCGACATTGCCCGGAGTCAGTTCCGGCCAGGCGATCGAGAAGATGGAACGAATCTGCCGAGAAAATCTGCCCAGCCAGTTCTCATTCGAGTGGACCCAATTAACCTATCAAGAGGTGACTGCGGGCAACACCGCGATTTTCATTTTCCCGCTTTGTGTCTTGTTTGTGTTTCTGGCGTTGGCCGCTCAATACGAGAGTTGGTCCTTGCCATTGGCGGTCATTCTGATCGTTCCCATGTGCTTATTATCGGCCATGGCTGGTGTCTATTTTCGAGGACAAGACAATAATATTTTCACCCAAATCGGATTCATTGTTCTCGTCGGGCTGGCCTGTAAGAATGCCATCTTAATCGTGGAGTTTGCTCGACAGCAGATGGAATCTGGGATGGGACGCATCGAGGCGGCGGCGGAAGCTGCCCGATTGCGTTTGCGACCGATTCTCATGACCTCGTTCGCGTTTATTCTTGGCGTGTTGCCGTTAGTGATCGCTAAAGGCGCCGGGGCCGAAATGGACCAGGCATTGGGTACAGCCGTCTTCGCTGGAATGATCGGGGTAACCTTTTTTGGGATCTTTTTTACCCCGATATTTTTCTCTGTGATCATGAAAATTTTTGGCCGCGTACCAAAGAAGCAAAGACCAAGGTCGATCGAGCAGCGAGCACGGAGAGAGGAGCCAGTTCATTGAGTTGCTGGGAACGCGATCGACTACTTGCTGAGCTAATTTCCTAACCACCCGACAAAATCGACCGCCTTTGGGAATAAGAATTGTTTCCCCGTGGTCACTTTTATATACTAGCACTCAATGATCAATAAGGCACCCCTCAGACACCAAGTAACTCGAAGGCAATTGGCCGAGGCCCACGTCGCAAATGTGTATAATCGGGATTGTCCCACCCGCGTGGTGCTGGACCGCCTCGCGGATAAGTGGACCGTTTTGGTCATCGGACAGCTGGCCGCCGGCACAATGCGCTTTGCCCAGTTGCGCCGAGCGATCGATGGTATCAGCCAAAAGATGCTCACTTCCACCCTGCGCGATCTGGAGCGGGACGGGTTAGTAAAGCGGCAACTCTATGCCAGCGTGCCGCCCAAGGTGGAGTACTCCCTTACGCCTTTAGGAAGCTCGTTGGTTAGCAAGATGAATGGGCTGTGTCTTTGGGCCGAGGACCATATCGATGAGGTCCTCAGAGCGCGAGCGGGCTTCGATAAGCGAAATCAGCGGGCCTAACTCGACCAAGCCGGATTCGGAGACCACCGGGTCAGCTAGCCAAACCAGCCGGTAGATGGCACATAGAACGTTCCGCATCGCTTTCGGCATACCGATTTATATGATGTGTTTCCGTGAAGACATTCGTTCTAGTGGTGGGGGCTTGGCTGTTGGCCTCGTCAATCAGCCCAGCCGAATCGCCCAACGAGCAACTCCCTCCCCCCTTGCCTACCCCTTCGGTGACAAAGCAGAAGTTGATCGTGGGGCTCGCAGTCGATCCCCCATTCGTAATCCATGAGCCGGACGGCTCCTGGATCGGCATCAGTGTCGAGTTATGGCAACAGGTGGCGAAACAAGTTGGCCTCAATTACGAGTTTCGTGAAACCGACCTGAGGGGCCGATTCGAAGGACTCGCGCAAGGTTGGCTCGATGCGACGGTTGGACCGTTAACCATCACCGCACAGCGCGAGCAGGTTTGCGATTTTACTCACGCCTACTATGTCAGCGGTTTAGGGGTCGCGGTCCTGAAGAGTAGCACCGCCGGCAACGAGAACCTTATTTTCAACCCAGCTTTCTTTAGATTCGCCTGGTCTGTCTCAAGAGTTGCACTAGCCCTACTAGCGGTACTCGCCGTCGTCGCAATCTTGATTTGGCTCTGTGAGCGGAGAACGAATCCGACGCAATTTAGCGGGCAAGGTCATCCGGTCCGAGGTTTAGGCGCATCGTTGTGGTGGGCAGCAGGCACGATGGCGAGCGTTGGTTATGGTGACTTAGTCCCACGTACCCTGCTCGGTCGAACCATTGCCATTATTTGGATGTTCGTCAGCCTGGTACTGGTCTCCGCCTTTACCGCCACCATGGCATCCACACTGACTGCGGAACGGTTAGCGGGCGTCAGTATTCGCAGCATCGAAGATCTCCGCCAGCTCAAGATCGGAGCGGTCGAGCACAGTTCAAGCGCTGATTTCCTCCAGGCCAATCATATCGCCTTCACCGAATTTTCTTTCGCCGAACTCCTGAATGCGGTTAAGCGCAAGAAGGTACAAGCGGCGGTCTATGATGAGCCGGTGCTTCGCTACGCCGCTCGTAATCAACCGCAATTGACTGTACTATCATTGCATTTAGATACGGAGCTATACGGGTTTGCTTTACGCGAAGGAAGCCTGCTGCGCGAACCGATCAATCGCGTGCTTTTGCAGAAGATTCATGAACCAGCTTGGATCAACCTGCTGGCCAAATACCTCCCAGCTACCAGTTGATGCGGCCTAACGCACCGGATCGCTTTTGATGAAATTTTGTGAACCTGATAGAAGACCGACCATCGTCGGGTCTGCCGAAAGCGCCTGTCTCCGGGCCAGGATCAAAGCAATTCTATCGCTTCTCCCTTGTTCGCTGTTCAGAGTCATCGTCCGGAACCGTCTTTGACCCTTCCCAATCGTATCTCTCAAACAACCAACTCTCCCTCTTATGATCACGCGAAATTCTATGTTCCAGCCACCATCGTTTCACCGACAAAAAGCCTCGCTGAAAATTCGCACCGTTAACATTCGGCTAACTCTCGTCGGGGTCCTTTTCCTCGCCTCGATCCCTGCAAACGGACGCGGCGCAAAGGTCGTAAGTCAGGAGGACTTAGCGACGTTACCACCTGGTCGACCCGCGATTGTCTATGTACAAGATTTTAAGGTGGAGAAAGAATCCAGCACCAACGATCAGCCAGCACTTGGCGGCGGCCGCGCTCGATCGCTGATCGATCAAGTCAAGAGCGCAACCGGAATGCAAAGCAGTCAGGTCGTCGACCTGATGGCCTCATCTCTGGTGTCAGATCTAAACCGGGGCGGCGTCAAAGCCCAGCGACTAGGTACCGGTCAACCTTTACCAAGAGACGGCTGGCTGGTCCGTGGTGTTTTCACAGAAATCGATCAAGGCAGTCGAGTCTTGCGGGCCGAAGTAGGATTCGGCGCGGGTTCTACCGACCTCGCGGTCTTGGTCAACGTGGCAGATCTGCAAAAGGGAAAGCCAGAATCATTCTACGAACTGGAGGCACAAGCTGGCAGCCGAAAATTGCCAGGAGCGGTCGTGACGAGAAATCCATATGTGGCCGCCGCAAAGTTTGTTATGTCTCGCCGCGATCTGCCGAAAAATATTCGACAGACCGCGCAAACCGTCGCCGATCAAATCGTTCGCCGCGCCCGTGCCAAATAGCAGATTGGCCCGCTTTTTGCCCCATATGATGGTTTGCGCAAGCCTCTTGAAACGATGTGGCTGCCGCGTAAAAGCCGATCAGCCCGGCCGCCGAGCCTCGAACGTTCGATCTCAATCTCTCTCCGCCAATTGGTTGGCGAAGTTTTGCATGGCCATGACTGCTTCCGCAACGTCGCGAGCACTGGTTCGAAAGCTCAAAATGGCGATCCGCGCAAATACCTGTTCACCGATGCGAGTGGTAGAGAGGAAGATCCGTCCGGTCGCATTCACTTGTGCAACCATCTTCAGTGTGGCGTCATCATTGTCTAGCGCACTTCCACCTGGAGCGCTGCAACGCACAGCAACTATCGAGAGATCCGGTGAACCTATCAGTTCTAAGTTCGGCGTTCCCTGGTTTCCCGCCAGATCGAGCTTCTGATCGAGAGCATCTCTGAACGCCGCCACACCATGCAGATGAAGGGGAAGCCACAGCCGCAAACCTCTATAAGGACGCGTTAGTTCCGGGCTGAGATCGGCAAAGTCCGGGAATTGAGCTTCCTCCAGGTCCTGTAGAAAGCTCGGTTTATCCACCGTATGCGCGCGCCGCAAAATCTCGCGATCTCTGACCATCAAACAACCAGTCCCATAAGGAAGAAACAGACCTTTGTGCGGATCAAGTACTACGGAGTCGGCCTGCTCGATTCCGGTCATCCGCCTACGACCTCGCTCAGTCAGCTGAAAGAAGCCTCCGTAGGCCGCATCAACGTGAAACCACAGGTTTTCTCGTCGAGCAATTTCGGCGATTGCCTCCAGTGGATCGACCGTACCGGTGCTGGTCGATCCAGCGTTTGCGACGACACAGAATGGCCGCCGGCCGGCCGCTCGATCGGAGGTGATTGCTTCCTTCAGAAGCTTCACCTCCATTCGCAGCTCTCCGTCAATCGGGATAGTTCGCAGCGCATCGCCAGGAAAGCCCAGTAAGCGTAGAGCTTTTGCGGCGGCATGGTGAGTCTGGTCAGTGGCATAAACAGTGCCGAAGCGGAAATCTTCAGGGATGTGTGCGGTTCGGGCACACAGGAAGGCCGAAAGGGTGGCTAAGGAAGCCCCGGAGGTCAAAATCCCAAAGGCCGTGGACGGAAGCCCAACTAGCTTCGCAAGCCAATGAAGTACATTGACCTCCAACGCGACGAGTGCGGGAGCGCCGGCACCAACGCCCGTGTACGGGTTCATCACTCCGGCAATCAGATCGGCTATCGCTGCTGTAACCAAGCCGCCCCCAGGGACATAGGCCATAAAGCCGCCACCGACAGTGTTGATGCGTGGTTCTGCCGCATCTGAGATTATTCTGAGCACCTCGGGCAGCGGCAATCCATCTTCAGGCGGATTTCGGCGGAGCGCGTAATCCGACACCAGTCCATTCTTTTCGGCTGGGTAGGATATCTGCGTCTTCGGCAACCGAGAAAGAAAGTCGGAAAGAAATTTAATTACATCTGTCGCAGAAATGGCAAACTCCTGGTCCACCAGATTCAGGGGGGAGCACAGAGAGGAAGCGACTGTCTTGGTATCTCCGATTGGCGATTGATCGTGACTGTTACTTCCCAAGATGATGTTCTTGGCGGATCCGGCAGAGCGGTTTTCTTGGACCTTGGGCGTGATATCTGCAGCAGCTTTCATCGGATCGTTCCCAGACGACGCGCAAACGGTATGCCCGGTTGGAGCAAACTACGGTCACCTATATTAGAGAGGTAATAGAGGCTGGTTCTTTGTAGACCGCCTTCTTTTGTCCCAATCGCCGTATTCATTGTCCAAACCGCGACCTCATTGCGAAAGCGAGATAGCGTCATGATTCCGGTGCTGGTCCGGCATCACAATCGAGCTTGCCCTCCTTCCGCCAGTCCGCCTCGGACCGCCTTGCCGGCGGCCCATTTTGAACGCAACGACGTCACCAAGATATGTGAGACGGTACACTAGGTCGTCACGCCTTCCCCTTCGTAAGTTTGGCCCGCCGTTCCGCTTGGAGTGCATCAAGTTTCTTCACCTGGTCGGCGTTCAAATATTTCGCGGCGCCGTTGCGAAAGTCGGTTTGCAGCTGCATCGCTTGCTTGAGCTTTTGCAGCTTGCCCGTGGATTTGTCTGCCTCGAGCGCCTCAGCCTTCTTGTCCCTCTCC
>WNFM01068813.1_pt1 | contig 13851 bp, 10 predicted proteins | sample 5400271 | NCBI WGS metagenome assembly WNFM01 (sample SAMN13153352, study PRJNA577476) | soil metagenome | isolation source: 60 cm saprolite on Douglas fir-dominated hillslope | place: USA:California | collected 2013-09-17 | reverse complement strand
AGATGGCGATTAATAGTGGGAGTGCGCAGATCGTCGACGCGCGTCCGGTCGGGCGTTTCGTCGGCCGCGATCCCGAGCCACGGCCTGGCCTGCGCGGTGGCCACATGCCGGGCGCGGTCAATGTCCCCTCTTCTGAACTTGTCGAGAATGGACAGCTCGTCGCGCCCGAGCGTATCGCGCAGGCTTTCGCGAAAGCCGGCGTCGATACCGACAAGCCCATTATTACAAGCTGCGGCTCCGGCGTCTCCGCGGTGATTCTTGCCCTTGGCCTTGATGCGCTCGGCAAATCGCCGGTGCGCGTCTATGACGGCTCCTGGTCAGAATGGGGAGCGCGCCCCGACCTTCCTGTCGCGAAAGACTGACTGCGATCTTTCGCCGCCGATGCCGGGAATTGTCATCGCAAAATCTGACTAAGGAACAGCTTTGTGCGCTCGTGTCTGGGGTGCGCGAAGAATTCTTCCGGCACATTGGCCTCGATAATTTGCCCCTCGTCCATGAACACAATGCGGTTCGCCACCTGGCGGGCAAAGCCCATTTCGTGGGTGACGACCAGCATTGTCATGCCATCTTCAGCAAGTTCTACCATGGTATCGAGCACTTCCTTGACCATCTCGGGATCGAGCGCGGACGTCGGTTCATCGAACAACATGATCTTCGGATTCATGCATAGGGCGCGTGCAATGGCGACCCGTTGTTGCTGACCGCCAGACAATTGTCCGGGATATTTGTTGGCTTGCTCGGGAATCTTCACACGCTGGAGATAGTGTAGCGCCACCTCCTCGGCATGCTTCTTCGGCATCTTGCGCACCCAGATCAGCGCCAATGTACAGTTATCCAAGACCGTCAGATGCGGAAACAGATTGAAGTGCTGGAATACCATTCCAACCTCGCGCCGCACCTCGTCGATTTTTTTCAGGTCCGCTGTCAATTCCACGCCGTCAACGAGAATATGTCCCGATTGATGCTCTTCCAGGCGGTTGATGCAGCGGATCATGGTCGATTTGCCGGACCCCGACGGCCCGCAAATAACAATACGCTCGCGGCCCATGACTTTGAGATTGATATCGCGCAACACGTGAAAGTCGCCGTACCACTTGTTCACGTCGTCGAGCTCAACGGCAACCGCCGTGTTGAGCTTGGCCGGCTTTAGCAACGATCCGTGGTCTCCCGCGACGTTCATGGATTTCCCTTATCGTCGGTCACTTTTGGCAAGCCGGGCTTCCATCGCGCGCGCATAACGCGACATGCCATAACAGAAGATCAGGTAGAAGATTGCCGCAACCGCGTAGCCGGTCGTGCTGGTAACCGGCGTTGCCCATTTTGGGTCGATCCGGGATACCTCGATCGTGCGCAGCAGATCGAAGATCCCGACAATGAACACGAGCGTCGTATCCTTGAACAGGCCAATATATGTGTTCACGATGTTCGGTATCGTTATCTTCAGGGCCTGCGGCAGAATGATCAGCCGCATCATTTGCGAGTACCGCAAGCCCACCGCCATGGCCCCTTCGTACTGGCCCCTGGGGACAGCCTGCAAACCGGCGCGCACGACTTCCGCCATATAGGCGGATGCAAACATAGCGATGCCGACAAGCGCGCGTACCAATTTATCCGGCGAATACTGCTCCGGCACGAACAACGGCAGCATCACGCCCGCCATAAACAGCACGGTCACCAGCGGCACGCCGCGCACGAACTCGATGAAGATGATGGAGAGCGATCGCACGGCCGGCATTCTCGAGCGCCGGCCAAGCGCAAGAAGAACTCCGAGCGGCAGCGAAAATACGATGCCGACGGAGGCGACAACGATCGTCACGAGCACCCCGCCCCACAGCACTGTATCCACCGGCTGCAAACCGATCGCCGACCAGCCGGTGAGCAGGACGAATGAAGAAACCGGCAATATAACGAAAAAATAGATGGTGCCGAGATCACGCCGTGGTGCGTTGAGCCACAACAGCCAAATGACGCCGACCGCCAGCATCGCGAAGAAGATATCCACTCGCCAGCGCTGCGGAATGGGATAAGAGCCGTAGATGAAATAAGGCAGCCGTTCCCACACGAACGGCCAACACGCGCCAATGTCGCGATGCTGAACGGACTCAAGGCAAGCGTCACGGTCACTGCCGCTCCATACTGCGTCAATCAACAGAAATTTGACCAGCTCCGGAACGACCCAGGCGAAAAGAAGGACGAGCACCACCGTGAGCGCGATATTGAACGGCGTAGACAAAAGGTTTTGCCGCAGCCAGCCGATTACGCCTGTCATCGATGCAGGTGGCGGCCGCTGCGCGATGGTGGCGCTGCGCACGAACGCAATTTCGGTCATCGCAAGATCGCCTTCGGCCATTGTCATGGGCGCGCTATCGCTCCACCAAAGCCATTCGGCTGTTGTAGAGATTCATCAGCAGCGACGTGACAAGACTGATGACGAGATAGACCAGCATGGTGATCGCGACGACTTCGACCGCCTGGCCGGTCTGATTAAGCACAGTGCCGGTAAAAACCTGCACGAGATCGGGATAACCGATCGCTACCGCCAGCGAAGAATTCTTGGTGAGATTGAGATATTGGCTCGTCAGCGGCGGAATGATCACCCGCATGGCCTGCGGTATGACAATCAACCGCAATGTCAGCCGTGGGCGTAACCCGAGCGAATACGCCGCTTCGGTTTGTCCACGCGACACGGCCAGAATTCCCGCGCGCACCACTTCGGCAATGAATGCCGCCGTGTAGATCGACAGGCCAAACAGCAACGCCGCGAATTCAGGCAGCACCTCGAGGCCGCCGGTCACGTTGAAGCGGCCTGCGTGCGGAAATTCGAAGCTCAGCGGAAATCCGCCAAGGATGAATGCGCCAAGCGGTAAGCCGAAAACCAGCGCGAGCCCGACCCGCAAAACCGGTGCTTGCTGTCCGGTCCGCTCCTGCCGCTTGCGGGCCCACACATAAAACGCCACGGCGCCAACGATGCCGGCGAGCAAAGCAATCAGCACCGCGCCGAAACCGCTTTTAAATATCGGCTCCGGCAAAAAGAGGCCGCGATTGTTGAGAAAGACCCCGCCGCCAATGACGATGCTTTCACGAATATCCGGCAGCGCCTTGAGCACGGCGTTATACCAAAACAATAATTGCAAGAGCAGTGGAAGGTTGCGGATGGTCTCGACATAGCCGCCAGCAACTTTCGCCAGCAACCAATTGCGCGAAAGTCGCGATATGCCGATGACAAAGCCGAGAATGGTGGCAATGACGATGCCAACTCCGGCAACCAGCAATGTGTTAAGCAGGCCAACCCAGAATGCACGGCCGTAAGTGGAGCCGCGCGCCGAATACTCGATCAGAGTCTGGCTGATGTCGAAGCCGGCAGTGGTATTCCAGAACCCGAATCCGGATGCGATATTGGCGCGGGCGAGATTATCGATCGCATTTCTGGCCGCGCCATAGACGAGAAAGCCGACCACCGCGCAGAGGGCGAGTTGATAGGCAATGCTGCGGACCTTGGGGTCGTTATAGAACACGACCTGCGCCGACCGCGCCGGCGCCGAAAGCTCACTCGACATGCACCCCTCGTCGGGCTCGAGGCGTCGACAGCTCCTTCTGACCGAAGCACCGCGGGATTGACGGCCGCGGCTCCCCGCCTAAGCCCCCAGGTCAGCGGATCGGCGGCGCGTACTGAATGCCGCCTTTATTCCACAATTTATTCAAGCCGCGCTCTATTTTCAGCGGTGAACCCTGACCAATATTTCGTTCGAACGACTCACCATAGTTTCCGACGAGCTTGACGATACGCACCGCCCAATCCTTGTTCAGTCCGAGCTGTTCGCCGTAGTTGCCTTCTGTGCCCACGAAACGCTTGATCTCCGGATTGGTCGAGTTCATCGCTTCATCAAGATTCTTCGAAGAAATATTGAGTTCTTCCGCATCGAACATCGCGAACAATGTCCACTTTACGATGTCGAACCATTGGTCATCGCCGTGACGCACCACCGGACCAAGTGGTTCTTTCGAGATAATTTCAGGCAAAATCACGTGATCACTCGGATTGGCGACGCGCAACCTCTCCGCATAAAGAGCAGAAGCGTCGGTGGTGTAGGCGTCGCAGCGGCCGGCGTCGTAAGCTTTCACCGCCTCGTTGGAGGTGGCGAAGGTGACGGTCTTGAGCTGCATCTTGTTGGCGCCAAAATAATCCGCGAGGTTGAGCTCGGTGGTCGTGCCTTGCTGCACACACACTGCCGCGCCATTCAGTTCGAGCGCCGAGTTTACCTTGAGCGCCTTGCGCACCATGAAGCCTTGGCCATCATAGTAATTGACGCCAGTGAAGTTGAGGCCGAGCGAGGTATCGCGCGACGACGTCCACGTCGTGTTGCGCGCCAGCACGTCCACTTCACCCGACTGCAAGGCCGTGAAGCGGTCCTTGGTCGACAACGGTACGAACTTTACTTTAGTGGCGTCGCCTAAAACCGCCGCGGCGACCGCCCGGCAAAAATCGACGTCGAGACCGGTCCAATTCCCCTGCGCATCAGGAAGCCCGAAGCCGGCGAGCGTTCCGTTGGAACCGCAATTCAGCATCCCGCGATCCTTCACGGCCTTCAGCGTTTGAGCGGATGCGCCCTGCGCGGCGACGGCGAGGATTAATGTAAGAATAGCGGCAAATCGCTTCATGTGGCGGTTCCTTCAATACTGGACGGATGCTCGGTTCTGCGTGACACCCCCCAAGCATACCGGCGCCGAACTTTAGTCCAGCGGTGACAATTGTCTGATTTTGACCCGCTGTCGATGGCCCCTCAACTTCGGGCATCTCAGAACGATCAGCTTGCCGGGTCAAGGGGTTGACGCTCGCGGAATATGCGGACGTATATGTCTGCCGCGCGGTATTACACCCCACCCAGGTCGTATGACGAAGAAAATCAAAGCCCCGATCAAGCCCAATACGCGGCTGGTCACGTCCGGCCGCGACCCGCAGGCCTATCATGGTTTCGTCAATCCGCCCGTCTATCACGCCTCGACACTGCTCTATCCCACTGCCGACGATCAGGTCGCCCATCGCAGCCGCTACAGTTATGGCCGCCGCGGCACGCCTACCTCGGAAGCGCTGGAAAATGCGCTCCGCGAAATCGATGGCGAGGGTTGCGCGGGGGTAGCGCTCCTGCCGTCCGGTTTGGCCGCAATTTCGGCCGCGTTGCTTGCGGTTGCGGGCGCGGGCGATCATGTTCTGGTCACCGACAGCGTCTACCGACCCACCCGCAATTTCTGCAACGGGGTGTTCAAACGTTTGGGCGTCGAAACAACCTATTACGATCCAATGATCGGCGCCGGCATCGCAAAATTGATCAAGCCGAACACACGTGTCGTATTTGTCGAGGCGCCGGGTTCGCAGAGCTTCGAGATGCAGGACATTCCGGCGATCGCCAACGTCGCACATGCGCACGGCGCAACCGTACTGATGGACAATACCTGGGCAACGCCGCTCTATTACCGCGCCTTTGAGAAAGGCGTCGATATGCAAATCCAGGCGGGCACCAAATATATCGGCGGCCATTCCGACATTATGTTCGGATGTGTGTCGGCCAATGCCTCGACGTTGGCGGCACTCAAAGACACTGTCTATTCGATGGGCTTCTGCGTGGGACCTGACGACATGTATCTCGCGCAACGCGGCTTGCGCACGCTCGGCGTGCGGCTTGAGCGCCATTATCAATCCGGGTTGCGCATGGCGCGATGGCTTGAGCAGCGACCTGAGGTCTTACGCGTCATGCACCCCGCGCTGGAGAGCGACCCGGGCCACGCCATCTGGAAGCGGGACTTCACCGGCGCCTGCGGGTTATTCAGTATTGTACTGAAGCCAACCAGTGAAAAGTCGGTACACGCGTTTCTGAATGAGCTGGCACTGTTTGGCCTGGGCTATTCGTGGGGTGGATTCGAAAGCCTGGCGATCTTGTTTGATTGCTCGGAATATCGAACCGCAACCAAATGGGCGCCTGGTGGACCAACCGTACGTTTTCACATCGGCCTGGAAGACCCGGACGATCTGATCGCCGACCTGGAACGCGGATTCGCCGCGCTGGCAAAAAGCAAAAAATCTTAGCCGGTCTTCTCGCGGAAGACGCGTCGAACCTGTCGCAGTGCGGCCTCCACTAAGCCGCCGCGGCCGCGCCTCCGCTGCGGATGACAAATTGTAAATTGCGCAGATAGACAAAGACTCCGAACGCCTGCCCTATGATGAATACAGGGTCTTTTCGATAAAGCGCGTAACCCAACAGCAAGAGTCCGCCGCCGATTGAGAAAACCCAGAACGCAGTCGGCACAACGCTTCGGCCAGCGCGCTCGGAGGCGATCCACTGGACGACGAAGCGCATGGCGAACATCATTTGAGCAAAATATCCGATCAGGATTCCCCAATCGGCGTTGCCGAGAAATACGTCGTGCAGATAGCCGCCGACGGCGTGAGCGATGTCGATCAGCATTTACTCCTCCGAAATTTCGGGAATACGTTTCTTGCGGCGGATGAGCCACCACACGCCGGCGAGATCTAGAATGCCAACCCATAACCGGTCCCACATTCCATAATTTGACACGCCGTGTGCGCGCGGCCTGTCCACCACATCAACATAGCCGACGATGTAACCCTCTCGCCGCACAAGTGCGGGAAGGAAGCGGTGCAGGCCGTCGAAATAAGGAAGTCGCAAGAATGCGTCACGGCGGAACGCTTTCAAGCCGCATCCGGTATCACGGGTGCCGTCGCGAAGAACCGCGCCGCGCACAGCATTAGCGACGCGCGATTGAAATTTCTTGAACCCGCTCGCTTTGCGTCCAACGCGCTGACCGGCGACAAGGCCGATGCCTGGCCCGCCCGCCTCCAGCGCGCGAATGAGCGCCGGAATAAAGGCCGGATCGTTTTGTCCGTCGCCGTCGAGGGTCACGACAATCGGCGCGCGCGCCGCAGCAACGCCGGTTCGCACGGCCGCCGATTGACCGCAGGATTGCTTATGGCGAGTGCGGCGCAGCCACGGGTATTGCGCCATCAAGCCAGTGAGTTGCGCTTCGGTGCCATCGTTCGAACCGTCATCGACGTAAACGACTTCGAAGCGCCATTGGCCATCGACTGCCTTGGCGATTTCCGCCACCAGCGGCGCAATATTGTCGGCTTCATTGCGCACCGGCACCACGATGGAAACCGCCGGATCGATACTGTTCATGCGCGATGTCTTATGAGGCCAGGAGCTCGCGGGCAACCGCTTTGATGCGCCTGAGCGAAAGCCCAGGATATTGATGGATTGTGCCGTCGGTCGCGATCCCGAAACCAAGGCCGCGCATCGCGAAAAAGCGCCGCACCAACACTGCGCCGCCGATACCGACCAACGCGCCGGCAAGCACATCGCTCGGATAGTGAGCGGTCACGACAACTCGGCTGAACGCAATGATCAGCGCGTAGATCAGGACTATAGTGCGGTAACGGGGCCACAGCGTACCGAACGCAACGAGCACCGCGAACGCAGTCGTGGCATGGCCTGACGGCATTCCGGCGTAATCGGCGCGCCAGACGAACGGGCTAAACAAAAATGGGTCGAGGCTCCCCCCAACCATCGGCCGTGCGCGCCCGATCATTCGTTTGATGATCGTCACAAACAGGCCTGGCACGGCAATCGCCGTGAACAAAAATCCAATGCGGACCATTATTGCCGCCAGAACGCGCTGCGAGAACGGCGTCAGCATCGGCGGCAATGCTGCAAGCGCCAAAAACAACAATCCAAGCGGCCATAGGAACCAGCCGGACTTTCCATAATCCGTGACGTCATCGAAAATCGAAATGATCCAACGCGGCAGGTGCCCCACGCCACGCGTCGCGGCCGCATCGACGGTCACCATCAATATCAGGAGAACCACAACTCCGACGGCTGCCGCAACCGCAAATTCTCGAAGCGTCAGCGGCCAAAGTCGCAACGTGTGCGTACGCTTCGGCCGCGTCAGCACCGTGATGGCCATGACGACATTGGCCACACAACGGCGCAGCATCATCGCCACCTCACCTTCCATGCGATTGAATCCGTTGGCCACGCTCATGGGTTCGCCTGTGAACGGAAAATCGTCAGTACGACCGGCTTTCCGATGCTGATATTGTAGCCTTCGACTCGCTGGATAAACGAATAGCGTAATCCGGTCGATTCTGCGCGCTGTGCAAAGCTGCGCTCACTTCGCGGGTCGACCAACGCGAAATGGCACGAGCCTGTACGCAGGAAATCGGCAGCTCCGGCACCGTCGGTAAAACGGGTGTCGGTGCCGAGCAAAAACACCAAACTGGGTTCTTGATAAACAAATGTCGAAGCGACCTGGGGCTGCACACAATCGCTCGCACGAATCTCCTCGGCAATCATGGTGCTCGGAAACAGCGAAGGCAGCAGCGGAAATGTCACCGCGTAGACGGTGATGGCGACAAACACTGAAGCCATCATGCCACGCAATAAAGCGCGTTCGGCACCGTCGACTTCATAGAGCCACCAGGCGAATAAACCGGAGATGGCTGCCGCCGCGGCAAACGGCCAAGCGATCAAACCGAGATCGCGACCAAACATAATGAACGCCACCATCACCGTGATTGCGATTGCAGTAGGAAACAGGAACCAGCCAATCGTACCACGCTCGATCCAGCGCACTTTTGACAGGCCACCGGGTTCCAGTATGCCAGCGATCAGAATGCCGATGGCGGGATATAACGGCAGCACGTAGTGCGGCAGCTTGGTCATGACGACTTCGAACACGACCCATGACGGAATGAACCACGCAAGCAGAAACCGTGCGCCCGGCTCGCGCCGCGACTTCCACACCATTGGCGCCGCCAAGCCCGCCAAAACCGAGCCAGGCCAGAACGTCACCCAGAACAGCACGAAGTAAAAGCCCGGCGGAGCCCCGTGCGTCTCCTGCCCGCTCGCAACTTTGTCGAGCATGTCATGTCCCAGCGCCTCCACGAAAAAGCTGTCACCGGACTTGACGACGATTGCCACGAACCAGGGCAGCACCAGCACTATCAACCAGATAAATCCGGCAAACGGCCGCAGCGCCCTTAGCCAGCGTGCCGAGCGATCGGCAATCGATAGCGTCACCGCCGTAAGCGCTATGAACATCAAAATCAGCGGACCTTTGACCAACACACCACCGGCGAGCGCCGTCCAAAGGATGGCCTGTTGCGTCCAGCCGACTTCAGCATCAGGACTGCGTCGGCATGCGAGATAAATGCGCGCCATCGCGCCCATGGCCGCAACCGACGTAAACAGCAGCACCGCGTCGGTCTTGGCAAGACGCGCCTCGACGCCGAGCAAGACCGAGCTTGCCATCATCAGTGCGGCAACGAGTGCGGGCCGGCGCGCGACGAAGGCAAGCGCAGCCCAATAGGTCAACAGCACAGCCAAGATCGCGCCGGCGAGCGAAGGTATGCGGTAGAGCCAGATGGTTGTCCGCGCCTGCGGCACACCGAGCGCTTCGCCCGCCGTCACCGCCGCCGCTTGTAGCCAATAAATGCCAACCGGTTTTTTGTAGCGAACTTCATTTTGAAAGCGGATATCGACGAATTCACGCGTTTCAAGCATCTGCTTGGTGGCTTGCGCGAAACGGGCTTCGTCGCGATCAATGGGGGGAATCTGGAAGAAACCTGGCAGAAAGGCAAAAAGCGAAAATGCCACGAGCAGCGCCGCCGCGCGCCCATTCGAGCCCACGGCATAGTCGAGCGCCGCGGCAAGCCCGCGCGCCGGAAAAAGCGAAGTCCGTGCCTCGTCGGTTGTGATGCTCACGCTATCGAGCCTTGAATCCCCAGTGATGCCCGGACAATAAAGCCAACAACAGGTGCTGTCATTCGCTGCTACTGCAGCCGCACTGTTACGCTATCGGCCGCGCCGCGGGCATCCATCACAGTCAAACGGACGAAGCCGGGACCGTCGGGCTGAAAGAACAAGGTATGCCGGCCATTCTGTGCGACTTGGGGCACGCCATTCACCACAATGGTAAGCGGTGCGCGGCCGCCGACGATCTTGAGTGCAATGGGATCGGCCTGCTCGCTTGTTGCAATTTCCAGTCTTGCGCCGTCGGGCGGAAACATGATGCGCGGTGGCTCTACCGTTTGACCGCGCTCGTTCGCGCTGAAGCGTTGCAATGGCGGCGGCAGCTTGCTGCCGGCGGCGAAAATGGCTCCCCTCGGTGCGCGTGGTAGTGGAGCCGGCGCAAATCCCGAGCGCGCGAACGCATCGAACAAGATCGGAGCGGCGGATACGCGGCCAATCAGGCCCGGCACGGGGGCACCATCAGGCCGTCCTACCCAGACTCCGATGGTCATCCTCCCGTCGAATCCGATCGCCCAGGCGTCACGATAACCGTATGAGGTGCCGGTCTTGAAGGCGATGCGACCGTGCGGTGCATTTTCCGGCGGCGGCGCACCCATAAGGATGTTGCCTACGTACCACGCTGCAACCGGATCAAGCAGCCGGTGCGGATTTTGCGCCGGGGTAACTTGCCGCTCCGTTAGCGGCATTGCTGCGCCGAGTCGAGCCAGCCCGCAATAGAGCATGACCAGATCGGAAAGCCGCACACCGACACCGCCAAGACCCATGGCGAGGCCCGGCGCCTCACCTTGAGGCAATACAAGCGCGGCACCGGTCTGCGACAGCCGGGCACTCAGTCGATTGACGCCGACTTTTCCGAGCACCGCGATCGCCGGAACGTTGAGAGACAGTTGCAGCGCACGGCGCACAGTGACCGTTCCCTGAAACGTCTGGTCGAAATTCTCCGGAGTATAGCTGCCGTAGCGCGCCGGAATGTCGTCAATCAGCGTTTCCGGATGAATGAGACCATCCTCAAAACCAAGGCCGTAGATGAACGGCTTCAATGTCGAGCCAGGCGAACGCAACGCCAGCGTCATATCCACTTGGCCCGCGCGACGTGCATCGAAATAATCCGCAGAGGCAACGCGCGCCCTCACCTCGCCGGTGACGTTGTCGACCGCGAGGATAGCAACCGATATATCAGCGCCAAGCGAGTGAGCGCGTTCGCGCGCGAGTTCTTGCAATGCCGACTGCAGCGGAAGATCGATCGTGAGGCGATGCACACGACGATCGGGCTCCAGAGAAACGACTTGATCGGCCGCGTGCGGCGCCAGCATCGGCAGTTGCTTGCGTTCCCGCGGCACAGGCTGGAATTTGGCACGTTCGATTTCGTCGGGCGGCACTATTCCGGCTGACGCGACCCGAACCAACACGCGGTCGCGCGCGGCACGCGCGACGTCAGGAAAACGATCGGGGCGGCGCGATTCCGGAGATTGAGGAAGGGCAACCAACAACGCTGCTTCAGCGAGCGACAGCTTCAGCGGCTCTTTGCCGAAATAGGCGAGCGAGGCAGCGCGGACGCCTTCGAGGTTGCCACCGTAAGGCGCCAGCGTCAGATAAAGCGAGAGAACACCATCTTTGCCGAGGGCATGTTCCAGCTCAAACGCACGCACGATCTGCCGTAATTTGGCACTTAGGCTGCGGTGCTCGCGCGGCTCCAGCAGGCGTGCGAGCTGCATGGAGAGGGTAGAACCTCCGGAAACGATATGGCCGCGCGTCGCCAATTGAACGGCGGCGCGCCCGAGCGCGACAATGTCGACACCGTCATGCTCGTAGAAGCGCTTGTCCTCGTAGGCGAACAGCAGCCTGAGGAACCGAGGATCGACATCTTTCACCGTGACCGGCAGCCGCCAGCGCCCCCCGCTGGTGGCATAGGCGCGCAGCAGCCGGCCCTCCCGATCGAGCACCACATGTGAGTATTCGAGGTTGTTGCCGACAGGCGTCGGGCCGAGCGCGTATGCCCAGGCGGCAGAAGCCACGCACGCGGCGACCGCGCCGGCCGCAGCCGCACCGCCCAAGCGCCGAAAGGTCAGCCAGCGTCTCATTTTGCCGATATCTCGATTGTGCCGGTCGCCGTCCGTCCGAAACGGTCCGGCCGGTACATGTCTTCGACTTTCGCTTGCGGCAGCACATAGCTGCCCGGCGAGACCGCACGCACCACATAAGCGACCGTGAATACAGGCGGCGAATCCTGATTGCGCTCGAACGCCGCCATGAAGCGGTCGTCGCGGAATTCGGTGTTCACCGGCTCTGCGGCATCGGCGATCCAGCCGAGTGTGCCGGTTTCACCGGACGACACCAGCCGCGGATTATCGATCTCGAACCCGGCTGGAAGATAATCGGCGACGACGAGCCGCCCGAATTGCGGCTGCGGCTCGGTCATCTTCAGCACCACGACGAAGCGCTGGTTCTGCCTGGCCTTGCTCGGATCGACCTTGTCGCCGTCGAGCGTGTGATAGGTGCGCTCGATCTTGAAACCTTGCTCGGCCGCAGGTTCGGGCGTCAGAGGCGCGCCGCTGACCGATACGACCGCCAGCACATTGCCCTCCCCGCGATTTGTAACCGCAAAAGGCGCGGAGAGTTCGTCCGGGCGCAGATTTCGGTAAAACGCACCTTGCCGCGCATCGTTATTAACCGCCAGCGAGATCGCGTTGACTTGTTTGGCGAGAGCGCGCGCGGCAAGAACGAGCCATGCATCTTCCTGCGTCGACGTGCCGGAACTCAAGCCGCGTGCAGCATCGATCCGCAGCACCGCATCATCGATGGTCTTTTGCGGGGCACGCCCTTCCGAGGCAAGCGTCACCAAGGCCGCCGCGTCACGCAAGGCTGAGCCAAAATCGGTCCGCCCGAGGTCGAGCTTGGGCTGCGGAGCAATTGAGTCGAGTGCCGCCAGATACACATTATCCGCGCGCGCCTTGTCGCCAACCATGGCGAGCGCCGCGGCAACCTGTGCTTTCGCAATCGGCGTCGAAACGTCCGAAAGTTTGACATCGGCGATGTAACGCAGATCGCCGATCGGCGCTGCGCCGTTCCGCGCGAGCACATAAAGAGCATAAGCCAGTTCGCGGCCGCCGGTTTTGTTCGGCTCCGGAGCGGCAGCGACATAATTGCGCAGGCGATCCACGGCGAGCGTATACGCCGCCGCCGGCACTTCAAATCCGCGTTCGCGCGCACGTGTCAGAAAATCCGTGACATAGGCATCGAGCCAGGGATCCTCGCCGCCGACCGACCAAAGGCCGAATGAACCATTCGACCCTTGCCGCGCCAGAAGGCGCGGAATGGCGTCCTTGATGCGCTGGTCGATTTCACCATCGGGGGCAAGCCGCGCCTGGGCGGCGAGTTCGTTGACATAGAGCATCGCCATGGCACGGCTGGTGATCTGTTCGGAGCAGCCGAATGGATAGCGGTCAAGCGCATTGAGCAGCGTTGCAGCATCGAGCGAAGTCGACACGGCGATGGACAGCCCGGCGCGGCCGGTACCCGGAACAAAATCGGCAAAGAGATCGCTGGACAGCGTGAGCGTCTCGCCTTTCGCCAGCGCTCGCACGCTGCGCCGTGTCAGGATTTGCGTCGCCGGACGAATGTCGAGCGGATAACTGCGTTCGATCGCGAACTTGTCCGGGCCGCTGACTTTCACCGTGACGGTGCTCGGGCCAGCCGCGGAGGCCGTTAGCGGAAGTGAGATGTGCTCGCGCTGCTTTGCCGCCAGCTTGAGGACCTGCGGCTTGTCGCCATCGAATTTGACGACGCCATCCGCAACGACTGCAACATTGTATTCGCCGGCGGCCCCTTCCACGTTGTCCAGTTCGAGCTGCACCGCGCTTTTGTCGCCGGTCCGCAGAAACCGTGGAAGCGTCGCCGTCAGGACAACCGGATCGCGCACGATGATATCGCCGGACGCTTTCCCGACCTTGTCTTTGCTCCAGGCCACCGCCATCACGCGCACGGTTCCGGCAAAGGCCGGAATGTCGAATTGCACCTGAGCGGT
>WNFM01047089.1_pt1 | contig 13851 bp, 13 predicted proteins | sample 5400271 | NCBI WGS metagenome assembly WNFM01 (sample SAMN13153352, study PRJNA577476) | soil metagenome | isolation source: 60 cm saprolite on Douglas fir-dominated hillslope | place: USA:California | collected 2013-09-17 | reverse complement strand
CCGACCGCCTTCGACCATTCGGTGACGAGTCGCGCGAGCTGCGCGTGCAGCGGCACGTTGGCCTCGCGGAACAGGCCGACCTGGTTGTGGAACCTCTTCACGGTCGTCTCGAGCCCTGTCCGCACGTACCCGAGCTCGACCAGGCGCTTCTGAAGGCGCGCACGCTGCTCATGCGCGCGCGGGCCGATCTCCGCGGCGAAACGCAGCTGAGCCGCCTCACGCTCGGGGTCGGCGGTGTTGCACGTGTACGCGAAGTTGGCCAGCGAGGCGGCCTCGGAGAGCATCGAGTCGAGCCGCGACCAGTCGGCCAGCCACTCCTCCACGTTTGAGCGGTCGACCGGACGCACCCCAAGCGCCTCGTAGTAGGGACGGATGTCCTCCCACGAGGCATCGCTGAACGCATCAGGAGATACCGGCAGCTCGCTGCTCATAACCACACCCTCAAGAGAACGAAGCCCGGCGCCGGGATCGAATCCTAGAGAGTTACCGTTTCCACCGCCCGCCAGCAGTACCACGCCGCCACGGAGCGGTACGGACGGAACTTGTCCCCCTCGGCCTGCAGTGCTTTGGGCGTGGGCAGCTCCTTGAGCCGGTGCGTCGCGGCCCATCCCTTGCGCACGCCGTAGTCGTCCACCGGCCAGACGTCGAGGCGGTGGAGCTGAAACATGAGGAACATCTCGGCGGTCCAGCGGCCGATGCCGCGAACCAGGACGAGCCTCGCCACCAGGTCGTCATCTGACAGCGTTTCGGCGTCGCTCAGCGGGACCGTGCCATCCGCAACCTTGCTCGCGAGGTCGAGGATGGCGGCCTGCTTGGGTCCGCTGACCCCGACCGCCCGCATCTGCCCTTCTTTGAGGGCGAGCACCGCGGTGGGGGACAGGCCGTCCGGGAAGAGGCCGACAAATCGCTTGTGGATCGCGGCCGCGGCGGCGCCTGCCAGCTGCTGGTACATGATCGATTCCACCAGGGCGGCGAACGGGTCCGCGTGCGGAGCGTCGAGCTGCATCTTGCCCGAGCGCTTGATCAGCGCCGCCAGTGCGGGGTCGCGCCTGGCGACCAGGCGGGTGCCTCGCAGGAGATCCTCAGGCGTCGCCGCCTGAGGCGCCGGAGCCGCGGTCGGGCTCAGGCGAACTCCGACATAAACTGCGCGAACTCCTCGCGGGTCATCCGCAGCTCGTCCTCGCGCAGGTCCTTCAGCGGTGTCGCCGGGATCTTCTCGGTGGTCGCGAAGTCAATGCTGTCGGGGTCGACGTAGAGCAGGCCTGTGACCAGGTGTCCGTGCGCGCGGCCCTCCTCGATCACGCGCTGCGCCGCCCGGCGGTCCTTCGGGTCGTGGTCCTCGCCGAGCTTCTTGAGCAGGATGTGCGAGCCGTCGTGCAGCTGCACGTCGCGCACCGTCCCGGGCTCGTAGTCGACGTGCACCTCTTCGAAGAAGGGGATGAAAGACACGTCGGCGATCGATTCCTCGTGGTCCTTCACCCAGCTGTAGCTCTTGGTCGAGCCGTCGTGGTCGTTGAAGGTGACGCAGGGCGAGATGATGTCGAGCACGGCGGTGCCCTGGTGGGCGATCGCGGCCTTGATGAGCGGCACGACCTGCTTGCCGTCGCCGCTGAACGAGCGGGCCACGAACGTGCAGCCCAGGGTCAGCGCGACCGCGCAGGGGTCGATGGGCTGGAAGGTGTTGACGGCGCCCTTCTTCTGCACGGAGCCGAGGTCGGCCGTGGCCGAGAACTGGCCCTTGGTCAGGCCGTACGTGCCGTTGTCTTCGATGATGTAGGTGCAGTCGATGTTGCGGCGGATCATGTGCATGAACTGCCCGAGCCCGATCGACGCGGTGTCGCCGTCGCCGGACACGCCGAGCATGATCAGCTGGCGGTTCGCGAGCTGAGCCCCGGTCGTCAGCGCCGGCATGCGCCCGTGTACGCCGTTGAAACCATGGGCCGACTCGACGAAATACGCCGGCGTCTTCGACGAGCAGCCGATGCCCGACATCTTGGCCAGCATGTGCGGCTCGACGCCGAGCTCGTACAGCGCCTTGATCATGTGGTTGGTGATCGAGTTGTGGCCGCAGCCCGCGCACAGCGTGGTGGCCGCGCCCTTGTAGGCGTCTCGCGACAACCCGGCGTGATTGAGGGTGGTGCTCATCTCGCGCGATCCGCGTGGCCCGGCTTCGCCGGGTCACCGCCCCCGATGAAATCGGGCACGAACGGCCCAGTGGCGAGGGGGGGTCTCCGTAGGGGGGGCCTGACCCCCCTGCGCTTTCCGTCTCGCGACAGCCCGGCGTGATTGAGAGTGGTACTCATGCAGACACCTTCTCCGCTTCCATCAGGGGTTCCGTGATCGCCTCTGCAGGGATGGGCTGCCCGTCGTAGTGGCGGATCGAGTAGACCCGTCCGATCAGGTCCGGCGTGAGCACGAGCCGGATCAGGTCGAACAGCTGTCCGTCCCGGTTCTGCTCCACGACGTACACGCGGTCGTGGCGGCGGATGAACTCCGCGACCTCCGTGGACAGGGGCAGGGCGCGGACGCGCAGGTAGTCGACCGGCCGTCCGGCCTCCGCGAGAGTCTGCCGCGCCTCCCGGACAGCCGCGTCCGTGGAGCCGAAGGCGATGAGCCCAATCGCGGACTTCGCGCTCTCGTCGACCACCGGCGCGGGCATCGCCTTGCGCGCGGTCTCGAACTTCTTGTTGAGGCGGTCCATGTTGCGAGCGTAGGCGTCGGCGCGCTCGGTGTAGCGCGCGTGCTCGTCGTGGCCCGAGCCCCGTGTGAAGAAACCCGCTCCGGGGTGGTCGGTCCCGGGCAACGTGCGGTACGTGACGCCGTCGCCGTCAACGTCCCTGTAACGGGCCCACTCGCCGCCGAGGCGCTCGAGGTCTTCCTTGGAGAGCACCTTGCCGCGGTCGAAGGGCTTTTCCGGGTACTTGAACTCGGGCGTCATCCACAGGTTCATCCCGAGGTCTAGGTCCGACAGCACGAAGACCGGCGTCTGGAAGCGGTCCGCGAAGTCGAACGCGTCACGGCCGAACTCGTAGCACTCCTCGACAGATCCGGGCAGCAGGACCAGGTGCTTCGTGTCCCCGTGCGACAGCGTGTACGCGAAGCTCAGGTCCCCCTGAGAGGTGCGGGTCGGGAGACCGGTCGATGGGCCGATGCGCTGGATGTCGAAGATGACGACCGGGACCTCGGCGTAGTACGCGAGTCCCGCGAACTCGGCCATGAGCGAGATGCCGGGCCCTGACGTGGAGGTCATCGCCCGAGCGCCGGCCCACGAGGCGCCGATCGCCATGCCCACCGCGGCCAGCTCGTCCTCCGCCTGGACGACCGCGATCCGCTTGTCGCCCGTCTTGGCGTCGATGCGGAACCGGTCGGCGTACGCGATGAGGTACTCGCACAACGACGAGGACGGCGTGATCGGGTACCACGCGGCGACCGAGACCCCACCCATCAGGGCGCCGAGCGCGGCCGCCTGGTTGCCCTCCACCAGCACCTTGCCCTCGACCACGCCCGTCATGGGCTCGAGGCGGTAGCGGTCCTGCTTGGAGAAGTTGTCCTGCCAGTGGTCGAGGCCGACCTTGATCGCGTCGAGGTTGACCTGCACCGCCTTCGGCTTGGACAGGAACTGGCGGCGCACGCCGTGCTCGACGGCGTCCCACGGGATGCCGAGCACGCCGGCGACGAATCCCACGTAGATCATGTTCGCCAGCTGCTTGCGCAGCGTGTCGCTCGGGATCTTGGCCTTCGCCAGCTTGGCGAAGGGCACCGAGTAGTAGATGACGTCGGTGCGCGCGTCGCCCGTCGAGTAAGCCTCTTCGTGGATGACCACACCGCCGGGGCGCACTGTTTTCAGGTCGTCGCGCCAGGTGGCGGCGTTGAAGGCGATCAGGACGTCGACCCGGTCCGAGCGGGCCATGTGGCCCTCGGGCGTGACGCGCAGCTGGTACCACGTGGGCAGGCCCTCGATGTTGGAGGGAAAGACGTTCTTGGGCGCGACCGGGATCCCCATCTTGAAGATCGCCCGGGTAAGGACCAGGTTCGCGGTTTGGCTTCCGGAGCCGTTGACCGTGGCTGCCTGGATGGTGAGGTCGTTAACGATGGGATCGATCATTGCTTGGGTCGGCGAATTCAGAAGTTTACCGGGGCCGCGTCCCCGCCATGAACGATAGCCCGGCATTTCATTCCGCTACATTCGTTCCTCGGTGAAGGTAGCGACCCCCCGGGAGACGGCTGACGCCGAGCGTCGCGTGGCCCTCGTCCCGGACACCGCCACCAAGCTGGTGGCCGCCGGCCTCCAGGTCAGCCTCCAGGCCGGTGCGGGGGAGGCTGCCTACCTCACCGACGCCATGTACGAGAAAGCGGGGGTCGCGATCGTCGCCGACGCCGCCAGCCTCCTGCGCGACGCCGACGCCGTGCTCAAGGTCCAGCCGCCGAACCTGGCCGAGGTCCATCTTCTCCAGAAAGGCGCCGTCCTCATCAGCTTCCTTCAACCGGCGACGCAGGGCGACATCGTCCGGGCGCTCGCGGTCCAGGGCGTGACGGCCTTCAGCCTCGAGCTCGTGCCGCGCATCTCTCGGGCTCAGTCCATGGACGCCCTGTCCTCCCAGGCCTCGGCGGCCGGCTACAAGGCCGTGCTGATGGCCGCGGAGCGCCTCGGCAAGTTCTTCCCGATGATGATGACGGCGGCCGGCACGGTCGCCCCCGCGCGCGTGCTGGTGATGGGTGCCGGAGTGGCCGGCCTGCAGGCGATCGCCACCGCACGCCGCCTCGGCGCGGTCGTCTCCGCCTACGACGTCCGGCCCGCCGTGAAGGAAGAGGTCAAATCGCTGGGTGCGACCTTCGTCGAGCTTCCGCTCGAGTCGCAGGAGGGCGAAGGCGGTTACGCGCGAGAGCAGTCGGAGGAGTTCCTCCGCAAGCAGCGCGAGCTCATCGGCGAGCACGTCGTGAAGTCGGACGTGGTGATCACGACCGCGGCGATCCCTGGCCGCCGCGCGCCCCTGCTGGTCACCGGCGAGATGGTCAAGGGCATGAAGCCCGGGTCGGTGGTGGTCGATCTGGCGGCGGAGTCGGGCGGCAACGTCGAGCTCACCAAGCCAGGTCAGGAGATCGACGTGGACGGCGTGCTGATCATGGGCACCCGCAACGTGCCCTCGACCATGCCCCTGCACGCGAGCCAGCTGTACGCGCGGAACGTCGCCAACCTGCTCCTGCACCTCGTCAAGGACGGAGCCATCAACCTCGACTTCCAGGACGAGATCACCAAGGGCGCGTGCGTCACGCACGCCGGCGAGATCGTCAGCGAGCGCGCGAAGCAGCTGCTGGCCGCCGCGTCATGAACTCGGTGTTGTTTGACGAGGTCACGTTCTTCGTCCTCGCGATCTTTGTCGGCATCGAGGTCATCTCCAAGGTGCCAACCATCCTGCACACGCCGCTGATGTCGGGCACCAACGCGATCCACGGCATCATCCTGGTGGGCGCGATCTTCATCGCCGCCGGGGCCAACTCGCCGCTGACGATCGCGCTCGGCCTGGTCGCCGTCATCCTCGCAACCACGAACGTGGTCGGCGGGTTTGTGGTCACCGACCGCATGCTCGAGATGTTCAAGGGCCGCCAGGCACCCAAGCCGGCAGCCACACCAGAGGCGAAATGAACCTCCTGATCGCACTGGCGTACCTCGTGGCCGCAGTGCTCTTCATCCTCGGCCTCAAGCAGCTGAGCTCACCGAAGGGCGCGCGCAACGGCAACTTCACCGCCGCGGCCGGCATGGTGATCGCGATCGTCGCGACGCTCCCCCTCCTGCATTTCACCCGAGCGGGCCTGGCCATCATCGGGATCGGAGTGGTCATCGGAGGGCTGGTCGGAACCATCGGCGCCCGGATGGTGAAGATGACGGCGATCCCGCAGATGGTCGCGCTGTTCAACGGCGTGGGGGGCGGGGCCGCGGCACTCGTGGCGGTCGCGGAGCTGCTGACCTTCGGCGCTCACCCGCAGTTCGCCCAGGCGTTCCCGAGCGTGTTCAGCATCGTCATCGGCTCGATCTCGTTCGCGGGCAGCATGGTCGCGTTCGCGAAGCTGCAGGAGCTGATGACCGGCACGCCGATCACGTACCCCGGTCAGCAGATCGTGAACGGCCTCCTCGCCGCCGCGATCGTTGGCTTCGTCATCGCGGTGCTCGCCATCGCCTCGATCCCGTTCTCGTTCGTCTCCCTGATGGTCCTGGCGCTGGTGCTCGGCGTGGCCTTCGTGCTACCCATCGGCGGCGCGGACATGCCGGTCGTGATCTCGCTGCTCAATGCCTTCACGGGCCTCGCGGTCGCGGCCAGCGGCTTCACGCTCAGCAACTTCGCCCTGATCGTTGCCGGCACGCTGGTGGGCGCGTCAGGTTCGCTGCTGACGAAGCTGATGAGCGATGCGATGGGCCGCTCACTCGGCAATGTCCTGTTCGGCGCTTTCGGGCAGGTCCAGGCCACCGCAACCGCGTCGGGCGGCAAGGAGCAGCGCAGCGTCCGCACCGGCAACGCCGAGGACCTCGCCACGCTGCTTGCCTACTCGCGGCGGGTGATCATCGTCCCCGGATACGGTCTCGCGGTAGCCCAGGCTCAGCACGCGGCGCGCGACCTGGCCGACCAGCTCGAGAAGCGAGGCGTGGACGTCGAGTACGCGATCCATCCGGTGGCCGGGCGTATGCCAGGGCACATGAACGTGCTGCTCGCGGAGGCGAATGTGCCCTATGAGCAGCTCAAGGAGATGGACGAGATCAACGACCAGTTCAAGGACGCGGACGTCGTGCTCGTCGTGGGCGCGAACGACGTGGTGAATCCGGCGGCCCGCTCAACTCCCGGCAGCCCCATCTACGGCATGCCTATCCTCAACGCCGACCAGGCGAAGAACATCGTGTTCATGAAGCGGTCGATGCGCCCGGGCTTTGCCGGCATCGACAACGACCTCATGTACGACCCGAAGACGATCATGTTCTTCGGGGACGCGAAGGACTCGCTGACGAAGCTGGTCAACGCGGTCAAGGCGGCCTAGCCACCGGATCCAGGGCTCAAAAAAGCGAGCCCCGGTCCATTTCGGACCGAGGCTCGCACCGCGAAGAGGGTGTGGTGGACTGGATGCTAGGCTGCTGCGAGCTTTTGTGTTAGTACCCGGGCCACAAATGACGGGCATGGCGCTTGTGACTTTTACAATCCGGCCGTGAGCTCCAGCGCGCTCCTCCTGATCGTCACGATGGCCTTCCTCACCGTCTACGTGGTGGGCATCGGCGGCACCACGGCGACCGCGATCCGGATCCGCGAGCGCTGGCGCCAGAACCGGGTCGCCGAGAGCGAGCTCGAAGCCAGGAAGGACGGCGAGGTCGTCCTGAGCGCGCCCGCCCTTCCACCCTTGCTCAAACGTCTGCGGCTGGCGGGCTGGATCGCGTTTCCCCCGGCGCTGCTCCTCGCGGTGTTCGTCGACTCGGACTATCCGTGGGTGGTGCCTGTCGCCGTGCTGCTCATGGTCGCCCTGAACGCTTTCTACTTCACCGCGATGCAGAACATGGGGGAGCAGCTCACGTTCACCTTCGACGGTTTCCGGCTCGGCAGCGGCGGCAAGCGGCGCGTCGTGCGCTGGGTCCATGTGACCGAGCTGACGGGCGCCAGGGTAGGGACCTTCACCGCCGCGAAGATGTCGGAGGGCGACGAATGGCAGGACCCGCGCACCCGGCCGAACGTCATCTTCTTCCGGCTCAACCGTGCGCTCACGCCGGCGGCCAAGACCCTCTACCAGCGGTTGATCGGTTTCAGCTACTACGACGGCGTGATCCGCAACGCCTTCGGGGTACCCACCGAGCAGCTGCTGCGCGCGATGCGGGACTGGCAGCGCCAGGCGCTGGAAGCAGAGAAGCTACCCCTGCGGCGAGCGCGCTAGGACTCAGCCGCCTTCAGCACCATCTCGAGGTTCTTCGTGTCGTACGGCTTGGCCAGCCGGATCACGAAGTGCTGAAGCCCCGCCGCGTGCCAAGCCTCGATCTCTTTCGGCGAGGCGACTGACACGTTCGCAGTGCGCTCGATCTGAGATGGATCGCGACCGATCTCGCGGCAGTAGCCGTCGAGGATCTGAGACTTGCGAGCGAACTGGCTCACCGTGCCGATCGTGTTCCACATCTGCGCGTGCTCGGCGACCAGGCGTAGGGTCACCTTCTCGCCGGCGCCGCCGATGAGGATGGGTAGCGGGCCCGCCGGCCCCGGCTTCAGCCGCTTGATGCGCTCCTTGATCCTCGGCAGCGCGGCCTTGAGCATGCGCAAGCGGTCGCCCACCGTGCCGAACTCGTAGCCGTACTCGCGGTAGTCGCGTTCGAACCACCCCGCGCCCAGGCCGAGCACGAACCGCCCGCCTGACAGCTGATCGATCGTGCCCGCCATGTAGGCGATGAGGTCCGGGTTCCGGTAGCCGATCGCGGTCACCATCGGCCCGATCTGCGGAGCGTGCGTGTCGACGGCAACCGCGGCCAGCGCGGTCCAGCATTCGAACTGGTTGCCCTGCGGGTTGCCGTACAGCGGGAAGAAGTGGTCCCAGATCCAGATGCTGTCGACGCCCAGCGCATCGGCACGCCGCCACGCATCACGCAGCTCATTGATCGTCGCCTGCTGAGGGTGGATGGTCACACCCACCTTGAACCGGCGGCGCGGGGGGTCTGTGGGACGATTCACATCAGTAATGGTCAAGGATCTGGTACCGGTCGAGGTCGACCTCAATTCCGCGAACGCCGACTTCTGGCGGCGCTATCACGCGTTCCGCCGGGCGCGTCATGCCGAGACGCGGCCCGACGATCCGCTCGAGCCCGACGAGGTCGTGGCGCGGCGCATGCGCATGGGTCGCAAGTTCCAGACCGACGCCCACTACGAGGTCGCGCGCGACGGAGTGATGATCGGCTGGCTGCACGGCCACACCGTCAGTCCAGGCGCGCCCGGCTACGAGACGAACCGGGACTTCTTCGAGACCGACGTTGGCGTCCTCCGCGAGGAGCGTCGCCAGGGCGTGGGCACCGCTCTGCTGAAGGCCGTGCTCGCTCAGCTCGACAGGCACGGCTGCCGCATCCTCAATCTCTGGACCGAGGAGGACTCAGGCCACGCATTCGTCCAATGGACGGGTGCCGAGCGCAAGTTCAACGCCGCCGAGAATCGGCTGCAGCTTGGCGAGGTCGACTGGGCGATGGTGCGAAGCTGGATCGAGGACGGTGAGGCTCGCTCACCCGAAACGCGCCTCGAGATCTACGACGGTCCGATCCCGGAGCCGATGCGGGACGAGTACGCGGCCCAGCTGACGGTCCTGCTCAACACGATCCCGTTCGAGGACCTCGACCACGGCGAGATCGTGGTCACGCCGGAGCAGATGGCGGATTGGTTTGCGCGGCAGGCGGCGACTCAGACGACGGAGCACACGGCCGTCGCGCGCGAGCCCGACGGCGCCATTTCAGGAATCACCGACGTGTCCTGGACCGAGCACCTGCCGACGTTCGTCGAGCAGCTGTTCACTGGTGTGCGCCCTGACACGCGTGGCCGCGGCATCGGCAAGTGGATCAAGGCCGCGATGCTCGAGAAGATCCGTCGCGAGTACCCGCAGGTCACGTCGGTCATCACCGGCAACGCGACGTCGAACGATCCGATGCTGTCGATCAACCACCGCCTCGGCTTCAAACAGTTCCGCGCCGGCTCGGAGTACCAGATCAGCCGCGACCGGCTGGCGGAGAGGCTCAGAGAGCTCTAAGCGCTGCGGCCCCGCTGGAAGTTACGGACCAGCAGCGTGACGCCGATGATGATCAGCAGCCCGGGCAGCGCCGCCTGGCCGAGCTTGCCGTAGTCGTGACCGCTGATGTTGAGGATCGACTCGAAGAAAACGAAGCCGACCAGGAAGATCATCGCGGCCCAGAACATGAGCGAGCGTCCTTGCTTGGTCAGGTTCGGGTTCCGGACGCGCAGGCCCTGGAGGAAGATGCCCAGGCCGACGCCGCCGGGCGCGACCAGCGCCCAGGCGTAGGACCAGCTGGCCCAATCCTCGGTGGCGCTCTGGTAGGCAAGGACAAGACCGGTCATGGTCACGATGCCGCCCGGGATGAGGGCGCCTGAGCCGAGGCTGACGAAGCCGACGACCAGGAGCGTCAGGCCGGGAATGATCACGTACAGGGGCCAGCCGTAGGTGCTGAGGTCGATCTCCAGCAGTCGCATGAGCAGGAAGAACACGCCCACCACCACGAGCACGATGCCGACCGCCAGCGACGAGCTCGGTCCGACGCTCCGAGTCGCGGCGCGGGCAGAGGGCGGAGGAGGGGAGGTGGGCGGCGGCACCCAGGGCGCGACGGCCGGCTGAGCTGCGATCGGGAATGGCGACGGCTCGGCGGCCGGGGCCTCCGCGGGCTCGGGCGCTTCCTCGGACTCTTCCGCCGGAGGCAGCTCGGGCGTCTCCTCGGTCTCGGCCGCCGGCAGCTCCGGAACCTCTTCCGGCGCCGGAAGCTCCGGCTCTTCCTCGCGGGGCGGCCTGGCGATAGCCTCGCGAATCTGGTCCAGCTGCGAGGGGCGCGGCTGGCTGTCGTCTACCTCGGGTGCCGGCTCCGTCGTGGCCGCGTCCGCAGGTTCGGGGACGGGCTCCGAAGGGGGTTTCTTGGCCCTGGGCACTCCGACAGCTTAAACGCAGGTCTGGCGGGAAGGTTGCGTCAGGAGCGGCTCCCGAACATCGGGTTGACCGGCCCGTGGCCCCGACCGATCTCGAGCGCAAACTCGATCGCGTTGGTGATGAAGACCTTGGACCTGCGCACCGAGTCCGGCGCGTCGAAGCCCAGCGCGAGGTGTGCCGCGATGGCCGCGGAGAACGTGCAGCCGCTGCCGTGCGTGTTCTGGGTTTCGATCCGCGGCGCGCTCAATTCGAACAGCTGGTCCGCGTCCGCGTAGACGTCGGTCGCGTCGCCCTCGGCGTGGCCGCCCTTGACCACCGCGGCGCGCGCGCCCATGCGCACCAGCTCCTGGGCCGCGTCGCGACGGTCGTCGAGCGTGGTGATCGCGCGCCCGAGCAGCACCTCCGCCTCAGGCAGGTTCGGGGTGACCACCGCGGCCAGCGGCAGCAGCCGGGTGCGCAGCGCGTCGACGGCGTCGTCGCGGAGCAACCGCGCGCCACCCTTCGCGACCATCACCGGATCCAAGACGAGCAGCGACAACTTGTGATCCTCGATCGCTTTCGCGACCGTCTCGATGATCTCGGCGGAAGACAGCATCCCCGTCTTCAGCGCGGCGACCGTCATGTCCTGGACCACGGCGTCGATCTGCGCGCGGACCATGCGCACCGGCAGCTCGAGGATGTCGGTGACCCCTACGGTGTTCTGAGCGGTGATCGCTGTGATCGCCGATGTCCCATGCACGCCGAGGGCCGCGAACGTCTTCAGGTCGGCCTGGATTCCGGCCCCTCCACCTGAGTCGGAGCCCGCGATCGTGAGCGCCACCGGCGGCGTCATGCGCGCCGAAACCTGCGTGCGGTGAAGTAGACCGCGGCCGCGACCGCGACGCTGACCACGCCGCTGATATCCGCGCCGTGCAGCGAGTCGATGAGGCCCTGGTTGAAGAACGTGAGGTTGCTGAACACGTTGCCGAAGAGATTCACGTAATTGACGAAGAGCAGGCTCACGACAGTACCGAGGAACCAGGCCGCGACCGCATCCGCCGGCCTGCCCCTGCGGTCGAACACGAAGACGGCCAGGAGCACGACGGCCGCCCACGCGGGCGCCCACAGGTAAGTGAGCACCAGGAAGTCTTCGTATGCGACGTGGAAGTCGCTCACCAGCACCGCGTAGGCGGCGAGCGCAGTGCCGAGCACGCCGCAGCCGAGCGCGCTCTGCCAGCGTTCGATCTTGATCCCCATCGTCAGGAGCACGAGTCCTGCCGTGTACACGTCGAGGTAGTTGGCCCAGATCTCGCCGACGACCACGAACACGAAGAAAGGGATCGCGATCCACAGGGGCGCGTGGTGGCTGATGACCGACAGCACGCCATCGCCGGCAGCGAGCTTGAGGTCGATGGTCGGGAGCAGCAGACCGAACAGCCCGAGCCCGATCATCGGCACCGCGACGCCGAGCACCGGCCACACGGTCACGGCGCGCGTGCGGCTGGTCGCGGGCAGGTAGCGCGAGTAGTCGCTCGCGAAGGGGTACCACGAGGCGACGAGCGCAAAGCAGGTCATGAAGCCGAGGACGAGGGCCGCCGGGTACGACGCACCCGTGGAGGTCGCGGGCTGTGACCAGTGGAATTGCGGCGCGAGCAGGACGAACAGCACGGCGGACAGCGCCGCGAACGCGATCGCGCCCCACTTCTCCAGCACCTTGATGGTCTGATGCCCGTAGATCGCCACCGCGACGCTCGCCGCGGCGATGACGATGACGAACAGGAACGTGGCGCCTGAGCCGGCGCCGCCGAACAGCTGCGCACCCGCTTGCGCCGCGATGACGCAGTCGACGGCGAACCATCCGACCGCCAAGAAAAGCGTGAGCGCGGCGCCGACGTAGGAGCCGCGCACTCCGAAAATCGAGCGCGTGAAGATGATCTGGGGCAGTCCCGAGCGCGGCCCGGTGTTGCTCAGCAGGCCCAGGATCACCGCCGCCGCCACGGTGCCGAGCGCGGCCGCCGCCAGCCCGTCCCACACGCCCAGGCCGTAGTAGGTGGTCAGCAGGCTGGCGGTGAAGAGGCTGGCGTAGTTCACGAACGCGCCCGCCCACAGAAAGGCGAGCTCGCGGGGCGCTCCATGACGCTCGGAGGTCGGGATCGCCTCGATGCCATGGCTCTCGACCTGCCCGAACGCGTCGGCGGCCGGGACGGCTGTCGAAACGTCGCTCACTGCTCTCCCTCCGCTGGCATTACCCAGTTCAGGTTCATGCGGTCGGTCCGAGGACCCTCTCAGCCGTCGCCGGCTCCCGCGTTACCGCTCGATCTTAGTGCGCTAGCGCACCCTCCACGGAGCGGGGAGGAGGTGCGCCAGGATGCGGTACACCTCCGGGTTCAAGGCCAGCCCGACGTGGCTGCCGTGGACCTCGACGCCGTTCAGGTCCGGCCGCAGGCACGCTTTCCAGTTCACGACCCCGTCCGACCGCGAGTAGATGGAGGTGGTCGGCACCTTCGGCTCCGCGGCAAGGTCGCGCAGGAAGCGCATCTCGACCGAGGCGGCATGGCCGTAGCGCATGACGTTGAAAACGTGCGCGGCGCGCACACCGGCCATGGTCAGCGGGTGCACGTCGAACGGATCACGCAGCGGCGAGCCGAGCGTGATCACCTGCTCCACCAGCTCCGGCTTCCGGTGTGAAAGGACCTTGGCAAGGACACCACCGCGGCTGTGGCCGACGAGTGAGACCCGCGCGCCGGTGCGCTTGTGCAGCGCGGCCAGAGAATCGAGTAGCGGCCGCAGCATGACCTCGGAGTACATGACGTTGAAGGCGACGCCGGCCATCCGCGGTCGGTAGCCCACGCGGCGTAGCCACTGGAAGGGCGTGCCCAGCGTCCAGTCTCCGGCGAGGAATCCGGGAATCAGCATCACCGGGCGTCCCAGTCCGGGTGGGACGTCGATGCCGCGATAGACCGGATCGCGAATGAGCTTGAGGTACTCGAGGTAGATGCGGCCTTCGAGCCACATCGGGGGAATGGGGTCCCAACGTCCAAGGTGGCGGAGGTCGGGGAGGACGGAGACCGCGATCTCCTCCCACCGACTCCGCCGTCTTACTTGAGGATCAGTGGCCGTGACCAAGGTGAGGTGTGGGCTGCAACTCCGTTAAGAGATCTTTGCGGGCGTGCTTGCGATTTTATCCCGGAAGAACTCGGAAACCACCTTCAAGAACAAGACCGG
>WNFM01262392.1_pt1 | contig 13854 bp, 15 predicted proteins | sample 5400271 | NCBI WGS metagenome assembly WNFM01 (sample SAMN13153352, study PRJNA577476) | soil metagenome | isolation source: 60 cm saprolite on Douglas fir-dominated hillslope | place: USA:California | collected 2013-09-17 | reverse complement strand
TGCGACCGCGGCAACAAGAAGTGGGACCTCACGGTCTCGGACCGCGACGGACGCACCCTGCGCACCCTCGCCACCGGGCCCGGCAACAACGTGCAGCCGGACTGGGGCCCCTGAGGAGGATTCATGAAGCGCCAGCTGTTCGTGTTGCTGCTCCTGGCGGCGGTGCTCGCCGCCTGCGGCGGCAAGAAGCGCACGCCGGTCCTCGCCGCGACTCCCGGAGGAGGATCGGGCGCCGACCGCTCGTCCTCCTCGCGCGGGACGCAGCCCGTCGACTCCGGCCCCGACGTGCGTGCCATGCGGGACGAAGGGGCCACGGGCGCGGAGTTCCAGGTATCCGATCCCTCGGGCGAGGGCGGGCCTCTCCTCGACATCCATTTCGAATACGACCGGGCCATCCTGACCGAGGAGGCCCGGGCCACCATCGAGAAGCACGCGCTCTGGCTGCAGAGCCACCGCGAGGCGAAGGTCACGATCGAGGGACACTGCGACGAGCGCGGCACCACCGACTACAACCTGGCCCTCGGCGAGCGGCGCGCGCGCGCCGCCATGGAATACCTGACGAGCCTGGGGGTCACGGCTTCGCGGCTCCGGACCGTCTCCTACGGGAAGGAGCGGCTCCTCGACCGCGCGGGCACCGAGGCGGCACATGCCAAGAACCGGCGCGCGCACTTCGCGGTCTCCCGCTGAGGACCGCGACCTGAGGGGCGGCCCGGGGTCAGGGACCGGAGCCGCCCGGGGCGTCTCTGTTATGATGCCGCGTTCAGGGTCCGAGGTACCTGACTGGAGGTCTCCGTGATTCCGCGTTTCGTGGTGGCCGGCCTTCTGCTGGCCCTGGCCTCCCCTGCCGGGGCGGCCAGCAAGGAGATCGAGCGTCTCCAGATCCAGATGACGGGCCTGCAGAACCAGCTCGCCGAGCTGCAGCGCTCGGCGGAGGACACCTATCGGGAGGTCCGGCGCCTGAACGAGCTGCTTGCCGAGCAGAACGCCAGCACCAAGAAAGCGCTCACGGACCAGCGGGTCCAGGAGGAGGCCATCGCGGCCGCCCTCAAGGACATGTCGGACCGGTTGGCCGAGGTGAACGAGCGCTACCAGGCGCTCAAGGCGACCCTGCCTCACCCGGGGGCCGGCGGTTCCGGGCAGGCCGCCATGAGCACGCCGGGGACGACACCGTCGACCGCCGCGCCGGCCGCCCCCGCGGCTCCCCCCCCGGCTCCGCGCGAGCTCTACAGCCAGGCCTACGCCGACTTCGCCCGGGGCAACTACGACCTCGCCATCGCCGGCTTCACCGAGTACATCCGGGCCTACCCGAACACGGATTTCACCGACAACGCGCAGTACTGGATCGGGGAGTGCCTCTACGGGAAGAAGCAGTTCGCCGAGGCCATCGAGGCCTGGAACGCCCTCTTCCGCGACTACTCGACGAGCGACAAGCTGCCCGACGCCCGGGTCAAGAAGGGTATGGCCCTCGAGAAGCTGGGCCGGCGCAGCCAGGCCCTGGTGGAGTACCGCTATGTGATGGACCGCTTCCCGAACACCCAGGCCGCGCGAATCGCACGGGAGAGACTCAACCCCTGAGCGGCGGACGCCCCGCGCGTCCCCGGAGAGGAAGGCAGCATGGCCAGCGTCAACAAAGTGATCCTGATCGGCAACCTCGGCAAGGACCCCGAGATCCGCTACACCCAGGCGGGGGAGCCGATCGCGAACTTCTCCCTCGCCACCAGCGAGAACTGGACCGACAAGGGCGGCCAGAAACAGGAGCGGACGGAGTGGCACCGGGTCGAGGTCTTCGGCAAGACCGCCCAGGTGGTGCGCGACTACTGCACCAAGGGCAAGCAGGTCTATCTCGAGGGCAGCATCCGCTACGACGAGTGGACGGACAAGGACGGGAACAAGAAGTACATGACCAAGATCCGGATCAGCGGACCCGGCTCGCGGCTCGTGCTTCTGGGCAGCCGGGGCGATGGCGGCCCGCGCGGTGGCGGACCGTCCCAGGAGGGCGCGCCCACGCAGGGCGGCCCGCCCGCCGACGATTTCCACGCCTCCGACGACGACGTGCCTTTCTAGCCGCTGCCCGCATGAAGCGGACACACTCCTAGGGTCCGGAACCGAGCATCGAGGGTCGCGCGGCCGTCATGTCTGCCCTCCTCGCCGTCGAGCGCTTTCTGCCGCCGTACCGCTACCCGCAGGAGCAGGTCACCCGCTGGGTGCGCGAGTGGCTGGAGGAAAACGCCTCGGGGGCTTCCGCGCGGCTCCTCTCGGTCTACACGTCCGCCGGCGTCAAGACCCGCGCGAGCGTCGTCCCCATCGAGGAGGTCTTCCGGCCCGGGGACTTCGAGACCCAGAACAACCGCTACCGTGAGATCGCGCGGGTGGCCGGCATCGACCTCGCGCGCCGGACCCTCGAAGCGGCCCACCTCGCGCCGGGCGAGATCGACCTCATCGTGAGCGTCTCCTGCACGGGCTTCATGATCCCGGCCCTCGACGCCTACGTGGCCGACGCCCTCGGCATGGGGCCGCGGCTGGCGCGCCTGCCGATCACGGAGAGCGGCTGCGCGGGCGGGGTGGTGGCTCTCGCCCGGGCCGCCGACTATCTCGCCGCCCACCCCGACCGGGCGGCCCTCGTCCTGGCCATGGAGCTCTCGAGCCTCACGTTCCAACGCTGGGACCGCTCGGCCACGAACGTGGTCTCGACCGCGATATTCGGGGACGGAGGGGCGGCGGTCGTGCTGGTCGGCTCCGAGCACCCTCGGGCGAAGGGCCCCGCCCTGGCCCGCCTGGTCGACGCCGAGAGCATCTTCTTCCCCGAAACCACCCATCTGATGGGCTTCGCGCTGCGGAACGAGGGACTCCAGATCATCCTGGACAAGGGGCTCGCCCCCTTCGTGAGGCGCGAAGTGGTGGGCGCCGTGGAAGCGTTCCTCGGGCCGCGCCACCTGAGCAAGAGCGATGTCACCCGCTGGATACTCCATCCCGGCGGCCGCCGTATCATCGAGGTGATGGCCGACCGGCTTGGCCTCCGCGACGAAGACCTCGTCCCGACCGAGGCGGTGCTCTCCGAGCATGGCAACATGAGCTCGGTGACCGTGCTCTTCGTGCTCGACGAGATCATGCGCCGGCACCGGCCCCGTCCGGGCGAGCGGGGAGTGCTGGGCGCCTTTGGCCCCGGCTTCTGCGCCGAGTTCGCCCTGCTGGAGTTCTGCTGACCGTGCTCCCGGATCTGAGCCGCCGCGCCACCGATCCCGAGCTCCTCGACGAGGGGGTCCCCGAGGAGGAAGCCCTCCGTAGCCTCGGTGACCTGCGCCGCGTGAACCGTTGGCTCGGCGGACGACGCAGCCTGTGCGGAGCGGTCCGCCCCTACCTGGGCGGGGGCAGCCGGCTGCTCGACGTGGGCTGCGGCTCCGCCGACCTGCCCGCCTTCTTGCTGCGGTCCCTCCCGGCGGGAGTGGTGGCGGTCGGCCTGGACATCAAGGCGCTGCACCTCCGGCAAGCCCCGCCGGGCATCCACCGCGTGGTGGGCGACGTGCGCGCCCTGCCCTTCGCCAAGCGCTCCTTCGACGTGGTGACCGCCTCGCTCTTCCTGCACCACATCGACCCCCCGGAGGTGGCGGCCGTGCTGCGTTCGCTGTTCGATCTTGCCCGTCGAGCGCTCGTGATCAACGACCTGCACCGCGCGCGCTTGCCCTTCCTGTTCGGACGGGCCGTCTTCCCCTGGGCCTTCCGGAGCCCCGTGAGCGTCAGCGACGGGCTGCTCTCCATCCGCCGGGCTTTCCGCCCCGAGGAGCTTGCCGCCGCCTTCGCGCAGGCGGGGATAGGGCAGGTGACGATCCGGCGCCGGTTTCCCTATCGCCTGGTGGCGGTGGCTACCTCGTGAGCCTTCCGCTGCGCGACGTGATCGTGGTGGGCGGCGGTCCGGCGGGGGTCGCGGCCGCGATCCTGCTGCGCCAGAAAAGGCACGACGTCCTGCTTCTCGACGCCGCGCGCTTCCCGCGTGACAAGGTGTGCGGCGAAGGCGTGTCTCCCGAAGCCTGGCGCCTGCTCGAGCGCCTCGACGCGGCCGCGCCCGTCCGTGCCCTGCGACCTCACCCATTGCGCGGCATGGCCCTCACGGCCCCGGACGGCACCACGTTCCGCGGCGACTACGGACCCGAGCGCGAGCCGGGCTTCGCCGCCCCGCGCGAACGGCTCGACCAGGCGCTCCTGGGCTGCGCGCGCGCCGCGGGAGTCGAGGTACGGGAAGGAGCGCGGGTCACCCGCCTCCGCTTCCAAGGCACCCGGGTCGCCGGAGTGGAGCTCGAGAACGGCCGCGGGCCCGAGGAGCTGGGGGCCCGGCTGGTGGTGGGAGCCGACGGCCGACACAGCCGGGTGGCCCGCAGCCTGGATCTGCTCCACGAGCACCCCTGGCTCCGCAAGTTCTCCGTCCGCGGCTACTGGGAGGGCATGCAGGGCTTGAGCGAGCACGGCGAGATGCACGTCGCCGCCGGCGCCTACTGCGGCATCGCGCCGCTCTCGCCCACCCGGGCCAACGTGGCCTTCGTGCTCGGGCGCCTGGATATCCGGGCGGCGGGCGGCGACATCGAGCGCTTCTACCGCGACACGATAGCGGGCCGCTGGCCAAGGCTCGCCGACCGTCTCGCCCAGGCGCGCCTTCTCGCCCCGCCGAAAGCGGTGGGGCCACTTGCCCTCGTGGCCAAGCGCGTCTCTGCCCCGGGGGCCATGCTGGTCGGCGACGCCGCCGGTTTCTACGATCCGTTCACCGGGGAGGGCATCACCCTCGCCCTGCGGACGGCCGAGATGGCCGCGGAGGAGGCCGACCGGGCGCTGCGTGCGGGGCGCACCGACGACCTCCGCTCCTACGACCAAAGGCGCGACCAGGCTACCCGCGACAAGTTCCGCCTGAACCGCTTGCTCCAGGGGGTCGTGGCTTTTCCGGAGCTGAGCAACTTCGTGGCCCGGCGCCTGTCGCGCCGGCCCGACCTCGCGCGCCAGCTCGTGGGCATCGCCGGCGACTTCGTCCCCGCGCGAACGGCCCTCGGCCTCGGCTTCGTCTACGAGCTGCTCGCCGGATGAGCGACGGTCAGGGCTTCTTCCGGGCCACGATCCGGTACTCCACCAGGAGCTCGTTCTTCACGTTGACGACGCCGCCGACCGAGACCGGCTGGAGGCCGAAGTCGGTCTGTTTGAAGGTCACCCGGCCGCTCGCGACCAGGGTATCGCCCGCCATCTCTACCCGCAACGGAAGCGTGAGGGGCCGCGCCACCGAGCGCAGCCGCAACTCCCCCGTCACCTCGAGCGCCCACGAGCCGTCCGCCTGCTGGCGTCCCCCGACGGTGTGGGACTGGAACCGGATCTCCGGGAAGCGCGCCACGTCCAGGAGCGTCGGACCGGACATCGTCGCCTGGATCTTCGGCAGGTCTTCGGCCGAATCGCCGCTGCCCGTCACCTTGACCGCCGAGGCCACGAAGGTCAGTTGGACCGAGGAGCGCGCGATCTCGGCAGGATCGGCCACCACCTCGCCCGAGAAGCCGAGGGCGGAGACCTCGTGCTCATGGCCGATGAACTTGAAGAGGCCGGCCTTCCCAACCTTGATCGTGACCCGGCTCGGGGAGGCTTCGACCCGGAATGTGCCGGAGGCGACGCCCGGTTGGTCCGCCACGAGGAACAGGGGAAGGAAGACCGCCTGGCCGACGAGACGGAGGAAGCCCATGAGATCGAGTCTAGCAGTTGGCCCGGCCGTGTGGCCCTTGAAGTAGAATTCCCGAGATCCTCCATGGCCACGCCATCCCTCGACAAAGGGCTCGCCCTGGACCGCAAGACCCTGCTCGGGATCTACCGGACGATGTACCTGTCGCGGCGGATCGACGACAAGGAGATCCAGCTCAAGCGGCAGAACCGGATCTTCTTCCAGATCAGCGGGGCCGGCCACGAGGCCGTCCTGGTGGCGGCGGGGATGGCCCTCCGGCCCACCCACGACTGGTTCTACGCCTACTACCGCGACCGCGCGCTCCTTCTCCAGCTCGGCATGACCGCCTACGAAATGATGCTGGGAGCGGTGGGCTCGAAGGACGACCCGAGCTCGGGGGGCCGCCAGATGCCGTCCCACTGGGGCCACCCGAGGCTGCACGCGGTCACCCGGTCGTCTCCCACCGGCACCCAGTTCCTGCAAGCGGTGGGCTCCGCCGAGGCGGGCCTCTATCTGGCGAACGGCCACCTCCCCGGCGCTCCCCCCCCCGTTTTCCAGGGTGACGAAGTCGTCTACTGCTCGGGAGGCGACGGCGCGACGTCGGAGGGCGAATTCTGGGAGAGCCTCAACACGGCCTGCAGCCGCCGGCTCCCCGTGGTGTTCGTGATCGAGGACAACGGCTACGCGATCTCGGTCCCGGTGGAAGCCCAGACCCCGGGGGGCAGCATCTCCCGGCTGGTGAAAGGGTTCCCGAACCTGCTCGTGCGCGAGGTGGACGGCTGCGATCCCCTGGCCAGCCTGGCCGTGATGCGGGAGGCCGTGGCCTGGTGTCGGGCCCGCCAGGGGCCCGCCCTCGTCCACGCAAAAGTGATCCGCCCGTACTCCCACTCCCTCTCGGACGACGAGGCGCTCTACCGCGCCCCTTCGGAGCGCGAGGCCGACGCACGGCGCGATCCCCTGCTGCGCTTTCCCGAGCGGCTGCTGGCGGAGCGGGTCGCGACCGAGGACGAGCTGGCCGCGCTCCGAAAGGAGGTGGACCGCGAGGTGTCCGCCGCTGCGGAGGCGGCGCTGGCCGCGCCCCTGCCCGAAGCAACGAGCGCCACCCGACACGTGTACTCCGAGGAAGTGGACCCGACCTCGGCCGCCTTCGTCACGGAAGCCGTCCCCGTGGGCGATCCCAAGACGATGGTCGACCTCGTGAACGCCTGCCTGCAGGACGAGATGGCCCGGGACCCGCGCGTGCTGGTCTTCGGCGAGGACGTGGCCGACTGCACGCGGGAGGAGAGTCTCGGCCTCGTCAAGGGCAAGGGCGGGGTGTTCAAGGTCACCCACAACCTGCAGCGCAAGTTCGGGTCCGACCGGGTCTTCAACTCCCCTCTCGCGGAGGCCAACATCGTGGGGCGCGCGGTCGGGATGGCCATCCGCGGTCTCAAGCCGGTGGTGGAGATCCAGTTCCTCGACTACATCTGGCCCGCCTTCATGCAGATCCGCAACGAGCTGGCCCTCATCCGCTGGCGCTCCGCGGGCCGCTTCAAGTGCCCGGTGGTGATCCGCGTGACCTACGGCGGCTACCTGCAGGGCGGCGCCGTCTACCACAGCCAGTGCGGCGAGGTCCTCTTCACCCACATCCCGGGCCTCCGGGTCATCATCCCCTCGAACGCCCAGGACGCGAACGGCCTGCTCCGCACCGCCATCCGCTGCGACGACCCCGTGCTCTTCCTCGAGCACAAGCACCTGTACCGCCAGACCTACAACAAGGGGCTCTACCCGGGCCCCGAGTACACGATCCCGTTTGGAAAGGCCGCGCGGGCCCGCGAGGGCAAGGACGTCACCATCGTCACCTTCGGGGCGCTCGTCCAGCGTTCGCTCGTGGCCTCGCGGCAGACGGCCCTCGACGGGATCGAGACCGAGGTGCTGGACCTGCGCTCGCTCTCCCCTTACGACTGGGAGGCGATCGCGGAGAGCGTGCGCAAGACCGGACGGGTGATCGTGGCCCACGAAGACAGCCGCTCCTGGGGCTACGGAGCGGAGATCGCGGCCCGCATCGCCGAGGAGCTGTTCGAGCATCTGGACGCCCCGGTACGGCGCATCGGGGCCCTCGATACGTTCGTGGGCTACAGCCCGGTCCTCGAGGATGCGATCCTGCCCCAGGTCTCTTCTGTCGCCGCGGCCGTCCGCGAGATCGTGCGGTACTGACCGGCTAGGAGTCGGCGGGGGCCAGACAGGGCGCGAGCTCACGACGGGCGAAGGCCTCGATCTCGGCCTCCGTTCCGAGCAGCAGACAGCGCAACGCCACGTCGCGGGCCTCCTCGGCCCGGACCGCGCGCAGGGCCGCCTTGACCCGTGGCACCGCGGACGGGGTCATGGACAGCTCGCGGTAACCGAGACCAACCAGCAGGACCGCGGGCAGGGGCTGCGCGGCCATCTCGCCGCATACCGAGAGGGGCAGCCGGTGGGCCTCGGCAGCCCGCGCGATCGTGTCGAGGGTTCGCAGCACCGCGGGGTGGAGCGGCTGGTAGAGGTGCGCCACCCGCGGATCGGTCCGGTCCACCGCGAGCAGGTATTGGATGAGGTCGTTGGTCCCCACGCTGAAGAACTCGGCCTCGCGGGCCAGGAGGTCCGCGGTAAGGGCGGCGCTCGGGACTTCGAGGTTGAGGCCCACGGGCACGTCTTCGCGGAAGGGGACACCTTCCCGGCGCAGCTCGGCGCGGGCCTGCTCGACGAGCGCCTGGGCGAGCCGCAGGTCGGCGGGGCCGCTCGCGAAAGGGAACATGATGCGCATCGGGCCGTGCAGGCCCGCCCGGAGCAGGGCCCGAAGCTGCACCCGGAAGGCCTCGGGAGAGCGCCAGACCAGGCGGAGCGCACGCTCCCCCAGGGCAGGGTTCGGGCTGCTGGGGCCGCCGGGCGCCAGGTCCTCGAGGCCCACGTCCCAGGTGCGCACGGTGACCGGGTGCGGGCGCATCTGGTCGAGCAGGCGGCGGTAGACGTCGAGCTGCTGCTCCTCCGAAGGCCACCTGATTCCACGGCCCAGCAGGTACTCGGACCGGAAGAGACCGATCCCCTCCGCGCCGTAGGTGGAGGCGGTGGCCGCCTCTTCGGGGAACTCGACGTTCGCCTGAAGGCGCACGGGCACGCCGTCGAGGGTGACCGCGGGCAGGGCCCGCGTCCCCTGCAGCCGGGCCTCTTCCTGCCGGTACTCCTGCTGGACCGCTCGAAAGCCGGCCAGGGCCGGCCCCGAAGGATCGACCACCACGTCGCCCTGGGTGCCGTCCACGACGACCAGGCTGCCCGGTGGGATCCGGCGGGTGGCGTCCTTGAGCCCTACCACCGCGGGGATGCCCAGGGAACGGGCGATGATCGCGGTGTGGTAGGTGGAGGACCCGACATCGGTCACCACTGCGAGCACACGCTCCCAATCCAGCTCGGCCGCTTCGGACGGGGTGAGGTCCTCGGCCACGAGCACGAAGCTGCCCGGGAGTCGCTGGAGTGACGCCGCTTCCGCCGAGCCCCGCAGGTTGAGCTGGATCCGACCCAGCACGTCGTCGAGATCCGTGCTGCGCTCGCGGAGGTAGGCGTCGGTGAGCTGCGCGAAGAGGGCGTGGAGCTGGTCCGACACCGTACGGAGGGCCCATTCCGCGTTGACCCGGTCGTCTCGGATCACCGTCCGGGCCCGGTCGAGGAGCAGCGGGTCTTCCAGCATCAGGAGGTGGGCGTCGAAGATGTAGGCATGCGGCATCCCGACCTCCCGGGACAGCCGCTCCTTGATGGCCAGGAGCTGGGCGCGGGAAGCCCCCACCGCTTCGCCGAGGCGGACCACCTCCCTCTCCGCTTCCTCCGGCGCGAGGACCAGCCTGAAGACGGGCGCCGCGTCGCGCTCCACGATGAGCGCTCGCCCGAGCGCGATTCCCGGCGATACGCCCGTTCCCTTCAGCTCCATGCCCTGCCCCGTCGCGGCCGGGCCGCCGTCACGCGCCCTCTCCGAACCCGCCCTCGACCAGGGCGGCGAGCGCGTCCAGGGCTTCCCGCTCGTCCTCGCCATCGGCCGACAGCTCGACCACCGTTCCCTGCGCGGCGGCCAGCAGCAGGATCCCCAGGATCGACTTCCCGTCCATCGAGCGTCCGTCCCGGCTCGCGGTGATCCGGGCCCGGTACCGATTCGCAGTATGGACGAAGCGCGCGGCGGCCCGGGCATGCAGCCCCAGCCGGTTGCGGATGCGGACCTCCTGGCGGATCAAGTGGCTTTGTGCTCGAGGACGTCGCTGGCCACGTAGATGGCGCCCTTGCCCTGGTCGCGCACCGCCCGCGCGACCTCTGCCAAGGGTCCTTCGCGGTGCCCGATGAGCTTGATGAGCATGGGCAGGTTGATCCCGGTCACGATCTCCACCCTGGACGAGAGGTAGGGCAGGGTCAGGTTGGTGGGGGTCCCCCCGAACATGTCGGTCAGGATGAGCACGTCTCCTCCCCCGACCTCCTGGAGCCCACGCTCCACCGCCTCGCGAGCCACCGACGGGTCGTCGCCCCAGCCGATGGAGACGGCGGCGATGGCGGGAATGTCCCCCACGATCGTGCGAGTGGCATTGACCAGCTCCTCCGCGATGCGTCCGTGCGTCACCACCACGATCCCGATCATTCATCGACCCCCCACCCTACGATGCATCGGAATGCAGCACTGCCAATCATGCCAGAATCAACTCCGACGCATTCCGATGCATCGCCCTCCCCACGTTGGGGGAGGGGAATGCGGTTCCGCGAGTGGCTCCGCGTCTTCGGCCACAGCATCTATCCTTGCTTCATGTCCCTGTGGTAGACGCGGACCGCGTAGCCGCGGTCCTTGAGGGCCGCCCCCAGGGCGTTGGCCACCATTACCGAGCGATGGCGGCCGCCCGTGCAGCCGATGGCCACCGTGAGATAGCTCTTGCCCTCCCGCACGTAGCGCGGCAGCAGCCAGCTCAGGAAGGACTCCAGCCGCGCGAGCAGGCCGGTCGTCTCCTTCTCCCGCCGGAGGTAGCGCACGACCGCCGGGTCGCTTCCCGTGAGGCGCTTCAAGCGTGGGACGAAGTTGGGGTTGGGCAGGAAGCGCACGTCGAAAACGAGGTCGGCCTCCGAGGGGACGCCGTACTTGTAGCCGAAGGACATGACCGCCACCACGAGGGGAGTGGCCGAAGAGCGCAGGTCGTAGTGCTCGCGGATGTAGTCGCGCAGCCGGTGCACGGTGTAGCCCGTGGTGTCGAGGATGAGGTCCGCCATCTTCCGGATCGGCCGCAGCGCCTCCTTCTCCTCCCGGATCCCCTCGATCACGGGCTGGTTCACCGCCAGGGGATGGGGCCGCCGCGTCTCGCTGAACCGGCGGAGCAGGGCGGCCTCGTCGGCCTCCAGGAAGAGGAGGCTCGCCTCGAGGCCCCTCTTGAGCCGGCGGTAGACCGCGGGGAAATGGCTCAGGAAGCCGTGCTCCCTGATGTCGACCACGAGGGCCGAGCGGTGCAGCTCGCGGGAGCGCCGGAGGAGCTCCGCGAACGGAGGCATGAGGGCCGTCGGGAGGTTGTCCACGCAGAACCAGCCCACGTCCTCCAGGGCCCGCGAGACGTGGGTCTTCCCGGAGCCCGAGAGGCCCGTGATCACGAGGATGCGCGGAGCATCGGCGCGGCGGCCCACCGTCAACGTCCTCGGCGAGTGGCCGAGCGCTTTCGCACCGCATCCCGCCGTCGCGCCGCCCGGGGAGCGGTGAGCCTCGCGGAGGACCGTGGCCGGGCCAGGCCAGCGCGCTTGCCGCCGCCGCCGTCTTCGCCTTCTTCGCCGGCGTTCCCCCCGGCCGCGATCATCGCGTCCACCTGCTCCGCGAAACGCTGGGCCGCGTCGTATCCGCGCTCCTTGAGGAGCTGGTTGCGGGCGGCCACCGCGACCAGGATCGCGGTGTTCCGCCCCGGCGCCACCGGCATGCGCAGGAGGGGCACCTCCACTCCCAGGATCAGGAACTTCTCGTCCTGCAGGCCCAGCCGGTCGTATTCCTTGCCCGCCTCCCAGCGCTCGAGGTTGACCACGAGCTCCACCCGCTTCGACACGCGGATCGAGGAGACTCCGTAGAGGTCCTTGATGTTGATCACTCCCAGTCCGCGCAGCTCCATGTGGTAGCGGGTGAGGTCGGGAGAGGCCCCGACCAGGGCGTCGCCCACCCGTTTGATCTCCACGACGTCGTCCGCCACCAGGCGGTGCCCGCGGTCGATGAGGTCGAGGGCGCACTCGGACTTGCCGATCCCGCTCTCTCCCATGATGAGCACGCCGAGCCCGAACACGTCCATCAGCACGGAGTGCATGTGCCGCCGCATGGCCAGCCGCTCCTCGAGGAAGGAGGAGAGCTGCTTGATGAGGGGAGTCGACTCGGTCGGGGTGGTGAGAACCGGGATTCCGGCTCCTTCGGCGGCGCTGAGCAGCTCTCGGGGCGGCGCCAGGCCCTTGGTGAGGACGAAGCACGAGATGCGGCAGCGGCACAGCTTGCCCAGGATGGAGGCCCGTCGGCGAGGGGTCAGATTCCGCAGGTAGCCGATCTCGCTGGCCCCGACGATCTGCACGCGGCCGTAACGGATGTAGTCCGTGTAGCCGGTCAGGGCGAGGCCCGGCCTCTGCACCCGGGAAAGGAAGACTTGATGATCGAGGCCGCGGGCGCCCGCAACCAGGGTGAGGCCCAGCGCTTGCGCGTTTGCCCCCACGAGGTCGCGGACGGTGATCGCGGACCGCTCCGGCGCGCCGGGCGCCGCCGCCCCCGCCCCGGCCGGGAGGGGACGCGGCCGCTTCTTCAACGGACCTTCCCGCCGGAGGAGCCAGTGCTCGCCCCCATCACGCCTCGGGCTCGATCAGCCCCAGGTTGCCGTCCTTGCGCCGGTAGAGGACGCTCACCCGCTCGGTACGGGCGTCCCGGAAAACCAGGAAGCCCTCGTCCCGGCTCCACACCTCGATGGCCGCCTCGTCGAGGGTCATAGGCTTGGCCGGGAAGCGCCGGCTCCTCACGACTCGAGGAGCCCGGTCCGCTTTCCGACCGGCCTCGGGCGCGGACGAAGGGATACGGGGGGATTCCCCGCGCTTTCCCTCCCGCCGCTTTCCCACGTAGCGCTGGGCCTGGCGGAGCAGCTTGTCCATCGCGTCCGAAACCGACAGCTCGGGGTCGTTGCTCCGGCCCTCGGCCGCCAGCTCGACCTTCTTCGAGTGGACGCTCACCTCGGCGATCTGCCGGTGCTTGTCGGCGGTCACCGTGACGTGCGCGCGGGTGATCCCGGGGAGCAGGCGCGCCAGCTTCTCGAGCTTTCGCTCGGCCAGCACGCGGATCGCATCTCCGACCTCCGTCTGACGACCGGTGAACTCGATCTTCATGGAGCCTCCTCCGGGATGCACGACGTCCCTCGTCCTCAGTGCACCGCCTTGCGCAGGTTGGAGGGGGGGATGCGGAGCTCGTCGCGGTACTTGGCCACCGTTCGCCGGGCCAGGGGAAGACCGTCGCCTCCGAGCACCTCGGCGATCCGCGAATCGGAGAGGGGACGCGAGGCGTCCTCCTCCCCGATCATCTTGCGGACACGTACTTGTTGGCGACCACCCGGGAGACCGTGGACTCGTGCATCCCGATGTCGTTGGCCACGTCGCGCAGCACCAGGGGCCGCAGGTGGGTGATGCCATGGTCGAGGAAGGCCCGCTGGTGGCGCACGATCGACTCCGCGACCTTGTAGATCGTGCGCTGCCGCTGATCGACGCTCTTCAGCAGCCAGAGGGCGCTCCGGAGCTTGTCCTTGACGTAGTTGCGCGTCTCCTCCGAGCCCGGCTCCTTGTGGTCGAGCATGCGCCTGTAGGTCGGGCTGATGCGGAGCTTGGGGAGGCCGTCGTCGTTGAGGACGATCTTGTCCTCTTCCCCCTCCTTCACCACGAACACGTCGGGGAGGATGTAGGCGGACTTGCTGGGGCTGTAACGATTGCCGGGCTTGGGGTCGAGGTGCTTCACCACCTCGAGGTGCTGCGAGACCTCGTCGGGCGAGAGGCCCATCAGCCGGCCGATCTCCGGGTACTGGTGGCTCTGGAGCTGCTTCAGGTAGTCGCGCACCATCACGTCGGGCGGGGATTCCTCGAGGCCGAGGCGCTTGAGCTGGAGGCGCAGGCACTCGGTGAGGCTGCGGGCCGCCACCCCCGGAGGATCG
>WNFM01046646.1_pt1 | contig 13858 bp, 7 predicted proteins | sample 5400271 | NCBI WGS metagenome assembly WNFM01 (sample SAMN13153352, study PRJNA577476) | soil metagenome | isolation source: 60 cm saprolite on Douglas fir-dominated hillslope | place: USA:California | collected 2013-09-17 | reverse complement strand
CACGAAGGCCTCGGCTGCGTTGGTTTGTGGGGGGATTTTCCCGAAAAGCTTTCGGCGGCGACCGGGGCGGGCGTGTTCGTCTACTCACGTGCTGGCTATGGCAAATCGTCGGTCGTGAAATTGCCGCGGCCATTGAGTTATATGCACGACGAGGCGCGCGAAACGCTGCCGCAAGTGCTCGATGCGATTGGGTTTAAGCGCGGACTTCTGATCGGCCACAGCGATGGCGCCTCGATTGCCGCAATTTACGCGGGCAGCCATCAGGATCACCGGGTCGGCGGTCTCGTACTGATCGCGCCGCATTTTTTTACGGAGGACGGCGGGATTGCCTCAATTGTCGAGGCAAAGAAGGCGTACGAAGGTGGCGATTTGCGTGCGCGGCTGTCGCGCTGGCATGCGGACGTCGACAATGCCTTCAAGGGCTGGAACGGAGCCTGGCTCGATCCCGAATTTCGCAAATGGGATATCACCGAGTTTCTTGCTTATATCCGTGTGCCGATGCTGATCGTGCAGGGCAAAGACGATCAATACGGAACGGTGAAGCAGATCGAGGTCGCGCAAGAGGAATGCTATTGCCCGGTCGAGGTTGCGCTATTGCCGGGCGCGCGCCATTCGCCGCAACGCGAAGCGCCCGATGCGACGCTCAAGGCGATTTCGGAATTTGGCGCGCGCGTACTCGCGCGCGAGAAAATCGTCGGGTGATAACGATCGGGAGAAAATCTATTCCGCCGCCTGCTTGGCTGCGCTGCCGTGCGCGGACACAAGATAGTCCATCGCCGTTTGCACGCCGCCTTTCTTGTGCGGAATATTGGCGAGCGCGAGCGCCATTTCGGTCGCAGCCAACCCGCCCAGCAGCATCGCGTCGTTGATGTCGCCGAGATGGCCGATGCGGAACATCTTGCCGGCGAAACGGCCGAAGCTGGCGCCGTACGAAATATTGAATTGTTCCAGCGCGAGCGCGCGGAACGCGTCGGCGTCGTGACCTTCAGGCAGCAGCACGGCAGTGATCGTCGGCGAGTAATATTTCGGGTCGCGGCAGATGATCTCTAGGCCCCAAGCCTTGATCGCGCGGCGCGTCGCTTCCGCGAGGCGATCGTGGCGTGCGAACACGTTGTCGAGGCCTTCCTCGTGCAGCATCTCGATGCCGACCGCGAGGCCATGCAGCATCTGCGTCGCCGGCGTGTAGGGGAAGAAGCCGATCTTGTTCATCGCGATCATTTCGTCCCAGGCCCAGAACGATTTTGTGAGCTTGGACGTTTTGTTCGCCGCCAGCGCCTTGTCGCTCACCGCATTGAACGACATGCCGGGCGGCAACATGAGACCTTTCTGCGCGCCGCCAATCGACACATCGACGCCCCATTCGTCATGACGATAGTCGGCCGAAGCGAGCGACGAGATGGTGTCGACCATCAGCAGCGCGGGATGGCCCGCTTTGTCGATTGCTTTTCGGATTTCAGCAACGGGCGAAAGGCAACCGGTCGAGGTTTCATTGTGCAGGAAGCAGACCGCCTTGATCTCCTTGCCCTTGTCTTCGCGCAAGCGCGCTTCGATTGCGGCCGCATCGGCGCCGATACGCCAATCGGTCGTGATGAATTCGGTAACGAGGCCGAGCTTCTCGGCCATCTTCTTCCAGAGTGCGGCGAACTGGCCGGTCTCTACCATCAGCACTTTGTCGCCGGGCGACAATGTATTGACGAGCGCGGCTTCCCACGCGCCGGTTCCGGTCGCGGTGTAGATGATCACCGGGTTGGTGGTCTTGAAGATGGTCTTGATGCCGTCCAGGCACTTCTTGGCCAGACGGGCAAATTCCGGCCCGCGGTGGTCGATGATGGGCGTGTCCATTGCCCGCAGGATGCGGTCCGGCAACGGCGAGGGCCCCGGGATGTGCAAAAAGTGCCGCCCGACCGTACGCGAGGAATTCTTAGCCATAGACAGTCCGCTCCTGATCGGCAGCTTTTACGGGAAATTCGTGGTTCGGCCACGGGCGCGTCCCGGCCAGGGAGCGGCGCTTGTGGCGTTGAACTATGAATGTAACATTGCGGTCAAGCGGTTTTCCGCAATGCGAACTGGTCCTTATGCATAGGCTTAGCGCAGCCCAAAAAGGATAAGAAACGTGGCGGTAGTTATGCCGGGCCTGGAGCGGCGGCTGAAGGCCGAATTGACCGGCGAGGTGCAATTCGACCGATTCACGCGCGGCCGCTACGCCACTGACGCCTCTCACTACCAGATCATGCCGGTGGGCGTGGTCGCCCCACGCACCATCGAAGAAGCCGATCGGGCGATAGCAATTGCGCGCAGCGAAAATGCAACGCTGCTGGCGCGCGGCGGCGGAACGTCGCAGGCGGGCCAAGCCGTCGGCGAATCGCTCGTGGTCGACTGCTCGAAATACCTCACGCGAATCCTCGACCTCGACGTCAAGCGGGCGCGCTGCACGGTCGAGCCAGGCATCGTCCTCGACGATCTCAATCGCCAACTCAAGCCGCACGGGTTGTGGTTTCCGGTCGATATCTCGACGTCCTCGCGCGCGACCATCGGCGGAATGGCCGGCAACAATTCCTGCGGCGGTCGTTCGATGCGCTACGGCACCATGCGCGACAATGTCATCTCGATCGAAGCGCTGCTCGCAGACGGGACGCTCGCGCATTTCGGCCGTATCGGCGGCAATCTCAAGGACGTGCCGCTGCCGTTGCGTCCGCTCGCAAAGGATTTACTGGCAATTGGCGCGCGTGAAGCCGATGAAATTGCCGAACGGTTTCCCAAAGTTCAGCGCCGCGTCGGTGGCTACAATCTCGACGCGCTGGTGCCGGGCAAAAACGACATCAACCTCGCGCACGTGCTGGTCGGCGGCGAGGGAACGCTCGCATTTTCCACGCGTATCGAGCTGAAGCTTTCACCGTTGCTTGGCCGACGCGCAGTTGGCGCTTGTCATTTCGGTAGTTTTTTCGAGGCAATGAACGCGGCGCAGCACATCGTGCGGCTCAAGCCGATCGCGGTCGAGTTGATCGACCGCACCATGATTGAGCTTGCGCGTCAGATTCAGATTTTTCGGCCGACGTTAGAAAAATTCGTGCGCGAAACGCCGGAAGCTATTTTGCTGGTGGAGTTTGGCGAGGATGACCACGAAGTCAACTTGCGCATGCTTCAGCAGCTCAAGGATCTGTTGGGCGATCTCGGCTTCGGCTGGGACAAAGGCGGCGCGAAGTGGGGCGGGGTCGTCGAAATCCTGAACCCCGAACTGCAGGCCGCGATCACGGACGTGCGGACGAGCGGCCTCAATATCATGATGTCGATGAAGGAGGAGGGGAAACCCGTTTCCTTTGTCGAAGACTGTGCAGTGCCTCTCGAACACCTTGCCGACTACACGTCGCGTCTTTCAGCCATCTTCGCGAAGCACGGCACGCGTGGCACATGGTACGCGCACGCGGGTTCCGGCTGCTTACACGTGCGGCCGATATTGAATCTGCGGCAGGAGAAAGACGTGCATGCCATGCGCGAAATCGCCGAGGAGGCGTTCGCGATGGTGCGCGAATACAAAGGCTCACATTCCGGCGAGCATGGCGACGGGTTGGTGCGCTCGGAGTTCAACGAACCGATGTTCGGTTCGCGTCTCGCTCGCGCCTTTGAAGAGGTCAAGGACCGCTTCGACCCGAAAGGCTTCTACAATCCGGGCAAGGTGGTGCGGCCGCCGAAATTCGACGACCGCAGGCTGTTTCGCTATGCGCCCGGTTATCACGGCGAGCCGGCCAAGATGCATCTCGATTGGTCGGCTTATCCGGGCGCCGGCGGCGGTTTCCAGGGCGCCGTCGAAATGTGCAACAACAACGGCGCCTGCCGCAAATTGACGGGCGGTGTGATGTGCCCGAGCTATCGCGTCACCCGCGACGAGCGCGACGTCACGCGCGGACGCGCCAATACGCTGCGTCTGGCCATCAGCGGGCAGCTGAGTGGCGCTGCGCTCATCTCAGATGAAATGGCCGAGACGCTCAAGCTCTGTGTATCGTGCAAAGCCTGCCGTCGCGAGTGCCCGACCGGCGTCGACATGGCGCGCATGAAAATCGAGGTGCAGGCCGCGCGGGCCGCGAAATTCGAACTCTCGTTGCACGACAAGCTGGTCGGTTTCCTGCCGCACTACGCGCCCTACGCTGCGCAATGGCATCGCTTCTTCAATATGCGCGACCACAATGCGATCTTGCGCAAAGCCTCGCAATATGTGGCTGGCTTTTCGTCGCGCCGCAGTCTGCCGAAGTGGCGCCAGGATACGTATCGCGACCGCTCCGACTGGCGTTACACGACGGCGGAGCAGAATGCGGCCGCGCCCGGAGTCGTGCTATTCGCCGATACGTTTAACCGCTATTTCGAGCGCGAAAACCTGGACGACGCCTTGAGCGTGCTGGTTGCAGGCGGCTATCGTGTCTACGCGCCGCTGCCGGCCGATCCGAACGATCGGCCGTTGTGCTGCGGCCGCACATTCCTCTCGGTTGGCTTGGTCGATCAAGCGCGGCAGGAACTGCAGCGCACATTGGACGCGCTTGCACCGTATGTCGCGCGCGGCCTGCCGATCGTCGGTCTCGAGCCAAGCTGCCTGTTCACTTTCCGCGACGAATTGCCGGCTCTTATCAAAAGTGAGGCGGTCGATGCGCTCGCGGCGAACGCCTTTCTGCTCGAAGAGTTCATTGCCCGCGAGCACAAGCAGGGCCGGTTGAATTTGCCGCTCGGTCCGCTGCCGAAAAAGGCGCTGCTGCACGGGCATTGTCATCAGAAGGCATTCGATGCCATGGGCGCGGTCGAAAGCACCCTGAGGCTGATCCCGCAGCTTTCGGTCGAGACCATCGAGTCGAGCTGCTGCGGCATGGCGGGCAGCTTCGGCTATAACGCCGACACGATCGATGTTTCGCGCAAAATGGGTGAGTTGTCGTTGTTGCCTGCGGTGCGCAGGGCTGGAGCCGACGCCTTGATCATTGCCGACGGTACCTCGTGCCGGCATCAGATTTACGACGGCAGCGAACGGGAGGCTGCCCACGTCGCCCGCGTGCTGGCGATGAGTGTTGCTGCGGCTGGCCCGGCGGCCGAGGCAACGGCATAATAGAAATATGCCGGCCAAACTCTTTCCAACCTCGCTCGTAGGCTCTTATCCGCAACCGGATTGGCTGATCGACCGCGCTCGTCTGTCGAAGATGGTGCCGCGCGTGCGGATGGACGATCTTTGGTTGATCGATCCGAGAGAACGCGAAGCCAAGCAGGATGAGGCGACGCTTCTTGCCATTCGCGATCAGGAGCTCGCCGGCCTCGACATTATCACCGATGGCGAGCAACGCCGCGAGAGCTATTCCAATCGTTTCGCCACCGCGCTCGAAGGCGTCGATACGAAAAATCCCGGATCGACAATCAACCGCAGCGGCAAGGCGATACCGGTGCCGCGTGTTACGGGCAAGATCCGTCGCAAATATCCGGTTGAGTTGCGCGACCTGCAATTCTTGCGCGCCAACACAAACAAGCCGGTGAAGATTACAGTGCCGGGCCCGTTCACGATGTCGAAGCAGGCACAGAATGAATTTTACAAATCCGATGCCGCGATGGCTCTCGACTATGCCGCCGCGGTGAACGACGAGATCAAGGATTTGTTTGCTGCCGGTGCCGATATCGTTCAGATCGACGAGCCGTGGATGCAGCAGCATCCCGACAAAGCGCGGGAATATGGACTGCAGTCGCTCGATCGCGCACTCGATGGCGTCAGCGGCAATGTCGCAGTACATTTGTGCTTCGGCTATGCCGCCGTGGTGCACGACAAGCCTTCCGGTTATTCGTTCCTTCCCGAGCTGGAAGGCTCAAAAGCCGCACAAATTTCAATCGAGGTGGCGCAACCGAAACTCGATCTCAGAGTTCTGGAAAAGCTCCCGTCAAAGACGATCATTCTCGGCGTCATCGACCTTTCCGATATGAATATCGAAACGGCCGACGTCGTTGCGGCACGCATCCGCAAGGCGCTGCCACACGTGCGTGCCGAACGCATCGTGATTGCGCCGGATTGCGGCATGAAATACCTGCCACATGACGTCGCTTTCGGGAAAATGCAGGCAATGGTGCAGGGTGCCGACATTGTGCGCCGCGAGCAGCGTGGCAATTAGACGTTGTGCGGCTTGAACTTCGGCCCAATACCCGCAAAATGGCCCCAAATAACAAAGGCGGCACGGTCCATTGCTGATGGAACCGCTGTCAGCCGACAAGGGAGGACCAAGATGAAAAGGTACATTCTTGCCAGCACGGCCATTGCGGCCGTTGTGCTGGCAAACGCGCCGGCGATGGCTTGGGAGCCGACCAAGCCGGTCGAAATCGTGGTGGCCGCCGGCGCCGGTGGCGCTTCCGACCAGATGGCGCGCATGATTCAGGCCGCCATTCAGAAGAACAATCTGATGAAGCAGCCGATGGTCGTCTCGCTCAAGGGTGGTGCCTCGGGCGCGGAAGCACTGATGTACATGAAATCAAGTGACGGCGATCCCAACCGGTTGCTGCTCGCTTACTCGCTGATCTACATGCTGCCGCTATCGGCGAAGATTCCGTTCAATTGGCGCGAGCTCTCGCCGATCGCCGTCACGGCGATGGATCAATTCGTGCTGTGGGACAACACCGAGCTGCCCTACAAGAACGTGAAGGAATTCGTCGACGCGGCCAAAGCCTCTCCGCAGCCATTCAAGATGGGCGGCACCGGCTCCAAGCGTGAAGATCACATCTTGACGGTGTTCATGGAGAAGAAGACCGGCGCGAAGTTCGCTTATCTGCCCTACAAGTCTGGTGGCGAGGCGGCGACGCAATTGGTCGGCAATCACACCGCGTCCAACGTCAATAATCCATCGGAGAATCTGGAAGTGTGGCGCGCCGGCCAGGTACGCGCGCTGTGCGTATTCGACAAGGAGCGCATCGCGTACAAGACCAAAGTGACCGATACGCAGTCGTGGAATGACATCCCGACCTGCAAAGAGGAAGGTCTCGACGTGCAATATCTGATGCTGCGCGCCTTCTTCCTGCCGGGCAAGGTCACGCCTGAACAGTCGGCGTTCTACGTCGATCTGCTCAAGAAAGTCGCACAGACCGCCGAGTACAAGGACTACATGGAAAAGCAAGCGCTTAAACCGATCTTCCTGACCGGCAAGGACATGCTCAATTTCCTCGAAGAAGACGACAAGCTGAATTCGAGCTTGATGAACGAAGCCGGGTTCGTCGCGAAATAGTCTAAACGGTCATTCCGGGCCGGCACGCTGGTGTCGGACCCGGAATCCAGATGCAGGCACGGGCGTGTGGCTCTGGATTCCGGGTTCGCCCTACGCGCGCCCGTCGGAATGACAAAGACAGGTCAGAAATGTCCTCGACCGAACCTGAAATTGCCGTAGACGATCCGACCGCGCCGTCCGAGGATTCGCCGGCCGTCACGAGCACGCGGACTGTCGAAACGATTGTCTATGCCCTCCTGATTGCCTTGGCGTTGTTGCTGGCATTCGACAACTGGCGCACAGGAATGGGCTGGGAGGCGGAAGGCCCGCAGGCCGGCTATTTTCCGTTTTATCTGTCCGTCGTCCTCGGTGTTGCCAGCCTCTACGGCCTTCTGGGCATTTTCCTCAGCCGCGCTGCATCGAGCGAAACCTTTGTCACGCGCGACCAGCTTCGCCGCGTGATGCAGGTTTTCGTGCCCACATTTCTGTTTTGCCTGTTCACGCAATGGCTCGGGCTTTACGTCGCGAGTTTCATTTTGATCGCGGGCTTCATGTGGATGGTCGGTCGCATCGCGCTTTGGAAATCGCTGCTCACGAGCTTCGTGTTCTCGCTCGCAATGTTTATTACGTTCGAAATCGCATTCGATGTCATCATGCCGAAAGGGCCGCTTGAAGCCCTTTTCGGCTTCTAGCGCGTAAGCCGGGATCATCGCGATGGAAGCTTTCGGTCTTCTCGTTCACGGTTTTGCCGTGCTGATGACATGGAAGACGCTCGCTTTGATGATGGTCGGGTTGGTGCTTGGCGTATTCGTCGGCGTATTGCCGGGGTTGGGTGGACCGAACGGCGTCGCTATTTTGCTGCCGCTGACATTCACGATGGATCCGACGTCCGCCATCGTGATGCTGTCCTGCATCTATTGGGGCGCGTTGTTCGGCGGCGCTATCACGTCGATATTGTTCAATATTCCGGGCGAGGCCTGGTCGGTCGCTACGACGTTCGATGGCTATCCGATGGCCCAGCAGGGAAAGGCAGCGGAAGCGCTCACTGCAGCCTTTACGTCTTCCTTCATCGGCTCGCTGTTTGCCGTGTTGCTGATCACGTTCCTCGCCCCGGGGATTGCGTCTTTTGCGCTGAGGTTCGGACCGCCTGAATTCTTTGCGGTTTACCTGCTCACCTTCTGCTCGTTCGTTGGCCTGGGCCGCGAGGCGAAGCACAAGACCATCATATCGATGGCGCTCGGCCTGCTGCTTGCGGGCGTCGGCATGGATACCGTCTCCGGGCAGTTGCGCATGACGTTCGGCTTGAGCGAATTGTTGCGCGGCATCAACTTCCTGGTCGCGGTGATCGGGCTGTTCGGCATCAGTGAAATTCTTCTCACCATGGAAGAGCGTCTTGCGCTGCGGGGGCACGCCGCGCGCATCAGCCTGCGGGTGCTGCTGAATGTCTGGAAGGATCTTCCGCGCTACTGGGTCACGCTGCTGCGATCTTCAATCATCGGGGCGTGGCTTGGCATTACGCCCGGCGGTGCGATCGCTGCTTCTTTCATGGGCTATAACCTCGCCAAACGTTTTTCCAAGGATCCCGAAAGCTTCGGCAAGGGCCGCATCGAAGGTGTGTTCGCGCCGGAAACGGCGGCGCACGCTTCAGGTACGGCGGCATTGCTACCGATGCTCGCGCTGGGAATTCCCGGCTCCGGCACGGCGGCCATCCTGCTCGGCGGGCTGATGGTGTGGGGGCTCAATCCCGGTCCATTGCTGTTCGTCGAACACAAGGACTTCGTCTGGGGTCTGATCGCCTCCATGTATCTCGGCAATATCGTGGGCCTGGTGATTGTTCTCACCACCGTGCCGATATTCGCTGCGATCCTGCGGGTGCCGTTCGCCGCCATCGCGCCGATGATTGTCGTATCATGCGCGATCGGCGCCTATGCGATCCAGAATGCGATGTTCGATATCTGGCTGATGTTGCTTTTCGGTGTTGTCGGCTATGTTTTCAAGAAAATCGGAATTCCGCTGGCGCCATTCACGCTTGCGCTGGTGCTCGGCAGCCGTGCGGAAGATGCATTCCGGCTGTCGATGATCGGATCGGGCGGTGACTTGCGGGTGTTCTGGTCGAACGCGCTGGTTGGTTCGATTACGACGCTTGCCATCGTGCTGCTGTTCTGGCCGGTGATTGCCAAAGCCGTTGGGCGCGTCGGCCAATTGGTGCAGCCGGCCAAGCGAACAAGCTGATCGGTGAGGTCTATTCCGCCGGGCCAGGTTCGGCTGCGGTTCCGCGACGTGTGGGCGCCGTCCGCCGTACTGTCGGCATCGCCAACCGCGCTAATGTCGGGATCACCAGCAGGCTGCAAATCGGCGACAGCAGCATGCCCCCGACGATGACGCAGGCGAGCGGTTGCTGCACCTGCGATCCGATGCCGGTGGAGATGGCTGCCGGCACGAGGCCTATACAGGCGGAAAGGCCGGTCATGAAAATTTGCCGCATGCGCGCTTGCGCAGCGCCGATGATGGCCTCTTCCTTGCCGTATCCTTCATCGAGACGGCGGCGGATATAAGAAACAAGCAGGATGCCGTCCATGGCCGACACGCCGAACAAGGAGATGAATCCGACGGCAGCCGATACGCTGGCGTTCAATCCAAACAAATAGAGGCCGAGAATTCCGCCGCAGGCAGCGAACGGAATGCCGGACAACGCCAGCAGACTGTCGCGTATAGAATTGAACAGGCTGTAGAGCAGCATGATGATCAGCAGCAGGCTGAGCGGAATGATGACCGCGAGGCGTTTCTTGGCTTCGACGAGCGCTCCGAACTCGCCGGACCATTCCAGCCGGTAACCTTCTTTCAATTCCACGTTCTTGGCGATGCGCGCTTGTGCGTCGGCGACCGTCGACCCTAGGTCGCGGCCGCGGACGCTATATTTAATCGGCACGAAACGCTCGGTGTTTTGCCGGTAGATGTAGGCCGCTCCCGTTTCCAGCCGCACTTCGGCGACGTCGCCGAGCGCAATGTAAGCGGTCGGCGATTTCGGATCCGAATTCGGCAAGGCGACGGGGACCGAGCGAATGGCATCAATATTGTCGCGGTACTGAGGTGCCAGCCGCACCGTCAGCGGGAAATTCATCTCGCCTTGGTAGACGCGCGTGACTTCCTGGCCGCCGATTGCCGCTTGGACGACAGTGTTCATGTCGCTGACAGTAATGCCGTAGCGTGCAGCTTTTGCGCGATCGACCTGGATCACCAAATTGGGTTGACCGAGCAGGTTGAACGCGCCCGCGTCAGCGACACCGGGAACTTTCGCCAGTTCGTTTTGCACCGCTTTCGACAAGCGTTCGAGTTCAGTCAGATCGCGGCCGAAGATTTTGACAGAATTTTCACCTTTTACGCCGGAGACGGCTTCTTCGATGTTGTCCTGAATGTATTGCGAAAAGTTGAAATCGATGCCGATGAACTCGCTTTCGAGCCGTGCCGCCATCTCCTTCACGAGCTTTGGCTTCGTCAGCCCGTTGGGCCATTCCTCAAACGGCTTGAGGGGTACGAAAAATTCGGCGACGAACGATCCATCGGGGTCGGTCGCATCTTCACCGCGGCCCTGTTCGGATACGACCGTCCGTACCGGCGGATAACTGGCGATCACCGCGCGGATTTTGTTGACGGTGTCCCGGCCTGCTTCGAGCGTAATCGTAGGCGGAAGCAAAGCACGGATCCAGAGATTGCCTTCTTCCAGCTTGGGGAGAAACTCGGTGCCAAGCCGCATCCCGAGACCGCCACAAACAACGAGGAAGGCGAGCGCAATCATCGCCGCGATACGCGCATTTTTTACCGCCAGCACGAGAACGGGCTGGTAGACGCTGCGGATGGCGCGAACGAGGAAAGTTTCAACCTCTTCCACCCGGTCCGGAAGCAGGAGCGACGACATCACCGGCGTTACGGTGAAGGTCGCAATCACCGCGCCGAGCAAGGCATAGGCGTATGTGCGCGACATCGGCCCGAATATCTGTCCTTCAACGCCTTGCATGGTGAAAAGCGGGAGGAACGCGGCGATCGTGATAATCACCGAAAAGAAGATCGGCTTGTCGACCTCGACCGCTGCGGCGAGAATCCGGTGCAACCGGTCGCCTCGGCTCGCGTCAGTCGGGTGACGCGACGAATGCTGGGCGAGGTGGCGGAAGATGTTCTCCACCATGATGACGGTACCGTCGACAATGATGCCGAGATCGATCGCGCCAACCGACAACAGGTTGGCGGAATCACCGCGCAGAACCGTAATGATGACGGCAAGAAATAACGCAACTGGAATCGTCGCGGAGACGATTAATGCGCAACGGAGGTTGCCCAAAAATATCCATTGAATGAGAAAGATCAGTGCGATGCCGAACAGCATATTGTGCATCACCGTGCGAACGGTGATGGCGACCAGATCGCCGCGGTCGTAATACGGCTCGATCTTGACGCCTGGCGGCAGGCTGCCGTCATTATTGATGCGATCGATAGCGGCTCGCACACGCGTCACAACATCCATGGTCCGCTCAAGCTTTTGCATCAGCACGATGCCGAACAGGATGTCGTCCTGGTTGTCGCGGCCGGCGATCCCCAGTCGCGGCGTGTAGCCAACTTGGTTGTGTGCGATATCGGACAGGACGACAGGAAGCCCGCCCTGGTGGCTCACGACGATATTGCTGATGTCGCTGATGGATCCAAGCGCGCCGACGCCGCGCACATTGACCGATTGTTCGCCAACCGCGATCGTGCGGCCGCCGACATTGGCGTTGCTGGTCGAAATTGCGTTGATGATCTGCGGTAAAGTCAGTCCGTAGGCCCGCATGCGGTCGAGGTCGATTTCGGCCTGATATTCCTTGGTTTTGCCGCCAAGCGGCGAGATGTCGGCGATGCCCGGGACGATGCGCAGCTTCCGCTCGACCACCCAATCCTGGATTGTCTTGAGTTGGATCAGGTCCATGCCGGGCGGACCTTTGAGCTGGTAGCGCAGAATTTCGCTGATGCCGCCGGCCGGTGAAATGACCGGCGTTACGGTCGCCGGCAGCGTCGCATCCTTCAGGCGGTTTGTGACTTGCTGGCGCACGAAATTGTAGTCGCGCCCATATTCGAATTGCAGCCGGATGAAACCGAGCGCGAACACTGTGTTCGAGCGGATGTACGTCAGGCCGGGCGTGCTGGCGACCACAATCTCCAGCGGAATCGTGACATAGCGCTCGACCTCCTCAGGCGACTGGCCGGGATATTGCGCGATGATTTCGATGATCGGCGGCGCCGGATCGGGGTAGGCTTCAACATTGAGCGACGTGAAGGCGACATAGCCCACACCGATAAATGCCGCGAAGGCGACCAGCGCCAGGGGCCGTCGCGACAGGCAAAAAGACATCAGGCTACGCAACATGGATGCGTCAGCTTCCCGCTGCAGCGCGGTCGACGAACAGGCTGCCTTTGCTCACAACGTTTTCACCTTGGCGCAGGCCGTCAATGACCTGGATCATATTTCCGTTGGATAGGCCGGTCTTGATGTCGCGCCGCTCGACCGACTTGTCGTCGCGCGCGATCCAGACGTGAGCGGTTTTGCCATCGTAGATGATGGCGTCTTGCGGAACGGCCAGCGAGTTATCTCCCTCGCCCGTGAGGATGGTTACGCTCGCAAACATTTCCGGACGAAGCAGATGCCGCGAATTGTCGATCGTCGCTCTGACCAGCAGACGCCGCGTTCCGGAATCGAACGAGGTTGCGACGAAAGAAATATTCGCAGGGAATATCTGGTTCGGATACGAGAGAACGGTGAAGTGGACTGCCTGGCCCACGTGCACGCTTGGTGCATCGGATTCACGCACGTAGGCGACCAGCCACACGGTGGAGAGATCGCCGATGACGAAGGTCGGGTCGCTCGCGCTGGTGTTCTGCGACGAGGTGTTGATGTATTGCCCTGGGCCGACCTTGCGCTGAATAACGGTGCCCGCAATCGGCGAGTAGATGGTCATTTGCGGACTGACCGCGCCCGTGTCGCTGAATTTCGTGATTTCCTCGTCGGTCATGCCGAGGATACGCAAACGGTTACGCATGACCTCAAGGGATGTCTGCGCGGAGCGTACGTCATTCTCGGTGGCACGCGTGGTCGCTTGCGAAGTTTGCAAGTCGCGCAGCGGGCCAGCGCGTGAATCAAAAAGCGTCTTGTTTTGTTGCTCGACGATCTTCGCAAGATCCAAAGCGGACCGGGCTTTGTTCAGGTTGGAAATGGCGGTAATAAAATCGTTCTGCGCCTGAACCATGTCCGGCGCCTCAACAGTGAAAAGGGGCTGTCCGGCTTTCACCATGTCGCCGGGCTTGGCGAGCAATTTGGTCACCCGGCCCGAATAGGGCGAGAACACCAACGTCGCGCGGTCTTCGTCGACGCTGATTTTGCCTTCTGTCAAATGCTCGGTTCGGAATACGACATCGCCAACCGGCACGATTGTCAGCGAGGCCCACTGCTTCGGCGCCGGATAGTACAGGGCGCCTTCGCGGTGGCCTTGAGTCACTGTTTCGGCTTCAGCAAGCTTGTCCGTGCCGGGCGCACGCGTCGTCGCGGCCACAGCAAGCCATGTTCCAATGATCGTGATCAGAGCGGCCGCGGCGATCGCGCCATTTCGCGTGTTCGCAAGCGGCCGCAG
>WNFM01165074.1_pt1 | contig 13859 bp, 13 predicted proteins | sample 5400271 | NCBI WGS metagenome assembly WNFM01 (sample SAMN13153352, study PRJNA577476) | soil metagenome | isolation source: 60 cm saprolite on Douglas fir-dominated hillslope | place: USA:California | collected 2013-09-17 | reverse complement strand
GGAGCATCCGGTGGGTTACGCCCCTGGCCATGCGGGCATATGAACCGCTCCAACGCCCGCTATTGCAGCATCTGCGGGGAACCTGCTCCACCTCCACCGACCATCACTCGTCGCGCAGAACAATAAACGACGTTACACTCCCATGATGTAGTAGCCGGCGTCAACAAAGAGAATTTCGCCGGTGATGGCGCGGGCGAGAGGACTGCATAGGAAGAGAGCTGCATCGCCCACCTCGCTCTGCTCGATATTGCGGCGCAGTGGAGCTGTTATTTCCATCTGATCGCGAAAACCCGTGAAGCCAGTAATGCTGCGCGCAGCAAGCGTGTTGAGCGGTCCAGCAGAAATTGCGTTGACGCGAATGTTGTGCTCACCCAGTTCAAAGGCCAGGTAGCGCACGTTACATTCAAGGGCCGCCTTGGCGACGGCCATGACGTTATACTTGGGCACGACGCGTTGGCTCGCCATGTAGGTAAGGGTCACAATGCTGCCGCCCCCCCGGGCCTGCATAAGCGGTTTAGCTCGCTTTGCCATGGCGATCAAGGAATAAGCGCTGATATCTAAAGCGGTAGTGAATCCTTCACGGGTAGTTTCTATAAAAGGATTCTCCAACTCTTGCCTGGGGGCGAAGGCGACGGAATGGATCAGAATGTCAAGCCCACCGGAGAATGCCTCGCCTGTCTGAGCGAAGGCGGCATCAAGCTGGTCATCCTGTTGAACGTCGCAGGGCATGACTAGAGTGCCAGGGATTTGTGCTGCCAGATCGCGCACATATTTTTCGACGCGATCCTGGTAGGTGAGAGCCAGGCGAGCGCCTTCCCTGGAGAGTGCTTGAGCGATGGCCCAGGCAATAGAGCGATGGTTCGCAACACCAAAAATAAGGGCTGTTTTTCCTTCTAGTAAGGGCATGAATTACTCCTCTCTGGTAAATATTCCTCACATTGCAGGATGTCTAGCGTTCGACAGGATAGCGTCGAGAAACCCAGCCATGCATACCGTTTGCCAGGTTATATACTTTTTTCAAGCCGATAAGCAGCGCAATTTCAGAAGCAGCAGCGCTGCGCTGGCCAACTGCGCAGGTAAAGATAACATCTGCATCTTCAGGCAGGTCCAACCCTTTAAGTGCTGCGCCAAATGCGTAAATACCATTGAGAGGAACTAATACAGCTCCAGGAATGTGGCCACGATCCCATTCATCCGGTTGACGCACATCGATGATATGGGCACCTGCTTCGATCATACGTTTGGCATCATCGGTTCCAACGGTAGTATAGGGAAAGGCTTCTTCTTCGTCAAATTTCTGCTCAGGCATTCTTGCTCTCCTCGCTATCATGCTGTTCCAGCCAGAGTCGTCCCAAAGTAGTGATGCTGACAATATATTCATCACCGACAAACGCCATGGTGACCAACCCCTGATCTTCCATGTCGCGAAAATCATCGGTAATTAAGATGTATCCAGGCACCATGCGCGCCAGGTCGCTTTCTGGCAGTTGTTTCCAGATCAGTAGTTCGCGCAGAACGGCTGCATACCTGGGGCTGCTATCATCAATTGCTCGCACAAGTACACTCCTCGAAAGAACTATGTAGTGAGCCAAGGTCTTAAAGTTATGCAGTCTGCCAATGTTGTTAGCAACAGTGTAACAAATCTAGCATTGCTGGGCAAGTGATGGGGAAGTCAGGGAAGGAATACTCGACGTCAACACGCATGTGTGCTAAAGTGTAAACAGACCTATCTTGAAGGAGGCGCAGTTTATGATGCCCGATCCCGGTCCCGACACATCCCAGCCAGGTATCAAGGCCAGCACGGTCATTCGCAATATTGGACAACTTGTTACCGTCGCGCAGCAGCCTATCCCTGGGGCTAACGGCCCGCTACAGGTTATTTCACATGCGGCATTAGCAGTGCGTCACGGTGTAATTGTCTGGATTGGTCCTGATAATGATGCAGAACCAATGTTCCAATCCAACTCGGCTGCTTCTACCGATGGTATCACCATCATTGATGCAGAAGGGGCAGTTGTCACGCCGGGGCTGGTCGACTCACACACACACCTGGTATTTGCTGGAGACCGCGCAGAGGAATTTCATCTTCGTCATGCGGGAATAAGCTACGGTGAGTTGCTCGCGCAAGGGCGAGGTATTTTAACTACCATGAATGCTACTCGCAGCGCAGATACAGATACTTTAGTGACGCTGGCAAAAGCGCGGCTTGATACGATGCGTGAGCATGGAACAACGACGGTTGAAGTGAAAACTGGCTACGGACTGGATAAAATTACTGAGGAAACTTGTTTACGCATTATCACTAACCTCAATGCACTCGGCGAGAGCGGCATCCACAAACTTGGCCACACACGTGTGGTGCCGACATTTCTTGGCGCACATACCATTCCTCCCGAGTACCGGGAGCGGCGCAGCGCTTATGTTGACCTGGTCGTTGAAGAGATGCTGCCGTCATTTGTGGGCCTGGCGCGTTTCTGCGACGTATTTTGTGAACGTGAGGCATTTACTCTAGAGGAGAGCCGCCGCATTCTGACACGAGCGAAAGACTTAGGTTACCAGCTCAAAATCCATGCTGACCAGCTAAGCCCATCCGGCGGAGCGAGACTCGCCGCAGAACTAGGCGCAGTTTCCGCTGATCATCTTGATTACGCCAGCGATGCCGACCTGGATGCTATGCGCGATGCAGGGGTTATAGCGACCCTTCTGCCGGGCTCTTGCTTTTCACTGCGCAGCCCCTATCCATCGGCACGGCGATTCATCGACCGTGGTTTGCACGTGGCCCTGGCAACCGATTTCAATCCTGGCACCTCCTACTGTGAAAATATGCAGATGATGATGGGGTTAGCGATGTCTTCTATGAATATGACGCTTGAGGAGGCGCTGATGGCGGCAACCATTAATGGCGCTCGCGCGCTCGCGCTTCACGATAAGATTGGCAGTGTGGAGGTAGGCAAACGCTGTGAACTGACCTTGTGGTCGATCAATGATTACCGCGAGATTGGTTATCATTTTGGTGTGAACCTGGTTCAATCTGTGTTAGTGAAGTGGTGAGCCATTCAGTCTCCAGAATTTGAAGAATGACGTTTCACGTGAAACATTTTTAAAGACGGAGATACCACATGTGAAGTATACAGTAGAGAGTCAGAATCAGTTCGTCGTTGACCTGCTAACAACGTTACGTAAAGAAAAGTTCAGCCCACGAGGCTGGTGGCATTTTATTGCCAGTTCCTGGGAAACGTCGTGGCATACAGCACAGGCTCATCCTTCGTTAAAACATTCCTGGGTACGTATTTCGTTATTTATCGGCACATTGGGGCTAGCTATTCTGATAGCCAGCTTGTTCTTCGAAGGGCCAGGTACGACTACGCGTCTCCTGCCGGGTTTCCTCTTCTGTGTTATATGGCAGCAGAGCGACCTGTTCTGGCATCTCGGCCTGAACCGGCAAGTGAAGACCGGCGAATTGTTACCAACGGTCGGCATTGCCAATACACTCACCTGGATGCGCGCATTGGGAGCTTCATTTCTCCTCGGAAGGCTGATCGGCGGGATTAGTACTCCTTCATGGTTAGCATTACTTGTCTTTTTTGGTGGGGTTGTGACCGATATCCTCGATGGGCAGGTCGCACGCTATACTCAAACGCAAAGTAAACTGGGGCAAATTGGCGATGGTGAGACGGATTTTTGCCTGTATTCAGCCATCGCAGTCATTTTGATCCAGAACAGCGTACTTCCCTTCTGGCTAGGAATGGTAATGCTGTCGCGCTTTTTGGTGCCCCTCTTTGTAGTAGTAGGGAGTTACTTTCTTTTTGCTCGTCCGATACGTTTCGGCTCAACCGTCTGGGGCAAGTATGCCGGGCTGGCGCAATGCATCTACTTCCTGGCACTGCTGGCTCCCATCCAACTAGCGATCATCACAAGATTTATCGATCTCCCTTTGCTCATCGTCACCCTTGTGCTATTGATTGTCGCACCTGTCGCTCAACTTGCAGAGCATGTAATGCCAGGTTCCAGGAGAGTACCTCCAGAAGGCACCTATTGAGGATCTACCGAAAATGCGGGACTTGTTAGCAGGGCGAGGTCAAGCCTCGCCCCTACATATTGAGGAGCACCGAGAGGTCTTCCCGACATACAGCACAATCGCAGTTATTTTCTACAATTGGCTGCCGACCGCCGAGGGGTTGCAGGATATGATCGATAATTGCCGACCAGAACTGGTATTTTGCTGCTAACTCACAGGTAGAGACGAAGCGCTCTATGAGATGTACGAGTGACTCATCCCAGGTACCTAAATCGACGAGCAATCTTTTGCTGCTAACCCACCACTTTTGCTGTATTTGATAGTGAAATTTAAGGAAGTCATTCAGGCCGACATGCATCACGAAAAGAGCTGCTGTGGGATCCGTTTTTAGATATCTTTCTACCTTGTCGTTTCCGTGAAAGAACATGAATTGTATAAATTGATGATCGGCCGCTGTGATTGCTTTTGGTCGTACCTGCCTGGCCATTTCGCGGATTTCCACCAGTGCGCCAGTTTTGTCGAAAACAATGATTGATTCCGCGATCAGGGGAATGCGTTCGCCCTTTTCAATCTCGTTGTCGGTGAACGTTTTCAATTGCTGGAGGGAGTTGAAAGTGACATCAAGCTTTACGCTGTTAATCACAGGGTGGTTAATATTGTTGCAGAAATTATGCTCGTTGACGGCAACCTGGACATCAAGATCACTATGCTCTGTCGCCTCGCCTCGCGCAAGCGATCCAAAGATGAAAGCTCCGATGTACCTCTCGTATTGTTCAAGTTGTTTGATGTAATAATAAGCTGGCTGGAAGCGTTCTGGAATAGTGAGTGGTGTTTCTAACATAATACTTCTCCTGAACATTCATTTGCAGAGTTGCATGGCATCAGTATATAGCAGATACATCTTTGACCGCTGCATGCCCTCTCGTAAGCGGGGTGCAGTAACTTCCATTACAATGAACTGTTATGTTTCACGTGAAACATTGCTGGTCTCATTCCCCTCTGGTGATTACCCATAAGTCGGCAATAGATCCTTCGCTGCGCTCAGGATGACCATCGAAAGGCTGTCATCCTGAGCGCAGCGAAGGATCTGCGGGGTGCATTCGTCCAGCAGGCCTGACTCACGTCGCCTGAAGAACTTATGGGTAATCACCAGATTCCCCTGGCTTACACTACGCTCGTTAATCTGATACAATGCAAGACAAGAGGCATTGCAGCCAGAAAGGACAACTTCTAGGATGAAGACAGAACATATGCATCAACTTCCAGCCGACGTGACAATTGAGGGTAAAGAGCTATCGATAGCCCAGGTACTGGCAGTTGCTCGCTACTATGAGCCGGTTACATTGGGGGATGATTCTATTCAACGTATCCAGGCAGCCAGGGCAGTAATCGACACTATTGCTGCAGAAGATAGAATAGTTTATGGCATCACGACAGGTTTCGGGCACTTGAGCAGTGTGCATATTCCACACGAGCAGCAAGTAGAACTGCAATATAATTTGCTGCGCAGCACAGCAGCAGGTGTAGGAGAACCTCTGAGCGAAGAGGTGGTAAGAGCTATGATGCTGCTGTTAGCAGCAAGCCTCTCGCGCGGCAATTCTGGTGCGCGCATCGAGGTTATCCGGACCCTGCTGGGCATGCTCAATGGTGGAATCTATCCTGTCATTCCATCACGAGGCTCGGTAGGTGCAAGTGGCGACCTGGCACCGCTGGCACATCTCGCGCTGGTACTCGTCGGTGAGGGTGAGGCCTTCCATAATGGTCATCGTTGCAGCGGAGCCCAGGCACTGCAAGAAGTTGAGCTGGCGCCACTGCGCCTGCATGCAAAAGAAGGGCTGGCACTTGTCAATGGAACACACTTGATGGAGGCCATCGCGGTACTGGCACTCGCTGACGCGCAGACGCTTATAAGGACGGCAGAGGTTGCCTGTGCCATGAGTATTGAAGGATTGATGGGCAGCCACGTGCCCCTGGATCCGCGCATTCACCAGGTACGGGGACAGCGTGGGCAACAAATCAGCGCCGCTCGACTACTCAAGCTGGTGAGTGACAGCGAAATTAACGATAGTCATCGCAATTGCGCACGAGTACAGGATCCTTACACACTGCGCTGCGCGCCTCAGGTCTTTGGGGCCGTGCGCGACGCTTTGGAGTATTGTGCCGACATCTTTGAGCGAGAGTTGAGCGCGGTAACAGATAATCCGCTCGTTTTCCCTGATGATGGTGCGGTTCTGAGTGGAGGCAACTTCCATGGTCAGCCGTTGGCGCTGGCATTGGATGTGATGGCTATCTCCCTGGCACAACTGGCGAGTTTTTCTGAGCGGCGCACCTACAGTCTGATGGGGCCGCACGAATGGGATGAAGGCGGCGCTCCACTCTTCCTGACACCAAATCCAGGTCTGAATTCCGGTTTCATGGTTGCCCAATACGTGGCGGCAGCGCTGGTCAACGAGATCAAAGTGCTGGCACACCCGGCAAGCATCGACTCTATTCCAACTAGCGCGGGTATGGAGGATTTTGTCAGTATGGGTGTCACCAGCGCACATAAGGCGCGACAAATTGTGGAACAGGCGCAGCAGGTCATCGCTATCGAGATGTTGTGTGCAGCACAGATGCTGGATTTCCGTAAACCATTGAAACCCGGTGCGGGTGTCCAGAAGGCATACGAACTGGTACGTTCTTACGTGTCAAAACTAGAGAATGACCGGGTGTTAGCGCCTGACATTGCAAAGATTACAGAAGCAATAAAAGAGGGTGTGTTCGATGTAATGGGGTAATGTTCCACGTGAAACATTACCCCATTACATCGCCACCATCTACTAGCAATACCTGGCCGGTGATAAACGAGGCGGCGGGTGAGGCGAGGAACAGTGCAGCTTCTACGATATCGCCAGGCGTTCCCCAACGTTTCATGGGTATGCCTTGCTCCACCCGTTTGCGGAAGGACTCGGAGCGACTCAGCGACCATTCATTCTCGATTGCTCCCGGCGCAATGCAATTGACGCGCACGCGCGGGGCAAGTTCTTGCGCCAGGCAGCGCGTCAAGGAGATGATTGCTCCTTTGCTCATGGCATACAATTGACTGGCAAGGCCGGGAGCACCATCCAGGGCATGATCCCAACCAATAGTAAGAATGGAGCCACCAGTGTTGATATAGGCTGCTACATCTCGACTGCAGCGCCACGTCCCTCGCACATCGACGGCCATGAGACGTTCGAAAGCCTCCTCCTCGCTTAATCCCCGTATCTCTTCGCTATTGGCGCTTGCCCCGGCATTATTGATCCAGACGTCGATAGAGTTCAGCTTCTCTCTTGCCTGCACGACAAGACGTGCTGCCTCACCCTGCCTACTCAGGTCGGCCTGTGCCAGCATTGCCTGGCCATGCGCAGCTTCGATCTGGCGCACCACCTCTTCAGCTTGCTGCCGGGCATGCCCGTAATGGACGAGAACGGTCGCCCCCTGGGCCGCAAACCCCAGCGCAAGTGCATGGCCAATACCACGGCCTGCGCCGGTGACAACGATATTCTTACCCTGAAACATAGTGTTTTCTCCAAGAAAATGTTTCACGTGAAACGTTGAGGAGTGCCTTATACTGTATGATTGCTTGTAGTCGTTTGTACCCATATGCTACACTTCTAGTACAGCCTAGTCAATGGGGACTAAGCTCCTTCTCTAGAGAGGACGCGCCATGTTGGGCGCAAACGAAGGGAGTACCATGGTGATTACCCACAAAAACTATGTGGACTCGCCCAGTTCTTCTGCCATAGAAATCCAGGAACAGCGCAACAAACTCAGGCTTCTACGACATCAATTACTACTTCACTACCGGCCAACCCTCCAGCAAGGCGCTGGACCAATTCGCGTGATGGCACGTATGGTAGCAGAGCTTGAACGACAGTGCCAGGAGCAAGGTATTGCTCAAGAGATCGTACAATCTGAGCTTGTAAATCGCACTATTGGTGACATCAACCTACGTCTGGTCACCGAATGCGAGGGCGAAGCAGGTGGTTCTGGAGACTATCGTATGCTTGCCGAGGAATTGGGCATCGCACTGCCAGGTGAAAATATAAATGGCTATATTGCTCCAGGCACCACTTACCTCTGGCTGCGCGATCAAATGATGGATTGCGAGCGACTATTATTAAAGCATAACTTCGATTTACGCATATACGATATATTCGCTATTGGCAACCCAATCCTGCGGAGCTGGCTTGCCGAGGAGATGAAACAGTGGGGTTTGTCGGTAACTACCGAGCAGGTACACCTGGGCCTGGGCGCCATGGATAGCATCAATAAAGTGCTATGTGGCCTCGCGCAAATGTACCGGGAACAACATGTTGGTGAAGTTGGCATACTGTTTCCCGAGCCCGGCTTTGCCGTTCCTGAATGGCAAGCAAGGTCGTTTGGCTACCGTTTGCACAATTACCTCACGCTTGAGGAGAATCACTTTAAACTGACTGCTCTGGAACTCGACCGGCTGCTTGCAAACAATCCCGCTATTCGCGTCATCTACCTCACAGTCACAAATAACCCTACCACCTTCGCTTACTCGCCCGATGAACTCAATGCTATTCATGCAGTACTGCGCGCATATCGCAAGGTGGGAAAAGAAGTATTCATTCTTGCCGACCTCGCTTATATCGGTACCGGCAAACCGGAAGAGGATCACGCGCGTATGGCGACCTTTGCACAGCCCGACGTGTTAGAGCACACCATCTTTGTCAGCAGTTTTTCCAAAACCTACACACTGACAGGAGAGCGCTTTGGTTGGGTTACTGCGGGTAATCCCGCGGTTGCTGCGGCCATTGCTCCCGGCTGGTCAAACACTATGGCTTCGTTACCAGCGGAATGGCAATTACGTTTCATGGCATATATGCGCCTGATGCAGGCTTGTCCGTGGCTGAACGAAAAGCTGCGAGCACTTTACCGCCTGCGACGCCAACGTTTCACGGCGCAATTGCGCTCTATCGATGAAGATTTACACCTGTTCGAGCAGATTTACATCGATGATGATGCCACCGTCTATAACTGGAGTAAGCTCCGTCCAGGAGAAGATGCATTCTCTTTGTTCGAGAAGACAGGCATTGCCGGTGTGCCTGGCTCTGGCTTTGGGTATACAGACGAGTATGTCCGTTTCTCAATAGGGGTGATCCCTGTAGTACCAGAGGTTTCTTCGCGGCTTGACCATCCACTGAGCAGGTGATAGTCTATATGCAGGGTCACGAAGTGGAACATTTACGAGGCGTGGAGATGAAGGTATGTTTCACGTGAAACATACCTTCATCTCGTTTTTCCTCTTTTAAGAGATTGATAGCGTAAAGGAGATCATCGATATGGCAACTCGCGTAGGCATCAACGGTTTTGGGCGCATCGGGCGACAGTCGATGAAAGCGATGCTAGAGCGCCACCCGCAAGAACTCGAAGTCGTCGCTGTCAACGATTTGACGGATACTAAAACCAATGCTCACCTTTTGAAATATGATTCCACCTATGGCCGTTTCCCGGGTGAGGTTGAGACAACGGCCGATTCTCTTATTGTTAATGGGCACAAGATCAAGGTGCTTTCACTGCGTGACCCGGGCGAGATACCTTGGGGCGAACTGGGCGTAGAGATCGTGATCGAGTCCGTAGGTATTTTCACCGATGCAGATAAGGCAGCGGCCCACCTGCGTGGTGGCGCCAAGAAAGTCATCATCTCGGCCCCGGCGAAAGGCGAAGACCTTACGATGGTGCTGGGCGTCAATGAACAGATGTATGATCCCGCGAAGCACAACATTATTTCTAATGCTTCCTGCACTACCAACTGCCTAGCTCCGACTGCAAAGGTTCTCAATGATAACTTCGGCATCGAACGCGGCTTGATGAACACCATCCATTCGTATACCAACGATCAGCGCATCCTGGACCAGGTACATAAAGACCTGCGCCGCGCTCGCACCGCTGGGGCCAACATCATACCTACGACGACAGGCGCAGCTCGCGCTCTCGCGCTTGTCATTCCCGAACTGAAGGGGCGCTTCGATGGTATGTCGCTACGCGTACCTACTGTCACCGTCTCAGTGGTAGATTTCGTAGCGAATGTACGCAAGGAAGCCAGCAGAGAATCCGTCAATGAGGCTTTCAAACAGGCTGCGGCTGGTCCATTGAATGGTATCCTTGATTACACAGAGGAGCCCCTGGTCTCCACTGACTTCCGGGGCGACTCGCATTCTTCTATTGTGGACGGGCTCTCTACGATGGTTCTTGGTGGTAACATGGTCAAGGTTATCGCGTGGTACGACAACGAGTGGGGCTACTCCTGCCGCATTGCAGACCTCGCTGACTTCATTGCACAAAAAGGCCTGTAGCGATGAATAAAAAGACAGTCCGCGATATCGAAGTTGCCGGAAAGCGTGTATTGGTACGTGTCGACTTCAATGTGCCATTAGATGCAGACCGGCAGATCACCGATGATACACGTATCAAGGCAGCTCTACCTACCATACGTTACTTACTCGACAACGGAGCCGCTGTCGTCCTAATGTCGCACCTTGGGCGGCCTGATGGAAAGGTGGTTGAGCAGCTTCGCCTGGCGCCGGTGGGGAAACGCCTGAGTGAACTGCTGGGTAAGCATGTAGAGATGGCGGCAGAAAGTATCGGACCAGGAGTCGATGTACAGGCAAAAGCGCTGCAACCGGGGCAGGTATTGTTGCTGGAAAATCTCCGTTTTCACAAAGAAGAAGAGAAAAACGACCCTGACTTCGCCCGGCAACTCGCCTCGCTCGGCGACATCTATGTCAATGATGCTTTCGGCACGGCACATCGCGCTCATGCCTCGACAGAAGGAGTGACACGCTACCTGCCAGGTGTGGCGGGCTTCCTGATGGAAAAGGAGATCAATTTCCTGGGATCCCCTTTGCTGCTATCGTTGGTGGCGCCAAAGTTTCCGATAAGATAGCGGTGTTGGAGCGGCTCATCGGGATGGTTGATGTACTCCTGATCGGCGGTGGGATGGCAAATATTTTTCTCAAAGCGGAGGGCTACGAGATCGGGGACTCGCTCTTTGAAGCAGGTAAAGTGAAGGTTGCCAGCGATCTGATTGGGAAAGTAAGACAACGAGGATTAGAATTGCTACTGCCCAGTGATGTTGTGGTCGCAGATCGTTTCGCCACGGATGCAACCCACAAGGTTGTGGCACATGATCAGGTTCAGCCGGGATGGCGCATCCTGGATATAGGTCCTGCAACAGTGACGGCGTTCCGGGAAGCGCTAGCAGGGGCTCGGACGATTGTGTGGAACGGTACACTAGGAGTGGCAGAGATGCCTGCCTTTGCAAAAGGCACCGACGCAATCATAGAGATACTGGCTGAGCGCACAGCCGTCGGAGCAACGACTATCATCGGAGGTGGGGACTCGGCCGCGGCAGTGGATCATGCTGGTGCAGCGGATAAGATGACTCACGTCTCGACTGGAGGAGGGGCTTCGCTAGAATTTCTGGAAGGGCGCGTCCTCCCAGGAGTGGCAGCTTTAAAGGACAAAGAGTTATGACAATGCCAACTCGCACAGCCATCATTGCTGGTAACTGGAAGATGCACTATGGTCCCAGACAGGCCTCGCGTTTTGCTTTTGAGATCGTGCCCGAACTGGGGCAGCTAGTGCGACCATATTCTCACATATCTTGCATACTCTGCCCACCGGCCATTTCACTGGCGGCGGTAAGCGAAGTATTAGATGCCCAACTATTTCCGCGCATCGAATTAGGCGCACAGAATATGTACTACGAGGAGAAGGGAGCTTTTACCGGTGAGATTGCACCCACGATGGTACATGAACTGTGCAGTACGGTCATTCTCGGCCACTCGGAGCGCCGCACCCACTTCGGTGAAACCGACGAACTGGTGAATAAGAAGACGCTTGCGGCGCTCAACCATAGGTTACGTCCCATTGTGTGCATTGGTGAGCACGAGCAACAGCATGAGGCAGGCCAGACCGAGCAGGTGATTCGTTCACAGGTGCAGCATAGTCTCTCACATCTCCCGGAAAAGCAATCGCAAGAGGTTGTGATCGCCTATGAGCCAATCTGGGCTATCGGAACAGGCAAAGCCGCAACGCCCGAAGGAGCCGGTAAGGTGATCCATCTCATCCGTGAACTTTTTAGCGACGTGTATGGCACCGAGGCGGCAGCGGCACTGCGCATCCTCTACGGTGGTAGTGTGACCTCGGACAATATCAGCGAGTTTGTGGCTCACCCTGATATTGATGGAGCCCTGGTTGGAGGCGCAAGCATCAAGCCTGATTTTGTAGAGATTGTGCGCAAGACGATCGAAACAATGCAACGATAGCCATGTAACAGTGAAATTGTAACATCTATCTTGTTCTATATTTGGGATTTGTAAAACACCTGACTTTCTAATCTGCTGGCGATATTCAGTAGAAGGTAGTCAGATCTCGATTGTGATGAAGAGCCGCCGTCTCACGGCAGGAGCTTGTCGAGCGTGATTGGTAGATCGCGAACACGAATGCCGGTCGCGTTATAGACGGCATTCGCGATGGCAGCGGCGGTACCCACAATCCCGATCTCGCCAATTCCCTTCGCGCCCATCAGGCTGACGTGCGGATCGTCTTCATCGATCCAGGTCACATCGACCGTGCCAACATCGGCGTTCGTCGCGATGTGGTACCCTGCGAAGTCATGGTTCACGTAGTCACCGAAGCGAGGATCCAGGACGCTTTCCTCATGTAACGCCATCGATAGCCCCATCGTCATCCCACCGAGGAGTTGCGAACGGGCCGTCTTCGCGTTCATGATGCGGCCGACAGCGAAGACGCCGAGCAGCCGCGGGACGCGCACCTCGCCAGTGTCGATGTTCACGCGAACCTCCGCGAACTGCGCACCATAGGCGTGCATCGCGAAACGCTGCGCCTCGGGATTCTCCCCGACCTCGCCGGTTGCTTCGAGCCCTTCGGGGGGAACGACCCCGTCATACTCGTCGTGCAGGAGCGCGCGGAGCCTGCGAGCTGCATCGACGATCGCAGACCCCCATGATGTGGTTCCCATCGACCCTCCGGCGATCTGTGCATGCGGCAGCTTGCTGTCGCCAATCTCCAGATGCACGTGCTTCAACGGAACCTCAAGCGCATCCGCAGCGATCTGCGTCAGCACTGTCCAGGCCCCGGTACCGATATCAGAGGCATCGATGAGCACGATGTAATGCCCCTCGCTATTCACGCGCACGAGGGCCGTTGACGCTCTTCGACGTGCAGGATACGTCGACGAGGCGACGCCGGTCCCGATGAGCCACCTGCCCCCGGCGCGCATCCCGGGTCTCGGGTCGCGCTGCTGCCAGCCGAAGCGCTGCGCACCTTCCCGCAGGCACGCAACGAGGCCGCGACTACTAAATGGATGCCCCGTGTCGGGGTCGAGCTCGGGTTCGTTCTGGATGCGAAACTCGATTGGGTCAAGCCCGCATGCGATCGCCATCTCGTCCATGGCTGACTCAAGCGCGAACATCCCCGGACACTCGCCAGGTGCGCGCATAATCGTCGGCGGTGGAACATCGAGCCGTGCCAGTCGATGCGTGGTACGGCGGTTTGGTGCTGCATACATCATCCGCGTCGCAACGGCGGTCTGCTCTGCAAACTCGTGGATGGTCGAGGTCTGCTCGATGACGTCGTGCGCAATCGCTGTGAGCCGACCATTGCTGTCAGCGCCCAGACGAATGCGCTGGATCGTCGGGGTACGATAGCCGACAACCGCGAACATCTGCTGCCGTGTCAACGCGAATTTCACGGGCCGCGCCGCCACCTGTGCCGCCATCACAGTGAGAATTACATGTGGGTGGGTGAAGGCCTTGGAACCGAA
>WNFM01307232.1_pt2 | contig 13866 bp, 25 predicted proteins | sample 5400271 | NCBI WGS metagenome assembly WNFM01 (sample SAMN13153352, study PRJNA577476) | soil metagenome | isolation source: 60 cm saprolite on Douglas fir-dominated hillslope | place: USA:California | collected 2013-09-17 | reverse complement strand
CCCGCGATGGGCCTCAAGACGCGAAAGAACCCGCGGACGGATCGCTTCGTGATCAAGCCGCAGAAGAAGCGGGGTGGCAAGTCATGAGTCGTTCCGTCAAGAAGGGCCCCTTCGTCGAGGCCTCGTTGAAGAAGAAGATCGAGGCCCTGAACGCGCGCAACGAGAAGAAGGTCGTGAAGACCTGGTCGCGCGCGTCGGTGATCCTGCCGACGATGGTCGGCCACACGATCGCGGTCCACGACGGCCGCCGTCACGTTCCGGTGTTCATCACCGAGAACATGGTCGGCCACCGGCTCGGCGAATTCGCGGCCACGCGCACGTTCAAGGGGCACGGCCGCGGCGTCGCGGCGGAGACGGCCACGACCGTGAAGGCCGAGGCCTGATCGTGGAAGTGAAGGCGAGCGCCACGTTCCAGCGCGTCTCGCCGCGGAAGGCCCGGCTGGTGACAGATCTGATCACCGGGAAGACCGCGGAGGAGGCGATCTCGATCCTCGAGCACCTGCCCAAGGGCTCGGCGATCACGATCGGCCGCGTCGTGCGCTCCGCCGTCGCGAACGCGGAGAACAACTTCAACCTGACGCTCGAGAACCTCTACGTGAAGCGGGCGATGGCCGACGAGGGCCCGCGGATGAAGCGCGTGTGGATGCGTGGCCGGGGACGGCGAGACACCAAGCTGCACCGCACGTCGCACATCACCGTGATCGTGGAAGAGAAGGAGTAAGCAGTGGGCCAGAAAGTCCATCCGATCGGGTACCGGCTCGGATTCACGAAGACCTGGAACGCGAAGTGGTTCGCGGAGGCGAAGAACTACCGCATCCTCCTCAAGGAGGACATCGCCATCCGCTCGACCATCCGCGGCCGGCTGCGTGACGCCGCGATCGCGCGCATCGACATCGAGCGCTCGACGAACCAGGTGACCGTCACGATCCAGACCGCGAAGCCCGGCGTCGTCATCGGCAAGGGCGGCGCGAAGGTCGAGGAGCTCCGTCAGGCTCTCGGCAAGGCGACCGGCAAGGTCGTGAAGGTGAACATCTTCGAGATCCGCTACCCGGAGCTCGACGCGAACCTCATCGCCGAGAACGTCGCCCAGCAGCTCGAGCGGCGCGTGTCGTTCCGCAAGGTGCTGAAGCAGACGGTCTCGCGTTCGATGAAGGCCGGCGCGAAGGGCGTCCGCGTCGCGGTCGCCGGCCGCCTCGGCGGCGCCGAGATGTCGCGCCGTGAGTGGGAGCGCGAGGGTCGCGTCCCGCTGCACACCCTCCGCGCGGACATCGAGTTCGGCCGCGCGATCGCGAAGACGACGTACGGCACGATCGGCGTGAAGGCCTGGATCTACCGCGGCGACATCGAGCCGGCACCGCGTCAGGTCTCGCAGAACGCTCCGGCGGCCGCGGCGCGGCCGGCCGTGCTCGGCGCTCCCGCGGGCGGCGCGACCCAACCGGTCGCGGCGCCGATCCCGACGACCGGTCCGGCGGGTGCGGCCTAGATGCTGCAACCCAAGCGGCTGAAGCACCGGAAGTTCCAGCGCGGCCGCATGAAGGGCACCGCGTCGGGCGGCGCGTTCCTCGCGTTCGGCGACTACGCCCTTCAGGCGCAGGAGCCGTGCTGGATGACCGCGCGCCAGATCGAGTCCGCGCGCCGCGCGATCGTCCACCACCTGAAGCGCGGTGGAAAGGTCTGGATCCGGATCTTCCCCGACAAGCCGGTCACGAAGAAGCCCGCCGAGGTGCGGATGGGCTCGGGCAAGGGCGCGCCCGACCATTGGGTCGCGGTCGTCAAACCGGGTCGGATCCTGTTCGAGATCTCGGGCGTCGACGCGGCGCTCGCGAAAGAGGCCATGCGGCTCGCGTCGTACAAGCTGCCCATCAGAACGAAGTTCCTGAGCCGCGAAGGCATGGAGGGTGAGAGCAGTGCAACTGAAGGACATGCGGCGGCTGTCTGACACGGAGCTCGCGGATGAGCTCAAGGGCGCCAAGGAGGAGCTGTTCAACCTCCGGTTCCAGCTGGCGACGCGCCAGCTCAAGAACTACCGCGGCGTGCCCGCGGCGCGAAAGCGCATTGCCCGCGTGCTCACGGTGATGGACGAACGAAAGACTGAGGCGGCGAATGGCTGACAAGAAGACCACGGCGAAAAAGACGACGGCCACGGAGAAAGCGCCTGCGGCTGAAAAGAAGACCGTGGCGAAGAAGACCACGGCCGCCGTGAAAAAGACAACAGCTGCCCGGGGTGGAAGGGGCGAAGCCCCTGCGAAGAGCAGCAAGGCTGTCGCGGCCGCGGCTCCGAAGGCTGCCGCCCCGGTGGCGATCAAGCGCGCGCGCCCGCTGCGCCGCGCGCCCGCCGCGGCTGCGCAGGCCGACGGCCAGCTGTACTCGTGGCGGCGGTCCCGCCGCCGCACCCGGATCGGCCTCGTAAGCTCGGCGAAGCAGCCGCACACCGTGACGGTCGTCGTCGAGCGCATGCGCGAGCACCCGCTCTACAAGAAGGTCGTCCGGCTGCGGAAGAAGTACGCCGCCCACGACGCCGCGGGCGACGTGCGGGCGGGCGACCTCGTCCGCATCCAGGAGAGCCGTCCGTTCAGCGCGACGAAGCACTGGCAGGTCGTCGAGGTCCTCTCGCGTGCCGGCGAGGCCGGTGCCGCGGCGCCCCGCGTCGAGGACGTCGAGAAGCTCCTCGAGCAGGCCGAGGGCGTCGACACGATCCTCGCCCCGCAGCGTGAAGAGAAGCCCGAGCCGGTCGCGGAGGCGTCGCAGCAATGATCCGTCCGTACACCCGGGTCCGCTGCGCGGATAACACCGGAGCTCGCGAGCTCTCGGTGATCCGCGTGCTGGGGAGCTCGACGGGCACCAGCGCTTCGATCGGCGACGTGTTCATCGCCGCCGTGAAGCAGGCGATCCCGAACGCCCAGGTGAAGAAGGGCGATGTCGTGCGCGCGGTCGTCGTGCGCCAGACGAAGGAGATGCGGCGGGCCGACGGCTCGCTCATCCGATTCGACGACAACGCCGCCGTCCTCCTCACGCCGCAGAACCAGCCGCGTGGCACCCGCATCTTCGGACCGGTGGCCCGCGAGCTCCGCGAGCGGAACTTCATGAAGATCGTCTCGCTCGCGCCGGAGGTCCTCTGATGACGACGAAGATCAAGAAGGGGGACGAGGTGATCGTCCTCGGCGGGAAGGACCGCTACGACCGCGGCAAGGTGCAGGAAGTGCAGCCACGCAACGGGACCGTCACGGTCCTCGGCGTGAACACGGCCAAGCGCCACACGAAGGCGAACCCGGCCAAGAACATCAAGGGCGGGATCGTGGAGCAGCTCGTGCCGCTCCCGGTGGGGAAGGTCATGCTCGTCTGCCCGCACTGCAACAAGCCCGCGCGGGTCGGGTATCGCATCGAGAACGACACGAAAGAGCGCTTCTGCAAGAACTGCGGTCAAGCACTCGCGACGGAAGGGGCGGAATAAGTAGATGACGACCGAAGTCACGGCCCCCAAAGCCCCGCCGAAGACGTCGCCGTCGAAGCGCAAGACGACGACCGCGGCGCCGCAGGCGACCTCGAGCGGCGAGATGCCGCGCGTGCCGAGCTTCCTGCAGGAGCGGTACGAGAAGACGCTGAAGGACGAGCTGCGCAAGCAGTTCAGCTACGGCAACGTGATGCAGATCCCGCGGGTCGAGAAGGTCGTCCTGAACATCGGGATGGGCGAGTCCATCGGCAACGCGAAGACGATGGATGCCGCCGCGAACGACCTCTCGATCATCACCGGCCAGCGGCCGGTCGTGACGAAGTCGCGGAAGGCCATCTCGAACTTCCGGCTCCGCGTCGGCATGCCGATCGGGCTGAAGGTGACGCTGCGCGGTCCGCAGATGTGGCACTTCCTCGAGAAGCTCCTCACGGTCGCGCTCCCGCGCATCCGTGACTTCCAGGGCGTCCCGGAGCGGAGCTTCGACGGGCGCGGCAACTACTCGCTCGGTCTCAAGGAGCAACTCGTGTTCCCGGAGATCGAGTACGACAAGATCGACCGTCTGCGCGGGCTCGAGATCACGATCGTGACCACGGCGAAGACCGACGAAGAGGGGCGCGCGCTCCTCCGAGGTCTTGGCATGCCGTTCCGCACGGCGTCATAGAGAGGGAGCGATGGCCAAGAAGAGCCTCATCCTCAAGTCGGAGAAGACACCGAAGTTCAAGACGCAGGGCTACCACCGCTGCCAGGTGTGCGGCCGGCCCCGCTCCTACATGCGCAAGTTCGGTCTGTGCCGGATCTGCTTCCGCGAGCGCGCGCTCGTCGGCGAGCTGCCGGGCGTGACGAAATCGAGCTGGTGAGAACGAGATGACGAGTGAAGCAATGACGACCGCACCAGAGCCCCAGGCGCCCCGGCCCGAGCGGGCCGAGGGTGAGGCGCCGCGCCCGCGCCGGGTCATCGTGCCGAAGGCGCGCAGCCCCCGCGGCGTCGCGGTGAACGACCCGGTGGGCGACATGCTCACGCGGATCCGCAACGCGTCCGGCGCACGCCACGAGAACGTGATGATCCCGTCGAGTCGGGTGAAGATCGAGATCGCCCGCATCCTCAAGGCCGAGGGCTTCATCGCCGGTTACGGCACCGAAGCGGCGAGCGAGCGGAAGGCCACGAAGGAGAGCGAGGTGCTTCCCGCGGGGACGCAGCTCGTGGTGAAGCTCAAGTACATCGGCGGGAAGACCCCGGCCGTCGCGGGCATCCGCCGGATCAGCCGGCCCGGCCTGCGGGTCTACGCCCGCAAGACCGAGATGCCGCGGGTCCTCGGTGGCCTGGGCATCGCGATCGTGTCGACGTCGTCCGGGCTCATGACCGGCCGCGAGGCCGAGAAGAAGGCCCTCGGCGGCGAAGTTCTGGCGTACGTGTGGTGATGACCGAATGAGTCGCATCGGCAAGCTCCCGATCACGCTCCCGAAGGGCGTGGACGTCAAGGTGAACGGCCAGTCGGTCTCGGTGAAGGGACCGAAGGGCGAGCTCGCCCGCACCTTCCACGCGCTGGTCAAGGTCGATCAGGCGGACGGCACGCTCACGGTGACGCGGGCGAACGACACGCAGCTGGCCCGTGCGCTCCACGGCCTCAGCCGCTCGCTGCTCGCGAACATGGTCACGGGCGTCTCGGCCGGCTACGTCCGCGACCTCGAGATCAGCGGCACCGGCTACCGCGCGGTGCTGGCCGGCAAGAAGCTGCAGCTCGCGCTCGGCTTCTCGCACCCGATCGAGATCGACCCTCCGGCCGGCATCAGCTTCGCGACGGAGACGCCACAGAAGGTCCGCGTCTCCGGAGCGGACAAGGAAGTCGTCGGCGAGGTCGCCGCGAAGATCCGCGGGCTGCGCGTTCCCGACCCGTACAAGGCGAAGGGCGTGAAGTACGCGGGCGAATACATCCGTCGCAAGGCAGGCAAGGCCGGCAAGGTCGGCGCGAAGGCCTAGGGGAGGAGCGAGTTGGCATTCACCGAACGGGACGAAGCACGGCAGAAGCGGCACCGCCGCCTGCGGGCCCGCATCGCGGGTACCGCGGACCGGCCGCGCCTCGCCGTCTACCGCTCGCTCAACCAGATCTACGCGCAGGTCATCGATGACCGCAACGGGCGCACGCTCGCGGCCGCATCCTCCCTCGAGGGAAAGGCCGCCAAGGCGAAGAAGTCCGACGCGGCGAAGGCCGTCGGGACGAAGATCGCCGAGAAGGCCAAGGCCGCGGGCATCGAAGAGGTCATCTTCGATCGCGGTGGCTACCGCTACCACGGTCGCGTGAAGGCGCTCGCCGACGCGGCACGGTCGAATGGATTGAGGTTCTAAATGGCACGGATCGAAGCGAACCGGCTCGAGCTCACCGAACGGGTGGTCCAGATCAACCGCGTGTCCAAGGTCGTCAAGGGTGGACGGCGGTTCAGCTTCTCGGCCATCGTCGTCGTCGGTGATGGCCGCGGTCACGTCGGCGCGGGCCTCGGGAAGGCCGATGAGGTCCCCGAGGCGATCAAGAAGGGCGTCGAGGACGCGAAGAAGCACCTCATGCTCGTCCCGCTCGTCGACCGCACGATCCCGCACCCGGTCACTGCCGACTTCGGCGCGGCGAAGGTCCTCCTCCGCCCGGCGTCGAAGGGCACCGGCGTCATCGCCGGCGGATCGGTGCGCGCGGTCGTCGAGTCCGCGGGCATCCACGACATCCTGTCGAAGTCGCTCGGCAGCACGAATCCGGTGAACGTCGTCATGGCGACGATGGAGGCGCTCGGCGCGCTCCGCTCCGCCGACGCGGTCGCGGACGCGCGTGGCCTCGAGCGCCGCAAGCGTCCGACCGAAGAGCCGGTCGCCGTCTCATGAGCCGGATCGAGATCCACCAGCACAAGAGCGCGATCGGCGAGAAGCAGGCCGCGAAGGGGACGCTGCAGGCGCTCGGCCTCAAGCGGACCGGCGCGCGCGTCTCGCACGAGGACACCCCCGCGCTCCGCGGGATGCTGCGCAAGGTCGCGCATCTCGTCGAGGTCGGGGAAGGGAAGGCCGCCCGATGAAGACCCACGACCTCAAGCCGCAGCGCGGCTCACGTCACAGCACCCGTCGCGTCGGCCGCGGCACCGCCGCCGGCCAGGGCAAGACCGCCGGCAAGGGCACGAAGGGTCAGCTCGCGCGGAGCGGCCCGGGCCTCCCGGCCTGGTTCGAGGGCGGACAGATGCCGCTGCACATGCGCCTGCCGAAGCTCCGCGGATTCAAGAACCGGCAGCGCGTGGACTTCGTCGCGCTGAACGTCGGCCAGCTGAAGACCTACGCCGTCAATGGCAAGGTCTCGCCGGACACGCTCGCCACGAAGGGCCTCATCCAGCCGCTCTCGAAGGTCAAGCTCCTCGCGAACGGCGTCATCACGACGAAGCTCGAAGTGCACGCGCACCGGGTGTCGGTGGCGGCCAGGCAGAAGATCGAGGCCGCGGGCGGCACGGTCGTGCTCATCGACGCGGGAAACAGCTAGCGGGTGAAGGTCCTCGAGACATTCCGCGATGCCTTCCGGGCGCCGGACCTCCGCGCGAAGATCCTGTTCACCCTCGCGATGCTCTTGGTATTCCGGTTCCTCGCGCACGTTCCGCTCCCGGGCGTCGACCAGACCCAGCTCGCGTCGATCCTCCAGAACAACCAGCTGCTGAGTCTGCTCGACCTCTTCTCCGGCGGCGGGCTCTCGCGATTCAGCGTCGTCGCGCTCGGCGTGAACCCCTACATCAACGCGTCGATCATCATGACCCTGCTCAACGAGGGCGAGTACGGGCGGAACAAGATCAACTCCTACACCCGGATGCTCACGGTGCCGCTCGCGCTGCTCCAGGGCGTCGGCGTGTGCGTGTTCATGCAGCGGTCCGGCGTGCTCGCGGACTTCGGGCCGTCGAACATCGGCCTGACGCTCGCGATCCTCGCGACCCTGACCGCCGGCACCCTGATCCTCATGTGGCTCGGTGAGCTCATCAGCGAGCGGGGCATCGGCAACGGCATCAGCTTCATCATCTTCGCCGGCATCGTTGGCCGGCTGCCCACGACGGTGAGTCAGACCCTCGCCGTGCAGACGAACTATTTCGCCCTCGCGATCTACGCCGTCATCGCGGTGCTCGTGATCGCGGCGATCGTGTTCATCCAGGAGGGGCAGCGCCGCGTACCGGTGCAGTACGCGAAGCGCGTGCGCGGAACGCGGATGTATTCGGGCGGCGCGACGCACATCCCGCTGCGCGTCAACAGCGCCGGCGTGATCCCGATCATCTTCGCGATCTCGATCCTCCTGCTCCCGAGCCAGGTGGCGCAGTACTTCACGAACAGCGACACCGAATGGCTGAAGAACCTCGCGACCGGCATCGTGAACGCGTTCCAGAACACGGTGCTCTACAACGGCGCCTACTTCGTGCTCGTCGTCGCGTTCACCTTCTTCTACACCGCGTTCACGTTCGTCCCGAACGACGTTGCCGACAACATCAAGCGGTACGGCGGGTTCATCCCGGGCATCCGTCCGGGCCGGCCGACCGCGGAGTTCCTCGGTCGGGTCGTCACGCGCATCACGATCGCCGGCGCACTGTTCCTCGGGATCGTCGCGGTCATGCCCACGCTCATCGGTGATCTCACCGGCGTGCAGACGCTCCGTCTCGGAGGCACGAGCATCCTCATCGTCGTCGGCGTGGTGGTCGAGACGATGAAGCAGCTCGAGGCTCAGCTCCTCATGCGTAGCTACGAGGGCTTCATTCGGTGATGGCCGAGCCCCAGGTCACTGCCCGCCGCACGGCCACGCCGGCGCACGACCTCGTGTTCATGGGCCCGCCTGGCGCCGGCAAAGGGACGCAGGCCGCGCTCCTCAAGGAGACGACGGGCTGGACGCACCTCTCCACCGGCGATCTGTTCCGTCAACACCTGCGCCTCGGCACCGACCTTGGGCGACTCGCCCGCATGTACATCGACAAAGGCGAGTACGTGCCCGACGACGTCACGGTGGGCATGGTCCGCGACTTCATCCGCGAGCGTCCGCTTGACGAGCGCGTGATGTTCGATGGGTTCCCACGCACGGTCGCGCAGGCGATCGAGCTCGACCGGCTCCTCGAGGACAAGGGCCGGCGCATCGGTCGGGTGCTGATGCTCGAGGTGCCGCGCGAGGAGCTCGAGCGGCGGATGCTCAACCGCGCGAAGCGCGAGGGACGGTCCGACGACACGCCCGACGTCATCACGCGCCGCTTCGACGTCTATGAGGAGCAGACCCGCCCCGTCCTCGAGCACTACGAAAAGCGCGGGCTCGTGCGGCGCGTGCCGGCCACCGGATCGGTCGAGGACGTGAACGCACGGCTGCGCGAGGCGGCCCGCTGATGGTCACGCTCAAGACGGCCGAGCAGATCGCGAAGATGCGCGAGGCGGGGAAGATCGTCGCGGCGATGCTCGCGGCCACGCGCGACGCCGTGCGCCCCGGGGTCACGACCGCGGAGCTCGACGGGATCGCCGCCGACGTGCTCGCGCGAGCCGGCGCGAAGAGCTCGTTCCTCGGCTACTACGGCTACCCGGCGACGATCTGCACCTCCGTCAACGAGCAGATCGTCCACGGCATCCCGTCCAAGCGGAAGCTGAAAGAGGGCGACATCGTCGGCATCGACGCGGGCGCGATCGTGGACGGCTGGCACGCCGACGGGGCGATCACCGTGCCGGTCGGCCGCGTCTCGGCCCAGGCCGAGAAGCTCATCGCCGTGACCCGCGAGGCGCTCGTGCGAGGGATCGCGGCGGCGACGGTAGGGAACCGGCTCGGCGACATCGGAGCGGCGGTCCAGACGTTCGTCGAGAGCCAGGGCTTATCGGTCGTCCGCAACTACGTCGGCCACGGGATCGGGCGCGCGATGCACGAGGATCCCCAGGTCCCGAACTACGGCACCGCCGACCTCGGCCGGGTCATCAAAGAGGGTCTTTGCATCGCGATCGAGCCGATGGTGAACATCGGCGGCGTCGCGACGCGGGTCCTCGACGATCACTGGACCGTGGTGACCGAGGATGGCAGCCTGTCGGCGCACTTCGAGCACACCCTCGCCTGCCTGCCCGATGGTCCCGTCGTGCTGACGAGGGCCGAGAACAGGGCCTTTGAAGGGGGCTCGGCCGAGGCCGGCAAAGCCGGGCTCGGCCGCACGAAAGACGCGGTGAAGGCATGACCGGCCCTTGCTCAAATCGTGCGGTTTTGGTACATTTTTGCTTCCCGCGGCTCACTGCCTGGGAGCACTTTGCGTCAGGAGCACATGGCCAGCAGTAAGCCGAGCAACAAGGACGTCATCGAGGTGGAGGGCACGGTCTCCGAGGCCCTTCCCAACGCGATGTTCAAGGTAGAGCTCCAGAACGGCCATGCGGTCCTCGCGCACATCTCGGGGAAGATGCGGATGAACTTCATCCGGGTCGTTCCGGGCGACAAGGTCCTCGTGGAGCTGTCGCCATACGACCTCAAGCGGGGTCGGATCACGCGAAGGGTGAGGTACTAAGTGAAGGTCCAAGCGAGCGTCAAGAAGCGTTGCGACAAGTGCAAGATCATTCGGCGCGATGGCGTGAACCGCGTCATCTGCTCCGAGCCGAAGCACAAGCAGCGGCAGGGATAGGGGAGACAGATGGCTCGGATCGCCGGCGTCGATATCCCGCGCGAGAAACGCGTTGACGTGTCGCTGCGCTACATCTTCGGGGTCGGCCCGACGAACGCGCGAGCGATCCTCGACGAAGCCCGCGTGGACCACACGATCCGCGTCCGCGATCTCACCGAGGCCCAGGTCGCCAAGATCCGCGAGGTCATCGATCGCAAGTTCACCGTCGAGGGCGACCTCCGTCGCGAGGTCGCGCTGAACATCAAGCGCCTCCAGGAGATCGGCTCGTACCGCGGGCTGCGTCACCGCAAGGCGCTCCCGGTGCGTGGCCAGCGCACGCGCACGAACGCCCGCACGCGCCGCGGACCACGCAAGACCGTCGCTGGCAAGAAGAAAGCCGCCGCGAAGACCTAGTCGAGAAGCAGAAGGGACGAACGTGAGTCAGGAAAAGGCCGCCGCGAAGACCACGCCGGAGAAGCCGGCCCCGACCGAGGGGGGTGCGAAGCCCGCGCCGCGCCGCAAGCGCGAGAAGCGGACCGTGCCGCGTGGTGCCGCGCACATCAAGGCCTCGTTCAACAACACGATCGTCTCGCTCACCGATCCGCAGGGGAACGTGATCGCGTGGGCCTCCGCCGGCGCCTCCGGTTGGAAGGGCTCGCGCAAGAGCACGCCCTACGCGGCGCAGGTCACCGCGGAGAACGCGGCACGCAAGGCGATGGACCAGGGCCTCCGCACGATCGAGGTCTTCGTCCGTGGTCCGGGCGCCGGTCGCGAGGCCGCGATCCGCGCTCTCGAAGCGACCGGCCTCGAGGTCACCGCGATCACCGACGTCACACCCATCCCGCACAACGGCTGCCGCGCGCCGAAGCGGCGCCGGGTCTAGAGGAGAACGAATGGCTCGCTACACCGGTCCGGTCTGCCGGCTCTGCCGCCGCGAAGGCATGAAGCTCTACCTCAAGGGCGAGAAGTGCGTGACGAAGTGCACCTTCGAGAAGCGCAGCTCGCCGCCCGGCATGCACCAGCAGCGCCGGCGCAAGGTGTCCGACTTCGCGCTGCAGCTTCGTGAGAAGCAGAAGGCCCGCCGCATCTACGGCGTCCTCGAGAAGCAGATGAAGAACACCTTCGACAAGGCGACCGAGAAGCGCGGCGCGACCGGTGAGGTCCTCCTCGAGCTCCTCGAGGCGCGGCTCGACAACGTCGTCTACCGCTCGGGCTTCGCGAAGTCCCGCTCGCAGGCACGCCAGCTCGTGAGTCACGGGCACATCAGCGTGAACGGCAAGCGGACCTCGATCCCGAGCTACACGGTGAAGGCGAATGACACCGTCGCCGTGGTCGAGTCGTCGCGCGAGTCGCAGTACTTCAAGGACGTGCTCGCCTGGGCGAAGACCCAGACGCGCCCGGCGTGGCTCGAGGTCGACCCCGACACCTACACCGCGCGCATCGCATCCGACCCGAAGCGGGAACAGATCGAGGCGCAGGTCGATACGCAGCTCATCGTCGAGCACTATTCGCGCTGATCCCATAGCGATAGTCCCGCAGGAAGGAAACCGTCTGAATGTCCATCGTTGAACTGGAATACCCGAAGATCGAGCGTCTCGAGGGCGACGACCGCCACGCGCGGTTCTCCTGTGAGCCGCTGCCCGCCGGCTACGGCACCACGCTCGGCAACTCGCTCCGCCGCGTGCTGCTCTCGTCGCTCCCCGGCGCGGCCATCACCGCGGCACGCATCCGAGGCGTCTCGCATGAGTTCTCCACGATCCCGGGCGTCAAAGAGGACGTCGTGGAGATCGTGCTGAATCTGAAGAACGTCCGGCTCCGCTCGTTCGCCAACGAGCCCGTCACGCTCACGCTGGAGAAGACCGGCCCCGGTGAGGTCACTGCCGCCGACATCCAGACCACGAGCGAGATCGAGATCGTGAACCCCGAGGCGAAGATCGCGACCCTCGAGCCCGAGGCCTCCGTCTGGATGGAGCTCACGGTCGAGACCGGCCGCGGCTTCAGCTCCGGAGATAAGAAGGAGGGCCTCCCGATCGGCGTGATCCCGATCGACGCGCTTTTCTCTCCGGTCAAGCGCGTGAACTTCTCCGTCGAGAACACCCGTGTCGGTCAGGTCACCGACTATGACCGGCTCATCCTCGAGGTCTGGACCGATGGAACGACCCCGCCCGACGAAGCCGTCGCGCAGGGCTCGCAGATCCTGATCCAGCAGTTCTCGCTGTTCACCGGCCTCACGCGGTCGCAGGCGGCGCTCGCGCCGGCCCCGCGTACGAACGGCAGCTCGGTCCCGTCCGCGATCGCCGACATGCCGATCGAGGACCTCGACCTGCCGCAGCGCGCGTTCAACTCGTTGAAGCGCCACGGCATCACGAAGGTCGGGCAGCTGCTCCAGACGCCGGATGAGGAGCTGCTCCGCATGCGCAACTTCGGCAAGAAATCGCTCGACGAGATCAAGGAGCGCCTCGCCGCCCGTGGGCTCATCGAGGCCCCGGAGCCGAGCGCGGCGACCGAGACCTCGGAGGAGCAGCAGGCCGAGGACATCGAGGACACGACCGCGGACAACGAGCCGGTCGGCGACGAAGAGCGCTAGCGGATGCCGCATCAGGTCCACCAGCGGAAGTTCGGCCGGCAGACCGGGCATCGCAAGTCGATGCTCCGGAACCTGACCCTGTCCGTGCTCCGCTACGAATCCGTGAAGACCACCGAGGCGAAGGCCAAGGAGGTCCGGAAGTTCGTCGACGGGATGATCGTGCTCGGCAAGAACGGATCGCTCGTCGCGCGCCGCAAGGCGACCGGCTGGCTCCCGGAGCAGGAGATCGTCGAGAAGCTATTCACCGACCTTGCAGAGCGCTACGCGGACCGTCCGTCGGGATTCACCCGCACGACGCGCCTGCCGCGCCGGGTGGGGGATAGCGCGTCGATGATGCTCATCGAGCTCATGCCGGGCGTCGAGGAGAAGGCCGGGCCCGAGGCCGAGGCGAAGCCGCGCCGCCGTCTCGCGCTGCCGCGTCGCAAAACGACCGCGAAGGCCGAAGTCGCGGAGAAGCCGGCGACAAAGAAGACCGCAACGAAGTCCGTCGCGGCGAAGAAGAAGACCGTGAAGGCCACGGCCTAACGAACAGCTACCGAGCGCGCGTCGCCTACGACGGGACCGCATTCGCGGGATTCCAGATCCAGGACGGCGCGCGGACGGTGCAGGGCGAGCTGGAACGGGCGCTCGCGCAGATCTGTGACGAGCCGGTTCGCATCGCCGGCGCGGGACGGACCGATGCGGGGGTCCACGCGATCGGGCAGGTCATGAGCTTCCGGACGGCGAGCGCGCTGGACGGAGCGAAGCTGGGTCGGGGGGTCAACGCCCTCTTACCCTGGGACATCGCGGTCTCGGCGCTCGAGCCGTGCGGGGAGGAGTTCCACGCCCGGCACTCCGCGACGGGACGCACATATGAATACCGGCTTCGGATCGGATCGGACCGCGATCCGCTCGAGCGCTGGGCGTATCACCATCCGGCCGCGCTGCGGCTCGATGCGATGCGCGACGCCAGCGCGGCGCTCGTCGGACGCACCGACTTCGCGGCCTTCGCCAGTGGCGAGGGTGGCGTGCGGACGGTGCGGCGAGCGGAGTGGGCCCTGGAGGGCGAGCTCCTCCGGTTCGAGATCGAGGCCGACGCGTTCCTCCGGGGCATGGTCCGCGCGATCGTGGGGACCCTGCTCTGGGTGGGAAGCGGAAAGATCGGCGTCGAGCGGTTCGGCGAGGTCGTGCGATCGAAGGATCGCGCGCTGGCCGGGCCGAGCGCACCGGCGAAGGGCCTGTGTCT
>WNFM01046424.1_pt1 | contig 13868 bp, 13 predicted proteins | sample 5400271 | NCBI WGS metagenome assembly WNFM01 (sample SAMN13153352, study PRJNA577476) | soil metagenome | isolation source: 60 cm saprolite on Douglas fir-dominated hillslope | place: USA:California | collected 2013-09-17 | reverse complement strand
GAGTCCGAGCGCCGCCATGCTGGCGCCTGAAACCACAATCGCGGTCGCCAGGCTCGTTGCCCAGCCAAGCACACCGAACACGACCATCCCCGTCGCCCCACCAGCGAGGTCCCGGCGGGCGCTCGTCGTCAGCACGCGAGCGATCCGCTGGGGTTGATCGAGCTCGTCGGTGATCCACGCGACATCGGCGCCGGTCATCACCATGCCGGCGGCCAGAAACAGGTGCCCGATCACGAGCGGCCACTTGCGGCCGATCGCGTCGGCCCAGACGCCGGTAGGGATATCCGCCAGCGCCAATGTGGCCGACACGACCGTGCCGAGCAAGACGATCTGGGAGGCGGACAAATGCGCATCGACCACGAAATAGAGGCCGGACGTAAACACATAGCCCCGGTGGAACACCACGCGCAGATATGTCCACCGCAAGAATGTCTTCACGACCTGCATAGTTCTCTCTTCTACTCTTCACTCAAGAGCGTTGCAATCTGGCATGAAAAAACACAGATCTGAGTGCACACCCTAATTCTCAGCCCGAGCTGTCATTCGTCGAGGTTATTCGAAGTGGACCACCACTGGTGAGAGCTCGGAACCACCCTCGTCTGGGACTGCTTGAGATTCCTTTCGCTTGAGAACTCAACGACGTCCGATCCCCTCATGGGGCATATATCTCTTCGCTTCCAGGAAGCTTCTCTCTCAAAATCGGCTACGCCTGTCACTCCTTCAGGCCCCCCGTTCTGCTCTACTTGGTAATGCGGAACAGCCATCTGGCCGGGCATACCGGCAGTGGAAATTGGTGGAAGCAGCAATGTTTTTCACTCATCGCATACAGGAACCTTAGCCAGCTTTCCACCTCCGAGAAACGCGTCCATGGTGAGGGGTAGTGATCGGGGGAATATGGCCAAGCAGTTGCTCAAGGAGGAGGAGCCTTTGATGGAGCTTCCCATGTGGCGCGACGAAGTGGACCAACACTGGTGAGAGCGAGGCCGATGCCCGTCGGTTCCGTCAGATTCCTTTCAGCCCGCTCCCCAGCAGGCCTCATACGTTGATAACGGATTCAACCTCTCGATCACCTCATTTCCTCTTATGTGCCTGAGCCCAGATGGCAGAAGGCTTTGCCCCTCGATCGCTGAGTCGACCCCTTCGGTTCCGCCTTTTTCGCTCTCGAGAACCTTGCAGACAAGGTCGGCAGCACTCTCGCGCTTCAACACAGCATCCCTCGTCCAAGAGACACTCTCTTCCCAGCTCGACATTCGCTTCCCTTTTCTCCTTGATCAATCGCTTCTCAAAGTGCCTTTTTTGATCGGATGTACCAAGTAGCTAGCACAGCCGTTCTCAATCATCACTTCACTCAAGACGGTCCCGTCGGTATAGCCACTGATGTAAACCGTGACATCGTCAGAAGCCGTTTCTCGATGCGAGATGCATCTGCTCCCAGCGCAGGCATCCCCGAAAAGCAAAGAGGCGAGAAAGCCAACGAGACCTTATCCTATCTCAACTCCGTCGCCCGGGCCGAGCATAGCTCGAGCAGGGGCCCCGATGGGTCAAGGGATACTCGGCGCTGCGTTTTCTGCAGCGCCGTGAAGTAGCGTACATAGTTCTTCGTTCTCCTGATCCGCTTTTATCGATCGACTTCGTTGCCGCGCGGTCGTCACCCGCCGACATCATCATACCATGCCAGGGCCTGGGATATCGGCTCATCTGCGCCTGCAAATCCGACGGCCAATTGCCCGGGGGCAAGCGCTCTACGCGGGCCATCGCGTGGCGCATGGTATAATCCCACTAGAATGAGTGAATCCCCTTCAGGCTGGAACAAATTTGAGGAGAAAGCATGAATACCGCCCAGGTTCTCGTCGAATTGCTCAAGGAGTACAGGGTTAAATACATCTTCGGGGTTCCGGGCGATACCTCGATGGCGCTCTACGATGCGCTCTATGCAGCTCACGGCGAGATCACGCATGTGCTGGCGCGTGACGAGCGCGGAGCCTCGTTCATGGCCGATGCCTACGCCCGCCGGGCGTACAAACCGGGGGTCACGGAGGCCCCAAGCGGCGGTGGCGCAACCTACGTGGTGCCAGGGGTAGCCGAAGCCAATGGCTCTTCGGTCCCTCTGATCGTCTTCACCTCCGATGTGCCGATCACCGACGAGGGCAAGGGAACGCTCACGGCTATCGACCAGCAGCGTCTTTTAGAGGCTGCCACTAAGTGGAGCGCGGTGGTGAAACGCCCGCAGATGCTCCCCGATATCGTGCGTAAGGCCTTTCGCGCGGCCACCAGTGGCCGTGGAGGGGCAGTGCATGTCGTCCTTCCAGAAGACGTTCTGCACGAGGTGGTCCCTTCCCCGGCCATATACGCTCAGTCAGCCTGCTGCCGCTATCCCTCCTATCGCACGCAAGCCCCTCGCGCCTCGCTGGAAAGGATGCTTGATGCATTGGTGACGGCGCGGCGACCGGTGATTGTCGCGGGAGGCGGAGCGGTGCTTTCGGGGGCCTGGCAGGAGATTACGCGCGTCGCCGAGGTCCTGCACATTCCCGTTACCACGACCATCAACGGCAAGGGCAGCATTGATAAAACGCACGAGTGGAGCATCGGCGTGATCGGCGGCAACGGAGGGCGCCCCTACGCCAACCAGTTGCTGGCCGAGGCCGATTGCATCTGGTACCTGGGCACGAAGGTCAACTCGCTCGTCACCCTCAAAGGTGAGATTCCCTCACCTGGAAAAGCCGTGACCGTGCTCCAACTCGATGTCGATCCAACCGAACTGGGGAACAATGTGTCGGCGTCTCTCGCCGCCTGTGGCGACCTGAAGGAGTCGCTGGCGGCGTTCCTGGAAATCGTCAGCAGCCGCGCTATCAGCACCCCGGCACGCCAGTGGACGCCCCAGACGCTGGCCGAGCGGGCCGCGCCTTTCTGGTCAGAGGTGGCCGAGCGAGCGGCGTGCGCTGATATCCCGCTGGCGCCCCAGCGCGTGATCGACACTCTATGGCGGCGCACGACGGGCGACGTGGTGGTCGTCGCCGACCCCGGCACGATGACTCCGTTTACAGCGGCCCAGTTCCGCACCAGGCGCGGCGGGCGTTCCATCGTCATTCCCCGCGCTCACGGCGGGCTGGGCTATGCTCTCCCCGCGACGGTCGGCGCGGCATTCGCCAGGCCCTCCGAGCGCATCGTCGGCCTGGTGGGGGATGGCTCTTTCGGCATGTCGGGCATGGAACTGGCGACCATTGCCAGCCTGCGCCTGCCCATCACCATCATCTTGTTCAACAACGGCAGCTTTGGATGGATCAAGATGCTCCAGAAGTTGTACCACGGCGAGCGCTACCTGGGCGTCGATTTCACGAGCAAAATGGATGCCGTCGCCATCGCCGAGGCCTTTGGGATACGCGGTGTGCGCATCACCCATCCCGATCAACTAGACGCGGCCATCACCGGGGCCATACACAGCGATCAACCCACGTTCATTGATGTGCCGACGAAATCGGAGTTGGAAGAGGTCCCGCCGGTGCATGCCTGGCAGGCAGCTCTTCGGGAGGGAGGTACCTTGAAGCACCTCAGCAGGGGAGATAATGATGGCTCGACGGAGGCTTAAATTCTGGGGCTGGGGATATGAAGGGGAGGCCCTCACGCCTGACGAGATCAGGTGGTTGGAAGGTGCGTGGGCGAAACAGTTTCATGTGCGCCAGTTTGACCTGACACTCCCACCGACTGCTGAGGAGATTCAACTGCGCCCGTCTCGTCTGAGCGTTCCAGGCCCTCTGCAGGCAATTTGTACCACTGAACGCTACGAGCGTTTGCTGCACAGTTATGGAGCTTCCTTCCCCGACTCGGTGCGCATCTTCGCGCGCGACTTTGCCAATCCGCCAGATGCGGTTGCCTACCCGCGCCATGCGCAGGATGTGCTCGCGCTCCTGGATTGGTGCGGCGAGGCTGGCGCAGCCGTTATCCCTTTCGGGGGAGGCACCAGCGTGGTCGGCGGTGTGGAACCGCCGCCGGGCTCTCCGGCAGTCGTCACGGTGAATATGACGCGCATGAACCGGGTACTGGATATTGATCCCACGGCCCAGGTGGCCCTTATCCAGGCAGGCGCTCGCGGCCCTGAACTGGAGGAGCAACTGAAATCGAGCGGACTCACCCTGCGCTTCTTCCCCCAATCGTTCACTTTCTCCACGCTGGGGGGCTGGATCGCCACACGGGCCGGGGGACATTTCGCCACCCTCTATACCCACATTGATGACCTCGTCGAGGACCTGCAAGTGGTGACGCCGCGCGGTATGGTGGAGTCGCACCACTTTCCGGCGTCGGGTGCGGGGCCGGACCCGCAGCGCCTGTGGCTCGGCTCTGAGGGTATTCTGGGGATCATCACCCAGGCCTGGGTGCGCCTGCGCCCTCGACCCACCTACCGCGCCGCCACGACGGTGCGCTTTCCAGACTTTTTCAGGGCTGCCGAGGCGGTGCGCGCGATCTCGCAGGCCGGGCTGTATCCGGCCAACTGCCGCCTCCTTGATCCACTCGAGGCACTGACGAATATGGTGGGGGATGGGAAACTCGCGCTCCTGTTCCTGGCATTCGAATCCGCCGATCACCCTGTAGACGCATGGTTGCAACGTGCGCTTGAACTGTGCGCGGACTCTGGCGGGGAATACAGTGCTGAAGCGATCAACCAGCAGAGCGCGCACCGAAGCGGAGCTGCCGGGCAGTGGCGCGAGCGCTTTCTGCGCATGCCCCTCTTGCGCGAAGAGCTGACGGCGCGCGGCATCATCGCCGACACCTTTGAGACAGCTGTCACCTGGGAACAGTTCCCCTACCTCTATACTTCGGTCAAGGAGGCAACCGAACGAGCGGTGCGAGAGGCGACTGGGCAGGACGGGGTGGTCAGTTGCCGTTTGACCCATCTTTATCCAGATGGGCCGGCCGTCTACTTCACCTTTAGTGCTCTGGGCAACAAGTCGGCGCTGCTCGAACAATTCTGGACGATCAAAATCGCCGCGTCCGATGCGCTGATGAAAGCGGGTGGGACGATTACGCATCATCACGCCGTTGGGCGTGACCATCGGCGCTGGTATGACCAGGAACGTCCGGAACTCTTTGCCACGGCTTTGAGAGCAGTTAAAAGCGCGCTCGATCCCAGGTGGCTTCTCAATCCGGGAGTGCTCATCGATCCTCAAAGCGCTCCTCCAGATTAAAAGTGTTCAACATTCTTCAGGAAGGAAGATGACATGGGCTGTCTTGATATTCCCAACGAAACCGTCTTTACGATGGAGATGACGCCGATAAAGTTCGGGCCTGGCGCCACCGGTGAGGTGGCATATGACCTCAAGCGATTGGGAGTGAAGCATGCACTGATCGTTACCGATCACGGAGTTATGAAGTTGGGTCTACCAGAGCGCGTGCGCTCGCTCCTCCAAGAGGCAAACATACGCGCTGATATCTTCGATGATGTGCATGTCGAGCCGACGGATAAAGCGTTTGAGGCTATTGCCATGTTCGTACGCGGCCGCGACTATGATGGCTTCGTCGCCGTTGGCGGCGGCAGCTGCATTGATTCAGCGAAGGCAGCGAATCTCTTCACAAATTATCCGGCACCGGTGATAGACTATGTCAATAAGCCCATCGGTAAAGGTTTGCCTGTTCCAGGTCCCCTTAAGCCACTGTTAGCAATTCCCACGACCGCTGGCACCGGCAGCGAAACTACGGCAGTGGCAATCATGGATGTGCTCTCCCTCAAGGTGAAGACTGGCATCTCACACCGCTACCTGCGTCCCACTATGGCCATCATTGACCCGCTGAATACGGTGACGCTTCCACCCATGGCGACGACTTATCCGGGCTTCGACGTGCTTACCCACGCGCTCGAATCCTACACGAGCCGACCGTATAATGCCCGTCCGCAGCATAAACCGGATGAGCGTCCAGTCTACGTCGGAAGTAACCCCATTAGTGATATGTGGTGCGAGAAGGCGCTAGAATACCTGGGGCGCTATTTCCGCCGGGCTGTGCTCAATGGTATGGACGTGGAGGCGCGAACGCACATGGCGCTCGCAGCAACCTATGCCGGCATCGGCTTTGGCAACGCTGGTGTCCACGTACCCCACTCGATTGCCTACCCTATTGCAGGCCTGGTGAAAAGCTTTACTCCCCCGGACTATCCAGGGGGAGAGCCCATCATTCCACACGGCCTTTCGGTCGTCATCACAGCGCCACCCACGTTCCGCTGGACATATCCCGTCAATCCCGACCGTCACCTGCGTGCGGCACAATTGTTGGGAGGCGAAACGAGCGGGCTGTCCTCTGCTGAGATGCCTGAAGTACTTCCACGCACGTTACTCTCATTGATGCGTGACACTGGCATTGCCAATGGCCTGGCTGCTCTGGGTTATGGGCAGGCAGACGTACCCGCGCTCATTGACGGCACGCTCAAACAGCAGCGCCTGCTCGTCAACTGCCCGCGAGATGTCGGCGGCGGAGAACTGCGACAGATCATCACCGATAGTTTCCAATACTGGTAAGGTATACATCCTGGCCAGACAAATCGCCGAAGAGAGGGAAGTACTTATCCTGCACCAGCAGGGTTACTACGAGGAACGTATTATGGCAACTCGAATCGAGACCACCAGACACCCAGCCAAAACGGTTCGTTACCTTCGCGGGTACCCACTTGTCGGGAACTTACCCGACTTCACCAAAGACCGCCTGGGCCTCTTAGAGCGTATGGCGGGCGAAGACGACGTCTGCGGCATGCATTTTGGGCCATTTCCCGCTATCCTCTTCAACAAACCAGAGCACATCCAGAGCATCCTGGTCGAACATGCCTACGACTTCGACAAAGGTCTGGCCATCCATCATGTCTTTCGTCCCGTGATTGGGGATGGCATCTTCAGTAGCGAGGGCAATTTCCACCGTCACCAGCGCAAGCTGATGGCCCCACCTTTCCAGCCGCGCCATATTGCTGGCTATGCCGGCGTCATGGGACAGTATGGCGAGCACATCCAGCAGGGTTGGACCGATGGGGCCGTCATCGATGTCAATCGGCACATGACCAACCTCACGATGAGCGTCATCGGCAAAGCGCTCTTTGACGCCGACATCTTCACTGAAACCGACGAACTCGGTGCAGCCATGACCATCATCACCGAGTACGTGGCGCATGCGCTCTCGGCGCTCTTGCCGCCGCCATACCGTTGGCCTTTGCCACGCAATCTGCACATGCACAAAGCCGTCCAGGTCGTGCGCAGCCGTATGCAACGCTTCATTGACGAGCGGCGCACCAACCCGACAGAGCGCAGTGACTTCCTCTCCATCCTGCTGCAGGCCAGAGACGAAGATGGCAAACCCATGAGTGATGAGCAGCTAATGGCCGAGTGCGCGACCCTCTTTGGGGCCGGTCATGAAACGACCGCAACCGCTCTCTCCTGGACCTGGTACCTGCTCTGCCAGCATCCCGAGCATTATCAGAAGGTCCAACAGGAAGTCGATCGCCTCTTACAGGGCCGCACACCCACGTATGAAGACCTGGCCCGTTTGCCCTACTGCTTACAAGTCTTCAAGGAAGCCATGCGACTCTACCCCCCTGCCTATGCGTTCTCCAGGCGCGCAGTGCGCGATGTCGAGATTGACGGCTACCGCGTCCCCAAGGGCAGGGTCGTCCTGATAGCTCCTTACACCCTGCACCGCCGAGCGGAATACTTCCCGGACCCGGAGAGATTTGACCCCGAGCGCTTCACACCCGAACGGGATAAAGGGCTTCCTCGTTATGCGTACCTGCCTTTCGGCGCAGGCCCGCGCATCTGTATCGGGATGTACTTCGCCCTGATGGAGGGCCAGCTGCTGCTCGCCACGCTGGCCCAGCGGGTCAGCTTTTCCCTGGTTCCTGGCCAGAGCATCGAACCCGATCCAGTCCATCACCTGGCGTTGCGGCCCGCCGCTGCGCTCAATGTCGTGGTGAAGAAGAGATAATTCCTCTTTTTGAGCTTTTAGTTATTTTCGGTCAGGTGTCTTCGCATCGACTTGCATAATCCTGACGGGAGCGAACCCCGATGTCTGCTTAAAGATGCCCTCTTCCTTCCTGCAAAGACTGGGCATCCATAAGGGAAGTTACATCATGATACAATGAGAGAGTCTAGCACTTGTAGCAGAATGCGCTTCTGCTTTGATTATTTTCTGCAATCACCACAGGAGGTACACACGTATGACGGTCTCAGAGCTGATCCGCACCAAGCGCGCTGTTCGCCAGTTCACCGATGAACCCTTATCCGAAGAAGCGATCCGCTCGATCTTGAATGCTGGCAGGCGGGCGCAAAGCTCGAAGAATACACAGCCCTGGCACTTCATCGCGATACGCGACCGGGAAACTCTGCGACAACTCTCTCAATGCGGTGCCTATGCAGGACACCTGGCCGGGGCTCCTTTCGCTGTCGCACTCATTTCTTCCACTGACGAAGGCTTCGATCTGGGACAGGCTGCGGCTTATATGCAACTGGTTGCCTGGGACCTGGGCATTGGCTCATGCATCGCTTCAATGTGGGAGCCGGAGAAGGCCAAAGCGATCCTGGGGGTTCCGCAGGACCTTCACTTTGCTGTCGCGATCTCCTTTGGCTATCCTCTCCATGGCGGCGAGCAGCCTTCCGCTCCAAAATCAAACGGGCGTAAGCCCTTTGATGAGGTGGTTTTCTGGGAACGGTGGGGAGGAGGAGCGAGCGGTGCTGGCTAGGCGGTTGAGCCATGCTTGCGCGAGGAGCAGCGAAGCTGCGTTCTCCAAAACAGAAAAAGTGGTTGACCGTAGCTGCCTGTCATGCTGGTATGCTTGCGGATAATCGGACACCCTTCGGTTCCGTAATTACTATATATAGAATACAGTAGAAAATTTTCTACTGTATTCTACTTTTTGTGAGGAATTAGATCCCGTGCATGCTGATTTCTTTCTGACGGGCGTAGTTGCGGATTTCTCTTGGATTGGTGATGCCCACGAGATGCGCAACGAGATAGTGACAAGCAGGCAGTAAAAAAGGAAAGAAGGGGGAAAGAGTAGCCAGAGAGGGAGAAAATGTGCCTCCGTATGGGGAAGGAAAACGTATTTCCCAACAAAGGAGGACACGTGATCAGTATGACATCTTCTGCCGTTGCTATCCAGATCTCCCCCCAATCGGTGCCGTCGACTCCCTCGTGGTTTGGCGAATCAAACACAACGAGAAACCCCACTTTTCGACAAGGTGTGTGGTGAGGTCACAGTAACTGATCCAGCCCATCCCCTCTATGGTCAAACACTCCCGCAGCTCCCCGTACGGATCAATCGCAACACTCCCCATGTGATGGTGCTTCTGCCAAGCGGGCGGCGGCACACAGTTCCACGAGCTGCAACCAATCTTGAACGCCCAGGGGAGGCTGTCTCGCCTGCTTCTCCCTTGCCTGCCATCTCGGTCCGGACTATCCTCCCTCTAGCACGCTTGGTGCACCAACTCGGGGCCTGGCCAAGGAGGAAAGCCATGCCGAGCAAACAGCGTCAACCATCCATCCAACAGAGCATTGTTTCCCCAGTTCCCACGACGATCTTTCAGCGGCTTCCCCAAAGCCACCAGCAGCAACTCGCGCACCTCATCGCCGAGCTCATTCGGCGTGTGCGAACCGCCGCACAAAACAGGGAGGGCGACCATGAACGCTCTCGTTGTTGCCTCTCACGCCGACCACCGACCAGCGGGCCAAGATGGCCTATGTCTACATGCGCCAATCCTCCCTCATGCAGGTAATGCGTCATGCAGAGAGCACCGATTTACAGTATTCGTTAGTCCAGCGAGCGGTTGCCTTGGGGTGGCCACGCGAGCGTGTGGAACTCATTGACGAAGATCTGGGCACATCAGGAGCACAAGCTGAGGCACGCGGTGGCTTTCAACGGCTTCTCGCAGAGGTTAGTTTGGCCCGCGTTGGCCTGGTACTCAGCTATGATGCCTCCCGCCTGGCACGCAACAATCGCGATTGGTATCAACTGCTCGAGGTCTGCTCGATCTTCGGCACACTGATCGCCGACGGCGAACGACTCTATGATCCACGACTGTACCACGACCGATTACTGCTGGGGTTGTCGGGACTGATGAGCGAGGCCGAGCTGCACCAGCTCAAACAGCGGATGCAAGCCGGAGCACGACACAAAGCCGAGCGGGGAGAACTGCGCCAGGGGTTGCCTGTGGGGCTGGCTCGCGGGCCTGCCGGAGAAGTGATTTTGAATCCTGACGAAGCAGTGCAGGCGCGCATCCGGCTGGTCTTTGAGAAATTCCGTGAAATCCGCTCGGCAAGCGGCGTGATGCGGTCTCTGCAGGCAGCGCACTTGCCCCTGCCAGTTCGTCCCAGAGTCGGTCCTGCTCCCCGACGCGGGTGGTCTGGCAACCGGCGCGCACCTCGGCAATCCTCGATATGCTCCACAATCCAGCCTACGCTGGGGCGTACGTCTATGGGCGCAAGCAGCTTGACCCTGCGCGTCGCACACCAGCGCATCCGCATGGAGGGCGGATGGAGCCTCCCATTGACAAGTGGGACATGTGTTTACACACTAGCTATCCAGCGTCCATTGCGTGGGAAGAATTTGTGGCGAATCAGGCTCAGTTACACGCCAATAGCTTGAACTATCGGGAGGAGCGGCCTGGGATGGCACGGAAAGGCCAAGCGAGACTCCCAAGGGATCGTGCGCTGTGCGCGTTGTGGGGCCTTGTTGCACTTGCACTACTCTGGCCGGCAGGGCGAATTTCCCGTCTATCGTTGTAGCGCCGACCAGGGCCAGTTTGGGGGAACAGACTGGAAACCCAGTGCGTGCGCTTGCTCTGGATACGCAGGTCGAACAGCGTTTCCTAGAGGCGCTGCGGCCAGATCAACTGACGCTAGCGCTGGCGGCCCTTGCTCAATTGGAACAGGAGGAGCAAGCCGAAGGCAAGCAGTGGGAGCTACGCCTGGAGCGCGCACGCTCCCAGGCCAAGCGGGCAGAGCGAAAGTCACAGGCGGTGGAGCCAGAAAACCGATTGGTGGCTCGCTCGCTGGAGAAGCAGTGGGAAGCGCAGCTCCGTGCGGTGGAAACAGTGGAGAAAGAGTCCCATGCATGGAAATCCAGCCGCTTTGGTGCCCTTCCCCAGGCGGATCGAGAAGCTATTGTAGCCCTTGGCAGCGATTTACCGACCCGTCTTCCAAGCGCCCACGACTACCAGTACTGAGCGCAAGCAGATGCTGCGCCTGGTGATTCGGGAGGTGATCGTCGATAGCAAACGGGTTGGAGGCCAGGTGTGGGTGCAAATCAATTGGCAAACCGGGTCTCACGAGCAGTTCTGCTACACACGCAGTGTGCGCAGCTACGCAGTGTTTGCTGATGCACAGGCGCTCGAGCAACGCGTGCGGTTTGCCCGAGCGAGGTTTGGTCACTACGATGTGATCGATTTTGTCGTCGTGCTTATCGGCTATGCGTTGAGCGGCGAACCCACCCTCAAGGCGTATTACGAGCGACTCTTGCCGTTTGCTTCGCCTTTTATGGCGCTCTTTGGGCGAGATCGCCTGCCAGACCGCTCGACGCTCTCTCGTTTTCTTGCGGCACTCAATCAAGCGACGGTGGAGGCGCTTCGGACGCTCTTTCAAGAGGACCTGGTGGCGCGAAAGGCGTTCGCTGCCCCAGGTGGCTTGTGGGATCGTTTGGGCCAGCATTGTGTGGTCGTGGATGTGGATGGAACCACACAAGCAGCACGTCAACGGGCGCTCCCGCAGCTGAAGTCCCTCCCAGATCCGCATCGTCGTTTTGACCAGGCTGCGGCTCCTGGCTATATGGGGCGCAAGAGGGGAGAAGTGCTGCGTACGCGGACCACCATGCTCCAAGCTCATACGCATCAATGGATGGGTACCTATTCTGGACCAGGCAATGGGGACTATCGCGGAGAATTGAAACGCGCCATCCAGACCAGCACCGGTTACGCGACCGCCCTTGCGCTTTCCCGCTCCCAGATCCTGGTCCGTCTCGACGGGCTCTATGGCAATGCCGCTCCTTTGGCCGATGTCGTGACCTCTGGCCTTGGTCTCATCGGGCGCAGCAAAGACTAGGCCCTGCTGGATCTGCCGGAGGTCCAGGCGGCTCTTGCTCGCCCGCCCGTCGAGGTATGCACTCACCCTGAAAGTCGGACGTAGCGCGCCCTTTTCGATTGTCCCGAGGTTCCCCTCACCCCAACCGGACCAAGGGTGCGTCTGATCGTGGCTGCGCATCAAGCCTCATCCTCGCCCCCAACCATTGGGGTAGAGCGCGAGGGGATGGTCTACGAATTGTTTGTCACCGCTCTCCCATTCCCCGCTTTCAGCCCGAAAGATGTGCTGGACCTCTATCTGCATCGAGGATCCTTTGAAACCGTTCTTGCGGACGAAGACACCGAGCAAGACCCTGATCGCTGGTGCTCTCCTACCGCTTGCGGACAGGAATTCTGGCAGATCCTCTCGCAATGGATGTGGAATCTCCGTCTGGAACTCGGACAGCACCTCTCTCCCACTGCCATGCGAACAACCGAATTCGCCCCGGCTCTCGAAGTTTCGCCTGTTCCCGAAGCCTCGCCTGTTCCCGAAATCTCATCTGCTCCCACGGTGGTGTATGGACCTCCTCAATGGGCACACCCTTCGTTTACTGGAGGCTTTCCAGGATCAGCTTTTCGGCTTCAACCCGACGGGACGCTTCTCTGCCCTGCTCACCATCCTCTCTATCCACAAGAACGCCGACCGGAGCGCGATGGCTCGGACCGGCTGTTATATGCCGCTCGCATTGGCGACTGTCGTCGATGCGAGTTGCGCGCGAAGTGTCAGGAAAGCAGTTCCACGGTGAAACCACGGCGGGTCAGTGCTGTTTTCTGGCCTCTTCCTGCGAAGCCTCAGGCTCCTTCAGCACCAGTTCTCAAACCGCCTTCACCTCCCCCCCAGCTGAGGAACCCTCTCCCCACTTTCCCTGTGCTTTGGCACGATTGGCCACGGTGCCAGATCCGGCGCCATTGGCTGAACGTGGTCCGTTCCGAAACCGTGGTGGTGACGATGGCAGCGACATCCCCGGAAGAGCCGATGGAGGGAACCAGGGACCAGGTGATGACGCGAGCACAGCGCGCTCATTGGCGTCTCAGTTGGCAGGAGCGTCTGATCCGCAATGCCCGTCCGGCACTCGCCCCTCAATTGATACTCACGCTCCACGGCCTTCCAGCCACGTTTGCTCACGTCTATGGATTTCCTCTCCTGGAAGCTGCGTAAGCGCTGCTGGGGACCACCACACCCGCGCGTCACTGTGGCTGGCGTTCTGGCTTTTCCGGCAGTGAGTGAACCAAGGAGGAAATGACAAAACGCTTGCTACTGCGCATTTTTCAGCGCACCAGAGCGTTCGACCATCGCTGTATCGGTCTCACTAAAGGCTTGCTCATAGATCGAGCGGAGGGCAGAAGCCCATCGACTGAACAATCGCGATGAATAGCTAAAAGCAAAGGACTCTGACCGAGCGAAATCCCGTAACGCTTCGCCGCTGAGGATCCGTTCCTGTTCCGCATGGTGAACTCCCAGAAGCTTTCCTTGTCTCATGGCTCCCTTCGTGACCAATTTCTTTCCCAACATAACGTTATTTCCTTTCTTAGAACAATCGCCTGAGTCAACTCCTGATTTCTACTCTGATTCAACGATGGGAAGTTCCTGTAAATCTTGGCGAAGTTTCGCCAGAATAGGGAAAGCTGTCATCCTTCAAAGACCCATGCAGATTCCTATCTCTGCTAGCTTGCTTATTCCGACCTCGTTGCGCATCTCGTGGGAAATGTCATTCCAAGTTTTAATTCATGCTCTTCAGTGATGCCTGAGTGATCCCTCCTCTGTCTTCGTGTCCCTCTTCGCTGGGCTGAGGA
>WNFM01096547.1_pt1 | contig 13870 bp, 9 predicted proteins | sample 5400271 | NCBI WGS metagenome assembly WNFM01 (sample SAMN13153352, study PRJNA577476) | soil metagenome | isolation source: 60 cm saprolite on Douglas fir-dominated hillslope | place: USA:California | collected 2013-09-17 | reverse complement strand
GCCGGGCCATGCGGGTGACTTGATCTGCCTGTATCAACCAGATACACGTGTCTTGCTAGCGTCCGATCATCTGCTGCGGGATATTAGCTCCAATCCATTGATCGAGGCTCCTGCACAACACGGCGACCCTCGCCCCAGACCGCTCCTTGATTATCTCCGTGAGATGCAGCGGATTGCTGCATTGGACATTGAAATCGCCTATGGTGGTCACGGTGAGCCAATTACCAACGTACACGACCTGGTTGAATCGCGGGTAACTTTTCATCATGAACGCGCCGAAAAGCTACTCAGTCTATTTGATGGGCGGCCTCGCACATTGTACGAACTCACGTTGATGATGTTTCCAAAAGTTGAAGATGCACGAAAATACCTTGCGCTGTCTGAGGTGCTAGGCCATATTGATCTGCTTGAACAGGAAGGACGAATCGGGTGTGAAATGCGGCACGGGATTGTCTACTGGTATCCCTTGCGCTAGTTTCCCTTAGTCAGGGAGGTTGAGATATAATTCTTTTACTTTCCAGAGAAGGTCGTTTTATATTTGGTTTTACATTTGAGGTGAAGTATGTCTGATCGACCAGAAAACTCCCCACCCCTGTCCGAAACAGGTGGTTGGTTTGTCCCCAAGAACGCCATGAGCGAACAGCAGCTTGCCGCCTCTGCGGACGCGGAAAAGCCTGCAAATGATGCGCCAATGCCCGGCGCAACGCCCTCTGACGCTGGGCATTGGTATGTACCGCCTGAAGCCGCGGACCGGGCAGCCGCCCTGGTGAAGACACCGGGCAATGGCGATGGGCAGCCCGAAGCGGTTGCCACTCCTGCTGCTGAAGCCCCCGCAACGCCAATGGGGCAACCTCTCCCGCAAGGTGCAGCCCTTTCGTCAGAGGTGGATTACAGCAACTATGTGCCCGGCAGAGGTTTTGTACAGCCGGGAGAAGCTGTGGCGCAACCTGCTGAAGGTCAAGCCGCTGATCCGAACGCTTATGTGCAAGATGCTGGACCTGAGCCAGTCGCCGCGCCTGCTGCTCAACCTGTCGCGGCTGAGGCATCACCAGCGGTACCATCTGCGGCCAATGTACAGCCCGTTGCTGAGTCAACACCAGTGCCGAGTGATACCGCCAATCAACCCGCTGCTGCCGCAGTTCAAGCGGCTGAACCCGCCAAACCCGTCAACCCGGAACTTGTCAAGCGCTACGTTGATGTCGAGAAAGCGGTTCAGGTGCTGCGGCGGCGCTACAGCGCTGGCACCCTCACCCGTGGTCAGTTACAGGATGAACTCCGCAAGCTGATGATCCTCGATGAGGACGGCTACTGGTGGATGATCGGCCTGGAAAGTGATCGCTGGTATAAGTACGATGGCAAAGATTGGATTCCTGCGACACGGCCCGGCAAAACGCCAGAGCGCGAACAATCAAATCTGCCGCCGCCAGTGCCTGACGCAGGCGCAAAATATGGCGCACCGCTGCTTCAGGGCAGCAGTAAGGTTCCAATATATGATCCCGGCGCAACGATGGTTGGCAAAGCCGCGCCGCTCCTTGACAACACATTGCGCAATTCCGACCAGCCGCGCTATTTTGACCGCGCCCGACGCGAAGCCAGCAGTGCATCGACGTTTGACGGCGGCGTAACGATGCCAAGTGGGACCTCGCAAGAGACGCAGCCCTCGTCGGCTGTTTCGGGAGAGACAGTCCCTGCGCCATATCCTCCCGGTGGAGCTACGACACCGCCAGCCGATATCCCGGCCCCTGCGCCGAAAAGTGTCCAGCCAGACTATGGCGAAGCGCCGAAGGGTATTCTGGCAGACCGTCAGCGGGCGGCGGGCTGCATTATCCGGGTGGCGATTGCCAGCGTCTTCCTGGCGCTCATCGGCACACTTCTCTTGATTGGAGCCGCAGTATTCGGCTACTTTGCTATCGTCAACCAGTACCAATCGAAGATTGATTCATTAAGCACCCTGGTGTCCAGCCAGTCGCAATCCCTTCGCATTCTCGATAAAAACGGCGCGCTAGTTTACCAGTTGAACGATCCCAACAAGGGGGCACGTGTTCCTGTTCAACTCAGCCAGGTTTCGCCCTATATGATTGCAGCGACGATTGCCACCGAAGACCAGCGCTTCTACGATAATCCCGGCTTTGATATCATTGGTCTCATCCGCGCTGTGCTGGCTAACTTGCGGTCTGGCACCGGCGTACAGGGTGCAAGTACCATTACGCAGCAATTGGTCCGCGCACTCATCCTTGATCCTGGCGCGTCACAGGATCGATCCTCGACCCGCAAGATCACTGAGATTGTTGTCTCCACGGAAGTGGCGCGGCGTTATAGCAAGAGCGAAATCTTGCAGGATTACCTCAACAGTGTCAACTATGGCAATCTAGCTTATGGTGTAGAGGCTGCGGCGCAGACTTATTTCCATAAGTCGGCCAAAGACGTCAATATTGCCGAGTCCGCATTTCTTGCCGGGTTGGTTCAGGCCCCTGCCACCTACAATCCGCTTATCAATCGGGCGGCAGCCATGGCCCGCATGGATGATGTGTTGAAACTATTGGCGAAACTGGGCTGCATACAGATGGAACATGCCCCTTACAATCAGGGCAAGTTCTGTGTCACCCAGGACGATATCAACCAGTCAATCGTGCTCGTGTCCCGCGTCAAGGCCACGACGTTCACACCGCCTAGCAATTCCGCGAAATATCCGCACTTTGTCAATTATGTTCAGCAGCAGCTTGAAGACCAGTTTGGCAAAGATGCGCTGTATACGTCGGGCTTTGTCGTCACGACGACTATCGATCCGAAGATTCAGGACCTTGCCCAACAGGCAGTGACAAGTCAAATAGCAGCGCTGGCAGGACTGCATGTAACGAATGGGGCAGTCCTCGTCGTCCGGCCCACCGACGGCGCGATCCTCGCAATGGTTGGTAGTGCTGACTTCAATAACAAGGACATTTCAGGCCAGTTCAATGTGACACTCGCGCCACGCCAACCCGGTTCGTCGATCAAGCCATTTGTGTATCTTGCCGCCATGGAAGGCAATCAGAGCGGTTACTTCACACCTGCGACAATACTCTGGGACGTGCCGACCTGCTTTGGCACGACTCCGCCGTATTGTCCGGTCAACTACGACAACAAATTCCATGGGCCGCAGACTGCCCGCAACGCGCTGGCGAATTCATTCAATGTGCCAGCGGTTAAAACTTTGCAGTTTGTCACGCCAGAGGGCTTCCAGGCGTTTGGGGAACGTGTTGGTTTGGATTTCCCGCTGACAAAGCCAACTGAAGGCGGTCTGACCTCAGCGCTCGGCGGCGTCGAAGTACCGATGATCAATATGGCACAGGGTTACAGCGTTCTGGCAACTGGCGGTAACAAGGTTGGGTTCTATTCAATCGCGAAGGTAACGCGTGCAAACGGCGATCAGAGTCAATCGGTATTTGAAGCCAAACCTGACCCCGGACAGCGCGTGGTCGAACCGGGATTGGCGTATCTCATCACGAATATTCTGTCCGACAATCAGGCACGCCAGTTCGAGTTTGGCAATGCCCTGAACCTGCCGAGTGGTCGCCCGGCAGCGGTCAAAACTGGTACGACCAACGACTCTAAGGACAACTGGACAATCGGCTATACACCGCAGTTAGTGGTCGCGGTATGGGTCGGCAACAGCGACAACTCCCCGATGATCGGAACGAGCGGTGTCACTGGCGCAGCGCCGATCTGGAAACAGGTGATGGATGGTGCGCTGCAAGGCCAACCCGCCATGCAATTCCCCGTGCCCAATACTGTCCAGCAAGTTAATGTCTGTGTCGATTTCGGCACGCAGGATTTCCAGGACTGCCCGACGCATAAAACTGATATACAGTTTGCCGCCAAGCCTGTCCCGCCTCCCGGCGACATAATCAAGACCACACCAGTAGATTCGTTTTCGGGCCTGATTGCCAACAACTTCTGTCCCGATTATGTTGAGAATCGAGTCTTCCTGAACGTCAGTGATCCGACGGCGATTGACTGGCTCAACAACAATCCTGACGGCAAGGCCTGGGCAACTGCACACAAATTGACATCGCCAATCTCGCAGCCTCCAACACAGCAGTGCGATGCTAATACGCCACGTCCAGTTCTAAAGGTAACTAACCCAGTGCCAAACTCCAGCGTGCAGGGTCTGCTGCAAGTCAATGGCACAGTCTCCATTCCGAACTTTGACCATTACCAGCTTGAAGCGGGACAAGGGTTAAACGCCAGCCAATTTAATATCGTTGACGGCCCAACCAAAGCGCAAGCACCCGGCGATAACCAGTTCCTGGGTCGCTGGGACACGACTAGCTCACCGAATGGCGCTTACACGTTGCGGCTAGTCGGTTTTGATACTACGGGCCATCATGCACAGGTAACTATTCCGGTCATCGTCAACAATCTGGCACCAGGTCAGCAACCGACAACTGCGCCAACAGGAGTTGCACCGAGCCAGCCGACCACGACAGGTCAAGTGCCCGCGGGCCAGCCAACCGCGAGTGGTCAAATCAGCCCAGGCAACCCGACTGAGACACCTATAATAATCGTGCCGAACCCAACATCGGCACAGTCGCAGCCGGTTGCACCAACGCCAGGTCCAACGACGCGATCCATGTTCCCGCCGACAAATACGCCGCATCCATAGGTTGCGATCCTTCTCGTCGTAAAGTTACGCGCAAAAGCTCTCCGCATTTTCCTGCGGAGAGCTTTTTGTTGCACAATTGTGCCACCCTCACGCCGTTTTCGTCATATAATGTAATCAATCTCATCCGCAGGAGTCGTGTCTATGCGTCGATTCATATTCACACTTATCCTGGTTGGTCTCATCCTGGTTCCTTCGCTCAGTTTGAACGCGCAGGAAGCCACATACACTGTTCAGCCCGGCGATACATTGTTCCACATCGCCCTGCGTTTCAACACAACGGTGGCGGCGCTGATGGAGGCAAATGGCATCGCCGATCCGTCAATCATCTATGCTGGGCAGGTTTTACATGTTTCAGGCGTTCCCGCGCCGAATGCGCCGGGCCATGCGCCAGAAAACATTGCTGCCAATTATCCGGGTATCCCTTCTATTGCTGGTGGGGTCTACTACCATGCGTTGCGCCTCGTCGCCGCAGGTAAACGCCTGGGAAATCGCCTGGATGTGTTTGCAAAAGTAGGCGACAGCATCACTGCTAATCCCATTTTTCTGGCTCCAGTAGGGACTGGCGGCCTACGGTTGGGTGGCTACACGAATTTGCAGCCAGTTGTCGATTTTTTCTCAAGGACGATGGCACGGACGAATAACTCGTTTGCGAACGAAAGCCTTGCCGCACACGGGGCTTGGACGACGATAGATGTGCTTAACCCCGGCGCTGCGAATGGCAGCATATGCAGCCCCGGCGAAACGCCACTTGACTGTGAACTGCGCGTCAGCAAGCCTTCTGTGGCGCTCATTATGTTTGGTTCAAATGACATGCGAAGCGTGCCAATTGATCAGTTTCGCGCCAACCTCAGCGCAATTGTCAGAATCACTGAAGGTCACGGCGTCATTCCGGTGTTGAGTACGACACTCGGACGCAAGGACATTCCTGATCTTGCGTCCAGAACTGCCGCATACAACTCGGTAATTGTGCAGGTGGCGGCGGCAAATGGTGTTCCGATCTGGAACTACTGGTTGGCGTGCAGCGGCTTGCCGAACGGTGGACTCAGCAACGACAATTTGCATCCAAGTATGCCTTACGACGGCAATACTGCTATCTTCGACAGCGATCATTTGCTGGCGGGCATCAACGTTCGCAATCTGACCGCGCTGCAGGTGCTCGATGCGTTATATCGCACGGTGTTGCACTAAACGGACCAAGAGGCAGGATTGAATCCTGCCTCGACATATAATGCTTGTTAATTAATGGGTGAACAGCGGCGTGATGCCGTAATTCGCCACTTCCTGCTGCATTTCTTGGTCGGAAGGTCGTTGCTCGAACCGATTAGCAGCGTCCAGCACTTTTGGCAGAACGTATATGTCGCCCACTGTATTCAGGAAGAAACCTGGTCTGCCCATGACCCAATGAACGGCTTTGTCGATAGCGGGTTGTTCCGTGAGCGGCTCATACCACGTTGCGGCGCTATGCGGCTGATGTTCATTCCACGCTCCACGCGAGATTGATTTGATCGTCTGCACAGCAACGTTGCGTCCCTGAGAAAGGGCAACCACCGCTTCAAAATCGGCAGCATACTGGGCATTCTGCATAATCAGGTAATTGTATGGCAGCAGCACTGAGTCGAAATCGAAGCGGGCCAGGCTGCGCAGGTGCATTTCGCCAATGGTTAGGTCGTGCCCTGTGACCCCGATGTATCGAGTCAAACCCTGCTCGCGGGCTTCTACTGCCGCTTCCAGTACACCACCCGGCCCCATTGCGATCTCCCACTCCTGCGGGTTAACCAGATAGTGCAATTGAAGCAAATCAACCTGATCCACGCGTAGACGTTCGAGTGAACGATGAATCTGGTCACGCGCTTTTTGGTAGGTTCGTTCGCCGGTTTTTGTCGCCAGGAAGAACTCGGAGCGATGTTGGCCCATCCACGGACCAATACGCAGTTCCGAGTCGCCGTAACTGGCCGCCGTGTCGATATGGTTGATGCCGTACTTAAGCAGCAAATCAAGCGTATCGTCGGCTTCTTTCTGCGTCACGTTACTGAGTGCTGCTGCACCAAATATAATGCGTGTACTGAGATGACCTGTTCTGCCAAATGCAAGTGTTGGAATCATACGTCCTCCCCTATTTCTCCAATCTCTGAAGACTAACCAATTTAATGCGCCAACGCCAGCAGTGGATCGCGCAGTTTTTGCGCATAACCACAGGTGGCTTGCGGCGTCATGTGAAAATCCGTGTCGGTGAACTGATCCGGCGGCACTGCATCCCAGAGATCGGCGTAGGGCCAGCCCTCGCGCGAGGTAACAGACATCATGACATCGTGATAGCTGTCATAAGCCCATCGGGGATAGTAATAGTTCCAGCGCACAGGGTTATCGCTAGTGCGATACATTGGCTCGTTGACAAGCAGCGTCGAGATGCCCCTGTCAGCCGCAGTCTGAATACCCGCCCGGACAATATCCAGAGAGAGGTCTGGCTCCGATATTTTGTGATCGGCACTCAGGTGCATTAGCATCGGCTCGACAAGCAACATTTGATCACTGTTACCCAGATTGGTAGGGTGCGGTGGAACGAGCTTAGGGACTACATGGTCAATCCCTGTGGCCGTCCAGTCCACTCCATAAAGCTGGTAGCGTAACCAATCGGCAAGCTGCTGGCGCTGACCAAAGAAAGTATGACCCAACCAGGTAGGCGTTTTTTCCGGCGGCAGCGGCCACTGATACAACTTGAAGTGATACTGATTAACCATCGCCGCCAGTTCATCATATTGTGCCGTAGCCACCTCGAAATCGAGCTGGTCGCTTGGGTAAAGGGAGGCCAGCGTCGTTGACCAGATAATCAGGTCGGGCTTGTAGGCCAACGCATGGCGCAGAATAAGAAAATCTTTCATCACAGTCAGCTTGGGATAGCCAAGATTATAGACATGGACCTTGCGGCCCGCTGCTGTCGTCAGGTTGAGGTTGTTCAAACAGGCGGCCTGGGTTTGATCTGGTTGCAGCAGATAGCCCCAAATCGAAGAGTCGCCGAGCATCACCACACGGTATTCGTCGGGCGTTTTGGGTCGGGCAAGTTCATGTGACGCCAGCATTTGATCCAGGCTGAGGACACTGATGTTGTAGGACTCTGAAGGATATTCGCCAAATGGTAGGCGAGGCCGGCCTGGTACAAGCCAGTTATACACTGTGATGCTGTTCAGTGCATTGACAGGTTGTGCCACGAAATAGAGCGCATTGAAGACGCCAAACAATATCAGGATTTTTATAAGGAGACGCCACGGGCGTACACGAGCCGGGGCGCTTGGACTATTACCATGCATGGACGATCACGTTCTGCAACGGCAGCAGACTATCTTTATTCAGACCTGGTGCAGAGATCCGCTGATTGTCCCACCATTGATAAATTGACAAATATATTGGATAAATCCCATCATCGAGTGGATAAGGCAGTTGCACGTCGCGTTCATCGATGTAGTAGCGCCCCGCGACCCATCGACTTGTTTCGTGCGGTGCTCCGTCGACGTTCGGTGCGCCATCGACCTGACCTATCCCTTGTGGAGTGATGGCGTATACCCCCACACTGTAATCCAATTTGACTGGCGTATCGATTGACCACCAAAGTCGCAGGTGTATCTTTTCGCCCTCGTGATAAAGTTTGCCGTTTGGTACGGTCAAGCCCGATAATTCCGCCCCGTGGAAGCGCATTCCGTTTGCAAACAATATTCCCTGGGGATCAGGCGGGCTTTCATAAAGTTGAATCTGGCAATCAGCGTTGCCGATAGATTTGGTGGGCATGTGCTCACGGTTAACCGCGCTTAGCGTCTCTGAGTCTACCTTTTTTTTGGGGGTTGAGACATACCAGACGCGCCGGTAGTTCTGTGGGCTGGTAACAAATTGGAGGCCATCAGGAAAATACACCCTCATAAAATAATCCCAACTTTCATTTGGGCCGCATTCATTGTTCTTGTCAACCAGCAGTGTATCGCCAGGCTGCATTTCCTGTCTTAATGCCTGCATGTACTTATCCATTGGAATCACATTGGAATACAGCATTTGCTGGAAATTTCCAATATTACCGGGCCAAAACATTGCGATTATCAAGCCAAAAGCAGCAATTGTTGCTGCCGGTTGGGGCAAACGCGAGACTCCCCATCCTAACCACCAGATAATTCCCGGAATAACCCACCAAAGATATCGACTGTCCTGGAAAAGCCCTAATCGGTTGTGGAAAATATAAATTGGCAGCAGCAACGCTACCCAGGCCACCAAAACTAGTGTTCGCACTTCAATGTGGCGGACAAGCAAAATGGTCGCAATGAGGAGCAACGCAGCCCAGATAATGAAAGGAGGGCCGGTAAATACGTTGAGAAGATCATAGAAGGCCGTTGGCAAGGGTGGAATGTGCATCGTACGCGTAAACGACAGATGAGTACCAAAGATCTGCAAATTGGACAGCACCTGGAGGACGAGCAAAGGAGCTGACATGAGCAGTGGCAGCCACCATCGCCACACGGCTTTGCGATAAACAAGTAACGTGTACATACCGATAAGAAGGAAGGCAAAGATACTCGTGTAATGAGTAAAAAACTGTGCCAGCAAGCACAGCGAAAGTAATACTGCGCGGCGCACTGTTGGATGGTCAAAATAGCGGATTGTGAACCACAAAGTCAATGGCGTCAATGCCAGTTCGACGATGTAACCACGGACCAACACACTAAGGAATATATCGTAAGCCAGTGCGCCGAAAGCTAACGTTGCAATCAGTGCTACCGCTTCATTCCATATTCTTCGTGTCACCCGATAGAAACATGCTGAACCAAGCAATGATATCAGTACCGAAAAGACGCGCAATGCCTCCGGGGTAATCCCGGTCAACTCTTTCCAGCCCCATAGACTAAGAAAAAACAGTGGAGGCCAATCGAGTGGTGTCCAGTGTAAAACATCAATTGGGCTGCCCAGAGTCTGCCACACAGACCAGATGTCGTCCCAGTTCATGGTAATGGAAGCAATGTGGATAAGACGACTAGCAGCGGTCAGCAGGAATATTCCAACAAGCAGCCCCAGAATGCGATGTTTGTTGTGTACTGCGATCTGTGATCTTGGTTGCATAACGAGTAAATTCGCCTAGCCAGTAAACCCGGCGCAATTCTACTAGAAAATTTTAAACAAGCTATGAAGTTAATTGCTAGCGCGTGGCTATGATGCCGTGTGCGAAAAAAAAGGCTGCCGTGATCGAAACGGCAGCCTTTCAAGTGATAGGCAACAGATAGCTACGGGGTCGCTGGACCCGGTGGATTCGATTGCGATACTGGATTCGAGGGCGGAACAGCCGTGTCCGGTGGTGGCGGAACAGCAGTATCCGGTGGCGGTGGTACAGGTGTGTTAGGCACAGGTGTGTCCGGTATGGGTGTGTTAGGTACAGGCGTGTCCGGTATGGGTGTGTTAGGTACAGGCGTGTTGGGAACGGCAGTATTCGGTATGGGTGTGTTAGGTACAGGCGTGTTGGGAACGGCAGTATTCGGTATGGGCGTATGAGGCGGATGATACCCACCTGATGATCCACCCCCGTTGTTACTGCCACTACTGCCTGTGTTTGCGCTGAAGAACTCGGTAGCGGTTGACCTAGGTTCAGTGGTAGAAGTAGGGCTGGCTGTGTAGACTGGCAACTGAGCAGGAGATTCCGCAGCCGGAACCGTATCGCAGCCACCAGTAACCGTTACGCTATTATCAGCCACCCATCCTGTCCGCTGATTGTAGTCAACTCGCCACCAACGTTGATTAGTCGTTTTATCCTGAATACTGCCCGTAACCGGAACATTTTCATTTAACAAGCCTAGTGCGAAGCCTTGCGGCGATGTGAGGACCCTGGCCGACTTGTTGGCGGTTGCCATACACGGTGCGGGCGTCAACGTAAAACTCTGGGCAGTTTGCGTAGCATACAAAACCACTTGAGTCGCCGCGACGGATGAATCAGTCGCTGCCAACGCAACGCTTGTGCCCGTTACATCGACTGTCGCTGTCGGCTCGACATGATTAAAAGAACTGTTCCCGGCAATAAAAGCTCCCAGAGCCAACAAGGGCAGGAGTGCTATGACACTAAAGCTGACGAGGAACCCGCGCCGACTGCGGCGAGGCAGGGCCATCTCGGTGGGTGCCACGGCGGGTATGACGACCCTCGGAGAATCATCCTGTTCAAAATTAATGGTTGTATAAGACGGCGCGTCGAGATTGATCGTGGACGGCCTTTCGCGCTCCGCAGGCATCGCCATTTGCGGCGCTGCCTTCCTGACCTGCGCAGCACCCTTGCCATTTTCGAGCGCCGCAAGCTCTGCCAGCATCTGATCGGCAGATTGGTAGCGCTCGGCAGGGTCTTTGAGAATACTGCGCATGATAACGTTGTTGAGCTTGAGTGGAATATCAGCATCGATGGTTCGCGGCGCTTTGGGAACATCATGAACGTGTTTCATCGCCAGCGCGATAGGGGATTCTGCCCAGAATGGCAGCCGACCAGTAACCATCTGGTACATCATCACGCCGAGCGAGTAGAGATCGGACCGCGCGTCACCAGCATTGCCCAGTGCTTGCTCTGGTGCCATATAGGCTGGCGTACCTAACAGCGCCTCACTCGTCGTAAGTTTCGTCGCGCCGTAGTTGCTGTTCATCAATTTAGCGATGCCAAAATCGGTGAGAACGACGCGCTGCCCATTTTCCAGCAGGATATTCGCGGGCTTGACATCTCGGTGGATCATGCCCTGGCTATGTGCGTAACCGAGTGCGCTGGCGACATCAGAGACGATACGTAAAACGTCGGTGATTGCCATCCGCTGGTTATTTTCGGCCAATTCGGTCAGAACAACATTGAGCGACGGGCCGACGATTAGCTCGACGGCAATATAATACAGACGCTCGATTTCGTTGGCCTCAAAGTCGTAAACATGGATTACATTGGGATGGGCCAGTCGTGCGCCTAACTGGGCCTCTTGTTCAAATCTACTCTTAAATGTTTTATCTTTGGTCAAAAAGCGGTGCATGATCTTGATGGCAACGAATCGATCAAGCTGTATATGGCGTGCTTTATAAACCTCAGCCATACCCCCTTCGCCAATGAGTTCCATTACCTCATAGCGACCCGCCAGCGTCCGACCGATCATTTCCGTCATAATACTGATGCTGCCTTCCAAACCTCAAAGCTATCGATTTATTTAGCCATTCTGACTGCGGTGGGCAACTTTGTTATGAATTGAATGTATCCATATACTCTTTATGAGAGATTTTAGGATTTATCCAATTATATGTCTATAGTGTTGAGCTGGCTAGGGATGTCAGGTAGGAACACGGAAATCGCTTATCCGAGGACTGCAAGCCACATAATTGACTAAGCATCCTGATAAGAGTACCGTGAACCATTGAAAAAAGTAACGCGGGGAAAACAAACCGGAAAATGAGAGCAGGGGCAAGAACTCTTACCCCTGGCTGTTTTTTGCTATTTCGTTGAAACTCCTGTGGTTAGAGTTTTCAAACGATCAGATCAGGAAACTGGTGTTCCACGGACATCGGCAGCGTAGACATCCAATGAGCTTTTTTGCAGGATCATCCGCAGCATCCAGGCCATCTTGTGGTGCTTGTTACTGACATCCTGGAGCAGATTAGAGGTGACGGCATCATCATATTTGTCGTCGGTGGACTTAATATCCTTATGGAGCGTTTCTAAAATCGCCTCATGACCATCGAGCAGATTCTTGATCATGCCATAGGTGTCCGGGATGCTTTCCCCTTTGTCTTCAGGCAGACGGGAATGTGTTTTGAACCATTCCAGCGTTCCAGCAGCCTGACCGCCCAGCTTGAGGCATTGCTCCGCCACTTCGTCCACGATATCGGCAAGAATTTCATAGTGTTCGTCCAGCAGTACATGGAGATCATGAAACTCTGGGCCTTCGACATTCCAGTGGTAAAACTTGGTTTTGGTCAGCAGGACATAATGATCGGCAACCTGTTGGTTGAGCAATGCGATCACGGCTTTCCGGTTGGCATCACTCATGCCATTGCGGATGGGCAGCAAGGTTGTAACAGTCTTGCTGCGCTCGGCAAGATTCGAACCATTCGTAGTACGCTTAGCCATTTTAAATCTCCTTCACCTGGCAACTGCGCCACACGATAAAATAATAACCTGAATGGGGTTGCTTCCAAAAAAGCAACAAATGTACTATTAGTTCGGAGGCAGCATGGGCAGTGAACCGATCATCAAAATCAGTGCTCTCTATCAGTCCAGCCGCCTTGCCCTGCGCCGTCGCCTCGAACAGGCCTGGGGCTTCGGAAACAAGCTCACGGCCAATTATCTGTTGTATTTCTTTCAAGCAATCAGGAACTTCATCACGATTGGGCAAAATGAGGCAGGGGGCTTTGCCTACTGGGCTTTATTCTCGCTCTTTCCTCTTATCGTCCTGTCCATCATTATTGCGATCACGCTGCTCGGCTCGACCCGGAGCAATGTCCGGTTGCAGGTTTCTGCAACGCTCAATCAATTTCTTCCCGGCGGAGAAAGCGCAGTTATCCAGGACAGCATCCAAAACATCATTCCACGCCGCAATTCTTCCTATAGTATTTTGAGTATTCTGGGGCTAATCTTCGGAGCCAACAGACTATTCACCCATCTGCAATGGAGCATGAGCCGTATCTTTCGCGACGATGCTCGTCGGCCCTGGCATTTGCAAATAATCATAGGGACAGGCATGATGACAACGCTGGCGGTGTTGGTCATCCTGTCACTTGGCCTCACAGCGCTTTTTAGGTTGGTCAGCGGCCAGATCGCGGGTCGCCGTTCGCCCTTGATTGAGTTCGGCGGTGTGCTGGCGCTGCTCCTTATTAATACAGTTATGCTGACACTGTTGTATCGCTTTACCCCGCGCCGCAAAATAGCGTGGGCGGCCATCCTGCCCGCAGCCATAGTGGGTGCTGTGGCCTGGGAAGTCAGCAGGGCCGTATTTGACTCGTATATCACCGACCTGGCGAATCTGGGGCTGGTTTATGGTTCACTTGGGGCATTAATTGGCCTGTTGATATGGATGTTCCTCATTGGCTCGATTATCTCGCTGTGTGCCGAGATCGCCGTTGCCACAGATGATTGAATGGCAGCGCGTGCGCCGTCTGTAGCAGTTGAGCAGTTGATACCCAATATCCCCGTTGATGAACTGTCGCCGGAAGATCGCAAGGAATTTGCAGTTGGTGAGCCGTCTGAGACCGCCA
>WNFM01046204.1_pt2 | contig 13874 bp, 21 predicted proteins | sample 5400271 | NCBI WGS metagenome assembly WNFM01 (sample SAMN13153352, study PRJNA577476) | soil metagenome | isolation source: 60 cm saprolite on Douglas fir-dominated hillslope | place: USA:California | collected 2013-09-17 | reverse complement strand
CCGTTCGGCAATCACGAGGATCTGGCGTCGGCGATCGATCATGCCAGGCGCAAGGAAGATCAACTTCAAATGAGGGAACGATCATGACACACGCGAAACACCAGACGACGGGCTACGGGCGGCCCCTCGGCGCGGTACGGCTGGCCGGTCACGCGGAGGCGTGCGGCTGGCACGCCCGGCTCGGCCCGGTCAAACTGGTCGATGGGCGGTTCGTCGTGCGGCTCACTCTCACGCGCGGCCAGTGGCCAGCTCCCGGATCATGGGAGATTCACATGAACTGGGACACTCCGAGGGATCGGCGCACCTTCGAACGGCGGCCCCATGTGTTCGGCCGGAGAGACGGCGGGCCCTGGGATGAGATCGGCACGAAGGTCGGAGACGCGATTGTGATCTTGGATAAGTACCGGGTGCGGGACCGGGTTCTGGATCATGTGGAAGATGTCCGGCGGGTCGGCGGGGACTCCCCGGCCAGTCTGAGACGTGGACCGGCGAGGAACCGATGATCTACTCAGCCGAACGCGTCCTTGCCGTTCTTGGGGTCCAAGATCGTCCGCTCCAGGTACGAGCCGAAATGACCTTCGGCGAGCGCGGCGAAAGCCTCGCGCGGGTCGAGGTGGAACTTGGTGACGATCACCACGAAAAGCTCGGTCGAAGGCGTGCGAAGATCACGACGAAGGAGCGAGGCGTAGCTCTCGGACCGGTTGACGGTCCGGCCGAGTTCTGCGTTGGTCATGCGTGCCATGTGACCAGCCTAGGCGCTAGCATGACTACCAGGCAAGATCGGTCGGACGGTAGGAGATCATGATGGGATTCCTGGGCTGGGTGCTCGGCTATCTGTGGTTGCTCTGCGCTCTGTATCTGCTGGGCAAGGCGACCGGCTGGATTCTCCGAGGTGGGTTCGCTGTGATCATCGAGGCGTTCCTGGGGCTCGGCAGGTACTTGATCTTCGTTTACTGGGAACTGCCCCTACGGGTGATCACCGGTCGGCCGGTTCACGCGAAGGTGCTTTCCAAGATCGAAAAACTCGAGAACGATCTTGGTTACCGGGGTGAATGGCTCGAATCGGATGATCCGATGGGCAAGCGTCATTTCGGGTATCCGGATGACGTGATCTGGTTTCAGCGGGCCCATGGGCTCGTCCCGGATGGGGTACTGGGTCCGAAGACCCTGGCGGTCTGCAAGATGATCGACAATAAGCGCAAGATCGCCGCGCAGATGATCAACACCAACGATTATGCGCAGACTGAGATGATCGTCTGTAGCGATCTTGTCGAGGCGGCGCGGAATTTCCATCTGGACATCGGGCGGAGTCCGGCCGATCGGCAAGATCTCGACCGGGCTCGTCTCATGGCCTATCAGACCAAGATCGATGTGCAGCTCGACGCCCAAAGGGCGTCGTCACGACCGACTTCGTCGGTCGAGTACGGCCGGACCAGGAGAAACGGATCATGACCAGGTACAGCGGATCGGTCGCTATCGGAGATGTGCTCGTCACGCGGGAACACGGCTGGCCGTGGGCCGATCTGATCAGGCTGGGCGCATGGATGCGCAACACCCCGGCGGTGATCAACCACGTGATCATCGTGCATCACATGGACGAGGTGGGGCGGCTCTGGGGGATCGAAGGGCGGCCCGGCGGCGTGGGCTGGCGGGAATTGACCGGCGGTGGCCCGCTTGACTGGCCGACCACCAACGCCAACAATGATCAGCCGAAAAACCAGTTGCAACGCGAGGCGGTCGCGAAGATCTGCGAGGCGGCTCTGGGCACCCCCTACGACTGGGCGGGTATCGGCGAGGACGTACGCGAGGCGCTCGGGCGCTGGTGGGTCCCACAGTCGACCGGAGAGTGGTCCAGCGGGCAGACTCCCGGTCACGTCGTTTGCTCGTCCCTGGCCGATCTGGCGTACGAGAAGGCCGGTCTGGCCAGCCCCGGCGGGGACGCTCGGACTCGATTCACGACTCCCGGAGATTGGGATCGGTTCATGATCAAAAAGGAGTGGAGGTCCTGATATGGCGCTCACCACCTCCGAGGTCATGGCCCGGACCGGCGCGACATACCGGCAACTCGACTACTGGGCTCGTGAAAAGTGGATCGACATGGGCCCGGACCAGGGGACCGGAAACGCGCGGATGTGGACCCACCGGCAGATGTTGACGGCTCGGATGGTCGTCACGTTGATCAAGGCCGGTTTCGACGTCCGGAAGGCTTTCGAGATCACCGATCGGATCATGGCCGACCATATTCGGCAGGAACAGCAGATCAAGATCGAATTGGCCCCTGGGCTGATCTTGCAAGTCGACAATCACCGGGCGCTCGGAGTCAAGGCGAAGTCGACCAACCGACTACGTCGGTCGGACGAATCCAAGCCAGAGGCTACAGATGCGGCGGTTTCATGATCGACTGTGGGTGTCTCTGCTTCGCCAACCGGCATGACGGGATCTGTCTCGGCGAGGTCGAGAAGATCGACGCGGTGATCTCCAATGTGCGCGGATTCCCGATCATGATGTGCCGACCGTGCGGAGAGAACGCGGCCGAGCGGCATCCGTTGATCACTAATGCCGAGGCGGTCGAGCTGGCCGATCACCTCGACCCGAGAAGCCTGCCCATAGCCGGTCAATCCTGGCATCGGTGGTTCCTCGACCAGGTTCAGGGCGTGCCGTGATCGGGATCTCCCCCTCGTACGAAAGATCGGGATCTCCCCCTCGTACGAAAGATCGGGATCTCCCCCTCGTACCAAGATCATCCTCGAGAAACGATCATGGAACGGGATCCTGGCCTCGTACGCAAGATCAGCTAGATCTGCTCGACCCGGCTGGCCAATCAAGATCGGTTACGAGGATGGCCCCGCGACTACCGGTGATCATGGAAAGTCAACCCACCCTCCAAGATCTTTCTTCCGAGCAGGCCAAGATCATGACCGTAACCCGTTACACTGAGTCACCGCCACCAAAGGGGGGTTTCGGACATGGGCACTAAGAGTGACTCTCCGCCTACGGATCTAGAGGGCTGCACCAAGGGGGCCCGTCACTGCCATGGGCGGCGACGTAGCGGAGAGCGACTGACCGAGGCCGGAGCGGTGAAGGTCTGCCATAACCCGGCCGGTTGGAAGACCACGCATCCCGGATTCGGGCGCTGCAAGTTTCACGGCGGCTCGGCTCCGAGCGGAATCAAGGCGGCCGAGCGGTCTATGGTGGCCGAAACCCTGGTTACCTACGGTGGCCCCATCGACATCGACCCGGCGCAAGCCTTGCTCACCGAGGTCAGGCGCACGGCCGGTCACGTCGAGTGGCTCGGGCGGATCTTGGCCGCACTACCCCCCGAGGAGTTGACCTTCGGGACGTACGAGGTGACCGATAAGCCGGTTCCGGACCCGGACGGCTCGGTCGGCATGGTGGCCGAGGAGATCAAGCGCCGAGCCGGGGCGCACATGATCGTCCAGTTGTACCAACAGGAACGCAAGCACCTGGTCATGGTGGCCAAGGCGGCCATTGACGCGGGCGCATCTCAGCGCATGGTGGATATGTTCACCGAGGTCGGGTCGGCCTATATTTCCATGATCGAACGCGTGCTCGACGGCCTCGACCTGACCCCCACCCAGGTGGCCAGGGTGCCCATGCTGCTGACCGGCGAGCTAGAACAGATCACCAAGGGTGGGAGGTAACTGATAGTGAGCTACACATGACCAGGCGACAGGCCGAGCCCACACCGTGGATCACCAGGATGACCAGCTACTACGCACAGTCACCACGCCGAGCGCTCACCGCGCGGCAGGCGCGGCGGCTACGCCACAAGGCACGCCGTGCCATGGCACGGCAGGCTGAGCGGCCTGCCGAGTAGGGCCCTGCCCACATGGTGGGCAGGGCCACCATGCCACGCCCTACCCGGCCAGCCGGGCAGGGCAAGATCAAATCTTAGAATAAATATTTCAAATAAATATTTGAAATGTTTATTGCCACCATGCCAGCCGGAGGCTGGCAGGGCGGGATGGCCGTAATGGCCGTTCCGGCCATGACGACCACCCCCTAGAGATCTTGGTCGGCTCCGCCGACCAAGATCACCCCGGCCATTCCGGCGAGCCGGAATGCCAGGAAACCAAGATCAATATCGGCGGAGCCGATCTTGATTTTACAGAACGAGCCCAAAGTGCCGGGCTCGGCGCTTGAGTAATTTTCTCGGCCGGGACGGCCAGGAAAGAAGATGATCTTGGTACGAGGCGCTCGACCTGGTCAAGATCATCGGTACGAGGTCAGGATCCCGTTCCATGATCGTTTCTCGAGGATGATCTTGGTACGAGGCGCTCTATTTGGGGCGTACGAGGCCAGGATCCCGCTCAGAATTGTTGATCTTCCTGCGAATCGAGGAGAAAAGATGATCTTGAAGCTACGTGATCGCCTCCGCTGGTGGGCCCGTCAACGGCTGGCCGATCCGGCGCGGTACTACGGGGACGGCGGGACGATCCACGCGACCGGGACGGTCGACGTCGAGATCTTCGAGGGGAGGATCGTCTCGGTCTGGTATCGATGCCAGCTTTTGCCCTTCACCGAGCGCTGGGTGGACTCCGGCCGGGCGGCCGAGATGGCCGGAGCGGCCCCAAACGTCGAGATCACCGGTCTGCACATCAAAAATCTCTGATTTCCGGGCGGAAAATGGCCGAAATACGCGTTTCAGACCCCTAAATCGGCGCTCCGAACGCGTTCCGGCGGTGATTTATGCTGGTGAACAGCCGTTCGAGGTGGGAAAATGATCAAGGTCGAGTCGGTTCCGTGTGTCGGCCCGTGCAATCGAGGCCGGGTCGAGGGTGAGGCGCGCGAGGCCGGGGATCCGGTCTGGTGCCGATCATGTCAGCGGCGGATCCGGGTGGCGTTGACCAAGATCGATGAATTGTGCACCTGGGTCGAAGGTCAGGCGGACGGGTTCGCGGGGCGTACCGGTGGGGACGGGCGGGGCGGCGGTGCTCGGCGAGGTGGGTCCCCCGATCTCTCTCCGGCGATCGATCTTGTCGACCAGGTGTACGGCGAATTGCGGCTTATCGAGCTGGATTGGCGGATGATCCAAGGGCTTTCGGGCTCCGGCAGGCACGGATTCGGCCGGACGGCCTATGACCGGGCCCTTGTGATCAACTTCTTGCAGCAGCACCTCGCGTCGATCATGAGGCACCGCAAGATGATCAAACCGCTCGGAAGGATCTTGTCCTACCAGGTGATCCTCCAGCACATGACGCACAGTGAACCGGCTCGGCGGGACCGGCCCGGCAGATGTCCGAGGTGTCACAACGTGAACGTCCTTCACACCGAGGATGATGATCTCATTCACTGCCGGTTCTGCCCGAACGTGATCACCGAGGAAGAATACGATCTTGAAGTGGTGGATCGGCCCGATTCGGCGGCGGTCACCGAGTCGAGGCGGATTCTGGGGCTAGACTCGGAGTGATCTCCCCGGTCCCATAGGTCGGTCGGCTGGGTGGAGACGGGAACGGGCCGGGTCCGGGGGGAACCGGTCCGTTTCCTTGCTAGAGTGATCAGTGGATCTCATTCAGACCGCTGCAAGATCCACAGGAAAGCCGATCACGCTTTACCCTCGTTGGGCGTGATCGGCTTTTCCATGTGTATGCTGGCCGGGCGTGAGGGTGAAAGAGATCCGATCCGCCGGAAACTTGCGGCGTCACCCCCGGCGGGTCGTGATCCGGAAAGGCCCCGGCACTCGCAGGCCGGGGCTTTTCTGTTTCCCGAATCAAGGCGTCCGATACTAGACTTGTGGTCATGAAGATCAATGATGTCGAGGCCGACGTACGAGGCTGGGTGAGTGATCAACTCATGAAGTCAGCCACCGAAGAGATGTGGTACGCGATCACTCCGATGCTCGCGCCGATCCAAGGGCAACCGGTGGCCTCGTTCATGATCTTGTACTGGTGCCGTAACCCCATCCTGGGCGACCCGCACATCTCCACCGGTTCGCTGATCACCGGGGTACCGGCCGAGGCCGAGGTGCGCAAGCTGACCAGGGATTCGCTGGCCAAGCTAAAAGATCAGAAGGCCGATATCCTGCGGGCCCCGATCAACTTCTCCGGCCCTCCGGCCAACGGGCGGTTCGGAGCGCGCGGGTGAGCGATTACATCGTGATCAGGATTCATCCCGATCTTGTCGGGTTCGTACCCGAGCACCTCGACGGGATGTGGCTCGACAAGTCGCGGGAGATCTACGACTGCGAGCCCCCGGAGCCGCCCGACGATGGTTCGGTCATGGCGGTGGCCGTCGCTACCGGGCGTTTCGAGGTCAGGGACTACGACGGCGCGGTGGCCGAGGTGTACGAGTTCCAGCCCTGATCAGTTCTTGTGGATGATCTTCCCGCTCGGCGATCGGCGATCGTCCGGGGTCGAGCCGGGGCGCGGATGCTTGCGGATCTTGACCAGCACGCGGATCATGCTGCTCTCCGCAATGGGTGCTCGGCGAGGTCGACGTCATGCGGGAGATCAGCGGCGCAGACCCGATGATGACCTTGCTCACAGAAGAATTCGACCGGCCCCCCGATCAGTTCGCAGTGGTGGACGGGACAGACCTTGGCGGTCATGATCAACGATCATCTTCTCTCCGGTGGCGGGAGATTTCTCGTGACTCCCTCTTGACTGTCCTCCCTGATGTGTGCTCTGTCCATGACGCCAGGGCGTACCGTGACCGGTATGACTGAACCACTGCGCGAGATCGATCTCATGGACGGGGTCGACGTCCATGATTGGGGCCCCACCGAGCCGGACGAGATGGCGGTGTTGTCGAGGCTGTACGCGCTTGACGACAACCGGGGCACCTTCGGATTCAGAGTGGGCTCACTCGTCCCTGACACGGTCGCGGCGGCCTTGAACGAGGCTAACAAGTGGGTCGGTACCACCGGGCGGCCCAATCGCTTCACACGCGAGTACGCGGCTGCGCACGGGTCGGCGTTCCTCAGTGCGGCATGGTGCGACATGTTCGTCACCTATGTGGGTCACCACGGTCCGGCCCCCTCGGTCATCCCGGCGGGTGATCGCGCGTACACCCCCTGGCACGCGGCCGACTTCGTGACCAGGCATCGCTACTATCCGGGCACGCTCAACAATGTGCGGCTGCACGCGGTCCCCGGCGCGGTGGTCCTGTTCGACTGGGGCGGTAGTGATCAACCGGGCAACGTCGACCACGTCGGGATCGTGATCAAGAACCTGGGCGACGGCCGGGTCACCACGGTCGAGGGCAACAGCGGCGACGCGGTCAGGATCAGGGTCCGGGGCAGCGACGTACTGGCGATCATCGGGATCCCGGCGTATCCGGGCAAGGTCCCGCCCATGCCACCGGTCAAACCTCCCTCGCAGGTGAACGCGTGGCCGTACGGCCCCGGCGTGATCATGAGGATCGGCTGGACTGCCTCGGCCGGGGTCAAGCGGGTTCAGAACCGGATCAACATGCTCGGCTACGTCCCCCGGCTGCTGGTCGACGGGGATTACGGAGCCAAGACCGAGGCGGCGGTCAAGTGGGTACAGATCAAATACCACCTGACGGTCGACGGCCAGGTGGGACCGGTCACGTGGCGCACACTTTTTCCGTGAGGCTCAACGAGGGTGATCCCCTCTCCGAGGTGCTCGACATCCGGCAGGCGGCGGCCGAGGTGGGGCGGTCACCGGCCACGATCCGATCATGGATCCGGGACCGGCGGCTGATCCCCATGCGGGTGGGCGGGCGGTGCTTCACCACGGCTCGGGCGGTACGGGATGCCGAGCGCGAGGCGGCCGGATTCGGCTCGTTCATGATCGGAGAGGTCGATGGACAATGACTAGAACGGCGATCATGGATGCCGACGATGATCGTCGGGTGGTGCTGGCTCGGCTGGCCGAGGCGATGCGTAAGATCCTGCGGCTCCGATGACCCTGCGTAGAACATGCCCCAGACGGCCCTCAGATGCCCGCTAACGGCTTGACCCCCTGTTTTGACCCGGTCATACCGGCAAAATTTTCTAGGGATTTCCCCAGGTCAGAGGCATGATCAGCGATCATTTAGGATCAAGGATGAAGATCACCTCGAATTTGTCGATCAGCCGGGTCGTGATCGGCTACCCGGAGCAATGGCGGGGATTGGTCTGGGTGACCCGTACAGGGAGGAGATGGATCTTCCCGAAGTTCGGGATCCGCTGGAAAGATCACTGGTTCTTCCCGTTCGGCCCTGTGTTCAGGCCATGATCGGCTTGACTTCTAGCACACCTTGACCACATTCTGTGATCAGAGTGGGAATTCTGTACGTAACCGTTGCCACTGGGCCCCGTGGGTGATCGATCGTCAACCTCGCGGGGCTCGGTTATGTCCGGGAGGTTCCGATCTTGAACGAATCGGCTCGGACGAACATCCCGGTCCCGGACCCCTCGACTCTGACCATAGATCTGCTCCGGCGGGAGCTGGCGGCGCTACGGGAGATCATCGAGACTAGACTCTCGGCGATGGACCAGGCCACGGCGTTGCAGGCGGCCGGATTGAAAGACTTGATCGAGTTCGGAGTCGACTCGCGGGCGCACTTGATCGCCGATATCGATCGGCAGATGAGCGCGCAACGTGAATACCTGGTCGGCCGAATCGAGCAGATCATGGCGGTCGGAGCCGAACGGTTCGATTCGATCAACAACCGATTCGAAGATCGGGACGAGCGGATCCGCACGCTGGCCGAGCACTCTCAGAACGCCCTCGAAGCGGCGATCAAGTCGGCGGCCGAAGCGGTGGCCGAGCAGAACCGAGCCAACAATCTGGCCGTGGGCAAGTCCGAGGTGGCGACTCAGAAACAGATCGATTCCTTGATCACCAACATGGGGACATCGATCAAGTCACTGGAGGACAAGATCAGTGATCTACGTACCCGGCTCGACTCCGGCGAGGGTATCGGGCTCGGCAAGGCCGACGCGAAGATCGAGAAACGCGCCGATACCGGTCAGGTCCTCGCGGTGATCGGTTCGATCGTCGGCGGCGTGATCCTGTTGATCGGGCTCGTCACGCTGATCTTGCGGGTGACCGGCAGATGAGCGGCACACCCGGCGCGGTCGTATCGATCGGCGAGGCGATCGCGGCGAAACTGGCCGGGACCAAATACGGCCCCCCGCTTCCCCCGAAGGTCAAGGCCGGTCGGCGGTGGCAGACTCCAGGCGATCTTGCCAAGACGCTGAACAACACCACGATCCAGACTCCGGCCCTCGACCTGATCGACTCCGAATTGGTGGCGCTGGCCGAGGGTGACCACGACCGGCTGATGATCTTCATGCCCCCACAGGAGGGCAAGTCGGAACGAGCCAGCCACTATTTTCCGGAGTGGCTGCTCACCCATGATCATGATCTCCGGATCGCGATCGTCTCGTACGCGGACGAGATGGCGAGGCGCTGGGGCGCGGATATCAAATTGGACGCGGAGACCTTCGATGGGGACGAATCGACCATCGATCTTGGTCTGACCCTCCGAGCCGATTCACGCGCGGCCGGGCGCTGGCAGATCGACGGCGGGCGCGGCGGTGTCTACTGCGTGGGGATCGCGGGCTCGCTGACCGGCAAGCCGGTCGACTGGCTGATCATCGATGATCCGCTGAAAGATCTTGAACAGGCGCAGTCGGCGAGGTACCGGGAACGGGCCAAGCGATTCTGGCAGGGCGTAGCGGTCCCCCGGCTCGGCCCCGGTAGTAAATGCGTGGTGATCCAGACCCGCTGGCATGAAGATGATCTTGCTGGCTGGCTCATGCGGAACGAGCCGGGCAGATGGCGGATCGTGGTGATCCCGGCGGTCTCCGAGGCGGATGATGATCTACTCGGGCGGCCGGTCGGCGAGCCGATGATCTCGGCGCGAGGCGATCGTAACTGGGCCAATATCAGGCACGACGTAGGCGAGTACGTCTGGGCGGCGCTATACCAGCAGCGACCGGCCCCGGCGGCGGGTGGTCTTTTCAAACGAAAGTCGTTCCGCTACTGGCAATGGTTGCCAAGCGACACATTCCGGCATGATCAGCTCGGCGGGATGCGGATCGCCCTCGGCGACAAGATCGTCTACCTCTCCGAGTGCTGGCGGTTCCTGACCGTCGATCTTGCTGCCTCGACCAAGACATCGGCCGATTTCACGGTGGCCGGGGTCTGGCTGATCACGCTCGACGGGGATCTCGTCCTGATCGACGGGGACTCGGCGAGGCTGGAGGAAACCGAGCACTGGACCTTGGTCCGGCCCTTGCGGGAACGCTGGGCGGCGGATGTGGTCTTCGTGGAATCCGCCATGATCGGCACCACACTGGTCAGGGACGCCACCGAACAGGGCGTACCGGTGGCCGAGCTGAAGGCCGAGACGGACAAGATCACCCGAGCGATCCCGGCGAGTACCCGGCTCGACACGGGGCGGATGTGGATCCCGGCGGCCGATACGTCGTCGTTGATCGTCCGGGATGTGGTCGACCAGTGCGTTCAGTTCCCCAATGCCGTGCATGACGATTGGGTCGACGTGATCAGCTACGCGGCCCGCGTGGTGATCGCACATTGGACCGGGGCGACCACCTCGCAGGTGACCGGGCGATACCAGGTCACCGATACCGACCGGGCATTTCAGGCACAGACCGGGGTCGATCCGGCACTACCGGCACCGACATTCAAAGAACTTGAGGGGAGGACATGGTGACTTGCCCCAAGACATGGCCGTACGCCATGATCCTCAAGAACTTCCGAGAGCTGATCTTGGACACTTGGACGACCGAGGAGATCCTGGCCGTTCAAGATCTCACCCGGTATGACGCGATGCCTCCGAGAGTGCCGACGTCGACTCTCGAAGGTATGCCGATCTTGACTCCGGCGAGGTTGCGAGAGGTGCGAGGTGGCTAAGCTCTCGGCCCCCACCAACGAGCTGGGCTATCTGTCCGACGTATACGGGTTGAGCGTTCAGTACGTCGACACGCTCGAATTGATCGCCGATCTGACGTGGCCGCTATCGGTCCGGACCTATGCGCAGATGAGGCATGATCCACAACTGACTGCGGTGATGAACGCCTATACCCTACCACTCCGGCAGGCTCCCAAGTGGGTCGACCCGCACGGGTGCCGGGATGAGGTCGTTCAGCAGATCAGCGATGATCTAGGTCTGCCGATCTTGGACAACAATGACGAGCCGGGTCCGGCGAGGCGTCGCGGGATCAACTTCGATACTCATTTCCGGCTGGCCTTGCTGCACCTGATCTATGGGCATATGCCGTTCGAGGAGTCCTACGAGATCCGGAACGGCAAGGCCCGGTTGATCAAGCTGGCCGAGCGGATGCCCCAGACGATCAGGGATATGAAGCTCTGGCCGAACGGTGAGCTGAAGGGGATTCAGCAGAATTTCTACGATCCGATCATCCCTGAAAACCGGTTGCTCTGGTATGCCCGTGATCGCGAAGGTGCGATGCACCAAGGCCGGTCGATGTTCCGGCCCGCTTATGGCGCGTGGCTGCTGAAACACGAGGCGTGGCGGATCATGGCCACCTCGGGGCGGCGGTTCGGGATGGGAGTCCCGAGTGTGACCGCTCCGGCCGGAGCGACCCCGGCCATGGTCTCGGAGGCGTCCAAACTGGCCACTCAGATCAGAGTGGGCGACGAATCCGGCGTAGGTCTACCGGCCGGGTATTCACTGTCGATCACCGGGATGACCGGCTCGTCCCCCGACATGCTCGGATTCATCCGGTATCTGGATTCGCAGATAGCTCAGATGGCCCTCGCCTCGGTGCTCAACCTCGACGCCTCGCCTAATGGATCACGCGCGCTCGGCGATGTCCTGGTCAATCTCATGCTGCTATCGCTGAACAGCATCGGTGGCGAGATGGCCTCGGAGCTGGAGAAACTCACCGTTCGCATGGTGGATTACAACTGGGGCGAAGACGAGGCGGCCCCCCGGATCATCATCGGAGATGCGGGATCCCGGCCGGAGGTCACGGCCACTTCGCTGATGGAACTGGTCAGGTACGGGGCGCTTGTCCCGGATCCGGCGCTGGATTCCTACATCCGGGAGCGCTGGCAGCTTCCCGAGCGGATCACCCCGGACACGGCCACCGGCACCGAGCTGGTCCCGAGCGGCGAGAACCAACCGGCGGCACCCGGCACGAATCCCCCCGGCGGAAAGACCGGCGGCACTCAGAAGCCGGGACCGCTGGCTCCGAAGGAACAGGGTCCGGGCAGTCCCCAGAGCGGCAATCGGTCCCTACCTGGGCAACAGTCCACCGATCAGCCTGGTCAGTGATTCGACTACGGCCGATCGGCCGGAGTCGTTCCAAGATCCACGGGCTCGAGAATGATCTTGAAAAGGAGTGTTTCATGGTCGATTTCCTGTGCTTCCTCGCGGCGCTGGTCCTACTCGTCCTGGCCGCGTTCGGCGTGCCACTACAGAACCGGGTCACGCTCGGCTGGCTCGGGCTGGCGTTCTTCGTCCTGGCGTTCTTCATCCATGCCACACGGGCGCTCGGGCTGCACTGATCATGGTCGATGTGCCGGTAGGCGTGGCGCTGGTCACCCTTCCGGGTATTGAGCTGGCCACGGTCGGAGAGTGGAATCTCGGCTCCGGTCTGACCACGTTCACCCGTGACGACATGGCGGCGGCGGTCGGTGCGGTCGAGTGCAAGTCGGTGCGGCGGCCGGTTCTGAAACTGGGCCACTCCGAGCCACTCCCCAAGGGACAGAAACGGTGGGACGGAGAACCGGCGATCGGCTGGATAGAGAACATGGCCCTGGCCGAGGGCGGGGACATGATCACCGGAGACTACGCGGGCGTCCCCGGCTGGCTGGCCGAGATCATGTCGACGGCGTACCCGGATCGATCCATCGAAGCGACCCGTAATTTCAAGTGCCAAACCGGCCATGTCCACCCCTTCGTGATCACGGCGGTCGCTCTGCTCGGGGTCACTCCCCCCGGTATCGGCGTGCTCGATTCGATCTTGTCGGTCAAGACTCTGTTCGAGGTCGAGGCCGGGGCTGATCAAGCCACCGGAGAACCGATCATCATTCAGGTCACCGAGGAAAAGATCACCGCAACTAAACCACCCGATCAGGAGCGACCCATGCCCCAACCCATACAGATCACGGCGGCGGTCACGGCCGAGGACATCCGGCGGGAGTACTACGAAGACGCCAACATGATGTGCTGGATCACCGAGATGGTCATGGATCCGATGCAACTGATCGTTCGTGACGAATCGACCGGCGAGATCTACCGGGTCCCGTTCGCGATCGACGGCAAGAACATCGTTTTCTCCGAGCCGATCGAAGTCGACATTGAATATGTCGACGCTCCCCCGAACGAGACCGAGACCGAACCGGCGGCCAGCGCGGCACCGAGCCGCATGATCTTCGCGGGCGCGGCCGAGTCAGCGTTCCGGTCGGCGCTTCCCCCTCGCAGTCCGAATCCCGAGCCGATCACTCCCCCGGCGGCTCCCCCACCGACTCCGCGATCACCGGCCAAGCCGGTCACTGCGGCCAAGGCGGTGGCCCGTATCCACGGGGCACCGATCCACAAGGAAGGATCAAAAGTGGAATTCACCGAGGCGCAGCTTGCAGAGCTGCGCAGGACGCTCGGCTTGGCCGAGGACGCGGAGCTGACTCCCGAGAGTGTGATCTCGGCATCCGGCACGCTGGCCGAGCACAAGGCCGAGATCACTGCGGCCGGGCCCAACACGATCGTCATCGACGCGAGTGTCTGGACCGACATGCAGACCCGGATCAAGCGCGGCGAGGAGGCCCGGCGGGTTCAGCTCGAAACCGAGCGGGACACCACGCTCGCGGCGGCCATGGCGGCGGGCAAGTTCCCCCCGGCTCGGCTGGTCCAGTGGCAAAAGGTCTGGGCATCCGATCCCGAGGGCACGCGCGAACTGATCGCGACCCTCA
>WNFM01331764.1_pt2 | contig 13877 bp, 13 predicted proteins | sample 5400271 | NCBI WGS metagenome assembly WNFM01 (sample SAMN13153352, study PRJNA577476) | soil metagenome | isolation source: 60 cm saprolite on Douglas fir-dominated hillslope | place: USA:California | collected 2013-09-17 | reverse complement strand
TCGAGGACCGCATCGCGCGTTACAACCGGCTCGCCGCCGACGGCTCGACGGTCGACGACGAGATGCGCGCCGCGATCCGCTTCGCCGCGACGCGCGCGCCGGTGGCGATCGTCTCGGCCGCCGCGCGCAGCGAGATCGATCCCGTTGTGGCGGCCTCCGGCATCGGCGCTTCGATCGCGCTGATCGTCTCGCAGGACGACGTGACGAACGGCAAGCCCGACCCCGAGTGCTACCTCACGGCGGCGCGCCTCCTCGGCGTCGAGGCGGCGGCGATGCTCGTCTTCGAGGACACCGATGTCGGCGTCGCCGCTGCGAAGGCCGCAGGTGCGCGCGTCGTCGGGCTCACGCGCACGCTCGGGGCGGAGCGGATGGCCGCGGCCGACGAGCTCGTCGAGCGGGTCGATCTGCGGCTGCTGGAGCGACTGCTGTGCTCGTGATCGCCCACCGCGGAGCGTCATTCGACTTCCCCGAGAACACCGTTCCCGCGTTCGAGCGTGCGATCGAGGTCGGCGCCGGCTACGTCGAGTTCGACGTGCACAACGACCTATCCGTCACGCACGACCGGCCGAAGCGCGGCGTCACCTATCCGACGCTCGACGAGGTGATCGAGCTCTGCCGCGGCCGGATTGGCCTGATGGTCGAGCTGAAGCGCCCCCGTGGCGACACGGTCAGGCGAGCGCTCGCGCGCCTCGACGACGACGCTGTGCTGGTCTGCTTCCAGCCCGCGCCCCTGGAGGAAGCGCGCCGTCTGCGGCCGGGGATCCGGACGGTGCAGCACGTCGGCTTTGGCGTCAGCATCCGCCGCGCCGCGCAGGGCGCGTGGGGAGCCGGCTTCCGAGACGACCGCTTGACGAAGCGCGGCCTGCTGACCGCACAGCGCCTCGGGCTCGAGACGCTGGTCTTCACCGTCAACGACGAAGCGCGCATGCTCGAGCTACAGCGGCTCGGCGTGAGCGGGATCTTCACCGACCGTCCGGATCTCGCCCTCCGCGCTCTGGGAGGAAGCGCGTGATCTACCCCTCCGGCGCCCAGTACGCGATCGCGCACGGCGAGCAGCGCGCCTGTGCTGTCGAGGTCGGCGGCGGGCTGCGGACGTACGCGGCGCACGGGCGTGAGGTGATTGACGGCTACGACGCGAGTGAGATGTGCCACTCAGCGCGGGGCCAGGTGCTCGCCCCTTGGCCGAACCGCATCGAGGACGGCGAATACACGTTCGACGGACAGAAGCTGCGGTTGCCGCTGACGGAGCCCACCACGCGAAACGCGATCCACGGGCTCGTGCGGTTCATGCCCTGGCGTGCAGTCGTGCACGAGGCTGACCGCGTGCTGTTCGAGCTGCTGCTTCACCCACAGCCGGGCTATCCATTCACACTGCTGCTGCGCAACGAGTACCGCCTCGGCGATGGTGGCCTGACGGTGTCGACGAGCGCGGAGAACGTCGGCGCGACAGCGGCGCCGTTCGGGCTTGGCCACCATCCGTACCTCGCAGCACCGTCCGGCAAGGTCGACGACACGGTCTTCCAACTGCCAGGCCATGAGCCGCGCCGTGTCGGTGATGCGAGGCTCGACGACACATTCGGGGATCTCACGCGAGACGCGGAAGGCATCGCACGCGTGCGCGTCGACGAGACAGTGGTCTGGATGGACGCCGCGTACCGCTACGTCCTCCTCTTCACCGGCGACCTACCGGACGTGGGCCGGCGAAGCCTCGCGGTCGAGCCGATGACGTGCCCTCGCAACGCATTCCGCTCGGGCGAGGGCTTGATTCACCTCGCCCCGGGAGACCGGGTCGAGGCAAGCTGGGGCATCGATCCTCGCGGCGGCTGAAGCTACTCGTCGTCCGGATCGAGCACCGGCAGCCCGGGGCCGTCATCGGGCAGGCTGATCAGCTTCGCGCCCTCGGAGGGGATCTTCGCGGAGACGCGCGCCCCGACCGGTAGCGCCGCGGCGCGGGCGGTCGACATGTCGGCGATGAGGTTCGTGCCGCTGCCGGTCACCTTCACGCGCGTCACCGGGCCGAGGAACGTCTGTGTCAGCACCTCGCCCTGGAACGAGTTCGGCGCGCTGCCGTTCGTCGCGGCTTCCAGCTCCAGGGACTCCGGCCGGATCAGCACCAGCACGCGCTCGCCGTTCTGCCGCCCCTTGGCCGCATCGACGTGCAGGCGCAATCCGCTGTGCTCGACCTCGCCGGTCGCGCCGTCGATCACCGTCGAGTCGAGGCGATTCATCGTGCCGATAAACTCGGCGACGAACGGCGTCGCGGGCGCTGTGTACATCTCAGCGGGCGTGCCCATCTGCTCGATCACGCCGCCGTACATCACGGCCACGTGGTCGGAGATTGCGAGCGCCTCCTCCTGGTCGTGCGTGACGTAGAGCGTCGTGATCCCGAGCTCGAGCTGGATCCGGCGGATCTCTTCGCGCAGCTGCACGCGCACCTTTGCGTCGAGCGCGGAGAGCGGCTCGTCGAGGAGCAGCACCCGCGGCTCGATCGCGAGCGCGCGCGCTAAGGCAACGCGCTGCTGCATGCCGCCGGAGAGCTGATGCGGATAGCGGTCGACGGCGTGCGCGAGGCCGACGAGCTCGAGCAGGTCGTCGACGGGCTTCGCGCGGTCGCCTTTGCTCTTGCCGCGGATCTTCAGGCCGAACTCGACGTTCTGGCGCGCGGTCATGTTCGGGAACAGCGAGTAGGCCTGGAAGACCATGCCCATGTCTCGCTTGTTGGGTGCAACGCTCGTCACGTCCTTGCCGTCGACCACGATCCGTCCCTCGTTCGGCTGGTCGAAGCCGGCGACGAGCCGCAACGCTGTCGTCTTGCCACACCCTGACGGCCCGAGCAGCGACAGGAACTCGCCCTGTTCCAGGTCGATGTTGATGCCTTTCAAGGCTTTGAATGTGCCAAAGCTGCGGTGGAGATTCTCGAGCTGGAGGTAACTCATCTCGCTCCTGCGATCGCGGCGCTGCGCGCGCCTCGTTTGCGGCCGACAACAAGCAGCGACAGCATGGCCGCCCAGGTGATGCCGAAGCTCATCAAGGTCAACGCGCCTGCCGGGAAGCCCTGGGACTCGTTCACGTACTGGATGAAGATCGGGAAGGTGTGGAACGCCGCGAGGTTCGCGATCGTGAACTCGCCCATCACGATCGCGAGCGTCAGGAACGACGCGGCGAGCGCAGCCGAGCGGATGTTCGGGAGAATCACCCGGAAGAGCGTCGTCGTCCAGCGCGCCCCGAGGCTCTGCGAGGCCTCGGTCAAGGTGTGCACGTCGATCGAGCGGAAGCCCGCGTCGAGGGAGAAGAACATGTACGGGAACGCGAGGATCACGTACGCCGTCGCGAGGAATCCCCACGGTGTGCCGTAGTACCAGTGCGGCGTGCCGCGGAACGTGCGGAGCAGACCGACGACCATCACGATCGGCGGCACGACAAACGGCACGAGCGCCATGAAGGCGATGATCGGCCGCAGCTTCGGCAGCTTCAGGTGCACCAGGTAGATCGTCGGCACGAACAGGGCGAGGCTGATCACGATCGTCTCGAGAGCCAGCAGGAACGAGATCTTGATCGTGTGCCAGAAGTCGCCGTTGTGGACTACCCAGCTGTAGTTGTGCAGGGTGCAGCACGGCGCGCCGATCACGTTCTTCTTGAGGCTGAAGTCGAGCGTCGCGTACAGCGGGACGATGAAGTACGCCGCTCCGAGCAGGAGCCAGACATACGCGCTCGGTGCCATGCGCAGCTTCCTCACTTCGCCCACCTCGCCGAGCGGCGCTGGAGCGGGATGTAGATCAGCATCATCAGCGCGAGCACCACGAACATGCCGAACGCGAGCGCCTGCGCGAGATGCGGGTTGTCGAGCACGTTGCCGGTGTAGTACGCGCCGATCAGGATCGGGACGATGTTCTGACCCTGATTGATGCTGTACGCCGTCGCGTACGCGGCGAAGGCGTTCCCGAACAGCAGGATGAACGCGCCGAGGAACGACGGCATCAGCACCGGGATCCCGACGTAGCGCCAGAACTGCCAGCCCTTGGCGCCCAGATTGGACGCAGCCTCTCGCCACTCGCGCTTGAGCCCGTCGATCGCCGGGGCGATCACGAGGATCATCAACGGCAGCTGGAAGTAGATGTAGGCCAGCTCGATGCCGCGTTCCGAGAAGAGCTGGAAGTGCGGCCACTTCGTGCTGAGGTCATAGCCCGAGCTTCGGAACCAGACCGTGACGACGCCGAGGGGGCCTGCGGTCGCGATGAACGCGAACGCAAGCGGGATACCGCCGAAGTTCGCGGCGACCCCGGAGAAAGTAGTAAGCGCCGAACGGATCCAGCGCGGCGTCCCTTCGCGGATCGCGGCATAGGCGACGAACATCCCGAAAATCGCGCCGATGATCGCTGTGATCAGGCTGATCCGAATGCTGCCCCAGTAGGCGTCGACGTAGGGGTGATGGAAGAGCAGTCTGATGTTCGAGAACGTCGCGTGGTCGTGCTTGTCCTGGAACGCGCCGAGCATGACCGCGCCGGCGGGCACGAACAGGAACGCGATCGTGTAGGCGAAGAACGGGAGGGTCGCCACCCACGCGAATGACGGGCGCTTCCGGCCGGACACGATGTCCGGCCGGAGCGCCTCCGGTGCTGCTTGCGTCGAGATCGGGCCTACCCGCCGACCTTCGACGGCCACTCGCTGGCGATCTTCGCCTTCGCGTTGGTCTGCTGCGAGAGGCTTGCGAACTTCACCTTCGCGTACAGCGCCGGTGAAGGCAGTGCCGCCAGCAGGTTCTTCGGAAGCACCTTGCGCTGCGCAAGGTCGTTGAACCGAGCCGGGTGCGAGAAGCCCTTGAGCCAGATCAACTGGCCCTGGTCGGAGTAGCAGAACTCCTCCCAGAGGCGAGCCGCCCACGGGTGCGGCGCAGCCGCATTGATCGCCTGTGCGTAGTAGCCGGCGTAGACCCCGTCGGACGGGATCGTGACGCCCCAGTTCGCGGCCGGGAACTCCTTGACGTACGCAAGGTTGTTGTAGTCCCAGTCGATCGAGATCGGCGTCTGGCCCGAAGCCACGGTTTGCGGCGTCGTCTGCACCGGGATGAAGTTGCCCGACTTCTTCATGCTGGCGAAGAAGTTGATTCCCGGTTCGACGTCCGACAACGTGCCGCCTGCGCCGAGCGTCGCGGCGAAGACGCCTGCGATGGCCGAGCCCGACGAGAGAGGCGAGCCGTTCATCGCGACCTTGCCCTTGTACTCGGGCTTCAGCAGGTCCGTCCACGTCTTGGGCGGATTGCTGACGAGCGACTTGTTGTAGCCGATCGAGACCGCGCCCCAATAGTCGCCCATCCAGAAGCCGCGGGTGTCCTTGAGAGCACGCGGGATCGTCTTGTAGTTCGTGTTGAAGTACTTCGCGTACAGGCCCTCGTTGGCGCCGACGATCGCGAAGGCAAGGCTGACGTCGACGACGTCAGGAGCACGTGAGTCGCCCTTGAGCGAGCGAATCGCCTCGTTCTCCTGCGCCGAGCTGCCGTCCGGGTTGTCGTTCGTGATCGGGATCCCGTACTTCTTCGAGAAGGTCGAGATCATCTCGCCGTAGTTCGCCCAGTCGGGCGGCAGCGCGATCGTGTTGAGGTGGCCTTCCTTCTTGGCGTTCTTGACCAGAAGCGCCAGGCCGGCCTTGGTCTCCTTCGTCGGCGGGGCCGCAAACCGTGCCCGCGTCGCGCCGAGGGCGGTGCTTGCGCTGCCCATGACCGTCAAGCCGAACGCTGCCGCCGCGCTGCGACGCAGCATCGACGAGCGGCTGATGCCCTCTTCTTCGAGCTTTGCCCAAAATTCGACCTCTTGGGCCTCGTAGTCCTCCATGCATTCCTCCCGGTCCGTGGTGTCCTCTAGTGGATCACGTAACGCTCTCTCATTTCAAGCTATCCGCGGCCTAACTTTCTGGCAACGAGTGGTAACGATGTGGCGTCGTTAGGGTCTCGTTGTGAATCCGTTCCAGGCAGACGGGCTCTGGCTCCGCTGCGCCCTGCACGCGCACACCACGAACTCCGATGGCGAGTTGGCCCCGGAGATGCTGGTGCGGCACTACGAATGGGCCGGGTACGACGTTCTCGCGATCACCGACCACTGGGTGCGGACGGCCGAGCCCTCGACGAAGAAGTTGCTCGTCATTCCCTCAACGGAGCTGAACGCGTACGCGCCGACCCAGGAGCACGACGCGCATGTCCTCGCCCTTGGGCTAGCGGTCGACCCAGTGCTCCCGGAGGGCAATTTCGCGCCGCTCGAAGAGGTCGTCGCGTGGATCGCCGAGAACGACGGCCTCCCGTATCTCGCCCACACCTACTGGAGCGGCCTGCGCACCGAGCAGTGGTGGGACTGCCCTGGCCTCCTCGGGATCGAGGTCTGGAACTCCGGTTGCGAGCTCGAGATCGGCCGCGGCGACTCCTCGATCCACTGGGACGAGGCGCTCGAGCACGGACGGCCGTTCTTCGCGCTCGCGACCGACGACTCCCACCATCCCGGCTACGACAGCGGCTTCGCGTCGACGTGGGTGCGCGTGCGGGACAAGACGCAGGAGGCCGTGCTCGACGCGCTGCGCAGCGGCATGTTCTACGGCTCGACGGGGCCGGAGATCCGCGACATCGAGGTGAACGACGGCGACGTCGTCGTCCGCTGCAGCCCGGCGGAAGCGGTGACGCTCTATTCCGGCCGCTGGCGATTCGGAGATCATCGAGCGCAACGACGACGGCCTGATCACCGCGGCGCGGCTCTTTCGCCGCTACGAGGCGCCGTACGGGCGCATCGAGGTGCTCGACCGGAACGGCAACAAAGCCTGGAGCAACCCGCTGTGGACCGCGTAGAAGCACTGGCGGGGACGCGCTTCGACCTGCTCGTCATCGGCGGCGGGATCATCGGCGCCGGGATTGCGGAGGCGGCGAGCGCGCACGGGCTGAAGGTCGCGTTGGTCGAGCGTGGCGACTTCGCCTCGGCGACCTCGACCGCATCGTCGAAGCTGATCCACGGCGGGCTGCGCTACCTGCAGATGGGCGACATCCGCCTCGTGCGCGAGGCGCACCAGGAGCGGCGCGCGCTGATGTCCGTCGTTGCGCCTCACCTCGTTCACCGGCTGCCGTTCGTCTTCCCGCTCTACGACGACGGCCCGCACCGGCCGTGGTTCGTGCGCACCGGCGTGCTCCTCTACTCGGCGCTCGCGCGCGCCAAGATCAACGGACGCGTCAGCGAGAAGCGTGCTCTGCGATTCGTGCCGCAGCTCCGTACCGAGGGCTTGCACTCCTCCGCGCTCTACGCCGACGCCTGGACGAACGACGGCCGGCTGACCCTCGCAAACGTGCGCGCCGCCGCCGACCGGGGCGCCACCGTTCTCAACTACGCCGAGGTGACGGCCATTGACGGCGACGGCGCCGACGTCCTCGTCGACGGCGAGATGGTGCGCGTGCAGGCCGGCGCGATCGTCAACGCGACCGGCCCGTGGCTCGATCGCGTGCGCCGGCTCGAGGATCCGGCCGCCGCCGCGTCGATCCGCCTCAGCAAGGGCGTGCACCTGATCGCCGACGGCGGCGAGAACTGGAGCGCCGCGGTCACGATCCCACACGACAAGGTTCGCGTGAGCTTCGCGATCCCGTGGGAGGGCAAGCTCCTCCTCGGCACGACCGACACGCTGCACGAGGGCGAGCCCGAGGACGCTCACGTCACCGACGACGACGTGCGCACGATCCTCGAAGAGGCCGCCGTCGCGGTGCGGAACATCGGCGAGGTGCGCGCATCGTTCTACGGGCTGCGCGTGCTGCCCGGCGGCCCGGGCGCGACCGCGAACGCACGCCGCGAGACGGTCTACACGCACGGCGCGCACGGGATGCTGAGCGTCGCGGGCGGCAAGCTGACCACCTATCGGCGGATCGCACTCGACGCGCTCGACCAGCTCGGCGTCCGCAATCTCAACCGCAGGCCGCGCCCGCTCCCGGGCGCCATCGGGCTGAGCCGGGTCTACTGGCCGGTCGAACTCGATCCCGCAACGCGCACGCACCTCCTCCACCTCTACGGCTCGCTCGCAACCGAGGTGCTCGCGCCCGCGGTTGACGACCCGTCGCTGCTCGAACTGATCGTCCCCGGTCGCCCCGACCTGCGCGCGCAGGAGCTCTACGCACGCAAGCACGAGTGGGCGCGCACCGACGAGGACGTCTACCGGCGCAGGACCACGGTGTGGCTCCAAGGATCCGAACCTGATTCGGTGTCAGCCGAACCAGATTCGAGCCTTTCGACGCTCAGCTAGCTGGTTCCATAATGCGGAACGAGCCGGCCAGGTTTTCGGTCTAGGATCGCCGCATGCCTCCGAATTACACGCGGCTGACCCAGCCGCTCGTTCGTGACGACGGAGAGCTGAGGACCGCCACCTGGGACGAGGCGCTCGACCGCGCCGCCGCCGGCTTCCGCCGCGCGATCGACCAGGGCAAGATGACCGGCCTCTTCAGCTGCTCCAAGGCCACGAACGAGTTGAACTTCGCAGCACAGAAGTTCGGCCGGGTCGCTCTCCGCACGAACAACATCGACAGCTGCAACCGAACCTGACACGCCCCTAGCGTCGTCGGTCTGGCGACGGTGTTTGGTGCCGGTGGTGGAACCAGCTCGTACGAAGAGTTGCGCGAGACCGCGGACCTGATCATCCTCTGGGGCTCGAACGCGCGCGACGCGCACCCGATCTTCTTCCACCATCTGCTGAAGGCGGTGCACCGCGGCGCCAAGCTCTACGTCGTCGACCCGCGCCGCACGTCGGGATCGACGTCGGCACCGACATCCCGCTCGCGAACGCGATCGCGCGCGAGGTGATCACCGCCGGGCTCGTGAACGAAGAGTTCGTCGCGCGCGCGACGACCGGCTACGACGCGTATCGCGACTCGGTCGAGCCGTGGACGCTCGAGGAAGCAGAGCGCGTGACCGGCGTGCCGGCCGACGCGATCCGCGAGCTCGCGCACGCCTGGGGCAATTCGAAGTATCCGCAGATGTGCTGGACGCTCGGGATCACGGAGCACCACAACGCGGTCGACAACGTCCTCGCGCTGATCAACCTGTCGCTGCTCGTCGGCGGCGTCGGCCGTTATGGCGCCGGGCTGCAGCCGCTGCGTGGGCAGAACAACGTGCAGGGCGGCGGCGACATGGGCGCGATCCCGAACAAGCTGCCCGGCTTCCAGGACATCGAAGACGACGTCCTGCGCGGGAAGTTCGATACTGCGTGGGGCGTGACGGTCCCCCCGAGGTACGGGCTGCACATGACCGGCATGTTCGAGGCGATCGAGGAGGGCGAGTTCAGCGCGCTCTACGTGATCGGCGAGAACCCGGCGCAGTCGGAGGCCGATCAGACGCGCGCGCGAAAACTGCTCTCAAGCCTCGACTGCCTTGTCGTGCAGGACATCTTCCGCACGAAGACAGCGGAGATGGCAGATGTCGTCCTCCCTGCGTCCGCCTCGTGGGCGGAGGCCGAAGGCACGGTCACCTCGAGCGAGCGGCGCGTACAGCGCGTGCGCAAGGCGCTCGATCCACCGGGCGAAGCGCGCGACGACGTCGAGATCGTCTACGAGCTCGGCAAGCGAATGGGCGTCGACCTCGGCAGCGCGCGCCCGGAGGACGTGTGGAACGAGTTGCGTACGCTGTCCCCGATGCACGCCGGCATGTCGTACAACGTGCTGGGACGAAGAGCATCCCGGCGACCAGTTCCTGCACGGCCGCCTGTGGGACGACGTCGTCGAACTACCCGCGCCATTCACGGTGGTGCTGCACTCCCCGCCGGTCGACGTACTCGACGCCGACTTCCCGCTGCGGCTGACCACCGGGAGGCGGCTCGAGTCCTTCAACACCGGCGTCCAGACCGGCGGCTTCTCGTCGCCGTTGCATGTCGGCGGCGAGGCGCTGCTCGTCTCGCCGGAAGACGGTGCGCGCTACGGCCTGCGCGACGGCGGCCGCGCGCTCGTCACGTCGCGGCGCGGCGCGGTCGAGGCGCCGGTCGCGTTCGACAAGAACCTCCGCCCCGGTCTCGCGTTCATGAACCTGCACTTCCCCGACCTCGTCGAGGTCAACGTGCTGACGATCGACGCGACCGACCCGAAGAGCGGCACCGCCGAGTTCAAGGCAACGGCGATCAGGGTGGAAGCGATTGCCTGATCTCCGGCTCCTTAGCGCCGAGCCGAGCGAGGCCGAGCGGATCGCGATCGACTCTGTGCTCGGCGCACTGCTCCTCCCCGCGTTGCGGGCGGCGCAGCGGCGCGTCGGCTGGGTGAGCGAGGGCGCGCTCGGTTATGCCTCACGCCGGCTCGAGGTGCCGCCGGCCGAGGCCTACGGCGTCGCGAGCTTCTACGCGCTGATCGCGCTCGAGGAGCGGCCCGCGGACGTAACGCACGTCTGCACCGATCTTTCGTGCATGTTGAAGGGCGCGACCGTTCCCGATGGCGCGCTCGCTTCACCCTGTCTGGGTCTCTGCGAACGCGCGCCGGCGGCGTACCGCACGATCGCGGGCGAGCACCCCGTCGAGGAGCAGATCCCGGCCGCCGGCCCACCGCTCCCTCAGGCTGGGCAGCCGGGCCTACGGCTGTTGCGTCGCATCGCCGCGGGCGTCGATCCCGAGTCGATCGACGCGTACATTCAGGCAGGTGGCTTCGAGTCGCTGCGCCGCGCGCGCGAGCTCGGGCCGGAGGCAGTCGTCAAGGCGGTCACGGAGTCGCGCCTGCTTGGCCGCGGCGGCGCAGCGTTCCCGACGGGCGTCAAGTGGGAGGCCGTCGCGAAACAGCCGGCTCAGCCGCACTACCTCGTCTGCAACGGCGATGAGTCCGAGCCGGGCACCTTCAAGGACCGCGTGCTGATGGAGCAGGATCCATTTGCGTTGATCGAGTCGATGGCGATCGCCGCGCTCGCAACCGGCAGCAGTCACGGCTTCATCTACGTGCGCGCGGAGTATCCGCTCGCACACCGGCGGCTGCAGAACGCAATCGACCTTGCACGCTCGCGCGAGTTGCTCGAGGGGTTCGACATCGAGCTGCGCATCGGGGCGGGCGCGTACGTCTGCGGTGAGGAGACGGCGCTCTTCCAGTCGATCGAAGGCTTCCGCGGCGAACCGCGCAACAAGCCGCCGTTCCCGGTCGAGGTGGGCCTGTTCGGAAAGCCGACCGCGGAGAATAACGTCGAGACGCTCTTCAACGTGCTCGATATCGTCGCCGATGGCGGCGAGGCGTACACCGCCATCGGCACGAAGGACTCCACGGGGACGCGTCTCTTCTGTGTCTCCGGCTCGGTCGCTCGCCCCGGTCTGTACGAGCTCCCGTTCGGTGCGACGCTGCGCGAGCTGCTCGACCTGGCAGGCGCCGAGCCGCCGAAGGCCGTACTGCTCGGTGGTGCGGCAGGTGCGTTCGTCGGCCCCGACCTGCTCGACTTGCGGCTGACCTACGAGGACACGCGCGCTGCTGGCGTCACGCTCGGCTCGGGCGTCGTGATCGTCTACGACGAGAGCGCCGACCTGGTGGCCGCGCTGCTGCGGATCGCCGAGTTCTTCCGTGACGAGTCGTGCGGTCAGTGCGTGCCCTGCCGCGTGGGAACGGTGCGGCAGGAGGAGGCGCTGCACCGGCTGGCCACGGGGCGCGCCCACGAAGACGAACTGGAGACCCTTGCAGAGCTCGCGCAGGTGATGCGCGACGCATCGATCTGCGGCCTCGGGCAGACGGCAGCGAGTGCGGTCATGTCGGCGATCGCCAACTTGAAGGTGTTCGCCGCATGAGTAGCGTCGTGCTCGCAGCGCCGAAGAAGATGGTCGAGCTGTCGGTCGACGGACAGCCGGTGCGCGTCTTCGAGGGCTCGACGATCCTCGATGCCTGCCGCGTGCTCGGGAACGAGCAGCCGACGCTCTGTTACGGCGACACACTGACGCCGGTGAACGTGTGCCGGGTGTGCGTGGTCGAGGTCGACGGCGCACGCACGCTCGTCCCGTCGTGCTCGCGGATCGCGGAGCCGGGGATGGTCGTGCACACGGACTCGGAGCGCGTGCGAAAGTCGCGCCGCCTCGTGCTCGAGCTGCTCGGCTCGTCGGTCGACCTTTCGACAGCGCCGGAGGCGCTCGCCTACATCGAGGAGTACGACGCGAAGCCGGATCGCTTCGGCCCAGACGCGGCGACGGTCGCGCAAGACGTGAAGATCGACAACGACCTCTACGTACGCGATTACTCGAAGTGCATCCTCTGTTACAAGTGCGTCTCGGCGTGCGGTGAGGATCACCAGAACACGTTCGCGATCGCCGTCGCGGGCCGCGGGTTCGACGCGCACATCTCGACCGAGCTCGACGTGACGCTGCCGGAGTCGGCCTGCGTGTACTGCGGCAACTGCATCGCGGTCTGTCCGACGGGCGCGCTGATGTCGGTCGCCGAGTACGAGAAGCGGGAGGCGGGGACGTGGGATGCGGAAAACGAGACGATCGTCTCGACGGTGTGCCCGTACTGCGGCGTCGGCTGCAATCTCGAGTTGCACGTGCAGGACAACGAGATCGTGAATGTCACCTCGCCGCACGACCATGACGTGACGGAGGGCAACCTCTGCATCAAAGGCCGGTTCGGCTACCAGTACGTGCAGAATCGCCGCTGATGCAGGTCCGCGTTCTCTACTGGCAGGAGATCCCGTCGTTGATCCGCGTCACGGCGGACGATGGCGCACAGTTGTCGCGCCAGCTTCCCGACTCGTTCCAGCAGGAGATCGACCGCGTCGCGATGGAGCAAGGCCTGATCGGTAGCGACGCATATCTCGAGCAGTTCGTATGGCACGAGCTCGATCCGCGCGAGGGCGCACCGAACGACGTGCTCGACGCGGTCGAGTCCGAGCTCGTCGCAGCCCGCGACGCCTGAGCGGATGGCAGAACGCGTCCCGCACCTCCGGCCGCGCGACGAAGGCGCGGCGGAGGTCAGGCCGATCGAGCTGTTCTACGACCTGGTCTACGTCCTCGCCGTCACGCAGTTGACGCGGCACCTACTCGCGCACTTGACGCTGCGCGGCGCGCTCGAGACGGCGATGTTGCTGCTCGCGGTCTGGGGCGCGTGGAACCAGATCGTCTGGATCACGAACTACTTCGATCTCGATCAGCGGAAGGCGAGGCTCGCGCTCATCGCGCTCATGCTGGCCAGCCTGATCATGTCGTCGTCCCTCTACGGAGCCTTCGCCAATCACGGGCTCGGGTTCGCGGGCGGTTTGGCAGCTAGCGCCCTCGGTGCGCAGCTGTTCTCCATCATCGGGGTCGGAAAGCATCATCAGCTGACGGCCGTGTTCGCGCGGGTGCTGACGTGGCAGATACCGTCGTGCGCGTTCTTGCTCGTCGGCGCCGTTGCGACCGGAGATGCGCGAATCACGCTGTGGCTAGTCGCGCTCGCCCTCTGGTACGGGGGAACGGCGATGGGGTTCCCGGTCCCGGGACTCGGACGCAACTTGACGACTGATTACACGATCGCGGGCGCTCACATGGCGCAGCGCAGCTACCTGTTCGTGATGATCGCGCTCGGCGAGTCGATCCTGGTGATCGGCTCGCAGTTCGGCGAACTGCCGCATCACACGAGCACGGTGATCGCGCTCCTGATCGCCTTCGCCGGCAGCGTGGGCTTCTGGTGGATCTACTTCGACCGCAGCGCCGACGCAGCGATCGAAGTGATCTCTGCATCTCCCGACCCGGGCCGTTTGGGCGTCACCGCGTACACGTACATCCACATCCCGATCGTCGCGGGCATCATCGTCGCGGCCACAGGCTACGAGGTAGCGATCGCGCATCCGCGCGAGCACGTCCACGTCGCAACGGCGTGCCTGATCCTGGGCGGCCCGACGCTGTTCCTAGCAGGGCAGATGCTGTTCAAGCGCGCAGTGTGGGGACCGATCCCACTG
>WNFM01234974.1_pt3 | contig 13879 bp, 10 predicted proteins | sample 5400271 | NCBI WGS metagenome assembly WNFM01 (sample SAMN13153352, study PRJNA577476) | soil metagenome | isolation source: 60 cm saprolite on Douglas fir-dominated hillslope | place: USA:California | collected 2013-09-17 | reverse complement strand
CGCAGCGCGTCCGAACTGGGTTGAGCGCGGATCAGGCATGTCCGGCGGCACATAAAGGATCGCCTGCTTCGCGTAATCAAAGTGCGACGCGACTACCAGCTCACGGGCATGCTCCAGACCCACGCGCTGGCGGATGTATTCAAAGCTGCCGCGATCTGGCGCTCCAGCCACGGCCAGAGTGGCTGAAGTGAGGACGGCGGTCTCAACGTTCTCAAACAGCGTTTGCTTCAGAATTTGCGAGACATCAATCGGGGTAGCTTGCAGAACGATATGCGTTTGCCCGCCGCGGGTTCTGCGTGCCTCGCTTCGATATTCAATCCAGAAGACCGTGTTCTTGTCTTGCGATTCCATGATGAAAGCCAGCTGCGCCTGCAATTCGTTTGTGCGACGGGAGAAGTTGAAAACCTCTTCCGGTTTTTGCGGCAGCAGCTCAAGCTCGGCCAGAACACGGGCCAGCGAATGCATGACAGCGTCATAGTCGTTGCCATGTTTCTCCAGAAATTCCTCGCGGTCGGCAAATGCGGAGCGGCCCTCACCTGGAGGCAGCAGGCCAAAGAAAAATCGCGAGCGCTCGCGCAGCCGGGCCAGCGCCTGAATCAGTCCCGGTGAGAGCGACTTCTTCTGCTGCAAAGTAACTTCAATATCGCGCGCCAGCTCTTCAAAGCGAAGATTGCTCACGCTCACGCCAAAGTAGCTGCCCGCAACGTCTTCCAGTTCATGCGCTTCGTCAAAAATCACGGCGCTGAACTCAGGAAGGACGCCGGCATCAGGCCCGCCGGACTGCCGCAGGGAGAGGTCGGCAAAAAAGAGATGATGATTGACGATAATGATGTCGCTCTCCACGGCGCGGCGGTGCATCTCCGTGATGAAGCAGCGGTCCCACTGCTGGCATTTCTGACCGGTGCAGCGTTCGGTGCGCGCGTCGAGCTTCTGCCAGAGCTGCGTGTTCTCAGGAAGGCCCTTGAGTTCGGCGCGATCGCCGCTTTCCGTGGCCGCTTCCCATTCGGCGATCTGTCGGTACTGCTCGATCTCCTGAAGCCCGTTCAACACCGGTTGGCTGGTCAGATCGTATAGTTTCTGCCGGCAAAGATAATTGTTGCGCCCCTTCATGTAGCAAACGCGCAGTTTGCCCAGATGCTGCTCGAGGAATGGGATATCCTTAAAGAAGAGTTGTTCCTGCAGGTTCTTGGTGCCGGTGGAGATGATCACGCGTTTGCCGCTGCGGATCACCGGCAACAGATAGGCCAGAGTCTTGCCCGTTCCCGTGCCGGCTTCTACGATCAGGTGCCGGCGCTCACCCAGCGCTTTTTCCACGGCTTCCGCCATCTGCAACTGGCCACGGCGGAACTCGTAATTCGGATGCGCCCGGCTCAGCAGTCCTCCGGGCGCGAAGAACTCGTGCAGCGTAGGCAGGCGCCGCTCGGTAGCGGCAGCAGTTTCGGGATTGGAAGCAAAGGCCACGGCGAGGTGTTTTTATAATAGCTGGTACTGGGAGTTTTTGAGCGCAGAAGTTTTGATAAATTTTCGCTAGTAGAACGACAGGTGTGCATTGCATAAGCTTCAAAAATCCCGACCTCCTCTCGTAGCCATTGTTGGCCGGCCCAACGTGGGCAAGTCCACGCTATTTAACCGGCTGATTGGATCGCGGCGCGCCATTGTGGGCGATGAGCCCGGCATCACACGCGACCGCCTTTACGCCGAGACCACATGGCAGGGCCGACGCCTGCGCATCGTTGATACAGGCGGAATCGTTCCCGATGACAAGGATTTCATCCCCGGTGAAATCTTCCGCCAGGCCCGGCTGGCGCTGGAAGAAGCCGCAGCTATCGTACTGGTGGTCGACGTCAGAACCGAATTGGCGGCCCCGGACATGGAGTTGGCGCGGCTGCTGCGCCGCCTGGGCAAGCCGCTCTTTCTGGCCGTGAATAAAGTTGATTCCACCAAGCTGGAAGCAGAGGCGGAAAACTTTCGCACGCTCGGCATTGAGAATCTCTATACCGTATCGGCCGAGCACGGCACTGGTTCAGCCGAGTTGCTGGACGCCGTCCTGGCCGCGATACCGCCCTCGGAGATGGAGGCCGTCTCGGAAGCGGGGGTTGAAAATGAACCCGACGAGACTCTCGAAGAGACGGGAGAACACGGCGAAGAAGGCCGCAAGAGGCGCCCACCGCGCGAAACCCGCGTGGCCATCATCGGCCATCCAAATGTCGGCAAGTCCACGCTGTTGAACGTGCTGACAGGCACATCGCGCGCCATTGTCTCGCCTGTTGCCGGCACCACCCGCGACGCGGTGGATGAGCTGATTGAAAAAGATGGCAATATGTATCGTTTCATTGACACGGCAGGAATTCGCCGCAAAGGCAAGACCCACTTGATGGCGGAAAAGCTTTCCGTAGTAATGGCGCGCAAACACCTTGAAGCCGCTGACGTCGCGCTGCTGGTGATTGATGCCGTGGAAGGCGTGACCAGCCTGGATGCAACGATCGGCGGCTACGCGCATGAGAGCGGCAGGTCAGTGATTGTGATTGTGAACAAATGGGACCTAGTAGGGCCGGCACGGACAGATGGCCGTCCGCCAGCGGACCGCGATCTTTATGAGAAGCAGGCGCGCCGCGTATTGAAATTTCTGGACTATGCGCCGATGGTTTTTGTTTCCGCCACGGGGGGCAAGAACATCGACAAGATTTTTCGCGCGCTGGAACTGGTCGCCGCCGAACGGCAGAAACGCATCGGCACGTCACAGATGAACCGCTTTCTGGAGTCGGTGGACTTTGACCGGGCCTCAGTCCCGCACCGGCAGCAGGTCAAGATTTTCTATATGACGCAGGCGCATGCGTCGCCGCCCACGTTCATCCTGTTTACTGATAAAGACGTGAAGCTGCACTTTTCCTACGAACGGTTTCTGCAAAACCAGATCCGCAAGAAATTCGGCTTTGTGGGCACGCCGATCTGGATCAAGAACCGGCCCCGGAGCAAAGTGGAGCTGCCGCCCAGGAAGGCCAAGCGCAGAGGCTAAACCACCGGCTGCGTGCCGGCCATCTGCGGCAAGGGAGTTGGCGGGGGCGGCAGCGGCTGTGGCCAGAGCAGCGCACCGAGCTTGGGATAACGCCCGCCGAAGAAATAGAAAGCATACGATGCGAAGAAAACAGTAATCGGCGCTATGAGAACCATATAAAGACAGCAGAAACCCGCTGCGGCCAGCAGCCCCGCAATAATGAAAATGAGCACGCCCACAGCCACGCCTGCCGCTTTTAAGGCAAAAACTCCAAGCGCAATCAGGATTCCCACCGGAATTCCAATAATCACCATGGCGGGAAGCATGGCAATAACAAAAACTATGGCCAGGCCAATTCCCGCGCAGAGGGCACAAACCACTTTCATGCCAAGATAACCAGCCCATGCGCCGGGCTCAGAAGCAATTACCCGCCAAAGCGAAGACCACGCGTCTCCGAGGGACAGATCGTCGAGCGCCATGATCGGCATGATGAAATCTTTCACCAGGGTGGAGACGATGGCGAAGATAATGCCGGCCGCTATCGCGCCGAGGGCGATGGAGGCGAGAACTTCAAAGAGAGCGACGAGAGAATTGTCGCCGGTGAGAACGCCGTTCTTGTAGGCGTGCCAGAGCGGCAGTCCCACGATCATGAATATCACTGCCCAGTTCACCAGGCGGAACACCAGCCAGAAGCCAAAATAGCGGTTTGCCTGCGAAGCATATCGCCGCCAGCCGCGGCCAACCACGGGCTGCCCGCTGATGACGGAATCAAACAAGACAAAGCGAAAGCGGCAGAAAAGGTAGAGAAAGATCAGCGAGATCACCACAAACGCAACCACAACGGCCACAATGAGGTGAAAGTAGTCAGCCAGATGAATGGAGCGCATGGCATTTTGAATTTCTGCCAATGGGTCTTTGGGGAAGCGGTCGTGGGGAAATTCGGGCGGAAACGCGGGCGTGCGAAAACTCGCATTGCTGTGAAAGGTCACCAGTCCGCCGCCCAGCAACCCAATGAATCCCATCTTGAGCCAGGCGCCAAGGCGGAAGGGCTTGAACAACATGGCGCCAACTCGCGTGAAAGCCGGCCCCACAGCGTCAATGGCGGATAGACGATCCATAAGCATTCGCATGAGTCTGCGTGCTGGCCGCGGCGCTCTCCTGCAGCCACGATGCTAACTTTTCCAGCGCCTTTTCACAAACCATTTTGTGGCGAAGCTTTTTATCGCGAACACGCCGGCGCGTGGCCTCGTCCAATTGCGGCAGCAGGTCAAAGGTGATGTTCGCGGGTTGAAAGTTTTTGGCGTCAGCATGGCAGATGTATCGCACCAGCGATCCCAGCGCGGTCTCACGCGGCGGAGGAACTGGGGCGAGCCCCTGTGCCAGGCTGGCAACATTCATTCCCGCGAGCATGCCCATAGCGATGGATTCCGTATAACCCTCAACACCGGAGATCTGCCCAGCAAAGAATACGTTGGGATGCTGCTTTAAGTTCAATATTTCTGTCAGCAGAGAGGGCGCATTGATATAAGTGTTGCGATGGATCTGCCCGTAACGCAGGAATTTTGCGTTCTCCAGGCCAGGTATCAGCCGCAGCACGCGCGCCTGGTCGCCAAACTTCAAATGGTTCTGGAACCCGACTAGGTTGTAAGAATCGGCACGCAGGTTTTCCTGGCGCAGTTGCACTACCGCGTAAGGCCACTTGCCGGTGCGAGGGTCGTCCAAGCCCACGGGCTTCATAGGCCCAAAGCGCAGAGTTTCATGGCCGCGGCGCGCGATCTCTTCAATCGGCAAGCAACCTTCAAAGTAGTTGAGGTTTTCCCAGTCGTGACCTTCAACCGGCTCAGCTGTGGTCAGCGCGTCAACAAACCGCTCATACTCCTCTTTCGTCAACGGACAGTTGATGTAGTCGGCGGTGCCCTTGCCGTAGCGCGCGGCCATGTAGACCTTGCTCATGTCGATGGAGTCCGCTTCGACGATCGGGCTGATGGAGTCGTAAAAAAAGAGATGGTCGCTGCCGCTGAGGCGGGCAATCTCGCGAGAGAACGCGTCCGACGTAAGCGGCCCGGTGGCAACAACGGTAAGGCCGTTATCTTCGCTGATCTCGGTAACCTCGCGGCGGACGACGGTGATGTTGGGCTCGGCTGAAATTGCCTCTGTCACTCTGGCCGCGAAGGCTTCGCGGTCCACAGCCAGCGCGTGTCCGGCAGGAACGCTGGTCTCCCTGGCAATCCGCAGCAGCAGCGAGCCCGCGCGCCGCATCTCTTCCTTCAACAGCCAGGGCGCGGTGTTCTCGCTTTCTGACTTAAGCGAGTTGGAGCAGACCAGCTCGGCAAACTTGTCCGTCTGGTGCGCGGGCGTGGAGCGCACCGGACGCATCTCATACAGCTCGACTTCAAGGCTGCGCCGCGCACACTGCCACGCGGCTTCACAGCCAGCCAGACCCGCTCCGATGATGTGGATTTTCATTTTGCGGCCCTCGCTTCTGTGCCGGCAAGCTGGGCCAGGGCAGTACCGCGAAGCAGCATGGTCTCCCAGTCGCCCAGCAATTCAGCGCCCAGCAATTCATAGAACTTGAGGGCCGGGTCATTCCATTCCAGCACCATCCAGCGCAGGCCGTAGCAATTCTCTTGGAGAGCGATCTGCGCCAGGCGCTGGAGAAGAGCTTTGCCAATGCCCTTGCCGCGCATCTCCGGCAGGACAAAAAGATCTTCCAGGTAGAGTCCGGGCTGGCCTCGCCAGGTGGAAAAGTTGTAATGAAAGAGCGCAAAGCCGGCCGATGCGCCGCCCCACTCGGCGATCAGACAGCGATATTTTGGTTGCGGGCTAAAGCCGTGCCGGACCAGGTCATCTTCAGTGGCGACAACCGCGTTGGGATCGCGTTCATACTCCGCAAGGCGACGGATGAAGTCGAGGATCAGAGACGCGTCAGCGGCGGTGGTGTTGCGGATGGAGAGCATGAGTGCAGGAGAAAACCTTACCGCTGATTTTCGCTGATGAACGCGGATAAAGCAATGCGTGCAGGGCCGACGACGAATTATGCGGTGCGTTTCATCGCGGCCAGGGCCTCGTCTTCAGCTTCGTAATCAAATTGAGTCAGCGGTTGCGCGGGAGGATTGGCGCGCTCCCAGGCAATGGTGCGGCGGATGGATTCTTCGCGCGGCAGCTGCTCGCGATAGCCAAGCTCTTTGCGGATGCGCTCTGAAGACGCGACCAGATGCTGCGCGGTATTGCCGGGCCAGTGCAGATGTTTGGGCGTGCGATCATGGGGAAGTATGACGAAGTCGCCGGTCCATCCCGTGGCTGCGGCGATTTTGCGGGCCCAATCCAGTTCGCCGAAAGACTCGGCTTCGCAGACGTTGTAGACGCGGCCTGCGGATTGCGGCGAGGTGGCAGCCAGCGCAATGGCTGCGCCAACATCTTCCACGTAGCCACGCGGCGTGCGCAGGGGAGCAACGTCATCGGCAAAAATGATCTGCTTTCTGCCGTCGTCCATGCGCTTCAGCACCGGATGAAAGCGGTGCAGCGGATCGCCCGGACCATAGATCATGGGTAGCCGCAGTATCGTGCCGGGCAATTTAGGATCGCTCAGGACGGCCTGCTCAACCGGAATCTTGTCATACTCGTCGCCAACCCAGTGGTAAACGCTTCGTACTTTTTTGAGCGCTTCAGCCGAATAGACATTGCGGCTGGTCCGCAGATCGGAGTCCTCGATGAGCGGAAGCTCCTGCAAACCGCCGGTTTCGAAGCCGTAGAAAACGCCCATGGCGCGATAGACGTCCATGCTGCTGAGTCCGACGACGCGACCAGTGATGCCGCGGAAAGTGTCCATCAACTGCTGCGCCTGGCGGCCGGAGCTGAGAACAAAATCCACCACGACATCAAACTTCTGCCGCCGGAACTCGGGCTGATGGTCCTGGAGAAACTGGCGGTTGCCCAGAATCTCTTCAGCACCGGCCGGCCCTTTGGTGTTGCCACGATGAAATACTGTAACGTGATGTCCGGCTTTTTGGAGTGCGGCTGCAGTGAAGTGGCCGATGAATCCAGAGCCGCCGATGAGGAGAATCTTCATGTCTTTCCGCTGTTTAGCGCCTCTTTCTCTTTTAACGTAGAGACGTAGCATGCTGCGTCTCTCCCGAAAAATTATCGCCTATTAAATAATAATTCTCTCGTCTCCCACCCGCCGAGTAATGCGCTGTTGATCAAGATATTCCAGCAGCGGGATGGCGTATTTTCGGGTCACGCCGATCAGGTCTTTGAACGTCGGTACGTCGATTTTCGGCGTCTTGGCTTTTTGCGTGGCCATGACTTGCCGCAGGCCTTGCAGCGCGGCGTGGTGGAAGACCAGGTCGTCCGCCAGTTTGATCAACACGCGGTCGCGCAGCAAAAGCGTGACCAGTTTTTGCGCCCGCGCCTTGTCGATAGGAAGTTTGTCGAGCACTTCTTTCATCAGCGGGACTTTCAGACCGGCATCGGCGAAGGCTTTTTCGATCTGCTCTTTGGCTTTGGCCTCTTCGTCTTTCAGTTCCACGCCGCGGCCAGCCAGCCTGACCTGCTCGCCTGAGACTTCGGCTTTCTTGTCGCGCATGAGCTGGGCCAGGAGGGCTTCCATCACGGTCTGGTGCAGGTCCAGTTTTTCCCGCAGCTCTTCTTTGCTGATGCCGGCCACCAGTGGGTTGGCTTTGTGAAAAGCTTCAAGAGCGGCAATCAGTTTTTCGCGCGTCTTCTGCACGGCTTCACTGGAGAGCAGAAATTCGCCGACCTGAATGATCTGTTTTTGCTGGATCAGGCTGGCAATGATGGGCTGGAGAACCGACTGTTTCAATCCGGTTTCGCGCACGGCTGCGGCGACCGAGAGTCCTTCATGCCCCCGCCGCGCGATTCGCGCCAGCAGGGTTTCCTGGCGGGTCCCGGTGGAGAGTATCTGCAAGAAGCTCTGCAACGCATCCTGCTTTTGTCGCGGCAGGGGAAAGGCATCCAGAACGACAGCGCCGCCGATGGTGATTACCGGCGAGAACTGGCGCAGGATGGCACGATCTCCCGGCAGCAGCAACAGCGGCTCGGCGGTGCGAAGCTGCGCGAAGGACGTGGCTCCGGGCTTGAGTTCCGTGACGCCATGGAGCGCGACCTCAGCGATGGTCTCAGAGGCAAACGCATGCAAATGGACACGGGCGCGATTCTTGAGCGGCCTGGCGTCTCTGAGCAGAGAAATCTGGACTTCGAGCCTCTGTGTAGGCTCGAACGCGCCGGGCGAGGCAAGCGTCATGCCGCGCGCCAGCTCTTCCATCTGAATGCTGGCCAGGTTCAGGGCGGTACGCTGCCCGGCGATCGCCTGGTCGGTAAGGCTGCCGTGGACCTGCACGCCGCGCACGCGCGCGCGTTTGCGCGAGGGAAAGACCTCGACTTCCTCTTCTTTCCTGACTTTGCCGGCGATCAGCGTGCCGGTGACCACGGCGCCAAAGCCTTTCATGGTGAAAACGCGGTCGATGGGCAGGCGGAGGAGGGCTTCAGTATCGCGCGCAGGGACCTCGGCGGAGAGGCGGATGATTTCACGCTTGAGCTCGTCCAGACCCGTTCCCTTCAGCGCGCTCACGGCCACAACCGGCGAACGGCTGACATCGAGAAACGATCCGCGCACGAAATCTTCAATCTCCATGCGCACTACGCTGAGCGTGTCTTCATCAACCAGGTCGGCCTTGGTGATGACGGTGATGCCGCGGGGAATGGAGAGCAGCCGGCAGATTTCAAAATGCTCGCGGGTCTGCGGTTTGATGGATTCGTCAGCGGCGATGACCATCAGGACCAGATCGATTCCGCCCACGCCGGCCAGCATATTGCGAACGAAACGCTCGTGGCCGGGAACGTCGATGAAGCCGAGGCGCAATTTTTCGCCGCTGGGAGCAGCCAACTCAAGATGGGCGAAGCCAAGATCGATGGTGATCCCGCGGCGCTTTTCTTCTTCCAGACGGTCGGCATCGATGCCGGTCAGAGCTTTGACCAGCGCGGTCTTACCGTGGTCGATGTGTCCGGCGGTGCCGAGGATGATGGATTTCATGCCAAAATCAGTGTAATAGATCAATTAGGCACGTTGCGTCTGCAGGGGCAGGGAGCCCGAGTTCTAAGAGTTCCTGGCGGCACGACTTGCTCACCCCGCACGCGAAAACCGCGCGTGCTGGAGCCCCGCTCGCAGCCCTCGGTTCGCCAGGCTCGCGTCAGGCTAAACGCTCAAGTCCAGCTTCTAAACGCTGTACGGATACCAATGGCGGGCCGGGACTGTCCCGGGTCCGCAATTTACGGATTGCAAAAATCGAGTTCAGACAAGCGACAAAAAGCGAAAGGGCGTCTTGGTGACACCCTTAGACATTCTCAGATGGTTTAATTCCTGCGAAGCAGCCAGCGGAGCCGTGAAGCGCGGACGCTGTTGATCACAATGTAGGATAACGATCCCACACACAGACCCATCAGCAGCATCCGCACCAACGACGCGGCTGGCACTGAAAGAGTGATTCCAGTTCCCAGAGCGACATAAGCGGCCAGGCACGCGGGGCACTTAGGCAGCAATGCCAGGATGACTACTGGAAGTGACCTTTGGGCCGCCCTGAGAAAAAGTCGCGCTGTAGACGACGGATGCAGCTTGCCATCCGTCGTCCAGGTTGTGCTCGGTTCACCGCGTGACCCGCTCAAAGCGGCCGCGCAGCAGGAGTGCATGTTCATGAATGACTCTCTTTCGAGCAGCAAGAGGAGCCCGAAGTCTCACTTTGCGGATCGGCAATCGTCTCCGCCGGATAGCGATCGTGATGGCGAACCCATGACATCGTGAACTCCAGCCCGTCTTCATCGCGCCCCTTCGGCGCCAGATCGAGAAAGTTGTAGGCTCCAACCAGGATGTCGAGGCCACGCCCGTATGTGGAGTAAGTATGGAAAACTCCTCCACTTTCATCCTTGTAAAACACGCTGGCGCCAGGCGCCTCCTCTCTGGGAAATTCCTGTATTTCGTAGTTGTAGTGCACCTTGTGTTGCGCCATTTCCTCCTTGGTGAAGGACACGCCGTAGTCGCGGTTAAAGTCGTTCCCAAAGGATGACACCCATTTGAAGCGCCATCCCATCCGCTTCTTGAATGCTTCAATCTGGGCCAGCGGCGCGCGCGAGACCACCACCAGGCTTACGTCGCGATTTGCCAGGTGCACCGTGCTTCCGTCAAAGTGGTCCGCCAGCAAAGAGCAGCTCGGACAACCTTCTTCCCATCCCGGACCGAACATGAAGTGGTACACGACCAATTGACTCTTGCTTCCAAAGAGGTCGGCGAGTGTTTCTTTTCCCTTTGGGCTTTCGAAAACATAATCCTTTTGGACTTTGATCCACGGCAGTTCGCGGCGAAGCCGGCTCAGTTGATCGCGCTGCCGGGTAAACTCTTTCTCTTTCCGCAGCAGTTCTTTTCGAGCGGCAATCCACTCTCTGTCGGAAACAACTTCATGCTCTTGAATTCGATTACTGGTAGTTAGTTCAGCCATAATGATTCCTCCTGTTCTGTTTGTTGCCTGGTAAAGGACCCGCTCTAGGCCTTCTGCAGCCTCTTGCCGGTCGCGTTGCAGAGTTAGCGATCTAATCTTTTTTCCGTTTGCGTGACGTGCTTCCTTTTGTGCCGTCGTGTTCCTTTTCAGCCATCTCTTTAATCTCAAGAAGTTGGCTCGACCAGAGCTCCTGGAACGGGCTGACCCAACGCTCGTAAATCCGCCGGATGGGGAAGACGTTCAGCGAGTTCACCCGTTGCCGGCCTTCTTCGCGCGTGTGGACCAACTCGGCCGCGCGAAGTGCGTCCAGATGCTTCATCACCCCGAAGCGTGTGAGGTGCGGGAACGACTCCACGATCTCGGTGGTTGTACGCGGCTGATCTCTCAGAAGATCGAGGATCGCGCGCCGCGTTGGGTCCGAAAGCGCTTTCCATACCGGGTCAAGCTTGTCCTGAGGGCCAGAAGCCATTTTTGCCACGTTGTTACTCGGCGTCCTTTTTTAGCTCCGAGAGCATGTGCTGCCAGCCCGTTCCCACGCCTTTGCGGTGTTCGGGGTCGATCATGCCCAGCGCGCGGTGCCGCAGCGTTACTCTGCTGCCATCCGCAACCTTCTCCACCTTGAGTTCCAGGTGATTGTTCACCGGATACGACATGAACATCGGCCCGCTCAACTCCAGCAGGCTTGGAGGCTTGATGACTTGCACGAATCCCCACAGATGTCCAATCCCGTTGCCGCGATCGCGGTACCAGCGTCCGCCGGGCTTTGCTTCCAGCTGAAGATGCAGGGATTCGCCGTCCGGCCTGGTGTTGCGTTTGCCAAAGCGTTCCAGCATGGCCGCAAATACTTTTTCCGGGGCTGCCTTGATGTCGATGCGTTGCTCAACGTCTAGCGTCAGTTCTTCTAATTGCATGTGTTTGATTTCTCCTTATGTTAGTAAATAGTAACGTAACTTTTTAGTCACGTCAAGGGCTGGCGGAAAAAAATTCGCAGTAAATTCGAAGACTGTGGCCGGATTCCTAGAACATCGCTTGCAGAAAGCTGAATGGAGCGGCATGGGAGCGTCTTAACAAGGGAGATCCAAGGATCGATTTGAGCAAGTGCTTTGTTTGCACCAAAAAGTTGGGAATGGTGGGGGTGGGGCTGCGGGATTGCCAAAATCGCCGACAACTGCCAAAGAGTGACCAGTAAGAGGCTACGAGGCGGTGACAGGGGGGAGTCGAAGCAGAGTTTTGCTAGCCAAGGCAATTCCCTGCGACTACAATATTCCCGTTTGCATCTCATTCGATGACAGGCGGTATCGGGAGTTCCCGAACTGCACTGGAGGCAAAATGAGTATTACTTCCTTCAACGGAGGGCAGCCTTTGGGCGCCCGACCGACGTTCAGCCTGCCCACACAATCAAAGCCGGTCCGGCCGAAGATCACTACTACTACAATCCACGACAAGAAACAGCGGCATGAGCCGATAACCTGCCTGACCGCCTATGACTACGCCACGGCGCGGCTGGTGGACGAGGCCGGCATTGACATGATCCTGGTGGGCGATTCGCTGGCCCAGGTGGTGCTGGGCTATGAAAACACCCTGCCCGTCACCATGGAAGAAATGCTGCATCACACGCGGGCGGTGCGGCGCGCGGTGAAGTCGGCCATGGTGATTGCCGACATGCCCTTTGGGGCATACCACGAAGACGAAAAAGAAGGTGTGCACAACGCGCTGCGGTTTGTGAAGGAGTCGGGCGCAGAGGCGGTGAAGCTGGAAGGCGGCGCGCAGCGAGTGGGCTTGGTCAAGCGCGTGCTCGATGCCGAGGTGCCGGTGATGGGGCATATCGGATTGACGCCGCAGTCGCTGCACAAGATGGGCGGCTACAAAGTTCAGGGCAAAGATTTTTCCGGGATCGAGCGGCTAATGAAAGATGCGGTGGCGCTGGACAAGGCCGGCGTATTTTCCATCGTACTGGAAGGCGTGCCACGGGAAGTTGCGGCCATGATTACCCGCGAAGTAAGCGTGCCGACCATCGGCATTGGCGCCGGTCCGGACTGCGATGGCCAAGTGCTGGTCTTCCATGACATCGTAAACCTGACGTTTGCGGAGCCGGCCAAGTTCGTCCGCCGCTATGGCGATGCCGCGGCTTTGATCGCGAACGCAGTGCAGCAGTTCAAGGCCGACGTCGAGACTGGCGCGTATCCGTCAGATGCCGAGTCATATCATCTGCCGAAAGAGACCCGCGCCGAGTTGGAAGCGATTCTAAGACGCAAAGAGATGAAGGCGTATCGCTAACCGTACTTGGTATTTAGTAATTAGTAATTGGTTTGCGGAGAAAAGCTTTGAGGCGTTCCGTTCGCTGTATTGCTTTGGTGAGCCGTACCCGAATAGGCATATTCAATTTTGCACAAAGATTCATTTTTAGCTGTTGCTAAATACTAACTACTAAGTACTGCTCCTGACCTCATGCTCATTCTGACCTCTGCCGCAGAAGTCACTGCCGTAAGCAAAGAAGCGCACCGTGCCGGCAAACGAGTCGGCTTTGTGCCCACCATGGGCGCGCTGCACCAGGGACATCTCTCGCTGGTGCGTACGGCGCGGGCGCAGTCCGACGTGGTGATCGTCTCGGTCTTCGTCAATCCCAAGCAGTTCGGGCCGGCCGAGGATTTTACGAAGTATCCCAGAAATCCTGAGCAGGATTCGGCCATGCTGGCCGCGGAAAAAACCGACTATCTCTTTCTGCCGTCAACCGAAGAAATGTACCCGCCAGGCGGGACTTCATGGGTGACGGTTGAGGGCCTGAGTGAGCAATTGGATGGGCGTTCGCGCCCGGGCCACTTTCGCGGCGTCACGACCGTCGTCTCCAAGCTGTTCAACATCGTGCAGCCTGATCTGGCTTTTTTCGGACAGAAAGACGCGGCACAGGTGGCGATCATCGACAAGATGGTGCGTGATCTGAACTTTGATGTGCGTATCGTGGTTTGCCCCATTGTGCGCGAGTCGGATGGCTTGGCCATGAGCTCGCGCAACACGTATCTGAATCCCGAGCAGCGCAAGCAAGCCACCGTGTTGTACCGGTCGCTGATGCGCGTGCAGACTCTGGCTGACCGGGGCGAGAGCAGTTCCGCCAGACTGCGGGTCGCCGGCACACAGGTCATGGCGGAAGAGCCAGCGGTCAAGCTGGACTATTTTGAGATCGTCAATCGTGAGACGCTTGACCCCGTCGCCGACATTTCCGGTGGCGCATTGGTGGCCGTGGCGGCCTATGTAGGCAGCACGCGGCTGATTGACAACATTGTGCTGAGCGGAAAAGGAAATGCGGCCGAGCCAAGATGAGAACTGAGCGATGACTTTATTTCCGCGAAACGAAAATGTTCCCGCTGATGGTGTATCG
>WNFM01275838.1_pt1 | contig 13885 bp, 12 predicted proteins | sample 5400271 | NCBI WGS metagenome assembly WNFM01 (sample SAMN13153352, study PRJNA577476) | soil metagenome | isolation source: 60 cm saprolite on Douglas fir-dominated hillslope | place: USA:California | collected 2013-09-17 | reverse complement strand
GAATATGGCGCATCCACCAGTGAAAGCTGCTGCGGCTTGGACTTGGGTTTCGGCACTCTACATCCCACCTTCTTCAAGAAAGAGAATTCCACGCTTATACGTTCTTTGGGCGTATATGCAATGCGGTTATGATTGATTGGCTGTAAAGGCAAGAGAGCATATACGCTACGAAGGCAGTATAGCGTATTCAAGGGTTATGGGCAAGAAGACTTCGATTGTCTTACATGTTCTTCAGAATGCGTCTGCAAAGTGGTTATGATAAAATACCTCTTACGGGTAGGGGCACGACTTGCTGAAGATATCTTTTACCTATTTTTGCCGCCGGGCAATCTATCGCGTCCTGCCCATATACAACAGTACCAGGCCTATGAGGATAAGCGAGGTATCCTATGCCCTACCAGATGTGGATCAACGGCCAGTATACGTCGGGAAGCTCTGGAAATGTCATTGAAGTACGCAACCCCGCTACCGAAGAGATCATTGATACCGCTCCTGCCGCCGACGCTGCCGACGTAGACCTTGCCGTCTCGGCGGCCCAGGCGGCATTTCCTGCCTGGAAGAAACTACCGGCAGGGCAGAAAGCGGAACTACTGCACGAGATCGCCAGCAAGCTCACCGAACGTACCGGGGAATTTGCCCGCCTGCTGACCCTGGAGGGCGGCAAACCACTCGTGGAGAACAGGGACGAGATGGGTTGGTCCGCGGCTTGTTTCCACTACTATGCCGAGATTGGGCGTAATAGCCGCGGACGCGTCATCCCCTCAATAGAGGAGACCCAGCTCGCGCTGGTGCTCAAAGAGCCCTATGGCGTCGTTGCTGCCATCGTTCCCTGGAACTACCCCATCCTGCTCATGGCGTGGAAGGTCGCCCCGGCACTGGCGGCAGGAAATACCGTCGTCCTCAAGCCATCGGAAATGACGCCGCTCTCGACTCTGCTCTTTGCCGAACTCTTCGCCCATCTTCCTCCCGGCGTGGTCAACATCGTCAGCGGCTACGGCAGGGATTGCGGCGAGCCGCTCGTACTCGACCCGCGCGTGCGCGTGATCGCCTTCACAGGTTCACTGGCGACGGGACAGCGCATCGCGCAACTGGTCGCACTCCAGATGAAGAAGCTCCACCTGGAACTCGGCGGCAAAGATGCCTTCATTGTGGCCGAGGATGCCGACCTGGATGTAGCCGTACCCGGCGTGGCATGGGCTGCTCTGCTCAACACCGGGCAGGTATGTACCTCCACTGAGCGTGTTTATATCCATGAGTCGCTGGCTCCAAAATTTATCGAGCGCATCACCGATTTTGCGAAGAACCTGCACCTTGGTCCCGGCATTGAGCCTGATACCGATATGGGACCAATGATTGGCGAGCAATACCGCGTGAAGATTGAGACCCAGGTGGAGGCCGCCAAAGCAAAAGGGGCAAAGGTGCTGACAGGTGGTAGGCGACCCCCACAGCTCGAGCGCGGCTACTTCTATGAACCCACCGTCATGACCAACGTCGATCATTCCATGACGATCATGAACGAAGAAACGTTTGGACCCGCCATTCCCATCATGACCTACCATACCTTTGATGAAGCCATTGCCCTGGTGAACGATAGCAGAACGATAGCAAATACGGCCTGGGAGCCAACCTCTATACGCACGATCCACTCAAGGCGAAACGCTTCTTCGAGGAAGTCGAGGCCGGAACGCTCTGGATCAACGACCCATTGACCGATAACGATGCCGGACCGTTCGGTGGCTTCAAAATGAGCGGCATGGGTCGAGAATTGGGTGAAGAAGGTCTCGACGAGTTCCGCGAAACCAAACACGTCCACTGGGACTTTGAAGGTGGCAAAAAGCCCTGGTGGTATCCTTATGGGAAGAAGTGACCAATGGAAGTTGTTTTCATGGGCGTAACAAAATACAAATGTAGGGGTAACCCTTGCGGTCGCCAGGCTAGCTATAATCACCAGGGCATCTCATGAAACAACAGGAAACTCAATCGAACGCCCTGCAAACAGCAAACGGGCGTGCTGAATCCGGTATCGACCAGAACGAGTTAGGCTCTACACCGCGCAGCGATAGTGCGGAACGTGCCAATAAGTGGGCTGTGCTCGCAATCGTTGCGGTCGGAGTCTTCATGGCAACGCTCGACTCATCCATTGTCAACATCAGTCTTCCCACCATTGCTCACTATTTTGGAGTCCCTTTGAATGGGGCCGTCGAGTGGGTGACAATCGCATATCTCGTCGCCGTTGCAGGAACGCTCTTGACTATTGGACGCCTGGCAGACATGATTGGGCGCAAACCGATCTGGGTGATTGGCCTGGTTATCTTTACCCTGGGTTCGGCTATCTGTGGTGTCGCCTCGTCGCTCGGCATGTTGATTGCCGCTCGAGCATTCCAGGGATTGGGTGGAGCGCTCCTCATGTCCATCAGCCCTGTAATGCTTACAAGCGCCTTTCCTGCCAGGGAGCGTGGACGCGCCTTAGGTCTGAATGCTGTTGTGGTCGCACTGGGTGTGAGCGCCGGTCCCACGCTTGGCGGCATCATCACCGATCACCTGACGTGGCGCTGGATTTTCTTCGTCAACGTTCCCATTGGCATCATTGGCGTCATTGCATCCATTCGTGTCCTGACCGAGCGTCCGCATCGCGGACGAGGACGTTTCGATCCCCTGGGCGCCGTGTTGCTGGCAGTCGGGCTCATCGCCCTGACGCTGGGGCTCTCATTTGGCCAGGAATGGGGCTGGTCCTCTCCACTCCTCGTAGCCACGTTGGTGTGCGGCGGCATCGCCCTGGTGGCTCTAGTGGTGGCTGAACGCCGCGTCCTTGACCCGATCATCGACCTGGAATTGCTGCATAACCGCGTCTTCCTCTCGGCCAACGTCAGCCTCATATTGAGCTTCCTGGCGCTGTTCGCCGTCAGCTTTATGCTGCCCTTTTACCTGGAAGAACTGCGCGGTTTCCCGACAGCAGAAGCCGGGCTGCTCCTCACCCCACTGCCGCTCACCATTGCCGTGCTTGCCCCATTCAGCGGCGCCCTGGCCGATCGTATCGGCACGCGCTGGCTGGCGGCTGGCGGGTTGGCGCTAGCCTGCCTTGGGCTGTTCTTGATCAGCCAGCTAGACGCACATAGCTCGGTCTGGGACATCGTGTGGCGCTTAATCGTTATCGGTGCTGGGCAGGCCATGTTCCAATCTCCGAATAACAGCGCTCTTCTGGGTGCTGTACCGCGTTCGCGGCAGGGCAGCGCTTCCGGCTTTCTCGCAACGGGCCGCGTCGTCGGGCAGAGCCTGAGCGTAGCCCTGGCAGGCGCCATCTTCGCCGGGCTCGGTGGCGCTGCAGCAGGCGGCATACTTGCCTTACAGGGGAACAGCCAGAAATTGTCCGTTGAACAACTCAGCTCCTTGCAGCAGACCTTCGCGCACGCTTTCCATATCACCTTTATCACCTGCGCGGCCATAGCTCTCATCGGCGTCTTCACCTCGCTTGTGCGCGGTAAGGAAAATAAATCTCAATCAACCTGAGGTAGTATCATATGATTGGTAGGCTAACACCTCTGATAAAGTGGGCAGGAGGGAAAGAGCAAGAGAGGCTCATCCATCTTTCAAAGTATCCAGCACCAGCTTCAGTTGCTTATATACATTATCAAGATGCTCCGGCATCACCTTGGTATCTGCAAGCACGGGCATGAAGTTCGTATCGCCTTCCCAGCGCGGCACGACGTGCAGGTGGGCATGATCGGCGAAGCCCGCGCCCGCGACTTTTCCTTCATTGATACCCATATTGAAGCCGTCGGGTTTCATTGCCAGGCGTAGTGCCCGCAGCGCTAATTGCGTCTGCTCCATCAGGTCCACCAGGATCGCAGCGTCCAGTTTCTCGATCGTCCCTACGTGCTCATATGGCGCAATCATCAAGTGCCCATTGTTGTATGGGTAGAGATTCAGTATTATGAAGCAGTGCTCACCACGGTGCAGTATGTAGCGCTCAGCGTCGTGGTCGTCGGCAGGTGGAATGCAAAAAATGCATCCCTGTGACTGTGGTGTCTTCGGTGCGATATACGTCATGCGCCAGGGCGCCCATAAATTCTTCATGGCGCTAGTATAGCACAAGCCAATCGGGCGTGCTCTATTGTGGGAAGTCCATCGTAGAGGTTTGCGGCAGCTCTATCCAGCGCTCCGCCCATGTATGGATAGAATCCACAACGGGTTTAAGAGCCTGCCCCTTCTCAGTCAGCCGGTACTCGACGCGCACGGGGATCTGCGGATAGACAACCCGCTCGATGATGCCAGCCGACTCCATCTCGCGCAGGCGATCACTCAAGACGCGATCTGAGAGGCCTTCTACCGTACTCGTTAGCTCACAGAAACGCTGCGGTCCGCTCATCAGCGTATCCAGGATGAGACCAGTCCAGCGTTTGCCCAGCAACTGGATGGCCTGCTCGTAACGTGGGCACATATAGTGGACCGGTGATATAGTTGTCTCGCTCGGTTTCGTCACCATGTTCTTTGCCCTTTTCGGCTATAGTATAACCAGAATTACACGCTCCACTATAAGCATGTGGTTACAGTATAACACACAACCTTGTCTAACGCAAGTAATGCAACTAATAAAAAGTAAGAATTATTGCCAGCATCTGAGAGCAGCTAACACGTAGACCATACTTTCTATTCGTGAACTGTTTCGCTCTGCCACTGGCATGTTGCGGGAATGGCTTCTTTGAGGGCCCCGGCCAGCCTATCAATGTCGGTTACATCATCGCGGTAGACCGCCCAGGCTTTGGCTTTCTGTTGTGGATTGCTCGGTTTGCGGTATGCGGTAATGCCGATGCGCTTGCCATTAGGGAAGAACTCCTCTTTGATACGCTCCAGGTCTTCCCAGCGCACCTCGATTACCTCCCCGTTGCGGCTGCGTTTCACCAGGGCCCCCGGCTCCAGGCTAATGGTAAAAGGAACGGGGGCAACAATGCGCAGGTAGATAAGAAAGCCCGTAATAAATACCAGCGCGACAATCGTGCTTCCTATAGCGGGAGCCCCTTCGCGCAGAGCAATCCACAGGACGAGCGCGGTGACGCCCAGGACAGCGGCCAGGGTCAGTATCAACTTGGCAGGCTTCAGGCCAGGTCCGATGAAGACCCGCCCTTCCGCCGTTGGCGATGATGCCATATGATTACCTCGTGAATAACGTATGTTCCTCTACGCGTTATTGTAGCAGTGGATGGAATATGGTGCAAGAGCGCAGATTACTCTCCTTTAGCCCTCACCGTCACAATATCGTTCCTCGCTGCCCACTGGTTCAAATCCTGCCGCTGGATAGCTGCAGCCATCATGTCAGGGAACAGGTCCGGCGTGCAGGAAAAGCAGGGAACGCCAAGGCCTGCCAGCACCGCAGCATTGTGCTGGTCGAAGCTCGGGGTACCATTGTCACTGAGCCCGGCGCAGCATCTCTTGCGCGTTCCCACCTTCGTACAGATCAGTAATGAGTACCAGGATAGTTTGCGCAGGACGGGTAATGACCTGCTGGCAGTACGCCAGGGCGCGGTTGATATCGGTGCCCCCACCAAGCTGCGTGCCGAAGAGCAGGTCAACGGGATCTTGCAGGTCATCGGTGAGGTCAACAACCGCTGTGTCGAAGACAACCATGCGCGTGCTGACGGCGCAAATCGATGCCAGCACCGCCCCGAAGATGCCCGAGTAGACCACAGAGGTCGCCATCGAACCGCTCTGATCCACGCATAATACAATGTCGCGAAGCGAAGAGCGCTTGCGCCCATGTCCTACCAATCGCTCGGCAATGATCGTGCGCCGCTCTGGCAGGTAGTTCTTCAGGTTGGCGCGGATAGTGCGGTCCCAGTTGATCTCATTTGGACGCGGGCGATACGTGCGCGTTGCTCTGTTGAGGCTGCCTTTGACAGCCTGCACCATGGGATTGGATAGTTTGCGCTCCAGCTCTTCGACAACTTTGCGTACTACCCGGCGGGCTGTGTCTTTCGTCTTTTCAGGAATCACCTTGCTGAGAGAGAGCAGTGTGGAGACCAGGTGCACATCGGCATCCACCTGTTCCAACATCTCTGGTTCCAGCAGCATCTGTGTCAGGTTGAGCCGTTCCAGGGCATCCTTCTGCATGACTCGTACGACCGAAGATGGGAAGTAGCTGCGGATGTCACCGAGCCAGCGGGCAACTTTGGGTGATGAAGCTCCCAGCCCCCCAGAACGTTCGCTATCATACAGCGCCTCGAGCGCCCTATCCATCCCGAGATCATCGCCACCGAGGGAAATGCCAATGCCTTCCGCTTCTTCCTCTCCTATACTTCCTGCTCCTCCTTTACCGCCTTCCGCTTCTCCTCCCAGTACCAGGCGCCAGCGGCGCAGGCGTTCCTTCTCATCAATTGCCATCGAGCTTCACCCCCAGAATCTTTGCTAGTACAGGCAGCACCAGGTCCGCACGCTCCCGGTTGATGTCGTTATAGCTGGCTGCAGGCGCTAAACCTCCTGGCATTCTTGCGCCTGCCCCTGCCGGAGACATTGAGTGCAGGCGTTTCACCTTCTCACCCATCTTACGGCGTTCCGGTGCCTGGAAGCTGGAAAAGGCTCGTCGCAGCAGGGGAAGCAGCGCGGTGAAATCATCAGGCACGAGTTCGCTAAGCCACTTGTCCAGCGCCAGCCAGAGCCCATCCTGGTGCAACAGCAGCAGACCACTACCGCGCAGCACGCCCTCTATCCACGCCGCAGCCTGTGGCGCGGGTGTGACAGGAGAAAGTGCCAGTCGCGCCAGTCGTTGCAACTCCGCGTCATCCAGCGCCCGCTGCTCTAAAAGCAGGCGACAACAGCGCCCGCGCACGAGTCCATGGATACTTTCGCGCTCAATCAACTGTCTCAAGATGCCCTGCCATGCTTGTTGCTGATCCTCGCGATTGAGCGTATTCAGGCTTTCCTGCGCTTGGCCTATGCTGCCCACCATCGCCGCAGCAGCATCGTCGTCGAGCGAGGCACACGCTCCCGGCAGGCCCACGATGATGCGCTCGAATAGTCCATCGATCACCGGCGTGATCTGCTCCGCCCTGGTCTCGCGCACATTGCCATAACGGGCTACTCGCGCCAGTGGCGGCAGGGCGTCCATCAAGTGGCGCACATCTGCTGAGACTGCTGCCCGCGCCTGCACGCACGACAAAAAATGCTCCACGGCGTTGGGCAACTCCGCGAGAATTGTCTTATCTAACAACTCTGTGAGTTGGGGCAAATCGCTGGCTGTATCCGCCTGGTGACAAACAAAGGCGCTGGCGGCCATCTCGACGGTATTGCCCCAGATGTTGGCCTCGATCAGCTTTACGATGAACTCGACCTGCCACTGTACCTGCCATAATTCATGGAAGCTGCCACTTTTTCCATACACCCGCTGCGGCTGTCCCCACTCGATGCCGATGAGTCGCAGTTGGTGCAGCAATCGACTGCGGGCGCGGTCCGTATCGTTGCGCAGGTCCAGGTCCAGCTTCGCGCTTTCTGGCGAAGGCTTGAGGCGCAGGCGGCGTTGTTTTGCCTCCAGGTCGCGCTGCAGGGGTACTGCAGGTGTCCCCGCCGGGACTTCGCCCAGCCTCTCGCCGATTTCCAGTCGATCCCGGATCAGCTGCATCGGCTCTACATTTCCGTTGCACAATACCGTCTGTATGGCCTCGTGCAGCTCTGCCAGTCCAGGCATTGGCAAGTCGCGCATCGCTGCCAGCGCCTCGCTGAGCCGCACCGCCTCGATCACACTCGCGGAAGAGGCATCCAATCCCTTCCCGCGCAGTAGATGTGCCGCGTAGGCGACCCAGCGAATCGTCACGCGGTCTGGCGCCGTCCAGAGGTGCTCATACCAGCCCGGCGAGGTGACACCGGCCCCGTAGCCGCTGCGATAGGAGAGGCGCGAGTTTGTCCATGGTATCCAGGTTGCCTCGACTTTAATGCGTTTAAGCCCGCTCAGCAGCGCCGCGTCGGCTTTCGCGTCGCCCAGATCAGAAAGTACCGGAGCATGCCACGCGCCACAGACGACGGCAATGTGTTGGAAGCCTTCCACCTGTGCAGCGCGTATCGCCTGGCGCATGTGCGCCTCGCGTTGAGCTTCGTGCTCTTCCTTTGGCCTCTTGTCAATACGTAAAGCGGTCATCGCCTCCAGGATGCCTTCGAAGAGACCGGTCACGTCCCGTCGCAGCTCAATTTCCCTCTCCCACCAGAGTTCGTGATCATCGTAGCCGGATGCCTGTGCCAGCAGAGCAAATGGATCGTCTCGCGGGTTCGCTGGCTCCTCCGTTTCTGTCGCAGCCCCGGGCATTTGTGTGCTGGCTTGCGGGTCTCTAGCTCCCCTGGCGGGCGTCACTACACTATTGGCGCCTTCGTCAAGCGGCCCTTCCTCCCCTTCCTGTGGTGTATCTTCAGCTTCGCCTGCGTGGTCGCTCGTTTGTTCCTTCGCCAGTTGAAAGGCCTGTGGCAGATCCATGAAACGCGCCGGGATGCCGCGCTTGAGGGCGTAGCGCAATGCCTGCCACTCCGGCGAGAAATGGGTAAAGGGGTAAAAGACTGCATGCTGCGGTTTATCCGGCGCGTAGATAAGTAGCGCCACTGGCGGCTGCATCTCCTCGGATACGAGCCATGGGAGGGCTTCCTGCGCGTCCGGCGGTCCCTCAACGAGCACGATATCTGGTTCCAGTTTTTCTAGTGCGGCGCGTAAGCTCCGCGCGCACCCTGGGCCGTGGTGGCGCACGCCGAAGATGTGAATACCCACCGTTACAGCACCTCGTGACAGGCCCGGTACAGATCCTTCCAACCATCGCGTTCTTTGACCACCGTTTGCAGGTACTCCAGCCAGGCGACGCGGTCCTGCACGGGGTCTTTGATAATCGCTCCGGTGATCCCTGCGGCCAGGTCATCGGCGTGTAACTGCCCATCACCGTAGTAAGCTGCCATTGCCAGTCCACTGTTGATGACCGAGATGGCCTCGGCGGTTGAAAGCGTGCCGCTAGGGCTCTTCACCTTGGTCTTGCCATCGAGTGTGACGCCGCTGCGCAATTCGCGGAACACTGTGACCACGCGCCGGATCTCCTCCAGGGCAGGCTTCTCGGCAGGCAGTTCGAGCGCCTGGCCCAGGCTGGCAACGCGCCGGTCAACGATCTCCACTTCCTCTTCCAGCTTCTCTGGCAGTGGCAGCACCACCGTGTTGAAGCGCCGCACCAGGGCGCTGGAGAGTTCGTTCACGCCCTTGTCGCGATTATTGGCTGTGGCAATGACATTGAAGCCCTTGTGCGCCTGTACCTCCATATTGAGTTCCGGCACAGGCAGAGTCTTCTCTGAAAGGATGGTGATCAGGGTATCCTGCACCTCTGATGGCATGCGCGTCAGTTCCTCGATGCGCGCTAGCTTGCCCGTCTGCATCGCTCGCATCATCGGGCTGACAACCAGCGCGGCCGGTGAAGGCCCTTCCACGAGGAGACGAGCGTAGTTCCACCCGTAGCGAATTGCGCTCTCGTCTGTGCCTGCTGTGCCCTGGATCATCAGCGTCGAATCGCCCGCGATAGCTGCCGAAAGGTGCTCGCTAACCCAGCTCTTCGCAGTGCCAGGTATCCCATACAACAGCAACGCGCGGTCGGTAGCTAACGTCGCCACGGCAATCTCGATCAGCCGCGCGTTGCCAATATACTTGGGGCTCACCACAAAACCGCTATCTAGCTTCCCACCAAGCAAGTAGGTGCGTACCGTCCACGGCGAGAGAGACCAGTTAGGGGGACGCTGGCGGTCGTCTACCCTGGCGAGTTCGGCCAACTCCTCAGCGTATTGCTGTTCCGCGTGCTGGCGCAAAATGGTGCTGATAGGGGCTTCTTCTCCTGTGACATGTGGCGCGCGGTCCGTCCGAGCAGGTTTGGATGTACTCATTATGCGATCTCCTTGATGAGGCGCTGGCGTATGCGCAGCGCCTCGGTAAAAGTGTTTATCTGTTCGTGCCAGCGCTGTATATGCCAGCGAGTGTGTGCGTTGCTGCTTTCCGGTAATGTCCACTTTTCCAGGGCTGCCGCGAAGCATGCCGGTGGCAGCGCCGTGGTTGCAATCGTGACGCTTGTCAACCACCGGTAAGAGTTCTGCACCTCGACGGCGATCTTACCAAGATAGTTCCGTAATTCCGCGAGATATACATCGCCGAACTCTTTGCTCCAGGGCGTGGGCAGCGCAGACAAAAGATCTTCCCAGCCCGCATTTTTAGGAGATTTATAATTGATAAGCTGCTCTTGCACCCTGCTTTCGGCCTCTTGTTGCGGCATAAGGTTTATGAGATCTCTGCGCAGTTGCTCAGGACAGGCGTAATAGCGTCGTTGGTACCACCAGTCCCAGAGCGCCAGTATCCATTGTGCATCATTAAACCTGATTGCGGCCTGTGACCATCCTTCGATGAGCGTCTGCTCCCATTCCTTAGGGCGAACCGAGGCAATCAGCTTTGCAGGGGGAGCCGCAAAATGCTCCTCCCAGTGTGCAGGAGGAATGCGTTCCATCACCTGCATCAACCACCAGGCTCGCTCGCCTACACCCTGTGGTGCCCTTGCAACAATCCCGTCGCGCTGCCACTGCTTGTCAATAGCTGTTGGCGGTGTGACGGTCAGCTTGCCCTTCGCGTAGACCAGCATTTCATTTGCTCGACTGCGCATGCGTGCCGCGAGCGCCGAGATAGGAATACGTACCAGGAGCGAGGCAGCGGTCTCGCACACCCTGGCACTGCGGTCGTTCAAAGCCTCTTCGAGGAAGCTTTCGTCGTCTGCCGAGAGTCCAGTGCTGAATGTTTCAAGTGCCTCTGCACGAAACTGGGCCTTCTCCTGCTTCCAGGTTCCTTCAAGCCACTGCCGCGCTTTGACCGGGTCGCTAGCTCGAAGTCGACGCAATATTTCGCTGCGCTGCTCAGGCGTGCCTTCCTGCCAGGTAATTTCTGCGCCGGCGGGCAGTGCATACCCCCCCGCTGGCAATTTCCTGCTCACCCATGACCAGGCAGGGTTAAATTGACTGAGCCACCGGCCCCGTTCGCCCAGCACGGGAGCCAGCGCAGTGCGTAACTGGCTGGATTGAGCATTGAGCGCAGTTGGCAATAACTCTGGCGGGAGGTGCAGACCAGCCTTCTCCATGCGTTCCAGGGCTTCAGGCAGCAGGTCATCATGTGTTCCTGCCAGCATGTCTTCTACAAGCCTTGCAAGCGCAGGTGCGCAGGTGCGCAGTGTCTCAGGTGCGGCTGGCTCTGGCGCCGTTGGCAGGTGCCCAGGCCCTTTCCCGGCTTGCCGGTAGATAGCCCATGCGCCGGCAGCCAGCAATAACCTGCGTTCCATCTCCCGTCCGGAAAATCCCGCTGTAAGTGTATCTATAGGTGTTCGGGTGCCTGTATCCTTATCAGGCTGTTGCGCAGTGCCAACAAGGGCCATCGTAACCAGTGTATCCATGGGTTCATCCTTTAGAGCAGATGGTATCTACCGTCGACCAACACACCGAGTGGGAGCAGTGCCTCGCCATCCCATTCGCCCGCGAAATCGACCGGCGCCCCGCCGGAGAGAGCCAGTAACTGCCAGTGGTCACCCTTCGCCAGTGGCAATGTGGCTCCGCTGCTATCTCGTATGTACCACTGATTGCCTGCTGTATCGCAGATCGGTATAACATTTTGAAGCATGCACAGGAAGCGCTCCAGCCATGGCTGGCGGGCCAGAGCTGTTGCGACGTCGGCCAGAAATGCCTCTACCGCTATCACTCCAGGGAGCGCCCCTTGTATTGTTGTCGGTTCCCCGCGTCGCGCCTCGATGCGTCCGCGCTGTGGATATGCACTGGGCCAGAAAACGGCCTCCGCTTCCTGGCACATCCCGAGCGGGAAAACCTCCGGGAATGGCGTCCTGGCAACCGAGAACTGGAGCAACAATGCAGTCCTCCGCGTTTGTGTCCCCAGCAGCCATGTTCTCTGCGTCTTCTGCTGGCGAAACTCCTCTTCATGGCAGCGCTGCCCCAGGATCAGCCATTTGTCGGTCACCCTTTCCCCGCGAACTGCTACTTCCTCCTGGTCGAGTGTCCAGCCGACCAACTGGCGCACATCCTCTCGAAGCGTGGGCTCTAGCTGCTCCCCCTGGCGAAATGCTTCGGTGAGTAGCGCCAGCCGCCCCAGTTGAGCCAGTAGTTTCTCGGGCCAGTCAGGCGAGGAATTGGGTATGCTGGCCACATGCCGTATCCGCGTAGCCACCCCCGGGGCCTGGGCATCGACCATCTGTGCGGCCAGGTTTTCCCAGAACGTGGCAGGTTGTGTCTCTACACTCGCCAGACCATTCCGTACCAGGTCGTTTAACCACAGGTCAAGACGCTCCAGGCCTCTCGTTACTAGTTCCAACCGTCTTTCTGCGCGTTTTAGTTGTGCCGCTGAAGGTGCTTCGCTCGTCTTCTGCGCCGCCGCGGCCTCTTTTGTCTCGCGTCTTTTGCTGGTGGCTTGGCGCTTTGCCAGCCAGGTAGCGACCCACTCGGGTGGTTCACATGTTGGTACAGCTCGGGGAGTGTTAACGGCTAGCAACAGGAGCCCAATGCCGTGCTTGCATGAATCGTGAGCGTGGAGAGATCGACCTTCACCTGATAGAGTGCGCTGCCCTGGCATTCGCCCCACAGGGCCTCAGGATTCTGGCCAGGGTTCTTCCAGGGTTTTAGGTTTCCGAGCTTCTTGCCTGCCGCTGCAGAACTCGCGTCGGGGGCCAGCGCCAGTGCCTGATCTGTGGTTAGTTGTATGCTCAATCTTGCACCCTCTCAGATCAATTATTTGGCTGTCTAATACTCAATTCTTTCGCAGTATGCCAGAAATGGAATGCAAAGTACAACATAATGGCCCTGGTAGCCTACTTCTGGACCTGTAAATACTCCTCGACAGCGATAGCTCGCAATCTCTGGTGAGACAACATGCACCACTTTGCGCACCTGCACCGATATGATATACTTATACCGCTACCTTAGCACAGCATAGCCCAATGGTTCTGCTTTTTTACCCCACCAGAGGAGCAACGACGCTTCGTTGTACCAAGAACTCCTGTGAGACAAGCCTCCAGGGGAGACAGTACTGTGTTCGGGGAACGATGCAGGGCACAGATCAGTCAAGAGGGAGGCCGTAACTGTGTCTATACAGCAAAGGCGACTTCAAGAGTCACCTCTACAAGAAGCGCCTGCCAGAATATCGGGAAACCTGCGGGCTGCACTGCTGCCGGGGACGCAGAGAACAACCGGCAAGTTGCTGGCGACACAGGGGTACGTGGTGGGCATCGAGATCAGCGGTAGTGGTGCCCGCCAATCGGTGGCGCTAGCGGATCTGAATGGTACTATACTGCAGCGGGTACGACGCCCGTTGGAGTATGTCCCCGACACTAAAACAGTACTGCAATTGCTTGATGGAATGCTCGCTGAGGCCATGACTCCCGACCACCTCCAGGATGGACGTGTTCTACGTGTAGGTGTTGCCGTTGGTGGGCTGGTAGATGCTGCTCATGGTGTCGTACGCACATTGCATCACGCCCATGGCTGGGACAACTTCCCTTTGCAGGACTACTTAGCTGAACGTCTCGACATCCCCTGTATCATCGATAATAACGCGAATGCAGCTGCATTGGCAGAAGTACAGTGCGGCGCAGGCGTTGGTGAGCGCATCGTACTGTATGTCGGCTTGGGACGTGGCATAGGCGGCGGTATGATCATCAATGGCAGAGTATATCATGGTACGACATGCACTGCAGGCGAAATAGGGCATCTGCTGGTCAAGGAGAATGGTCCCAAGTGTTCGTGCGGTGGCTTTGGACACCTTGAAGCGATTGCTTCGGCGCAAGCCATCTCACGTACAATGATAGGCCTTTCAGTGGAGTATCCTGAGACGGAAGCGGCGATCCATCGTATC
>WNFM01021909.1_pt2 | contig 13887 bp, 11 predicted proteins | sample 5400271 | NCBI WGS metagenome assembly WNFM01 (sample SAMN13153352, study PRJNA577476) | soil metagenome | isolation source: 60 cm saprolite on Douglas fir-dominated hillslope | place: USA:California | collected 2013-09-17 | reverse complement strand
GCAGCGAGACAGGTCACGCGCGAAGTGCGCTCGAGCTTTTTCCCGACTGTTTCCGCCAACGTCACGTCCGTCGGCGCCGCCCGCGATGATACGCGCATCGCCGCAGGCGGCCTCAACAATCCATCCATCTTTGATCGGAACGCGGAGGGAATCACGATTAGCCAGATCATCACCGATTTTGGACGGACCGCGCATTTGTCAGCGAGTTCAAAATCCCGGGCCCAGGCCGAGGAAAAGAACGCCGAAGCCACGCGCGAGCAGATTCTGCTGCAAGTGAATGCAGCCTACTTTTCCGCGCTGGAGGCGCAATCGGTGTTGGGAGTCGCACGGCAAACCGTGGCCACGCGCCAATCGTTGCTCGATCAGGTGCAGGAACTGGCCAGAAACAAACTCAAATCCGACCTGGACGTGAGCTTTGCCAACGTGAACCTGGAAGAGGGCAAACTGTTGTTGGCCCAGGCTCAGAACGATCTGAAGGCGGCGCTGACCAGCCTTTCAACGCTGCTGGGCTACCAGGAGGAACAGGATTTCGAGTTAGCGAAAGCTCTGAATTAGTCAGTGAGGCGCTGCGACTGAGGCCGGAACTGGGCCGACTGCGCTTTGAACGGGAGGCCGCGTTTGAGTTCGCCCAAGCGGAAAAGAAACTCATGTATCCCACCATTAGCGCGGTCGGGAGCGCTGGCGTAGTGCCCATCCGCGATCCTCGTTTGCCGGAGAATTATGCTGCCGCCGGGGTGAATCTGAGCCTGCCTCTCTTCACCGGAGGGTTGCATGCGGCGCGGCGCAGGGAGGCGGACCTGCGAGCCAAAGCGGCCGAAGAAAACCTCCGCGATGAAGAAAACAACGTAGTCCGGGAAGTGCGCCTGGCCCGCATGAACGTGGATTACTCGTTCGAACGTCTGGGTTTGACGGCAAAACTTTTGGAGCACGCCAGGCAGGCCTTCGAGCTGACCGAAGCCCGTTACAATCTGGGCGCCAGTTCGATTGTGGATCTCAGCCAGGCCCAGCTCAACAAGACGACCGCCGAGATCGCCCAGGCCAACGCCAAGTACCAATATCATCTTAGGCGGGCCATCTTGGATTTCCAAATCGGCAAGTTGCGCTAGGTTGAATTGAAAAGCTTTGATATGAAAAGGAAAGCGAAGTCCGGCGTCAACCGCTGTTGGCCTCTTTGCCTGATCGCGATTTGGGTTTCGTGCGCAACGCAGCGCCATCTCGTCCTCGAACCGGTGGGACCTCGTTCCGCGTCTGGGTCAAACCGATTGGCCTTGGCCGGAAGCGGGTTCCTCAAAGTTTATTCCGCCACGGAAACCCGCCATGTGGGCAAGTTCAATGATTACTACCCGCACACGGCTTACCTCATTTACAACACGAACGGAAATGTTCTCCAGTGGGTTCAGAACTCAGTCGCGAGCATAGACGAGGCTCCCGCTTTGGTCCGTCTGCCGGCCGGACTCTACAGCATTCTCGCGCAGGATGACGATTATGGCCGAGTCTCGGTTCCCATCGTCATCGAAGGCGGGGAAACGACCTCGGTCCATCTGGAAAACCGCCGGCTTCCCTCCAGGGAGCAATTGAACGCCAGCAACTCGGTCAGCTTGCCCAATGGCCGCATCGTCGGCCGGAGAGCGCGAGTCGCATCTCCTTGACTCGAAAATGCCTTCCATCTTCCCTTCACTCGGTGCGCTTTTACACGGCGTGGCTCGAGACTCCCGCCTCGCGCACTCCTTACTCCACTTTCACTCTAAAAAAGAGCTGCATCGCGGGGGCGTTCGGCAATGTCACCAAGGCCTCGGCGCCGCTGCCCGGCAGGTTGGTCAAGTCCTGCCAGTTGGGTGGAGCGAGGGACTCGGAATATAGCACGCGGTAGGTCGAGTACGGCCGAGTGCAAAAGGAGAGGGCAAACGGACTGTCCGGCTGTGCGGAAACGATTTTCAGGCTCGGAGGATTGGTGTCCAGGACGGTGGCGGTCTGGCTACAACCCGCCCAATTGCCACAGCCGTCCGTCGCTTGCCACGAGCGCGTCACGCTGAAGTTGCTGCCGCAGCCGATATTAGTGACGGTGCCGACCTCCGTAATCGTGGGGCTCGCCAGGCAGAAGCCAACGGCGCTGGGAAGGGTGAAAGCCCACGGGGCGCCCGAAGGAACGACGATGTTGGAAGCAGCGATCAGGAAGGTGGTCGGGGCCAAGGCAGCGGCCTGCCAGGTGACGTTGCCATAGGCGGAGTCGAAGAGGGTGGTGGAAGTCCAGCGCACTTCAAGGTTTGCCGCCGGTTCCCTCGAGGAAAATGTGAGCGTATAAACCGCATACGCGTTGTTGTAAGCGCTGGCCAGGGAACTGTCGTAATAAGGAGGGCCGCTGCCATCGCTAAGCGCGGCCTCCAGCCTGCCTTGCGCCCCATAGATCCCAACGTAAACTTTCAACCGTTTCGGGACTGTTCCGGCGGGCACAGTCAGCGCGAAAATACCTGTATGAGTCTCCACGGCGCTCAGGGTGGGAGTGCCATCCGTCCAACTATAACCAGTGAGGTTGTCGCCGTATTGGTTGAGATTTGTCGAGCTCCCGGTGACCAGACTGACGTTGGTGATTTGCCCAGCAATGTTGCTTTTGTGATCGAGATCAGTGCTGGAAAAGAGGCCCCAGTGCGCCCAATCCGTCGTCCCTTCAGCGGTCAGATCAACGGTGCTCGGCGGAGTGGCCCTGAGGCCCGCCAGAGCACCACCGCCGGTGGCAACATAGACATTGACGGGCGGGGAAGTAACTGACAAGCCCCGCGTGTCTGTGGCGATGGCGGTGAAGACATAGTTTCCGGCGGGTTGGTTGCTCAACATCACGCTCAGCGAAGTTGCGGCAGCCCGGTCCACCAGCTTCGTGCCACTGAGAATGTCCAGGTTCGTGATCGAGCCTGCGCCGTCGGCTGCAGCGGCCTGCAACTGGATGCTCGCCGGCGCGGTAAAGACAGCGCCGTCGGCGGGTGCGATCATCGCCACGGCCGGCGGGAGGCTGGTGCTGGTGAGTGTAGCGGCCTGCAGGATCACGTCGGCGTCCGGGATCAGGCCTGTCTCCATGACAAAGGCGACGGTGAGAATCTCACCAGCGGAAGCGGCCTGAAAGTCCACGCTAAAGACGGCGTTCGAGCCGCTGGCCGGGTTCGCATACAGGTTGTTAGTGATGCCCGGCAGGCCGCTGCCGCTAAGGTGCGCCGTAAAGCGCCCGACGGCGCCATCGATGCCGAGATAGACTTTCAAGGTTTTCAGGTCGGTGTCAGCCGGGCAACGGATTTCGAAGCCGTTTTCCACCCCGATGAAGAAGATGCCGTGGGAAATACTGGTGGCCGCCAGCGTTGGCGTGCCGTCGCTCCAGGTGAAGCCATCCCCGGCGTTATCCAGCCAATATGGACCGTCGAAGCGAGAGGTCGTGATCGGGCGGTAGGCAATTTGCGCGGCCAGCCCGTACTTGCGCGTGACAGTCGTCTCCGTGAAAAATCCCCAATCTTCCCAGTCGAGTCTCCCCTCGGATGTCAGGTCTGTGTTCGCATCCGGAGGCAACAGGTCGAAGCTGGCCGAAAGCACCGCCGCCCGGCCCGGCGCCGGCCAGCCCAGCCAGGCAGCCGCCAGCACGAGAAGCCCGCCTCGCTGGATAAACCTGAGGAAGGCCAGGCCTCGGCGCAAAGTCATCTCTTTTCTCAAACGGCAATATAGCCCGTCTGCGCCCACTCGGCAACTGACGGGAAGAACGGATGAAAAGCCCTCTGGACCAGCCCCTTACGCTGCCGCTTCGTGATGGACCCAATGGAAGGCGTGCTGGACGAGTTCGGTGGCGTTCTTCAAGTTGAGTTTCCCCTTGATGTACTCGCGATAGGCCTCGACGGTCCGCACGCTCAAATGCAGTTCGCCCGCAATCTGACGGGTGCTCCGGCCTTCGCCAATCAAACGGAATACTTCCAGTTCCCGATCGGTCAGGTGTTCGATGGGGGAGACGAACGCCTTGGCTTTGCCGTTGGCCAATTGCTGCAGCATCTTGGCCTTCATCTTGTCGCTCAAAAAGATTTCTCCGACCAGCACGCGGCGGATTCCTATGAGCACTTGCTCGATTGCTTCCTCTTTCATGATGTAGCCCAGGCCGCCGGCGCGGAGCGCCCGCTCGGCATAGAGCGATTCATCATGCATGGAAAGGACCAGGATGGGGAGGTCGGGAAAGCGGGCTTTGACGTTTTTGATCAACTCGATGCCATTGCCGCCTTTGAGGGAGATATCGACGACAGCCACATCCGGTTGCAGCGTGCTGACGGCCTCGAACGCTTTGGGGGCATCCTCGGCTTCACCACAGACGGTCATGTCTGCCTCCTGGTTGATGAGTTGAGCCAATCCGCGGCGCAGGATCGGATGGTCATCCACCAGCAGCACTCTGGTTTTGGGTTTGCGGAGACCGAGTTGATTTTTGGTTACCATAACACTTCTGTACTTCGCCTATACTAAGTTACCTTCGGCTAAACTCAACCCTTCCTTTAATGGTTTTTGAGCGAGCAGATGACCAGGGTGCCCCCCCCTTCCACCGCCTGAATCTCGAGGCTCCCGCCCACTCTCTGGGCTCGATAGTTCATGATCCTCAGCCCCAATCCCTTCCCAGGGCCAGGCTGCTTGGGGAACCCCACGCCGTTGTCGCGGATGGTCAGGATCGTTCCATCCTCCACGGTTTTGAGGCCGATCACGATTCGTTTCGCCTTGCCGTGTTTGACCGAATTATTGATCGCTTCCTGGGCGAGGCGAAACAGGTGGTTGCCTATTGTCCGGTCGGCAATCGCCACCTTGTCATCGGTTTCGACGACGCAAGAGATATTGAACAATTTCTCCACCGTCGCCGCCAAATCGCGAAAAGCCGGCCCCAGCTCGCTCGATTCCAATTCCACCGGGAAAAGTCCCCGGGCCAAATTGCGCGTCTGGGACAACGCCTGCAGCACCAGCCGCCCAATTTCTGCCGCGTCCTCCGCTTCCGGCAAGGAGCGGGCCGCCAGCTTGTTCTGCAGCGCCCGGCTTAAAAAAGTAAGGCCGGTCAGGTGTTGCCCCAAGCCATCGTGCAGGTCCTGTCCGATGCGCACCTGCTCGCGGTTGCTGATCTCGATGATCTCCTTTTCCGAAAGCCTTTGCACCGTTATATCCCGAACGACCGCCACGACTTCTCCCGGCACGCTCGGCGTAATTCGGGCTTGAAGTTCGCGGGACTTTTCCCCGACCAGATAAGGGGTGGAAACGATTTGGGTTTGACCGGTGCGCAGCGCCTTTTCCAGGTAATGCATGGCCTGCTGGCCTATTTGGACGGGCAACAACTCCATCAAGCGCCTTCCTACGACTCCCTCCTGGGACATAACAAATCCCGCGTCTTTGGGCAGGTGCAACTCCAGAATCACCCCTTCCTTGCTTACCGAGCAAACCAAGTCGGCAATCGAACCCAGCAGAGCTTTCCTCTTCGACTCACTCCGTTGCGAAACGTCTTCGGCAGGAATCCCACCCTGAACCACCGCCGAGCCGCGCGTTTCTGGTTCGCTGGGGAGCGCAGACGGCGGTTTCTTCCGCCGGCCACCGCCGGCAGAATCTTCTCGGGGGCCGCGACCCGGTTGCGAAGGCATATTCGGGCGCACGGCGTCAAAGTTGTGGTCTAAGACAAGCACTTGCCATTATCCCTCCTATCGGCATTTTTGCAACTGACTCAAGGCGGGAAAGGCAGCGCTTGACGCAATCGCGAGATGACTGCAACTGGTTTTGGAGATTGCTGCCAGCCAGAGCTGGCGTTCCTGCCGGAACGCCGGCTTCAGCCGGCAGCAGTTCGCCGTCATTTCGCGAATGGCAGAAAGGCGCGGGAGCCGGTTGCGCCAGGAGTCGCATAGGAGAACCCCTGGCGCTGGGACCGGAGGCCCTCCGGATAAGGACCGGAAGTCCTCAGGTTTGAGAATTACGAATCTTAAGCAGGTACCGAACCATCCGCGCTCACTTGTGAATTACGGCCCTTTTGGGCGCAACGTTTTCAGGTAGCTGTAGAGGTCCGCCAAGTCCGCAGGAGTGAGGCCCGAGAGCAAACCGTTGGGCATGAGCGAAAGGGCGCTCGGCTGGCGTGAAATAATGTCGCTCTCGGCCAGCCGCAGCGTGGTGGTGGCGCCGGTCTGGAGGATGACGCCCTCTGCCGACTCGAAGGCGACCATGCCCGTGTAGGTCTGGCCGTCGCGAGTCTGGAACGCGGTGGTGCGATACGCGGGCGCCACGTCGCGGCTGGGATAAATGATGGCGTCGAATAAATCACCCATCGACAACCGGCTCGCCGCTCCGCCCAAGTCGGGGCCGAGCGGAGTCGAGCTGGCGTGGCAGATCTGGCAGCCACGCTCGTTGAAGATCGTCTGGCCTTGCACTGGGTTGCCTTTGTCCCACGGCACAGGTGTCAAGAGCGCATTCCACTGGACGACATCTTCTGTGCCGTCGACGTCCAATTGCGGCGCCAGCATTGGAAACTGTTGGCCGAACCAGTCGAAAATGGGTTGATAGGCGCGCTTGAGATTGGCGGGGTCGGCGCTCAACTCCTGGATTTTGAAGGAGCGGCCCGTTTCCGAGTTCAAAAAAGCAACCAGTTCGGTGCGGGCCTCCTGCTCCTTCGGCTCGCTTTCCAGCCGGCGCAACAGACGCAGCGCGGGCACGACCGCGTTAACCCGGAATAGTGGGGCAGGCGTCTCGCCTGCCTGGGGCGTCCCACCCTTGTTCATGGCTTCGCGCCCGGGAAGTGCGGGCGGCAGGCGAGACGCCTGCCCCACTAGCGGTTGCGGCAACCGAAGCAGAGCTGCCAGGCTGCTCCGCACAACTTGGGACCGGAATGAGGAAAGGCCGGTGACAAATTTTTCCCGGTCAATGGCCATCGGCTTCTCCGCGAGTTGAATCAGGATGTCATCGCGCAAGACCAGGCTGGACCACTGCCGGCGAAAAAGCGGCTGGACCTCCTCTGCGGGCAACGCAGAAAGCAGGTCGATGAGAGGGCCTGACCACGGGAATTTGGGATTGGCCCGAACGGCGGCCGCAAAAAGAGCCGCGACGGCGGGCGAGCGGTCCTTGCCGAGACTCGCTGCGATTGTGACATGGTTGGGTGAAACTAAATCCGGGTCGCGCAAAAGTGCGTCGGCCAGCTTTGGGTCGCGTTGCAAGAGCGTCTGCACGACTTCCTCCAGGCGCGGGGACCAGCTTTGCTTGCCCCGCGTTTGCTGGCCTTCCAGTTTGCGGTCCAAAGACAAAATGGTGTGAGCGAGTTTGGGGAGTGAGTTGGTGGGCAGCGGCGCCTTCAGGCGGGAGAGCACCGCAAGGTAGTGGAAATCATCGCCCGGTGAGGTCCTCTCCTTAAAAAAAGACAGAACCTTGCGCGCCGATTCCGGGTCATCATCCTCGAGCATGGCCAGCAGGCGCCAGGCTTCGGCATCCACCAGGAAATCGCCGGACGGCGTCAACGGTCGAATCGCCGCCCCAATTCTCCGCCCCAGCGCCTCTTGGCCGGCCAGCGACAGAGCCAGCTCGTAACCCGTATAGACCTCCAGCGACGGGTCGCGCAGATGATAATCGCCCAGAGCCAAAATAATCAGGCGAATCGCGTCGAGGCGATGAGAAGGGGCTTTGCTCTGCGCCAGGACCGAAAGCGCCGAGTCGATGGCCGGCGCGTTGATGGAATCATGCGGGCTTCGCCAAAGCAGCGCCAAGGTCAACGTCAGCCTCGATTGAGGCAGGCCTTTGGTTTGCTGTTTCCAGAGCGCGTTCCAGGCGAGATCCGGCAGCGAAGCGGCCAGTCTCGCGGCGCACTGCCGGATTCGCTTTTCCGGTTGAGCGAGGTTGGCGGCCAGGGCTTGCTGGAGTGTGACGTTATCCAGACTGCGCGCGTGGTCTGCCATTGCGTCCAGCGCGCAGCGTCGGACGAAAGAGTCAGTATCTCGGACCAGCGCGGAGAGGATGGGCGCGAAATTCTCTGCCGGAGTCCGCCCCAGTGACCAGGCTACGCGGCCACGGACAAAGGGCGAATTGGCCTGCGCCCCCGCCGCAGCCGTGGCCGGGTCGAGACCGCCGTGCAGTTCGGTCAGGATTTCCACGGCGCGCACGCGCATTCCCGGTGGGATCCGATTGTCCGCCACAACTTCGGCAAACGGCCGCGCTCCCAGTTGCCTGGCCACGGGCGCCCAGATCGCGCGCGACCAGGCATCGAGCGGCTGCGGAGCGTTCAATACGCCGTCAAATTCGGAAGCGGCGCGCGCCTGCCAGCCCCCCGCATAAGCGGCCATGTCGCCTTCGGCCACGTATTGCACTCGAAAAATCGCCCCGCGCGTTCGGCGCCCGCCAATGGAGATTATCAGCGAACCGTCCGGCGTGACCACGATGTCCGTAGGATCGAATCCCTGCGTGCCGGTCGATTCCAGGAACACTTCCGGTGTGCCCTGGTAGCTGGCCCCGGACTGCTGGAGCGGCAGGAAATAGACTTTGCCGAAAGTCCAATCGAGCGCGAACAGGCCATTGCGGTATCGCGGAGGAAATTGGAAGTGCCGGTAACAAGCGACGCCGGTCGGAGAGCCCCGCCCGATTGAATAGAGGATGTCCACGGTGTCTGCGTAGTAGTCGGGCCGCGCCCAACTGCGCCCCCAGCCTTCCAGCCGCCAGCCGTGATGGCCGCCATAGCCGAGGTGATACAGCCGAGTGGGCGAATACCAGGGCAGGAAAAAATCACCCTCCATATCACTGTCGTAGGTGAAGACATCTCCCAGCCAGTTGAAATCGAAGTCGTAAGGATTGCGAAAGCCGTGCGCGACCGCTTCCGACCGTTGTCCGTCAGGAGTGACGCGCAAGAGCGCTCCGGCTTCGATTTGGCGGACCGGAGAATCAGGCAGGGTGATATGGGCCCCCGTGAATCGGGATTCGTTTCCGGCAATCACGTACCACCAGCCATCCGGCCCCTTGCGCATCGCATGACCCCCATGCTCGGCGAAATTCAAGGGCAAGAAATGCTCCGGCGGGCCGTCCGCTTGGCCATCCCCATCGGCATCCCGGTAACGGGAGAAAAAACCATCCCCGCAAAAGTAGAGGTCGTTGCCGTCAAAGCACATCCCCATGCCTCCAGTCTGGGTGGAAGCGAAGAGCGTGGCGGAGTCAGCCCGGCCATCTCCATCGCGGTCGAACAAGGTTTTGATATAACCCTGTCCTGTCACCACCACGTTGCCGCGCGAATCCAGTGTCATCGCGTAAATGTCGTTGGCCAAATCCGCATCGGCGTACTGGGTGACACGAAACCCGCGCGCCACCCGCAAACCGAGCGGTTCGACTGGAACCAGGTCGGCCGAGAGCGCGGGCAGAGCACAGAACAACCAGAGTGAGAGCGTGAGGAAACAGAACGGAAGGCGAACAGCCATGCATTCGGCTAGGCCGAGATGCTCGAAACCGAAAATCCTCGTCAGCATGGCGGCTATCTCATCCGCCTCGTCACGGAAAAGATGTTCCACCACCGTGGATACTTCTCCCGGTGTTGGCTCTGCGCTCGCGATCCCGGATTGATTCACTCGCTGCTTTGCCACAAGCGGTAACTGTTTCGCATTCCCCAAGCCGACTTTTTACTCGAAACCGAGAGTACGCTCAACCAAAACTCGAGTCCATGAAAACAACGCTGCATTTAGTTTTGCGAAACGAGAACAAGTTGGTAGCCTCCCAACACAATAAATGGCCGAGCCTAAAACAAAGAGATTGAAGACAGTCTTTGACGAGGCCGTTAAAGCAGAAAGATTCAGCGAGCGAATCCCCCACACACGAACTGAAGCCCTTCGTGCTCTGCCGCACCCAGCAAAGCTGACCGCGGTCCTCCAAAGTTTTCTCACGCCAGCGGAAACGGAAACCATTCATCGCCGACTGACACGAGCAGCCTTTCTGATTGAGCCGGTGAACAACGATGTCACGTCCACCAAATATGACGTGCGCTGGAGCGCCCGACTTGTTGGTACAGACCCGCGCGCAGCCTCCTTTGATGAGTGTTTGGCGATTCACGAAACGCTGTCCACGCAGTTGGTTGCCTTGCTTGCAGATGAGGCTTTCCGAACGGAACTTCGGCTGGTTGTGGAATGGGGTCGTTCCCCGCACGAGTTTCCCATCGATTACGTCTCAAAAGCCGCCGTTCCGATTCACACTGTCGGCAACATGCGACTGTTGCGCGAACCTGCTTATCAGCGGCTTCTTGGGATTCGCCGTACGCTTCTCGACCCGAAGCTCAATCCCGACGGCCAGTTGTTTGAAGCCATCTTCGATAAGGTTCGCGTAAAGAGCTATCTGACCGACAGAGCGCAGACTGGCAATTTCCAGACCAATCGCGAGAAACGTTGGGAAGCGCACCCGCAATCGCCGCAGTTCGCGCTACGCGGCGATTGTTTTGCCGTCGAACTCGAATTGATTGACCAACTGTTCCGCTTCCAGTCCTTCCCACCGGGCATCGTGCGTTACCTTGAGTCCACCGGACTCCTGGGCGAACCTGCAAAAGTTGCCCGCTGCCCGGTCACGCTTGATCCGCTCGACTTTGAGGTGCTGGCCCAAGAGTGCGCCGATCCAACTCACGGCAAGTCGGCCTATCAGGTTGGACACTTGAACCCGTTAAAAGCAGGAGCAGGAGTAGGATTTCGGCATCACAAGGCGAACATCTCCTGGATTACCGCAGACGGTAATCGCATTCAAGGACACCTCACACTCAAGGAAACCCGCCAACTCCTGTTGCGGATTTCCGCGAACTATGAGGCGCTGTTGAAGGCCGGCGAAATCACTGCGCCATAATTTCCTCGCATGCTTTGCGCGCGAGTTCACGAGCCTCGATCCGGTCGCGAATTACTTTTTCCACCAGGTCTGTAATGCGCTTTCGCGATTCCTTGGATTTCGGCAGCGCGAGGCAAACCTGGTGGATTTTGTCCCCGAGCGAATCAATAATGTCCTGGCTGATGCAGAAGCTCTTGATTTGGCGTTGTGCAAAATTGGAACTCAGAGCGGCTAGAAGCAGAAACGGGTTTATCCGGGCAGCGTCCTCGACTCGGATTTTGTAAATATGGCTTTGGTACAGCATCGGCAGGTCATATCGCGTAATGATAGCACAGGTGCCAATGAGATAGGTTCCATCCCGAACCATGAGAATATCGTCTGGACGCACGTCTTGACGGGGTCCAAATCGCTCATAAACTTCTTGGGAAACACAATGCTTTGGGTCCAGCTTCACTTCCCAGTTTGAAAGGTCGGACGTCCGGATGAAGGGAATGTCTCCCGTGCCGTAAGCCAACTTTCCCACTTCGTCACCAGTGGCCAGCGAAAGCACGCGTTCTTTCACCAAGTCCCCAACGGTCAGAATCTCGTGAGTCATGGCGATCCGTTCACCCTCAGCCTCGGTATCAAACTCGAAGGCTCGCGGCGCAAGATTCAACCCCAAACGATCATGGGGGACAGAGATTCCCAAGCTCCCCGCGCTGCTACGTCCGGTCTTAAGAAACTCCGAGAAGTTAGCCAGGATACTTGGGACATCGTTCAGCGGAACTGAGCGTCCGCGACTGTCGTGGCCGCACCACTTCGCATCTGCAAAAAAGACAGAACTCCGCTTGCTTTTCACAGGCTTCTTCTGGAGCAGCAGCGCGACGGTTTTTGTGTGAGTGCCGCCCTTGCCGGAGGTCTTGAAAAGCGCCTCGGGCATTCCGACCACCGAAATCAGCTCGGCCTTGCCTTCTAGATACTGGACTACGTATCCATGCGATTTCGACGAAACCAAACTCTCGGGCAGAATCGCACCTAGGAGGCCGCCGGGTTTCAATAGATTCAGGCAACGTTCAACAAACAGGATTTGCGGGGCCGTGGAAGTGTTCATCCCGCCGTTTGCAACAAACTTTTCTTTTCCTTTTTCGGCTTTTACCCATTTCCGAGCGAGTTCGTAACGGAGCAGGGTGGCGGCGGAGGCGGCGATAATCTTCGCCCCGAAAGGCGGATTGGTGAGGACAACATCGAATGATTTGTCCTCTAGCGGGGTTCCCTCTTGTGAACGCTTCAAGGCGTTGACAAAGACGCTTGCCGTCCGCGTGTGATCCGCGTCAGGTAAGCGTCTTTGTCAACGCCTTGAAGCGAGGCCGCAACCTCGTTTGGCTTCGCTCCCCCTTGCACGAGATGCTTTGCAGCGGCGATCAAAAAACCACCAGCACCGCAGGCAGGATCGCAAATCGTCTGCGGTGGTTTCGGATCGACCATCTCCACCAGCAAGTTTACCGCGACAGTAGGCGTGAAGAACTGGCCTTCGCTTGCTTTGATGCCGGTTCCGGCAAAGGCCTCGTACAGTTCGCTGAAGATGTCCGCACGGCACTGTTCCAGATCGATCACCTCGAACTGCCGATCCACATATTGCAATGCAACAGGGTCGAGTTCGATTTCGTCGGCGGGCAGAAAGATGCCCGGCAAAACCCGTTTCGCGTGCGCAAAGGCCCCCCGATAAGATTTTGAGAGATCCTTGCGAACGGCCAAGCTTGGCGCTTTCACCAGCCAATGTTTTGCAAACACGCATTTGAACAACTCGTCCATTAACGCCCGGTCGCGCGTCGCCCCGAGCAGCCTCCCAGCAAGAAAATTTCGTATGTTCTGAAACGCGGCACGATGCGAGACAGGCAGTAATTCAAGTGTTTCGTCTAATTGCACGACAGGTTCTGTAACGCGGATCTGGACATTTGTCGATTACAGAATCTGTTATTCTTCGGGCTTTCAACTCTTTCCGCCCTTTTCGCTCGGCCCTATTTCTTGCCAGCCGCTTCCACAACTGCCGCCGACCGTTTTGTCCATGTTCATGAACAGACAGAAGGCCTTGGCGATGAAGTTGTTCTCGCCGGCCATGCTCCAGGTGACCGCCGTTTGATTGCCGTCAGGTTTGAAGGTGAACTCGGTGTCGCAAGTGGACGCGAAGGGCTTGATGAATTCGAGTTTGATCTTGATCAGGTCGCTCGGGCGGCTCTCCGTCAGCGTCATGCGGCCTTCGCCGACCTTGTTGTTGCCTGCCCACGAATAGATGGCGCCCGTTCCAGCCGGCGCGCCCTCATAGGTTTGCTTGATCGCCGGATCGAGTTTTGCCCAAGGGGACCACGCCTCCCAGTTGTGGAAATCGTTCACCTGCGCAAACACAACCGCCGCGGGCGCGGGGACGCTGGCTCGCCGCTCGACCCGATACTGCGAGGGCTGGAAGGCCACGATGACAACGAATACAACAAGGATAATACCAAAACCGATGAGAAACTTTTTCAGCATAACGATGCTCCTTTTGCCGTGAATTGCCCGCTCCGTCAAGCCATTTGGAGGAATTGGCGGATGGCCCGTGCCAATGCAAGCCGGAGAAAACAAGGTTGGTGTCAGCGACGACTCGCATCGGTAGCCCGCCGCTGCGACCGTGCCGCCTCGATTTCCGCTTCGACTTCCGCTTCAGTCAGTGGCGGCAGATCCTGCCCAGCCAAACGGTCGCCGGCGGCGAACAATTGATCCACACGATTCCGCTGCAATTCGGCGCGCAACATGCGCTCAATGGCGGGTGATTCGAGCAAGCCTTTGTTCTTGGCTTCCAGCGCCAAGCTCTCGGACAAGTCCAGTTTAAGTTCCAACCATGCGAGGACTTTAGCATTCGGGAGCGGTTCTTTCAAGCTGCGAATGTTGGGTTGATTGGAGCCGATCAAAGGATTGCCATCCTGACTGGTTTGTCTGTAATCTGCTCCATGCCGTTTACACAATTCGGTCTTTCTCAGTCAGTGCTTGAAGGTGTCAAAGCGATGGGCTATGTCGAACCCACGCCCGTCCAACTCCGGACCATTCCGTTGTTGATGGCGGGGCGCGATGTCATCGGCA
>WNFM01198059.1_pt1 | contig 13888 bp, 13 predicted proteins | sample 5400271 | NCBI WGS metagenome assembly WNFM01 (sample SAMN13153352, study PRJNA577476) | soil metagenome | isolation source: 60 cm saprolite on Douglas fir-dominated hillslope | place: USA:California | collected 2013-09-17 | reverse complement strand
GAGCCTCTGCGGATCCTGCCCCTGTTCGAGCGGCAGCGCACGGTCCGCGCCATGATTTCGATGTTCCTGGCCGTGCTCGAGCTGGTCCGGCGGCAGGCCGTGTCGCTGGTGCAAACCGAAGCCTTCGGCGAGATCGCCCTGAAGAAGCACGCGCGCTTTGAGGAGGCGATCTCCGATGAAGGCGCGCTGACTGAAGTGGAAAAGGATTACAAATAACCGGAATGGAAGAGACTGAAACCATCGCCGCCGTGTCCGCCGAAGAGCTGCTGCCCCAAGCGGAGCCGGCGCCCGAGCCCGCGTCGGCGGACGAAACCAAAATCAAGGCTGTCCTCGAAGCCATCATTTACGTGACCGAGGAGCCGCTGACCAAAGCACAGATCGCCGGCGCGCTAGGGGCGCCGCCGGAGCTGGTCGATAAGCTGCTGGCCGAGCTGGCCGCCGAATACGAAAAGCCCGAACATGGACTGGCCGTCCGCGAGGTGGCGGGCGGTTACAAGATGGCGACGAAGGCCGAGCATCATGAAGCCGTCCGTGCGTTCGTCAAGAGCCTGAAGCCCGCGCTCAAACTGTCGCTGGCGGCGCTTGAGACGCTGGCGGTGATCGCCTACAAGCAGCCGGTCACGACTCCGGAGGTGCTCGAAATCCGCGGCGTGCAAGGCGCCGGCGTCATGAAAACGCTGCTCGAGCGAAAGCTGATCGCCGCGTCCGGACGCAAGAACGTGATCGGCAAGCCGGTTCTGTACAAGACGACGAAAGAGTTCCTGATTCAATTCGGCCTGAAAGACTTGAGCGAGTTACCGTCGCTCAAGGAGTTCGAAGAGATCCGGCGCATGTCGATCCCCGACGCGGAGGAGCCGCCCGCAACTCCGGAAAGCGAGCAGGCGTGAAGATCTGTGGCGTACGCACTCGTGCGTGCCGCGTCGAGACTCATGCACGAGTGCGTACGCCACGGTGAGGGCTAGATGCCCGAAGAGCGGCTGCAAAAAATTCTCTCCCGCGCAGGCGTGACCTCGCGTCGCAAGGCCGAGACCCTGATCGTAGAAGGCCGCGTCACCGTAAACGGAACGGCCATCACCGAACTGGGCTCGAAGGCGGACCTCGACCGAGATCACATCAAGGTGGATGGCAAGCTCCTCCGCCCCCCGCGGCGGCTGCTCTACATCGCCCTCAACAAGCCGGTCAACTGCGTGACCACCGTCAGCGATCCGCAAGGCCGCGCCACCGTGATGGACCTGATTCACGGCCTGAAAGAGCGCGTGTTCCCAGTGGGCCGTCTCGATTACCACAGCGAAGGACTCCTCCTGCTGACCAACGACGGCGAGTTCGCCAACGCGCTGACGTCGGCGTCGTCTCACATTCCCAAAACGTACCTGGTCAAGACCACCGGCCTGCTCACCTCCGAGCAGGAGGAACAGTTCCGGCACGGCGTTCCGATGGAAGGCCGCATGACGGCGCCCGCGGGATTGAAGCTGATCCGCAAGGCGGAGAATCCGTGGTACGAGGTCAAGCTGATCGAAGGACGTAAGAACCAGATCCGCGTGATGTTCAAACATTTCGGGCGCCTGGTGGAGAAGCTGAAGCGCGTGCGGATCGGATTTCTCGAGCTGGGGCCGATTAAGCCGGGTCAACTGCGCCAGTTGACCCCGGAAGAGGTCGAGCGCTTTCGAAAACTGATCCAGCGCAGCGCGAAACCAACCGTATGAGCGACGTCTCGACGATCGCGAGCCTGCTGCGCTCCGCCCATACGATCGCCGTGGTGGGGCTATCGAACAAGCGCTGGCGTCCGAGCTATGGGGTATCAGAATACATGCAGCGGGCGGGGTACCGGATCATTCCGGTGAATCCGGCGCTGAGCGAGGCGCTCGGAGAGAGATGCTATCCGGACGTCGGGGCCGTGCCGGAGGCCATCGACATTGTGAACATTTTCCGGCGCTCGGAGTTCGTCCCGGAGATTGTGGACGCAGCGATCCGGGCGGGGGCGAAAGCCGTCTGGATGCAGGAAGGCGTCGTGCACGAAGCGGCTGCGGCGCGGGCCCGAGCCGCCGGACTGACGGTAATCATGGACAGGTGTCTGCTAAAGGAACACCGCAAGCTCTGATTCTACTGCACCGTGCTCTTGGGCAGCCGGCGCGCGATGCTCTTGAGCCCGCGAGATAGCAAGCGGGGCATATCGAGCATGTGCTGAGGCTGGAATTCCTTTCTCGACCACTTACTATCCGGTTCGAACTGCAGGCCCACAAAGTACCCTATATCACGGTAAATGCAGTACTTGACGGATCCTTGCAATTGGCCTTTGGGATGGCAGATTCTGACTATTGTATTGTCCGGAATCGGTCCGTCAAGCTGGACACAGGCGCCGGAGGCCGAAATGTCCTCCAGCAGGGCAGTGACCTTGTGCCCCCTACCGGTCTTGTCTTTCCAGCGGATATCGACCAAATCCGCACAAAGCATTCGGGCTTCGGAACGCTCACGCAGCATATCCAGTTGATCGGCGAATCGGCAAAAAACTTTAGATAGGGCAGGGACTAAGGCCTAACTTAGATCGAGAACAAGGGCCATCCGACTAGTAATAGGTAAGGGATATGCCCTAGGGATATCCCTTGTATCTATCAGAAAAACAGGTATTTTCGCCACTGGTCGTCGCTCTTGCCGAGCAGACGCATCAAATGACGGCTGGTGTGCAAACTGAACGGACGCGGCACGCGCGCCAGTTTCATGCCCGCTTCTTCCGGCGTGCGGCTCCCCTTGCGGTTATTGCACGGATTGCAGCAGGCCACCAGGTTCTCCCAGGCCGATTCGCCGGCGCGGGAGCGGGGAACCACGTGATCGAGAGTGAGCTCTCCCGAGGTCAGCGTGCGATGGCAGTACTGGCAGGTGTAGCGATCGCGCATGAGGATGTTCTTGCGTGAGAGCGATCGTGTCTGGTGCGGGATGCGGCGGTATTCGAGCAGCCGGATCACCGAAGGCAGCTCCACAGTCCGCCGCGACGAGTGGATCGCGTGCGAAGTCACTTCCTCCGCCGACGCGACGCCTTTGAGGACCAGCACCAGCGCCCGCCGCGCGGCGCAAATATTGATCGGCTCGTAACTGGCGTTCAGAACGAGCACTGGTTTTTGCAGTCTGCTGAAACTGGCCATCGTCAGGAAGCTCCCGTGGTTGCAAAAGCGCGCGGCTCGGCGGCCGTCGCGGCCCGGCGGTCTACGCGCGCCAGGGTGAGCAGCGTCACCGATTTGGCGCCGGCCCGCTTCAAGGCGGATGCGCACGCGCTGCCGGTGGCGCCGGTCGTCATCACGTCGTCCACCAGGAGAATGCGCAACCCCTCGAGCGGGCGGCCGCGGCCCGCTCGAAATGCGCCGCTCACATTTTCGCGCCGCCGGGCGTTGGTCAAGCCGGTCTGAGTGCGGGTAGCTCGAATCCGGCGCACCGCTTTCAGCAGCGGAATCCGCCGCCGCCGGGCAACATCCTTGGCCAGGGCTTCGGCTTGATTGAATCCTCGCTGAAAGCGCCGCCGCCAGTGCAGCGGCATCGGAACCACGGCGTCAAACCGCTCGTCGAGCGGCAGGGCGCGCGACAGATACTCGGCCAGCGTCCCCGCCAGCGGCTTCATCCCGTCGTATTTCAGAAGATGGATCAGCTCCCGCAGCGCGCCTTCATAGAATCCGAAACAGTAGGCTGCATCGAAACCCCTGGCGCCGGCGCGGCACAAAGCGCAACGGCCTTCGAGGTCGAGTGGAAACGAATTCAGAAAGGGCGCTTTGCACTGCACGCAGAAATGCTCGGCGGAATGGGCGCTCGGCGCCTTCAAGCACGCGGCGCAAACGGGCACGCGCGTATAGCCGCGCAACGGCTCGCCGCAGATGCGGCATTCGTCGGGGAACAGGATTGAAAAAAGAGCGTGGGGAACCTTCCGTACCGCGAAACGGGAAAAAGCCGGGACGACTTTAGCCAGTCTACTCGAGAAGGCTCACCTCCACCTCCTCCTATTAGCTCACAACAGACCCTTCTCTTGCAATTCCTGGCAGGCGACGCAATGCCGCGCCCAGGGTACGGCCTCGAGGCGCTTTTTCTGCACGGGCTCGCCGCACTCGACGCACAGGCCGAATCCGCCCGTCTCTTCCCGGCGCAAAGCCGCCCGCACCAGGACGAGCAGATCCCTCGCGCTGCTGCTTTGCTGGAACAAGGATTCCTTGTTGTAGCAACTGTCGGCCTGGTCGGCCATGTCCTGGGCTCCGACGATGTCGGACTTGCGGCCGTCGTTTTGGATGCGCGTGATTCCGGTCAGCAACTCTTTTTCTTTAGCCAGCAGCCGCTGCTTGTAGGATTCGGGCGTTCTCTTGGGCATCATTTGGACGCAGCGTCAGCGCTTACCTCGATTCAGAGCATTTTAGGGATAGCGGATGGAGATTGTCAACAGGCCATACGTGGGGCCTTTAGCGTGGGTCTACGTAGGCCGCCCGGTCCGAGGACCTTCGCCGCCAGTTCATCCGTAAAGGTCTTGTGGCTCCGCTTGGATCGCTTCCGGGCGAGTGATTTGTTTAGCGGTCGGGACAACCACGCGGATCAGGGTCAACCTGTTTGATTCCGAATTATCAATGAATTAGTAGTTAATGACGAATTAGTAACGAATTAGCTTGCGCCAGGAACGGGGTTGCTATACACTAACGAGACTCGCGCCGGTTGATAACGCCGCGCGGCCACGAACTCTTCGTCGATCTTATGACGGCAAGTGCATTTTCTCGCAGCCTGCGAACGCTCGAGATGGATGGCTCCCGGTGGCTCTGGGGGACGGGCCTGGTAGCGTCAGCGCTCTTGGCCGGTTGGACCTATTGGGCGTTGCGAGTCCCTGTTTCTGTTTTTGAAGTAACCAACGCGGCGCGCCTGGAAATCGAACGCGCCACGTACCCGATTCAGTCCCCCGCTACAGGCCGCATAGTCTCCAATCGTCTTGATCGAGGACGAGAAGTCCAGCAGGGAGACGTGCTCCTGGAACTGGAATCCCAACAGGAGAAGCTGGCTATTCGGGAACAAGAGATGAAGCTCGCGGCGATCCCGCCGGAGCTTGAAAAGCTGCGTGAACAGGTTCATGCCGAAGAGACAGCGCGAGGGGTAGAGCGCCAATCTTCCCGGGTAGCGATCACCGAGGCGGAGGAGAGAGTCCGGGAGGTGGAAGCCCCATTGAGTTATGCCGCGGCCGACGTCAACCGTACGCGCGACTTGCAAAGAGAGGGACTCGCCGCCACCCGCGAGATGGAGAAAGCCGAATCCGAGGCGCGCAGGCTCCGTTCCGCGGCCCGCAGCGCAGGCATTGTAGTTACCCGTCTGGCGGAAGAGCAACAAGCTCGCGATAGCGAGCGGGCCGTCCGGATACAGAAGATTGCCACCGACATTGCGCGGCTGGAAGGCGATAGGCGGACAGCGGAAGCGCTGCTTCGATCCGTGCAATATCAGGTGGAGCGGCGGCTCCTTAGGGCTCCGGTATCGGGTCGAATCGGCGAATCAGCGACGCTGCAGACCGGCGCGGTTATCACGGAGGGTCAGATACTGGGTGTAATCGTTCCGCACGGCCGGTTACAGATCGTAGCGCAGTTCCCACCTCCAGTGGCGCTGGGGCGCATTCATGGCGGACAGCGTGCCCGCATGCGGCTGGACGGATACCCTTGGGTCGAATTCGGCGCTATTGATGCCCGGGTCGTGCGCGTTGCGGACGAAGTGCGAGACGGGAGCGTGCGAGTCGATCTGACGGTGGTCGACTCGCCTGGCCTCAAGGTAGAGCTCAAGCACGCCATGCCGGGCGCCGTTGAAGTGGAAGTGGAGCGGATTCCCCCTGCCGCATTACTCCTGCGGAGCGCCGGCAAGAGCCTGGCTTCGCCACTCGGAACATCCCTCCAAGGACCACGCTAGTGGCCGTTAGCAAGCGCCGTAAAGCACTTGCAGTCGAGGTGATACAAACATCCGCGATGGATTGCGGACCTGCCTGCCTGAAGTCCTTTCTGGAAGGGTTCGGCGTGCGTGCCAGCTATGGCCGGTTGCGCGAAGCGTGCCAGACTGACGTGGATGGAACGTCGATCGACGCGCTTGAAGACACGGCCGTCCGGCTGGGTCTGGCGGCGGAGCAACGCATGCTCCCGCCCGACCACCTGCTCCTTCCGGAGAGCGGCTCGTTACCCGCAATCCTGGTCGTGCTGCGGAGAGATCGAGTGACGCACTTCGTGCTGGTATGGCGCAAACACGGCTCATGGATTCAGATCATGGACCCCGGCGCCGGACGGAGGTGGGTGCAGGCCCGTGAGCTGCTCGCTCAAACTTACCGCCATACGCAGGCAGTGCCGGCGGAGAGTTGGCGCGAATGGGCGGGCTCCGCTGCGTTCCTGAATTCATTGGGCAGGCGGATGCTTGAGCTCGGGATAGGGAAAGAGCAGCGCCGGCGACTAGCCGGGAAGGCAGTTGCGGATGCTACATGGCTGGGGTTGGCTAGCTTGGATGCCGCTCTGCGAATGACGGCAGCACTGGTTTCAGCCCGCGGCGTGCGTACCGGAGCCGAAGCCGGCCGTCTGGCGGCTGCGCTCACCGGCAATCCGGATCGCATACCCAAGCACTACTGGTCCGTTCATATTCAGTCCGCCGACAGTGAGGCGCTTCTCATGCACGGAGTGGTCCTGCTGCATGCATCCAGCTATGATACGGCGGCTGCCCGGGATCTTTCGCCTGAACTGGCTGCGACATTGAGCGAGCCGCAGCCAAACCCGCTGGGAGCGCTGTGGAATCTCATGCGGCAGGAGGGCCTGTTGCTCCCGGTTGGACTACTGTTGTTTTCGGCGCTTGCGGCTGCCTGCGTCGTCATCCAGGCGTTGCTGTTTCGCGGCCTCCTCGACCTTTCCCTCCACCTTAACCTGGCCGGACAGCGCCTGGCTGCTCTCGGCGCAATGCTGCTGTTCATTGTGTCGCTGCTTATCCTCGAGTGGCCACTCCATTTCGGGCTTCTGCAGCTCGGCAGAAAGCTGGAAACCCGATTTCGGATCTGGTTCCTGGAAAAAGCGCCTCGCGTGGGCGACCGGTACTTCCAGAGCCGGCTCATCTCGGACATGGCGCAGCGCGCACACAGCATGCACCTCATCAGAACACTGCCGGCTCTGGTCGAACAGGCCATGCGTCCGGCCCTGTCGCTGCTGTTCACGCTGGCCGGCTTCGCATGGCTGTTTCCGCGTGGCTTGCCGCTCGCCGCGCTGGGCGCACTGGCTTCGATAGGGCTGCCCCTGGCGGCGCAGCCGATCCTCGGAGAACGCGATCTTCGCCGGCGAGAGCACGAAGGCGCGCTCAGTCTGTTTTATTTCGATGCTCTACGCGGCTTGGCCGCGCTTCGCGCGCACGGCGCGGCGCGGTTGTTGCGCCGCGCGCATGCCGACAAGCTTCACGAGTGGGCCGATGCCGGGCTGCGCCTCCAGCGCACGGTAGTCGCGGTGGAGGGCTTTCAAATCCTGATTGGTTTTTCGCTCGTTATTGGGCTGGTGCTCACGCGATCCGGCCGGCCCGAGGACGCCAGCGGAATGCTCTTGCTTGTGTACTGGGCCCTCAGTATTCCCAGCCTCGGGCAGGAATTCGCAAGCGCGATCTGGCAATACCCGAGGGTTCGCAATATCACGCTGAGGTTACTCGAGCCCTTGGGCGCGCCGGAGGAGCGCTACGTTCAACCGGCCGATGCCTCGTTTTGCCCGGACGGAGTCGAAATCCGTATTCAGGACGCTACCGTTGTCGCCGCCGGACAGAAAATTCTGAAATCGATCCGATTACACATCCGGCCGGGCGAGCACGTTGCGATCGTCGGTCCTTCGGGCGCCGGCAAATCGAGCCTGGCCGGACTCCTGCTTGGATGGCATCGCGTGGCCGCGCAGGCGGTGCTGATCGATGGCGAGCCGCTTGACGCCGGGCGGCTGGAGCGCCTGCGGTCGGAAATGGCCTGGGTGTGTCCCGAGGTCCAGCTTTGGAGCCAATCGCTGTATGACAACTTACTGTATGGAAGCATGTTGGATGTAAGCAGGTTGGATGTAAGCAGGTTGGATGTAAGCAGGTCGGATGTAAGCATGGACGAGAGCGAAGCGCTGGCCTCATCCATTTTCACCGCCTCACTGGATGAGGTGTTGAAGACTCTGCCCGATGGGTTGAATACGCCGCTCGGGGAGGGCGGCTCGTTCGTTTCGGCGGGTGAGGGACAACGGGTGCGCATCGGCAGGGCACTCAATAGGCAGGATGTGCGCCTGGTGATTCTGGACGAGCCCGTACGGGGACTTGCGCACGACCGCCGCCGGGAGTTGCTCGGGCGGATTCGGGAACGCTGGAAGTCGGCAACCCTCCTGTGCATCACTCACGACGTCCTGGACACGCGCGACTTCGACAGGGTGCTGGTGATGGAGGAGGGTCGCATCGTAGAAGACGCTGCTCCGGCCGAGCTGATCAGGAATCCCGCGTCGCGATACTCCTGCCTGCGCGACGCCGAGCAGTTTGTCCACAGCATTTGGTCGAGTACGGTCTGGCGCCGGATGCAAATGAACCACGGAAAGCTCGACGAGACGATTCATGAGAAGGACCAATGCGTCAAACGTTAACCGGGTGCTTCTGGCAGGAATCGCAATGCGGAGAGATGATCGCAGCCGCGACTCGATCTGCCCGCGTTCCGTTCACCGCGAGCTCTTTCCCGGCCAGCGGCCCCGAGGCCTGTTGCAGCGCGTTGGGACTCGAATGCGAGCGGATCGCAGTGCTCGGAGAGACGATGATCCCCGCGCTTCGCCGTCTGGCCCCGGGAGTACTTTCAATTCCCGGCCACGGCTACCTTCTGCTGGTTGGCTGGCGCGGCTCATCGGCGCGGATGCTGACGCCTTCGCGGAAGACGAAACGGGTCCGGATCGAGGCGCTTTGCGATCTGATGCTCGAGCAGACGGAAGAGGCGATGCGGGCCGAGATCGATCGTCTTCTGGAATCGGCTGGTGTTCCAAACCGCCGAAGGGCTCGGGCCGCGCGCTCCATTCTCGTCGAGAATCTGAGCCGGCGCCAGGCCGCAACCGGATGGCAGATTCAGACGAGTCCGGGCGCAAGCTTCTGGCAGCAGCTCCGCGATGCAGGTATGGCTCGCAGGCTGCTCATTTTCGGTGGAGCGCACTTTGGTGAAGTCGCCTGTCTGGTGGCGGCTTGGATCGCGGTCGGACGCGGCGCCTTGAGCGGACGCACGGACGCAGGCTGGCTGATCGCCTGGGCGCTGCTGTTACTCACGACGGTTCCTTTGCGTCTGCTGACTACCTGGTCGCAGGGTCTGCTGGCGGTCGCGGTAGGAGGGCTGTTAAAACAGCGGCTGCTCGTGGGCGCGCTGGCTCTGGACCCAGACGCGGTTCGCGGCCAGGGAACAGGGCAGTTGCTGGGACGCGTACTGGAAGCGGAAGCTCTCGAGTCACTCGCTCTGAGCGGCGGGATGGCGGCGCTGTTGTCTCTGTTTGAAGCCTCCGTCGCCTTGGCGATCATGGCGCTGGGCGCGGTGCCGGTGCTCCAGCCTCTGGTGTATGGAGCTTGGATCGCCTTGGTAGGCGTCCTGGCCTGCGTGTACGGCCGCAGCCGTCTACGGTGGACCGATGCCAGGCTCGCTATGACTCAGGGTCTGGTGGAAAGAATGGCGGGACATCGGACACGCCTGGCGCAACAGCGGCGCGAGCTTTGGCATCGCACGGAGGACGAAGAAATGGACGCTTATCTGGCGCTTTCGTGCCGCCTCGACTTAGCCGGATCGGCGCTCCGCGCATTTCCAGCGCGCGGATGGCTCCTGATCGGCCTGATGGCCTTGACCGTCCCCCTGCTCTCGACTGGCGTTCAGAGACCGGAGCTCGCCATCAGCTTAGGTGGAATGCTCTTGGGCTATCAGGCGTTGGTCCGGTTTTCTTCGGGCGCTTCCCAATTGGCGGGCGCCTTCATTAGCTGGAGGCAGGTGTCGCCAATCTTTCGGCAGGCAAAGCCCGAAGCGCGGGGGAGGGCGGATGCGCTCGCCGCGGGGCCGGGTTCGTCGGTAGTCATCGAGGCGCAAGCGCTGTCTTACCGCTACCCGCGCCACATCGAGCCCGCGTTGCATGGCTGTGATTTGCGAATCTGCCGCGGCGACATGGTTCTGCTCGAGGGCAGTTCGGGGTGCGGAAAATCCACCCTGGCCGCGATTCTGGTCGGGCTTGCAAGCCCGATTCCGGCTTGCTGCTTTCCGGCGGTCTCGACCCCCAGACGTTAGGCGAGACTGGCTGGCGAAAGCGGGTTGCCGCCGCTCCCCAGTATCACGAAAATCACGTTTTCTCAGCGCCGCTTGCGTTCAACCTCCTCATGGGGCGTGCCTGGCCGGCCACACGGAAGGATCTGGCGGAGGCAGAGGAGGTCTGCCGCGAGCTGGGTCTGGGCGGACTCCTCGGCCGGATGCCGGCGGGTTTGATGCAGATGGTCGGAGAGACGGGATGGCAGTTGTCGCAAGGCGAGCGGAGCCGGGTATTCCTGGCTCGGGTTCTTCTCCAGCGAGCCGGCCTGATCGTTCTGGATGAGACATTCGCGGCGCTCGATCCGGAGAACGTACGGCAAAGCATTGAGTGCGCCCTTCGCAGAGCCCAGAGCCTGCTTGTGATTGCGCACCCCTGAATTTTTTGATATGGTCTAGCAACCCAATTAGGGAACAAAGGAGGTGAATACGCGATGAAAATCAGGACGAAGGTAAAAGCGGGTGATGAGGCGGGCGGTGGCGCAAGCAGCGGAGGCGGAGGCTAGGTAGTAGTCTTTGAGATACAAGTGCAACCCAATTAGGGAACAAAGGAGGTGAACACGCGATGAAAATCAGGACGAAGGTAAAAGCTGGTGATGACGCGGCGGCTGGCGCTGGCAGCGGAGGCGGAGGCTAGGTAGTAGTCTTTGAGGTACCGGTGCAACCCAATTAGGGAACAAAGGAGGTGAATACGCGATGAGAATCAGGACGAAGGTAAAAGCTGGTGATGACGCGGCGGCTGGCGCTGGCAGCGGAGGTGGAGGCTAGGTAGTAGTCGATGAGGCACCAGTCGAGCCTGTGTAATCTGGTACCTAATGGTAGTTGGGAAGCTGATGCCAGCCCGGAACATCATGAAGGCCTGGAGTAAGCTTCCAGCGGCGGGCGGGCGGCTGATACAGCCGTCCGCCGCGTGGCATACAAGAGCGGTTGTCGCAAGGCGATTGGAGCCGGGTATTCCCTGGTCCGGGCTCTTCTCCAGCCAGCCTGACAGTTCTTGGATGAGACGTTGGTGGCGCTCGATCCGGAGAACTCACGGCAGAGCATTGAGTGCGCGCGTTTCGCCGAGCCCAAAGCCCGCTTGTGATTGCCATCACGCTTCGTAACAAGTCTGACGAAGACCTTCGATCCTTCGGCCGACGTTGCCTTCGAGGATGTGATCGTCATCAGGGTATATAGCTCGGATCCGGGTCAGCGCGGGGATTGAGCCAGCGAAACCGTCCCCGCGCTGACGCTTGGGGTTATGAACTCGCGAGTGAATAGCTGAAGTGTTCCCCAATAGTAAGGTATCCGATAAGGACTGCGCGGCTTCAAAAGTTGCATTTTGGCGAGCCGAAGTGCCTCAGCCGGCCTGGCGCCGGAAGCAAGCTTGTTGTAGAACGACGCCATGATATCCGCGGTGGCCGCATCGTCGGCGTTCCACAACCCGGCGACCACGTTCCTCGCTCCAGCCTGCAAAAAGGCCCATGTGAAGCCGATCAGGCCCTCGCCGGCGTATGATTTCGCTCCAGCACCGTGGCAAGCGGAGATCGTGACAAGGTCGGCCTGCAGCCGTTGCTCGATCACATCTCTGGCATAGAGCTTATAACCTCCCTCGGCCTTGGAAAGGATGACGGCGGAGTTCAACGGGCTTTCCGCGTTGGCCACGGCGTGCGCGGCGAAGTGAATCAGACTGTACTCTCCGGGGTTGGCGGCGCGGTAAGCCGGCGGTTGCGCGGCTTCGCGCGTCAGAACGGTGGCTGCCGGTCCGGGGAAGTTGCGTCGGATGATCTCTGCCTCCTCTTTTAAATGGGCGAGCGGAGGGAACGCCGGGTCCGCCGGCGTGGGATCGCCGAGAAACAGCGCCTTTGCGGGCGCAGCGCGCCGCCCGGGCGGGGACTGCAGCACGCCGAGGGCAGGCGCAACCGATACGGTGACGTCCTCGATCCAATAGTGCGGGGCCGGATCGTCGACGATCAGCGTTTCAAAGTTCAGTCCATGCAGGCAGCCATCCGGTACCACGATCACGGTAGCGTTCCGTGGGATCAAGGACAGCGCGGGCACCAGCAGCGTCTGGAACAGCGCTCGTCCGGCTGGGTTATCGCCTTGTAGCGGATCGTGACCCCGCTCGATGGCGGCAGTGTACCGGCTCACCAAGCCGGCGATTTCGCCTTGGCCCGGAAGCACGAAATGCGAAACGCCTTGGGGGCCGATCAACCACAAGTACGAACGAGCCGGCGCGAGCCAGTATGAGAGCAGGATCGGACCAGTGGTGCGCTGGCGGATCTCGATCCGGCCAGCGCCGGGCTCATCGGCTATCTTTTCGGACATCACCCGGGCCCGGGAGGAATCGGCGACCGCAGCGGCGCGCTCGATCTCGCCCCGGCCCACCAGGAAGTCGATGTAATCGCCGTAGAAGGTGATGAGCTGAGCGAGAAACGTCACCTTGTACCGGTCTTCTGCAAGCCGGGACCACTCATTCTCAATGGTGGTTAGGGCACGGCGAAATTCGGCGTCAGCTTCTACCTCACGACCACGTTCGTGCAACAGTTGCGCCAGATCGGCTTGTGCTTTCCAAATTAGCAACGGTTCATGGCTCTGCGACGCCAAATCGATGATGAGGCGGAACGAGGCTTCGGCTTTCGGCTGTTTCCTGGCCACTTCGATCCTAGCAGTGGTCAGTTGGGCGTCCAGAAGGGACGCGCTATTGCCCCTTTTTCGGCTGAGCGTGCTGGCCTGCTCGTTGAAGCGTTCGGCTGAGGCGAGATCGCCCATTTTCAGGCTGGTTGCCGCGAGATTGATGAGCGCAATTGTCAGCACGTACTCATCGTTTACGGGAGGCGCCGGGTCGGCGGCTTGCCGGTAATAGGATATTGCCTGTCCGAATTCGCCCCGCCGGTAGTAGATGTTTCCGATGTTGTTCAGCCAGCGCCGCAGGTAGTCGTCATGCAACTGGCGCGCAAGGGCAACGGCGATGGAGGACGAATGGAGGGCGCGATCGAAATCGCCCAACCGGTAATAGCACAAGCCGAGGTTGCCAAGCGCGCGTTCTCTCAGTCTGTCCGCCCCGGCGCGGCGCGCCGCGGATTCAGCTTGATCGAGCCATGAGATGGCTTCATCGAAGCGCGACATCCGCAGACGGCGAACGCCCAGATCCAGCATGGCACCGGCTTCCAGATACGCGTCTTGTTGCGCGCGCGCCAACCTCAACGCATTGACGATAAACACTTCAGAGCGGCTGCCATAACCGTCCAGCTCGGCTCGTTTGAATTCAATGTCGGCCAGAAGTGTGGAGTGTCCCCCGCGGGACGCAAGTTCGGCGGCTTGGTCGAGCATCGCGCCGTCTCGTATCGAGTACCCCAAGTCCGCGCGGTAGCGGGCATAGAGTTCGCCCGAGGGGGGCGATCCACCACTGCCCCTGAGCAATTCCAGAGCCCGCGGTGAGCTCTGATTGAGCAATTCCGCTTCGAGCAAACGGAATTTCCAATGCCACTCGCTGGTGGGTTGGTTCTGCCATCGCCGCCAGCCCCGGTCGGCGATCTCCACTGCTTGCCGGTTAAGCCCGCGACGCTGAAGCGCCTCCGCTTGCCGATAGAGATCGCCGTCCGAGTGTATATTGCCGAGCCCGCAAGCGAACAACAA